>Ga0187885_10003015_pt1 | contig 15537 bp, 12 predicted proteins | sample June2016WEW_20_1_3_FD_132970 | JGI IMG/M metagenome (GOLD analysis project Ga0187885, IMG submission 132970) | Peatland microbial communities from SPRUCE experiment site at the Marcell Experimental Forest, Minnesota, USA - June2016WEW_20_100 | ecosystem: Environmental > Terrestrial > Soil >... | reverse complement strand
TAAGGTTGTTGGCCTTCTTCAACTGGGCGATTGTGATGCCGTTGGCCTTGGCGATGGAGGTCAGCGTGTCGCCTTTCTGGACGACGTATTCTTTGCCGTCGCTGGTCGGTGGTGGTGTCGCGCTGCCGCCGCTGGTATGACCACTGATCGCGGCGATCTCTTTGGCAACCGCGTCCAGGATGATTTGCTTATCTTTCTCACGGGCGGCATCGCTGGCCTTGATCTTCGCCTCCAGCGCCTGCGTGTCGGTGGCTGATACCGTGCCGGTGCGGTGAAGTTCGACGACCTGTGCTTGGAGTTCGATGATTTGCTTCTGCATCTGTTGCTGATCGAACTGCAGCGCTTCGATCTGTTGCGACAGTTGTTTCAGTCGCTCATCAATAATCGCCAGGTTCTGGGCGACGTTTGACTCGGCCTGCCCCGCTCTGAGCGGGGCCATTGCGGCGATGGTGAACACGCCACTGGCGCACAGGGTGATAACGAGGGTAAGAGCGCTCCTAGGTTTCATGGTGGGAATCTAGGAATCCCGGCGCTGCGATGCAAGCCCCGAAAGTTTCCCCTGACACCGTCAAGGCTTTCGGGGCAAGCCTGCAGTGGTGGCAGTGCGGGTTTCTGCTTAAATCGTCGCCGTTAGCGCTGGTCTTACTTCTGTGAGACGCGCCAGAGCAGCCAGATGCCGAGCAATTCAAACAGAACGTTCGGGAACCAGAGGATCGCTTCAGGGTGGAGCGACGGCCTGCCCTTGACCGCGTTTGCGAGGACGAGGAAAAAGTAGAAGACCATCGCCAGACCCAAGCTGATGGCGATGCCTACCGAGGTTTCACGCCGGCTGGTCTTTAGACCGAGCGGAATGCCGAGCATGGTAAACGTAAAACACGCCGCTGCCCACGCGATGCGCTGGTGTGCCTCCATGATTGCCGCGGCGGCGGAGGAACCCTGCGTGCGCAGCCGGTCAATCTCGTCCCGTAGTTCATAAAACGTCAGATCGCCCAGGGTCTTACCCGCCGCAACGCTACGGAGCGCCTTGCCGAGATCGAGTTCCACCGGATAACGCATGGCGGTGGCGCCGGTGCGGATCCTACTTGCATTGGTCGGGTCATCCCGGTCGCGGAGGTCGCCCCGGACATCATATAGGTCGAGCAACACCTTGCGTTCGGTAGCTTTCACCGAGACGACGCCGCGTCGGGCATGGAACCTGGAAAGCGTGTTGTTGTTATCGCCGATCTCGTAGATGGTGACGTCCTCGATGATATTTCCCTTTTTGCGCGAGAGGTAGATGATGTAACCGGGAAAATCCCTGATGGGTGTGTTCTCTTCCAGCAACGCCATCGGTCGTTCCAGGCCGATTCGCAGCAGCAGCGTCTTCAACTGAAACTGGCACAGCGGCATCAACGTCATGCTGATGTACAAGCCCAACGCGGCGGCCAGGCTGCCCAGCAACAACACCGGTGCCGCCACTTGCCAGAGACTGATCCCGCAGGCGCGCATCGCCGTGACTTCATTGTCGGCGCTCATTCGTCCGAACACCAGCAATGTCGTCGCCAGCATAGCCATCGGCAATGAAAACATCAGCACCTTTGGCATTGCCAACAGTAAAAACTGCATGATCGCGCCCAGCCCGATGTGCCGGCTTACCAGCAAGTCGCTGAGCCGCCTGAGCGAACCCGCAAGCAGTAGTACAAACGTGAACACCCCCATGGTGAAACCGAGAGTGACGAGCGCCTGCCGTGTGATATAATTGGGCAAAACTCTCATCGGACGTGGTTACCACTAACAACTTTTCTGCGCAAACGCCATGCAAAAGCTCGCGTCAGATCCATTGCGGCGCGTTCCAAGCCGTTTTGGAGCCTGCGCTTGCTCAAGCAGTTGCCGTTCACAAGCAAGAGCATGGGCTGCTCTCGCCGTTACGCGTCGTTGTCCCCACACGCCTACTCGCCTTGTATCTCCGCCGGAAACTCGCGCCTCACGTCAACATCCATTTCCAAACTCTTTCCGACCTGTTGCCTCCGACAAGCAAGCTCGCGCCTCTCCCTGGCCTCGAACTCCTCTGTGCCCGCATCGCGCGCGACGTGATAACGCGCGACGGCTACTTCTCACCGGTGCGCGAAACCCGTGGGTTCCACACCGCACTGCTCAAAACCTTCACCGACCTCAAAGAAGCCGCCATCGAACCGGGCGCCTTTCAGCGCGCAGCCAGGACGAAGAAACTCAAGGAACTTTCCGTCGCCTACAGCGCCTTCTGCGACTGGCTCTGCGAGCATGATTACGTCACTGAAGCCGACCTCTTTCAAAAAGCTCAAATCTCCGATCCCCAGTCTCCCATCTTGCTCTACGGTTTCTACGACCTCAACGCTGCGCAGAAATGTTTCGTTCGCCGTCTCGCGCCAGATGCCGTGTTTTTCCCGTGGACTGAACACAGTGCCGCCTACGCACAACCGCTTCTCGACTGGTTCCAATCGCTGGGCTATTCGGTTGTCGCCTCTCACCCTGCTTCCTTTTCCCTTCGCCCTCTGGTCATTTCCGCGCCCGGCGAAGCCGCCGAAGTCCGTGAAGCAGCGCGCGCCGCGCTCGTGTACCTTCGCGAACATCCTGACAACACATTCAACGACGTCGCCATCCTCTGCCGCAGCCGCGAACAATACGACGCGCTCTTCCGCGACACATTCCATCATCTAGGCATCCCGACCTATTTCCGGGGCGGCCGCCCCATCGGCGAACATATTGACGCGAAACGGTTCTGCCTTCTCTTGGAAGTAATCCGCAGCGACTACAGCCGCGCCGCCGTCATGGAACTGGCCTGTCACCTCGTGCATCCCGCGCGCCAGCTCCGCTCGGAGCAGAACTCCGAGCGGAGCTGGGATACAGAATCCATCCAACTCGGCATCGTCGGAGGTAAGTCGCAATGGCGTGCGCGCTGCCGTGAAAACACTTCGCTCCGACAATTCATCGAATCACTCTTCACCGCGTGCGACGCTGTCCCTGCAAAATCAAGCTGGCAACAATTTGCCGACGTCGTGCTCGCTGCTTGGCAGAAGATTGGTGGCCAACACGAGCCGGTCCGCAAAACAATCCAGGCGCTTCGCGAACTCGACGAGTTTGAGTCGCCAATCGCATTCGAGACTTTCGCCGACTTCTGCTTGCGCGCGTTCGACGGCAACCGCGAACCCAACAGCCAACTCCAGGGCGGCGGCATGTTCGTCAGCGATGTGATGGGCGCGCGCGGCCTGAATTTCCAGTTCGTCGCCGTGCTCGGCCTCGTCGAAAAAAGTTTTCCGCGCATCATCACTGAAGATCCCCTGCTTCTGGATGGCGAACGCGAAAAGATCAGTCCTAATCTTCCGCTCAAACGGCGTGGTTATGACGAAGAACGTCTGTTGTTCGACTTCGCCACCAGTTGCGCCCATGACAGACTCGTGCTGAGTTACCCGCGTCTGGAACCTGTCACCTCTCGTTCCCGCGTGCCGTCGTACCTGCTATTGGAGCGCATCGGCGCGAAGACCTTCAAGATGCTGGAAGAACAAGCGCAACATATCCCGCTCTCGCCGGTACGCCTAGAAACGCTGCCGCTCGAAACCCGTGAGTTCGATCTGCCTGCGCTCAGCGAAACGACTGACGAAACATATCTCAGCCTAATCTCTCCATTGTTGCCAGCAGGCTTGTCCGCTGCTCGGCGCTGGCGAAAACACGAGTTAACAGCGTACGACGGCTTGATTGCGGGCCGCGAAGCGTTGAAACTTCTGCACGAGCGGTTCGTGCTGGAAAAACTTGTCATCAGTGCCACGTCGTTGGAGGATTTCTTCCGTTGCCCATTCTATTATTTCCAGAAACACGTGCTCCGCACCGAACCCTGGGAGGAACCTGAAGCAGCGCTGACGGTTGACGCCGCCGATCTCGGCTCCCTCTACCACAAAATTCTGGAGGACTACTACCGTAAACAACCGGGCGCTGATTTGGCAGCCATCATAGAGGCGCAGTTCCGCGAGTTCGAACAGAGCGGCGTTACGGGATATGCAGCCATCTGGGAACTCCGGAAACAAATCATTCGCGAGGAGATCGTTGCCTTGGCGCGCAGGGAACAAGCGGACATCGTGCGTTGGACGCCAATGGATTTCGAGCGCAAGTTTAGTGATATCGCCGTCGCGCCACCGGTGCGGTTGCACGGCAAAATCGATCGCATCGACCAGGACGCGGACGGCAATCATCTGCGCGTGCTCGATTACAAATCGGGCCGGTTCAAGAAGGGGTTGAAGGACAACGATTTCGCGCATGGCAGAGCACTGCAATTGGCGTTGTATCTTCTGGCCGCCGAGAAGCTGTTTCCCGGCAAGATTGTCGAGTCGGCCAGCTACCTGTATTTCACGTTGCGGGGCGGCTATCGCACGGCGAGCTTTTCGCGCGACGCGCTCACGGATCGCCAGGCTGAATTGAATCAATTGCTCCAGACCGCCGCGGATATGGTGCGAGATGGCATCTTCGCGCAGTACGCGCCGATGAAGAATGATCCCTGCCGCGTGTGCGATTTCCGCCCCATCTGCGGCAACGGCATCCACAAGCTTTACCTGCTCAAGAACCAAGACCCGCGCATGGCGGCATTCCGCGCAATCAAGGAGGACGAGTCGTGAACAGGCGAGAGCCGGTGGATGCTAAAGCACGTGAGTCGGCGGAGCGCGACCTCGACACCACGTTTTTCGTAGAGGCCGCGGCTGGCACGGGTAAAACGACGTCGCTGATTGCGCGCATCGTGTCGGCCGTCACATCGAAACGGGCGCGTGTGCACGAGGTGGTTGCCATAACGTTCACCGAAAAGGCCGCCGGCGAATTGAAGATGCGATTGCGCGAAGAATTAGAGAAGAAAATGCCCGAAGCGCTCGCCGATATCGAGCAGGCGCACATAACGACAATCCATTCATTCTGTGCGTGGATTTTGCGGGAACGGCCCGTGGAAGCGGCGGTGGACCCGCAATTTGCCGTTGCTGATAACATGCAGGCGCAACTGTTGTTTGACGATGCCTGGGACGAGTGGTTCGAGCATCAGCTTGCTGAGAATCTGCCAGTCTTGCGGCGCGCGATTCTCCGTGAGTTTAATCTGGGCGTGCTTCCTGCATTTGCAGGTTTGTTACACAAACACCGGGACGTTCTAAGTCGCGCCAAATGGCCAAAGCCGTTGCCGTGCGATCTACAACGGACACTGGCCGAGTTACGCGTGGGGGCGTCTGTTGTCTCGTGCTGCTTGAATCATTGTACGGCGAGAACGGAGAATTACCACCAACAGGCGATGGCGATGTTGGATGTGATTGCGCAGGCCGATCAGATGACTGAGGAACGTCTGGTTGCCGCGCTGTGCGAATTGGATTTGAGACAGCCGAAACGCGTGGCTGATTTCGACACGAAGGAACATTTCGACGCATTCAAGGCGGCGATCAAGAAATTGCAGCCTATGTTGACGGAATTCGCCGCCGCGGCTGGCCATAATCTATTGCTGGAACTAGCCCAATGGTTGCGCGGGTTTATCGAGCACCTGCAGCGATGCAAGCACAACGCGGCGTTACTCGATTTCTATGACCTGCTCCTGAAGACACGCAACCTGCTCCGCGACAACGTGGAGGTGCGCCGTGAACTGCAATCCCGCTTCAAGTTCATCCTCGTGGACGAGTTTCAGGATACCGATCCGGTGCAAACAGAGATCATCATGCTGCTCGATGAAGGGAGGCCCGGCAAGCTGTTCATTGTCGGCGATCCGAAGCAAAGCATTTACAGTTTTCGCGGCGCCGACATCGAACTCTACGCGGCGACGCAGCGCGAAGTGGAGAAGCACGGAAAAGCGCTGCAGTTCCAGCAGAATTTCCGCAGCGCCTCGACGATTTTGGACTGGGTCAACGCCGTATTCGGCAAGCTCATTGTCCGTTCCACTGATGGCGATTACCAGCCTGACTACATCAAGCTTGCCGCGGCGCCACATCTGGAAACGAACGAGCCCCGCGTGACGTTGCTCAGACCGGGCAAGATCGAGAAGAAACGCGCCGACGAAGCGCGAGGTGACGAAGCTGAAGCGATTGCGCGTTATCTGGTTGCGGAACAGAGGGCGAAGCGGTTGCGCTGGTCGGACACGGCGATGTTGTTCCGCAGTTTCACGGGGCTGGAATGGTACACCAGCGCGTTGGTCGCGCACGGCATCCCGTTCCGCATTGTCGGCGGCAAAGGTTACTATCAACGGCAGGAAGTTGAGGCGTTGATCGCACTGCTGTGTTGCCTCAACAATCCCAATGACCGCCTGCATCTCGTCGCTGCCCTGCGCTCGCCATTATTCGGCTGGACGGATGAACAGGTATTTCTCGTATCACAGACCACGGGCTTGAACTACACCATTGCGCCGAATGCCGAGAAGGCATTTGCGTTGTTGGATGAACTTCATCGTGTGCAGCACGATTATTCCGTGGCCGGCTACGTCGAACACGTGCTGGCACAGGCCCATGTGTGCGAGGCGTTCATGATGAGCCAGCCTGATGGCGCCCAGTGCGTCGCCAATCTGTTGAAGGCGCTTGATCTGGCCCGGCAAATGGAGGCTATGGGCGTGCGCTCGCTACGCGCATTTGTCCGACATTTGAGCGAGACGGTCGTTGGAGGCATCGAGGAGGAACCCTCGCCTGCCAACGAAGAGACTGATGACGTCGTGCGCATCCTTACCATGCACAAGTCGAAGGGTTTGCAGTTCCCCGTCGTGGTGTTACCCGACTTGGGGGGAGGCTCGTCGGATTCAGACGATCAACTTCTTGTTCATCGCGATGACGGGCGCATCGAACTTCGGTTCAGCGGTTGTAGGACGAACGGATTCGATGAATTGAATCAGCACCAAAAGGCACGAGAAGAAGCTGAAGAGATTCGCTTGCTTTACGTTGCCGCAACACGCGCCCAACAACGGTTGGTCATCCCATGGTTTGCCGAAAAGGGTGAACGGATCGACTTGTTGCTCCGGGGGTTTAAACCGAAGCAAAGCGAGCTTGTGGAGGTGGTTGAAGTTCGGCGCTCCGTCGGCACTTCGACGGAACCAAAGATCACACCAAGAACCGGTCACGCTCCCGCGGAACTGATCGCCCGACGACAAGCATGGTTGGACGGACACAAGGAACTGCTGACGCGGGCGACGAAACCATTGACGCGCGTGAGTCCGTCGAAACTTGCGGGCGAAATGGAGCTGAGTGAGGGAGAACCGGGCGGCGTCGAGCGCGAGCTGGCAATGGATTTCGGCATTGTTGTTCACGAAGCGCTCGAACAGATGAACACCGACGCGATTACGTGCTCGGTGTTGAGCGAAGCGGACAAGGAACGGGCCACCCAGATGGTGGGCCGTGCATTGCAGTCGGAGCTGCTGAAGCGCGCACAGAAAGCCGAGCAGGTTTATCGAGAGATCCCCTTCTCGCTCATGACAGACGATGGAATGATGGACGGCAAGATAGATCTGTTGTTCTGCGAAAAAGGAAAGTGGACGCTTGTGGATTACAAGACTGACGCGCGTGTTGATGTGAAGCGATACATCGGGCAAATGCGCGCGTACGAATCGGCCTTGAAACAAGTGGCCGGGATTACATTGGCGGAGAAGCTGCTCTTTTTCCTCGGGTCGGAGACGATCAAGCAGGCGGACGAATGATCAAGGTCGATTTGCACATACACACGAGCGAGGATCCTGAGGATGGGCTGCGCTATCCGGCGACGTCGATCATCGACAAGGCGGTCGAACTGGGGTTCGGGGCGATCGCTATCACGTTGCATGGCCGTGTGCTGGAGGACGAGCGCGTGTTCGCTTACGCGCAACGGAAGGGGCTGCTGCTGATCCATGGCGTGGAATGGAGATCAGACCACGGCGACGTGCTGTTGTACAACGTCACCCAGCGGGAACTGGAACGGCTTCGTTCGCTGGCCGACCTGCGCGCGTTCCGCCGTGACCGTGGCGACGATCTGTTGGTAATCGCCGCGCACCCGTACTTTTTCAGACACAGCTTGAACTGTCACCTCATTCGGAACCTGGACCTGTTCGACGCCGTGGAGTACTGCCATCTTCACTTCCCGTGGCTGAACCTGAACCGGCGTGGTGTGCGCATCGCCGAGCAACATGGCAAAGCGGTCGTGGCCACTTCCGATGCGCATAATCTTTGGATGTTTGGCCGTCACTACACGCTCGTGGACGCCGCACCAACGCAAACGTCGATCTTCCGCGCGATCCGCGAACGCCGTGTCCAATTGCATAGTCCCCACGTCTCAATCTGGGACTGTCTTCGAATGATCGTATTCGATCCTATTCTTGAACGGAGCCCGGGGAAAACGGTCGAGAGCTTTGCCAATCAGCCGGCGAAATAGACCGCCAACTGCTTCGGGCCATGCGCGCCTATCACAAGAGTTTTCTCAATGTCAGACGTGCGGCTGGGACCGGTGATAAGGCAAAGCGAACTCGGCCAATGGCCGTTGTACCGTTGCCGCAACAGCGTAAACGCTGCTGCCAAGTCAGGCACGATCTGGTCGCACCGCGCAATCACCAAATGCACCGGCGGCAACACTGACAACGCCCGCTCACCTGACGCGTGCATGCTTACAATGATCGAACCCGTTTGCGCCACGAGACAATCGCAGCCGGTGACTCCGATGTCCGCTTCCCGCGCCGTCGCTGTGCCGTCGCCGGCCACCTGCCGCACCAGCGTGCTGCCATCGATGGCAATCTTTGGGAACGCCTTCATAAACTCGCGTAACTGCTGTGATGAATCGAGCAGATTGCCCCGCACTGCGGTGAATTCGGCCCGGAACCGTGCCTCGACATCGCCCACGGGCAGCCAGATTGGTGCGGTAGTAGGCATGGTCGGGCGCGGCGCCTCCGTGCGCAACGCGGTGCGGACGCGACTGAGAATGTTTTCGCGTGCAGGAATCATGATCTAGTTCTGCTGTTATCGTCCATTCCTGCCCACAATTCGCGGAAGCTTTGTTCCGGCACCTCCGGCAACTCACGACCTTGCATCCAAGCCTTCGCCAACGGCGCAGCCAAGCCGAACCTTATTGCGAGCCGCGCCAGTTTGCCGGTGATTCGGTAGCGAGTTGCATCCTGCATCACCCAACACCACGCTTTGAACGCGAGCCGCTGTAACGGATTGTCGAACTTGCGCCGCACGGCGTTGCGGCGGTTGTGCAGCAGATGACGATGAACGTCTATGCGCACGGGACAGACCCCGGTGCATGCACCACACAAGCTGCTGGCGTAAGACAGGTGCGACCATTCGCAGGCGTCGCGCAGATGTGGCGTAATGACTGAGCCGATTGGGCCTTGATACGTTGTTCCGTAGGCATGTCCTCCGATGTTTTTGTACACGGGACATGCGTTGAGGCACGCACCACACCGGATGCAGTGGAGTGCGTCGCGTTGTTCGACATCAGCCAGCAGGCGCGTCCGTCCGTTATCGAGCAGCACCACGTGAAATTCTGTGGGACTATCTGGCTCGCCGTCGCGTCGAGGGGCGCCGACCAGCGTGTTGTATGCGGTGACACCCTGGCCAGTCCCGACCTGCGCCAGCACCGGCCACAATACCGCGAGATCTTCAAAATGCGGGATCACCTTCTCGATTCCAGCCACTACCACATGAATCCGCGGCAGCGACACGCTTAGCCGTCCGTTACCCTCGTTGGTGCTCAACGCCACCATACCCGTGTCGGCCACCAGAAAATTTGCGCCCGTGACACCCATATCGGCGGATAGAAACACCTTGCGCAGTTGTTCTCGAGCAACGCCCGCCAATTCCCCTGCGGTCGCCGTAAGCGGCGTGCCAAATCTTTCATGAAACAAGATGGCAACGTCTGTTTTAGTCAGATGCATGATTGGCGTGAGGATGTGATACGGCGATTCGCCACGCAACTGGCAGATGAACTCGCCAAGGTCAGTCTCCACCGGCTCGATGCCCGCTGCCGCAAATGCGGCATTAAGATGGATTTCCTCGGTCACCATGGACTTCGACTTGACGACCTTTTGCACGCCGCGCTGCTGCGCCAGCTCCACGATGTAACGGCGCGCGTCCTCCGCCGTCTCAGCCCAGAAAACATGGCCTCCGTTTTCAACGACGGCGCGTTCAAATTGCTCAAGATAACTATCGAGGTGATTGATGGCTTTCCATTTGATTTGTGCAGCGGTCGAGCGGGCATTCTCCCAACCCGCATAACGTGTTCTGCCTCGCGCAACTGCGTCATCGTAAGTGGCGATGTTTTTCTCAAGGACTGCGCGGTGTCGCGGATCCGCGGCTTTTTTTGCAGCGGCGCGCCGAAATTGTTGGGCCGCATTCATCTTGCCGCCAGAACCTCCGCCAGCGAGACAGTTTTGATCGGCAGTTTGCGGCGTCTAGCGTAACCGTCAATCTGCATCAGGCAACTGGGATCCGCGCTAACGACGTACTCAGCGCCCGTGCGCTGGATCGAGTCAACCTTGACCCCATCCATCGCGCAGGAAATCATCGGGAATTTCACCGAGAACGTTCCACCGAATCCGCAACACGTCTCAGCCTTGTCCATCTCGACGAGTTCCAGACCCTGCACGTTACGGAGCAACATGCGCGGCTCTTCCTTGAGCCGGAGCTCGCGCAGCGCGTGGCAGCCGTCATGATACGTTACCTTTGCGGGAAACCGCGCACCGACATCTGTTATGCCGAGCTTATTCACCAGAAACTCTGAGAACTCGAATGTATTGGCGGTAACCCGTGTTGCTTTGCCAAGAAGTTCAGGATGATAATTCCTTACCATTGCTGTGCATGAACCTGAGGGGCATACGATCGCGTCGGCATCGGCGAACACTTCGCCGAAACGTTTGGCCAGTTTTCGTGCTTCATCCCAGTAGCCGGTGTTGAATGCCGGCTGACCACAACAGGTCTGTGCGGTCGGGTGGTAAACCTCAATCTTGAGCCGCCGCAACACCGTCACCATCGCCACAGCAACTTGCGGACAGAATTGATCCACGAAACACGGGATGAACAACGCCACGCGCATAGGCGTTGAACGTAGAGACGCCGTGGAGGCAAATCAAGCGGTAACTTTTTGTGAATCCGGAACGGACGAATACAGAGTCAGTCTGCCGAGGCGTTCGTCGCACTCAACAATCCCAGCAGTACGTCCTTTGCCGCCCAGACAAGCGACAACGTCAGCGAGAACGGCAGCAATAGTATGCCGACCACCACGATGTTCGTTTGATCCGCCAACCAGATGATTTCGGATATGACGCCGGTATGTTTCGCTGCCGCGGCCCCGAACGCATATACGAGCGCACCAATCAACGGCAGCAGTAAAAACGCAACACTGCCCGCGTTGTACCACTTCGATTCCACCGCCAGATCACGCCGACCTATTGCCGCCGCGAGCGCGCTGACGCTGCAGTTCAACAAAACTGTATACACCACGCCCGCGCCGAGAAACGCCAGCGCGTTAGCCAGCAGATACTCGTTCCACGGTACATGACGCCAGGCGCAAAAGAATACCGCGAAATACGCCAGCGCTGCCGCTGCGCCAAGCAACGTTTCTGTTCGCACTCGCCATGCGTCGTTCCCGCTAAGCCGCACGCGCCATAACCGCCATGAGCCGATCAGCACGGCCGCCAGCCCGAACGCCAGCAATCCGATGTCGAACCCCGATGTACGTGTTGGAGCCAGCACCGACCCAGCCAGCAAATGAGCCGCAGCCACCGCAGTCAGGATCAGTCCCCAGAAAATCGAATAGAATCCCTGCAGCAACCGCACCAAGGTTGCTGCACTCAGTTTCGCCTGGGTGTCTGCAGGTTCCGACATATCTTGACTCGAACGCCGCTTACTTATCGGTGTGTTGTTTCAGTTCGGCGTACAACTCATCCAGCGCTTGCGGCAACACGCGCACGTCGCTGATCACGGGCATGCAATTCGTGTCGCCGTTCCAGCGCGGCACTATGTGGATGTGCAGGTGATCTTCCACGCCAGCGCCCGCCACGCGACCTACGTTCATACCGATATTGAATCCCTCGGGCTTGATTGCGCGCGTCAGCAGTTGCTTGCAGCGGCGCGTCAATGTCATCAAGTCCGCCAGTTCCTGTTCGGTGAGATCGTCAAGGTCGCCCGTGTGTTTGTACGGGGCAACCATCAAATGACCGGCGTTGTACGGGTAAGCGTTTAGTAGTGCGAAACAGGTGCGGTCGCGGATGAGGATGTGATTCTTCGCGTCGTCAGATTCCTGCGGCTTACGACAAAGAAAACAGCCCGGTTCCTTTTTCCCGAGGATGTATCGAATTCGCCATGGCGCCCAAATACGTTCCATGGCAACGTTATAGAACCGCGCTGTGGACAAGTCAACGCAGGTTCAAAGAGGTAATTGCATAACGATAGAGATAGCCGACGCGGGCCTCAGCCCGCGTTCGGCTCATCGAGTGGATAGGCTGTCTCATCACTCACGGCCTCCAGAAACAGCGTATGAATCCAGCAAGAGTGCCAGTGACGAGTGCTGGATAAATCAGGAAAAGATCGGCGCGAATGTTATACCTGTGGGCCATACAAAAAACCTCCCAACCTCCCCATAATCCCCAGGCAATTCCAACCAGCAGTAAGGGACGACTTCGCAAGAATGGGAATCGGGGTCGGGCCCACGCCGCTGCGATGGAAATGAAAATGAAAATGGTGGACACAGCCCAGATACGAAGCGGATGTAACGCAAACGGATAACCGATTACGAAATCAAGTGTTGTCAGAGGGGGTTCGCCGTACATTCTACAACCCAGCCTGTCAGTGTTATTGGTACAAACTCACTTTGTCATTTCACTGCTATTGGCGCAAAAAGACAAACTCAAAGTGGCGACGTGCGTGTGATGACGGGCGCATCTGCCTGCCGATTGGACTCTGACAAAACCCACCTACGCTGGAATCGGTTTGTAGGAGTGCCATTCTTGTCGCGACCGGCTTGTCCGCTTGTAGCCTTGGCGAAGGCGGATCGGGGCAGGAATGCCCCTCCTACGAAGTCTTGGCGCTTGGAGACAAGGTTTTGTTGCGCACTAAGCGGGCGACTTGGCCAATTCGATCATGTGACGGAACTCATCGAACAGGAATCCGGCATCGTGAGGTCCGGGTGAAGCTTCGGGATGATACTGTACGCCGAACACGCGGTGTTTCTTGTGGCGCATCCCTTCGACCGTCTTATCATTGAGATTGATCTGGGTAATTTCGACGTTTGAATCCTTGACGCTGTCGGGGTCAACGGCAAACCCGTGGTTCTGCGCGGTGATCGCGACTTTGCCGGTGGGCAAATCTTTGACCGGTTGGTTCGCGCCTCGATGCCCGAACTTCAACTTAAATGTTTTCCCACCGAAAGCAAACCCGAGAATCTGTATTCCCAAACAGATCCCAAAAATCGGCACTTCACCAAGCAAAGCTCGAACCGCTTCGTGGGCGTAATCGAGCGCCTCGGGATCTCCGGGGCCGTTCGAAAGGAAAACACCGCGTGGTTTGTACTTCATCACATCGTTTGCGGATGCGGTTGCAGGCACGACCTGAACGCGGAACCCGCGCTGACGGAGTCGACGCAAAATGTTGTACTTGATACCGAAATCGAACGCCACGATTGGGATATCGGCTGGCGGCAACTCATCCGAGTAACGCATTTGGCCGTCAGTTCCGCGCTCGATCTTCCAGTTGCAACTAAGTTTGTCTTCTGGATCCCAGAGGAACGGCTCCTTATGCGTCACCTCCTTGACGAGATCCACGCCAACGATGCCCTGCCACTCCTTGGCGCGCGCGACAGCTTCCTTGTCGCTGATTTTCTCGGTGGAAATGCACGACTTCATTGCGCCTTTGACGCGCAGGATTTTCGTCAGAGCACGTGTATCAATGCCCTGAACTGCCGGGATCTTGTTTTTATCGAGATATTGCGGCAACGAGAATTCGGAGCGCCAATTCGATGCTACCGCAGACAATTCCCGCACCAGAAACCCCGCCACATGCGGTCGCCAGCTTTCTACATCGGCACTGTTGACGCCGTAATTGCCAATCTCCGGATACGTCATCGAAACGATCTGACCTTTGTAGGATGGATCCGTGAGGATTTCCTGATAACCCGTGATCGAGGTGTTAAATACTGCTTCGCCACAGGCCGTGCCGACCGCGCCAAATCCCTCTCCGCGGAAAACCGTGCCGTCTTCCAAGGCGAATACGCCATTCATGTTCACGGACTCACTCATCGCGCCACACAATCTTTCCGCCAACGATGGTCATCACGGCTTTGCCCTGCAAGTTCGAACCATTGAATGGCGAATTGCGTGATTTGCTCGCCGATTTGCCGACGTCGTATGTCCATTTCCGGTCGAGATCGATGAGGGTGATGTCGGCATCAGCGTCCGGCGACAACGTCCCTTTACTCAATCGCAATAACCGCGACGGATTCACCGTGAATTTCTCCACGAGTTGCTGCAGAGTCAGTACTTTCTTCCGCACCAACTCCAGCGCCAGCGCCAATTCCGTTTCCAGGCCGATGATGCCAAACGGCGCCAGATCAAACTCGACTTCCTTCTCGTGGGTGCAGTGCGGCGCGTGATCACTGACGATGCAGTCGATTGTGCCATCCGCCAGCCCCGCCAACAGCGCGTCGCGGTCGCTGGCGGTGCGCAGCGGCGGGTTCATCTTGAAATTGCTGTCGTAATCTTTCAGACACTCATCTGTAAGGGTGAAGTGATGCGGAGTCACCTCGGCGGAAATCTTTACGCCGCGTCGTTTCGCATCACGAATCAACTCCACCGCGCGTGCCGATGAAACATGTTGGCAGTGAATACACCAGTCTGTCAGTTCCGCGAGGAGCACGTCACGTGCGACAATCACGTCCTCGCCTACTGCTGGCCAGCCCTGCAAGCCGAGCACGGTGCTCCAATACCCTTCGTGTGCCATTCCCTCCGCCGTAAGATTGTAGTCCTGGCAATGATCGAGCACCGGCAATCCGAACATCTTCGCGTACTCGACCGCGTGGCGCATCAGATCGTTGTTCTGGATGCAATGGCCATCGTCAGCTATCGCCACGACACCAGCGCGCTTCAGCGAGCCGATGGGCGCCAGTTCTTCGCCTTTCAACTCCTTGGTGATCGCGCCGGTGGGGAACACGTTCACGGACCCCGCCTCGGCGGCGCGTTGTTTGATGAACGCAATAGTGCCGGTGTTGTCTGCGGCAGGCGACGTGTTTGGCATGCAAACCACGGAAGTGAACCCGCTGCGCGCAGCGCAGCGCGTGCCGGTCTCGATGGTCTCCTGGTCACTCCGGCCCGGCTCGCGCAGGTGCACATGCATATCAATCAGGCCTGGCACGACAATTTTGCCGCGCGCGTCGATCACTTCCGCTTCGTCGCCCCGCGACTGCGGGAGCGGCACCGCAACGATTTTACCGTCGCGCACGAGCACATCGCGCACTTCATCCATGCTGTTGGCGGGATCGATCACGCGACCGCCCTTGATCCGTAATGGCTTCATAAACCCCTCCCGCACAGGAACAGGACGGCCATGCGCACGGCCAATCCGTTCGTGACTT
>Ga0187885_10002999_pt1 | contig 15616 bp, 7 predicted proteins | sample June2016WEW_20_1_3_FD_132970 | JGI IMG/M metagenome (GOLD analysis project Ga0187885, IMG submission 132970) | Peatland microbial communities from SPRUCE experiment site at the Marcell Experimental Forest, Minnesota, USA - June2016WEW_20_100 | ecosystem: Environmental > Terrestrial > Soil >... | reverse complement strand
GTATCCAACATTGATTCATGATGATCTTCTAGTTTTATAAGTAATTACAGGACGAAAAATCGCAATTATTTTTGCTAAACCATGATCAACAAGATCTTGTACTACTATACTTATTTTTTTATATGCTTGAGGAGCTTCTTCAAAAATTAAATCTTTACATTCACAAATAACGTTGCTACCTAATGAAGTACGCTTAAGATCATTGATTGTATAATTTTTAAGCTTTGCCTTAGCATCAGTTCTGGCCCACTTACGCCCAGCTCCATGAGCTAACGAAAAACCAGATAAAAAACCTGAATTTTTAGGTATTACCAAATAACTAAAATCTCCTCTTGATCCTGGAATCATAACAGTTCCATAATTTGCTGTGGTAGCACCTTTACGATGGATCCAATATTTTGTATCTTTATAAACAATTTGCTCTACATAATTATGAGTAAGATCTAGAATTTTTCTTCCATCGGTTTTTAGACAATCGAAAAAACGTTTAGCAATTAAATCTCGATTAGCTTTTGCCCATGTAACTGCATAATCATGATCTTTTAAGTAATCAATAAGATCTAAACTATTAGCATGAATTCCATTACAATTAAGTTTACTAATATATTTTTGTAATATTTGTTCACCTAAGTTGCGTGAACCAGAATGTACTAAAAGATATAGATCGTTTTTACTAAGTTGAAGCGATTCAACTATTTCATTATCCATAACCTCTTCAAGTTTTTGTAACTCAGCAAAGTGATTACCTCCTCCAATAGAACCTAAAGAATAATTAAAGTCTGCTTGGGTGATCTTATATTGAGATAACCATTCATTGAGATCTCCATCCCAAGAATTTTCTAGTCCTGTTATATTTTTAGTCCATTTATCAAGTTTGATTTTGTTAGTCTTTAATTTTGTTTGCCAAAATGACATTCCACAACCAATATCGTTTCCAACCAAGTGTGGGTAAATATAAGAATCAGATATAAATGCAGCACCAATAGGGGTACCTTTACCTGGGTGTAGATCAGGTAAACCAACAATATGTTTTATGCCCTCAAGTTTTGTAACTGCATTCAATTGATCAATTGCAAGACTATCTATCCAGTTTTTATCTGAAGCAATAACTTTAATAGTTGCTTGCTTATTATTAAGGTAGCTATTCATAATAATTAACTTTTAACAATCTCTAATCTTTATGTCAATCTTACTCCAACCTAAAATCCATACTAATTTCTTCTATAGATGAGATATTTTTTAAAAACTAACAGTTTTAGTTAAAGTTATTTTTTTGACTTGTCTCCCTTTATAACATTTAATAAAATAGGATTATAGTTAAATTTAGGCTTACTAAACTCAAATGGCGTGTCGATATTTTCATTGTCTTGCTCTTTCTTTAACTCACCTTTGCCATCGGGAGTAACAATCACTTTTATGCTTGTTGTTGTTTCACCATAAAAATCTTCTCTTGTAGTAAATTCTCCCGTGGTTTCTAGCTCATATTCTTCACAAAGAGTATGTTCATCATAATCTTTTAAGCTTATACCATACCCCCAATCACCACCTATATCTTGACAGAATCCCGTTATTACCCCTATAAAATATTGTAACTCTTTGTTTTCTTTAGATGGTCTAGTTATTTTAATAATTTCAAATTGTTTAAACTTACTTGGTTTAGTAAACTTACCAGTAGTTTTTAGATCTTCTTCACGAAACACTAAATCTTGAGCATCAGAACCTAAAAAATACACTACATAACTCCATTCACCCTTATCATTCATTATTTTATTCTTAATAGTGGCTATTGGAGATTCTAATAAATGTTTTAACATCGCTTTAGTCATACTGCAAATTTCAATTTCTCTATTACCAACAGACTCTATGGCCAGTTTATTTACCTCAACAATTTCATAGGTATTAAATTTAGAATTAATATCATAATCCCAAGATTGTAAAGCGTTAAATTTAATGTTTATATCTTTATCGTTAGCAAAAATTTCATGAACTCTAATTTTAAATTTTTCCTTAAATCCTTGAACATTAAGCCACCGACATAGAGTGGTAATCGCATTTTGTCTTAAATATGGATCCCAATTACTAATCAAATCAAATAGTTCTGGAAATAAATCATATAACTGATTTCGACCTGCTATATATAAAATATACATAGCATTAGAATGTACAGCCCTATCAAAATGGTTACCTTCATTTTCTTCTCTTAATTTTATTGCTTGTCTTAAAATAGCTTTCTTTTCTTTCATTGATAAATTATCTAGCTCTTTATCAGATAATTCTTTAGCAGTATTATTATCAATAATCATAATGAGCCCAATAAATCTAAACGACCTTTCTTCATAGAAGTCAACCACACAATGTACAACACTCCACTATTTAAATCAATTAAATTTAAATAATGAATGTAAACAGATATATTCTAATATAGAAAATTAATGGGTAATTTCTCCTTTAGATGATACATTAATATATTTACCACCCCTACCATTTTTTGCTACATCTTTAAATCTAACTTTCCACCCATTATGATTTAATATAACATCCCATTCAAATGTTTCTGTGTGCGTCTTTGATGATCCATGTTGACGTAACTTTCCTTTTACCCAAAAATTACCATCTCTATCTCTATACCCATCTGTATCAGGATCTTTGATCAAACCTTTACTCGAAAGACACTTTTTATCTGGAATAAAGCTAACCGTACCTTCTCCTTCTGCAGGCAATCCAGCTTCTTTAATTTTTTCTCTAATTTTTTGTTCCCTAGTTTTTTCAGTTTTTCCGTCCTGTTTACTAAAAAGCAATCCACTACGATAGTCTAATATTTCTCCTGGGAACCCTTCTAATCTTGGTATAGGATCTGCAATTGGGGTAACAAATATCATTTTTTCAGGTTGAGGTGGCTGAAACCCTGGTAATTGTGGCAATGGATCTGCCTGTGGAGTAACAAATATCATTTTTTCAGGTGGTGGCGGTATAAATCCAGGAAGAGTAAATGGTGGTAATGGCCCTCCTGACGTTGAACTTCTAAGAGCTAGTGCTACTGAATCTACTGATCTAGCATTTACTTGTTCTCTTTGTGAAATAGCAGGCTTTAATGACGAACTTGCGTCACTACTATTTGATACGCTGGATTGAGGAACACCATTATTATTACGAACACTAATAGCATCCAAGCCTCGTTGAAAACGATCATGTTCTATTTGATCTTCTTTAAATTTTTGTTGCCTTTCTTTAAGTATTTGAACAGTTTCAGATGCCGCTTTACTAGCAAAATAACCACCACCAAACAATGATGCCCCAGCATAAAGCAACATCTGTTGTTTAGGTAACGGTAATGTTGCAGATTTCAATGACAAACTACTTGCGCCCCTACTTAAGAAGCTAGATTGAGCAGCATTGCTATTAGCTAATCCTATTCCCTTAGGGGTACTTGTTGAAGCTTTTTGTACAAATTGTTGTAATTTTGAAGCATTTTTTGGTTGTATACTAGTTTTTACTAAATCCAAGGCTCTTAAATTTCTTACACCTTTGACTAAACCTCCTGCAGGAGCTAACAAGTGTAACCCCGTGTCTATATTTCGCGCACCTTGCTCTCCATACAAACCTGTTCTGTCACCAACAACATTCAACGTTTTTTGAAGAACAGTTGACTCTCTATGACCAGTGAATATTTGTTTGAATCCTGCCGTAAAGTCATCAACTCCCATAGCACCTACAGCTGCCATTCCTGGTATAGTACCAGCAGCAGCCTCCATTATGCCTGTTATACACTGTATAGCTCCCTCTCCTCGAGATTTATTAGCTTTTGAATTAGCTTCATCCGAAGCTGCAGCCCATCCTGGTGCTCTACATCGCATTTCTAATTTTGCAGAAGGATCTCCACTTATAGCTTTTTTAATAACACTCCATGTTCCTTCTTGTTGTTTTGTACAAGAAGAACTAGCACTGTTCTCAGATGTAGGTTCATCTGCATACACTGCTGGCACAAAAAAATCTAACACTGAATCTGCTGCCCTCATTGCAACACTTGGCTGTTGCCGTGTTACTTGACTACTTTGACGATCTTCTGTACTGGTGTTTTCTGCTGTGCTTGCTGTTTGTTCAGAAAATTGTAACACTTCATTAAATAATCCAGCTTGATCTAACCAAGCTGCATTTATTGCTCGTCTATGCTTATTTCGGTCATATTGTTGTTTAGCTAATTTTTCTTGTTCACCAGTCACTTTTTTATCTTGTTGCTTTAATTGTGGTTTTTGTGCCTTTAATTTTTCAATGTATGGAGGTAATTTTGCAGATATTACATCGTCTATCATACCACAAAGCCAACCGCGCTGACCTCTTATTGCTGTACCACGTACACCACCCAACATCGCGTGTAACATAGTATGCTCGCCTGAGGTTATATTAGAAAGGCCAGCAAGTTCATGCATCGCATCTACTTTACTGCAAACTATAGCAAACGCCGCATTAATAAAACTATCTTTCCAGGCCACTTCTGCTTTTTTATGGCAAATACCTACATCTAATGCTGCACCAACATTAGCCTTCGCTATATGATTGGTTACACGTTGCGGCATACTCCTTAATTTAGCATCTGTAGGTAGTTTTAAGGTACTTCCTATTTTATCCATGATTCCAGCACTAAGCATTGTTATTGCTAATTTTTTAACAGTATCAGTACTAGCAAGCTCCTTTAAAGCCTTAGAAAAATCACCATTATTGGCAACCATAGACGAGGCTGCCTGTGCAAACAATCCCTGAAATCCAGCAGTTAACGCAGCATGAGCTACTCCTTCGGTTGCTCCAGATAATAAACTAGATGCCCATCCGGCAGCAGCACCTTGAGTTGCAATTGCCGTTACTACCGCTACTATTGCAACCACTCCTGGACCGGGGCCTTCTAATGATTCTGCATGCCTCTCATAGTGTTCTATTAACGTTTTATAGGTGAAGTCCTCTGGTTTTGTTGTGATTTGTTTTAAAAAGCTTAATACTCGACCACTTACAACTTCTATAACTGCGGCTTGCGACTCAATTTCTATAGTACCAGTAAAAGTAGACTCGCTATAAGTTGTGAGTTGTATCGACTCTGAACTAGATTTTTTCCATAAAGCATCGGAACTACTTTTAACTCTTACTGAACCAAACCTATTTTCTCCTTGCAAAATAGATACCCTACCTCCTGGAGCAGAAAATATATTCCGTGCTGCCGTACTATGTATGTGGCGTAAAGCAACATCTGCACCAGAAATACGTAATTCTTTAGCAATCTTAAAAATAGTACCTACAGATTTACTGCTGACTGATGTGTGGTAAGATGATGTTCTTTTGGAACCACCCCACCATCTACGCTTTTTTCCCCTTAAATCCTCGGCATGTTCATGACTGCTCGTTGTATCCAACACACTTGTTTTACCCACGCTAGCTATCGTGCCTGTTTGTGCATCTACTGAATGCGAATAAAAAACACTTGAACCGCCAGCGTATGAAGAAAAATCTTTTTTAGATTTATGCGTAGAGGTATGCTGTTTATAGTAGGTATCCCGAATCGTTCCTGATTTTTTCTTTTCATAAAAATGCTGAATGCGTTGGCTAACCAAATCTATTGGCACATCTAAAACATCTGCTAATGCCCGTAGATAAGTGCCGCCTTCTCCGGATTCCGTTTCAACCCCATGAAAAACTATATTCCCGCCAGCTGAAATTTGTAACATATTTTTAGCTACAATTCTTGCCTGGCTAATAATGTAATCATCAAAATTTTCGTTATTACCTCGCCTGGCTCTAATAGATTTAATTTCAACATCATCACACAAAGAACCAATTAAAGCATCTACATCTGCTTCAATCTGACTGATCCCAGTAACTTTACCGTCTGCAATTACTGCAACGTTTCCAGCTTTAATTTTACCACTAATATTAATTTTACTTTTAGCTTTCTTAGCCTCGCTTATGCTATAGTGAAGCGCTGGATCCGAAGTTTCTTTCAATAACTCAAAATGCGAGCTATTTTTCTGAACTCCAGGCACATCGCCAACCGTACTTCGTAAATATATATTATGAACTTGTGCATCAGGAACACTAATTTGTTCATAAATACTAATAACTTCTGGTGAATTAGAACTAGCATCTTGAGAACCGTGATCAGTAAGAATTTTAAAATGAACCTTATTAATCTTAGCAATTGCCCCCATAACTCCCAGTGAGTTGCCAGCCACGCCAAGCCAAAAACCAGACTTACCCACAACATGATCCACATAATTTAAAATTTGATCGTCAACCAGTTGTTCTATCGCTAAGTTTACGTCATTTACCCGTTCTGCTAAAGCTTGTAGTTTTGCTTTTTCAGCCTCAGTGATCTCACAATGTTTATCCAGATCTCCATCTAAAAATAATTTAGCATATGATTTATTAGTACCATCTATAGGTAAATCACGATCCGAAAAATATTTTATTTTTAATCGCTCTCCCTCTTCTATAAGCATGAGACGAGTGGCTTTAAAATATCCAATTGCCAATAATTCATCGCTACTTATTGGCAAACCTATAGATTCAAGCTCATATAAATCTTGATCTGAAAGTAAAGCACCTCTAAGTTCAGATCTTATAAGATCTCTAACCACCGGATCGTCAATGTGTTCTTTTAATTGTTGCACTGCCTTAATTCTAGCTTGCCATCCCACCTCTTTTGAGCCAACAATCTTGTAAATAGCAGCTAATGCGCAAGCACCATCTGCACCAGAAACAGCAATTGCTTTAAAATATTTTGGCGGTTTATTAGAACTAGCTAATTTATAAATTATTGGATCATAATTACTAGTAACCTTATATTGAGGAATCATCGAAGTATTTAAAGCAGCACGTTCTGCCTGGCCGTATTTTTCGCTAGCCAACAGAGTAATACCTTTTATAGCTGTAAGTTCAGCTTGTTGTTCTATACCGCCTTCCTCAGAATGAAAAATTCCACTAGCTACTTCAATCTTGCTATTTTTATTTACTGTAATGTCAGACTGAGTATGAATACCTAAATCAGTAGCTTTTAGTGTACCTAGTCCGGTATCTACTTGTGCTGCATCAATTTTTAAAACATTGTTAGCTTGCAGTAATGCTTTCTTAGAGCTTTTGCCATTAACAAATATAAATCCTGGAATATCAAGAGTTAAATTACCTCCTGCCTTTAATTGTTGTTCATTATACCAAGTACCATTTTTAGTTAAAAATTCTATTTTTAGATCTCCAATAGTATTAATATCATATTTTATTTGAGAACCATCGGCTAAAGTTAAATGTAGCTCACCATTAGCCGATAAAATGGCTGTGGTGTATTCAAATTGATTTTCTGCAAGGATAAATAAATTCTTTCCTGCCTCTAACTTGCCATGCAACCTTAAATCTATAGCTTTTAAATAAAAATCATCCCTAACATCTATTTTAGCTGCCTTATCATGCAATATTTCTTTAGCGACCATGGCTAATTTATCGTTAACTAATATTTTACCAAAATTAACCAATTGATTTTCTACTATAGCAAGTAGATCTTTGTCTACTTTTAATGTGCCTTCTAGATATAAGTTGAAGACCTTCAAATATAAGCTATGGTTAACATCAATAGTAGCATTAACACCTTGAAATAACTCTTTAGCTACTATAGATAATTGTTTATTACTCAATATTTTCCCTAAAATAATCACCTCTTCATAACTTAATAATTTAGAATTTTCTGAGCAAGTTATTTCACTATTTTCTAACAAATGTAATTTTTTAGCATGAGTACTTAAAGAAGTAGTATTTAATTTACCATCTATTTGCATCAAATCAGCGGTAAAACTAGTAGCACCACTATTTATATAGCTGGGAGTAAATGTGTCGGTTAAAGCAACAGGAAAATTGCTCATGTAAGCATTGTAATGATTAATTCCATTATAATGAACAAATATTGGCTCATTCATATTTAATTTAAGATCTGACTTTTTAAGCAAATCCTTCACTTGGGAGCAGTTAGTAATTCGAACTTCATTTCCTTCAAAGTTACCCTCCACCAGATAAATAGGTCTTTTGAGTGCCATCATTAAAGCAGAGATCTCAAAATTGCCAGCCCATCTATGAAAATTGGTTGTTACATCTTGTATATATTGTTTAAAATCCAGGCCATGTTTGTCATGATAGCTACTTTCGTAGAAAGGTTTAGAACTTTCTAGTTGTTCTAGTTGCTTTGCTGTCATATCTCGTAATGTTTGTATATGCGAATCATCCATACCCTCTTGACCGTACATATACAAATTTACTGCTCTATAAAAACAACTACCATCCGGCACAACTGGTTGGTTTACATAATCTGAGATCACCTTGGAATGAAAATAATCATTTGCTTGCTGTTCAATATTTTTTATATCATGATCTATTTCTATATGATCTTTTTCCAGATCTATGGCTTGCTCTCTACCATCCGTATTTGCTAGATCACTATTTCGCTTGGAGGTCTCATTTATTGGATCTATACCATTTTCAGCAGCAGCCGCTTTATAGGTTTTACCTAAAAGGTTTTCTAATATTTGCTGACCACTATGCTCTACCACCAGAATTAAACCATCATAATGGTCGCTTCCATTGTAATAAACAAATATCGGTTCCTTATTAACATCAACTATATTTAACTTATTTTTAATCTCGCCATCTGAGCCAATCACATAAATTGGCCTATCAAATACTTTCATTAACACATTAATTTCTAAATCATCTGCCCACTCGTTAGTATTTCTAATGTCATCAATATACTTCTCTATTGTCCTGTGCTTAGGATCAGCAGCTATTATATCACTGTATTCTTCTGCATGTTTTTCAATATAGTCTGCTACTTCTTGCCATAATTCCATTATATTCTTCCCAAGGTAAATAGCTACAGCATTATATAAACCATGACCATCTTTGGGGATAGGAATATAATTAAACCCTGAAACCTTATTGGCAACATTAGTACTACCTTTATTAATTACTATGGTTTGTGCACTACCTGTAAATCTATTACTACATACCTGACCATTTAACTCTAATAATTTAGAAGCTTTTACAAATAGATCCCCTGCGGTCAATTGACCATAATTTGCTATGAACAAATCTGCAATAGCAGTTAATTTTTCTCTGGCAGTTATATTCCCACCCTGCATGTTTTCTAATACTTCTATCGTTTTTATATCAAGATGTTTTAAACTAGACATTTTTCCAGCATTCACAACTAATTTAGCCCCAATCAAATTTAAGGCTTCTATTGCAATTAATTTTCCAGAGCAGTAATTCTGTAAAATATGTTGTAAAGTTAGTTTTAGATCTGTGGCTATAATATTACCACGATTATATATAGAGTTACCAATTAGCTCTAATGCATGTTCACAAGAAATATTCCCAGATTGATAATTATTAATAATCCCACTGAAATTAAGTTGCAATTTGTCTATGCCTAATAACCTACCAAAATTTTCTATTCGCCATCCTCCCAACAGCTCAAATTCTTTAGCACGAATAATTCCAGTACTATAATTTTTCAAAATATTACCAAGCTTGATTAAAGCTTTTGCTCCAGAAAAAATTAGTCCAGAGTTTTTAACAATATTGCAAGCTTCAATCATTAAATCTTGTGATGCATTAATTCGTCCAGATTGCAAATTTTCTAAACAATCTAGCACCTTTAACTTAAATTCACCGTATGCTTTGATCATTCCAGCATTTTGTAGTTCATAAGCCTCTATAGTAATTTTATTAGCACTTTCTATAAGTGCATTATGCAGATTCTTTAATATATTAGCCTGCAAAATTAAATAAGTTTCAGCTGAAAAAACTCCATGATTATCTATTTTACTAGATTTAACTTCCACAACTGATGACACCATTCTACCAGTTGCTGTTTGTTCTAATTGATCAGAGATAGCCACCTGTAATCGTTGTTTAGAAGTAATGTTCCCTGCATGAATCATTGTATTGCTAGCCAGTTTAGTGTTACCATTGCTAGTAAGTTTTGCACTTTGATCAACAGCAATCTTTTTACTTGCTGCTAAAGTTGTTTCTACTATAGATGAGATCTCTCCAGATATTTTTAAGTCATCTCCTGCTGCTACTGCAACTGAATTAGCTGTAACTTTAGCTGTTGCGGTTTGTTCAAAATGATCAATTGTTTTGATCTTAATGCTACCATTAGAGTTTAGTTCGCCAGAATTATCCATAGCTACAGCGGCTACATCTAATGTTTGCTCTGATGAAATTGTAGCAGAATCATGATTGGTAATTTGATTATTGCTTCTAACTTTTGTAGCGTCTGCTTTTAATAACCCTCTATTATTCAACTGTTGCCTTATTGCTAAATCTAACTGTTCAGCAGATAAAATTTTACCACTATTAAGATTATCAAGGATCTCAGTTGCCACATTACATTGTTGTTCAGCAGTAACTTCTCCTGCATTTTCTATATGCGTACCAAATAACGATAACTTCTCAGCCATGAATTTACCGGATTCATGGTTTTGGGTTAATTTGCTATAAATTATTAATTCTTCTTTGGCCTTAATTAAACAATTATTAATTATTTGTGATACAGTCAATTGCATTTTAGCATCACTAAGGATCTGTCCTTGTGAGCTGTTTTTTAATATTTCTAAGTAGCTAATTAAATCTTGTTGCGCATAGATTTTACCGTCATTAATTAATTGTTCAACCAAACAATCCAATTCTTTAGCAGATACTTGACCTTCAGGTTGATTAAACCACCGACCATTGCTATTAGACAATATCACTTCTAATTTCTGTGTAGCTTCAATTTTAGCCCCATTAAGTAATTGTTCTCCGCCTATAGTAATATTAGTTGCTCGTAATGTTCCATTAGATTCATTAGCTATTATCCCAGAAAAATCATGCAAATGTAATTTACCCTGTGCATCAATCTTCCCTTGATTAATCAAACTACTAGTAGGAGGTAATTCATCTACATCAATATGGTTCTTAAGATCTATTTTAAGAAGATCAATACCACCATTACTTAATATAACTCCGGAATTACTATTAATTAAGTAGCTATCATACCCAAAATGGGTATGCTTTTCGCTACCAATTGTTCCAAAATTAATAAATTTTTTACCTATACCATAAATTGCTTGTAATGATAATATTATGTGATTATTGTACAATTGTTTAGCATTGAAGGTTAAATTGTTTTTAGCACAAATTGTTCCATTATTAATGATTTCTTTAGTTGCTCCATTAAATTGTGCAACACCATTAACGTAAATAGTTCCATTATTTATTAATGATCCCTTAGTTTTTCCCTCTAAAATTAAATTAGCTCCAACATTTAGTTTTTGGGTATTTTCTAATTTTTCTGTATAGGATAAATTACAACTATCTTCAGTTGTAATATCATGCTGTAATAATAAAGATTTTCCTGTTAATTGTAATTTTTTACAAACAAAAGTAGAAGTATTTAAAATAGTAGCATCTGTCTTTATGCTTAAGTTAACATTTGGATCACAACTATTAATACTAATTGTTCCGGCTTTACTAATTGTTCCGGCTTTGGAAAAACTAAGATCTATTTTACAATCTGAAACAAATTCTTTAATATTGATCTGTTCTGACTGATCAGTAAATTCATGGATGATTGAAGATTTTTGTTCTCCGTATTTATAATTAATTTGTAATTTATTAGAATCTATAAAAGAGACAGAAAAATCTGCATTTAATGAGGGTTTTGTAACATGAACCACGCCAATAGGATCCGTATCTATATCATCTAAAGAAACTGCATCAACATCTATTTCTGGAATTTTGAATTTTTTATTAGCTGGCATAAGCACCCCTAAATTTAAAATAATATTAACATTCTATATAAATTAATCTGGACAAACCCGCCTACTTATTCTATGGTGTATTTCTTGCCTCATGTCACCATTAAGTTGATAAAATACATCCTTATTAAATTTGTTCTCAATTATGCTAAGGATTGGCTCTCTACGCCCTGAAGCCCAAAATTGATTTAATATAGGCAACATAGTTGGCAAATCTATACCACTGGCCACTTGATTTGCAACATACTCAACTGTTAGTGGAGCTTGTTTACCTGGCGAAAAAGTTACTGGACACCAACTACTACTTTGGCTATCAACCACATGAGTATGGTTATTATGTTGATTCTTAACGCCTTGCAGATCACTTTCAATCTGTGATTTTAATGTTTTAAATTGGGTTAATAAACCCTGCTTTGCTTCTGTCACTTGGCTTAATAAGTTAACATTTTCTCGCTTTAATTCAGTATGATGTTGGTTAATTGTGGCTGTTAATTTCTTTTCTTTTGTATCTAACTCTGTTCTTAATGCAGTACTAGAAGAAGAATCAGCTTTACTATTAATTTTCTTTTCTAATTCCCCAATAATCTTTTGATACTTTTGTTCTTGAGTTTCTGCTTGTTTTTCTAAAAATTGGATTTTTTGTTCACCATCATTACGAGATTTTTTTAATTCTTCTATGGTAGCCTTATCTGAATTACGCTCTTTGTACAAAGTATCTAGCTTTTGTTGCATTTCATTTAACTGCGTTAATAAAGATTGTGCGGTTATTATATCTATGGTACCTGGTACTGTAGTTAAATTAGGAGTAATAGTTTCACTTGTTTGTGTAGGTATCTCCTGTTTTAGGGTAGAAGAACTATTTATTAAATCACCTTCTATTTTTATAGTTCTTGGCATTTTAACCTCCAATTTTTTAGTTTTTGATATTATTTAAGCATTTTAACGATTTAAGAACCTACCGCGATTTTGTCGAGGAGGTGCTGGTGGTGATGGAGCTTGTACTCCTGGGGAAAAAGTTACTGGACACCAACTACCACTTTGGCTATCAACCACATGAGTATGATTATTATGTTGATGCTTAAAGCCTTGAATATCACTTTCAACATGTGATTTTAATGTCATAAATTGAGTTAATAAACCCTGTTTTACTTCTGTCACTTGGCTTGATAAGTTAACGTTTTCTCGCTTTAATTCAGTATGATGTTGGTTAATTGTGGCCGTTAATTTCTTTTCTTTAGTATCCAACTCGGTTTTTAACTCTGTTCTTAATGCAGCACCAGAAGAAGAATCAGCTTTACTATTAATTTTCTTTTCTAATTCCCCAATAATCTTTTGATACTTTTGTTCTTGAGTTTCTGCTTGTTTTTTTAAAAATTGGATTTCTTGTTTATCATCATTACGAGATTTTTTTAATTCCTCTATAGTAGCCTTATCTGAATTACGCTCTTTGTACAAACTATCTAACTTTTGTTTCATTTCATTTAACTGCGTTAATAAAGATTGTGCAGTTATTATATCTATTATGTCTGGTACTGTAGTTGAGTTAGGAGTAACAGTTTCGGAACTATTTATTAAATCATCTTCTATTTTTATTTTTGGCATTTTAATCTCCAATTTTTTTAATTTTTGATATTATTTTAACTTTTTAAATATTTAAGTGCCTAATGCTATTGACTCTTTGTGGAGCGTGGGCTGGTTGTGCTGGAGCTTGTATCCCTGGCGGAAAAGTTACTGGATACCAACTACCACTTTGGCTGTCAACCACATGAGTATGATTATTATGTTGATGCTTAAAGCCTTGAATATCACTTTCAACATGTGATTTTAATGTCTTAAATTGGGTTAATAAACCCTGTTTTACTTCTGTCACTTGGCTTGATAAGTTAACGTTTTCTCGCTTTAATTCAGTATAATGTTGGTTAATTGTAGCTGTTAATTTATTTTCTTTAGTATCTAAATCAGTTTTTAACTCGGTTCTTAATGCGGTACTAGAAGAAGAATCAGCTTTACTATTAATTTTTTCTTCTAATTCTCTGTTAATCTTTTGTTGAGTTTCTACTTGTTTTTTTAAAAATTGGATTTCTTGTTCAGAATCATTACGAGATTTTTTTAATTCCTCTATAGTAGCCTTATCTGAATTACGCTCTTTGTACAAAGTATCTAACTTTTGTTTCATTTCATTTAACTGCGTTAATAAAGATTGTGCAGTTATTATATATATTGTATCTGGTATTGTAGTTGAATTGGGAGTAATAGTTTCACTTGTTTGTTTAGGTATATCCTGTTTTAGGGTAGAAGAACTATTTATTAAATCACCTTCTATTTTTATGGTTCTTGGCATTTTAACCTCCAATTTTTTAGTTTTTGATATTATTTAAGCATTTAAGAACCTAGTACGGTTTTGTCGAGGAGGTGCTGGTGGTGGTGGAGCTTGTGCTCCTGGGGAAAAAGTTACTGGGCACCAACTACCACTTTGGCTATCAACCACATGAATATGGTTATTATGTTGATTCTTAACGCCTTGCAGATCACTTTCAATCTGTGATTTTAATGTCTTAAATTGGGTTAATAAACCCTGTTTTACTTCTGTTACTTGACTTGATAAGTTAACATTTTCTCGCTTTAATTCAGTGTGATGTTGGTTAATTGTAGCTGTTAATTGCTTTTCTTTATTATCTAAATCAGCTTTTAACTCGGTTCTGAACGCGGTACTAGAAGAAGAATCTGCTTTATTATTGATTTTTTCTTCTAATTCTCTGATAATCTTTTGTTGAGTTTCTGCTTGTTTTTTTAAAAATTGGATTTCTTGTTCAGCATCATTACGAGATTTTTTTAATTCCTCTATAGTAGCCTTATCTGAATTACGCTCTTTGTACAAATTATCTAACTTTTGTTTCATTTCATTTAACTGCGTTAATAAAGATTGTGCAGTTATTATATCTATTGTACCTGGTACTGTAGGTAAATTAGGAGTAATAGTTTTACTTATTTGTGTAGGCATCTCCTGTTTTGGGTTAGATGAATTATTTATTAAATCACTTTCTATTTTTATTGGTGTGCTTGAAGTATTACCTGCAATATTGTCATTTAACTCTTTTTCTATTTTTATGGTGCTTGGCATTTTAATCTCCAGTCTTATAGTTTTTGGTATTATTTAATCTTTTTAATATTTAAAAGTGCCTTAATACTTAAATGCATCTCTGACTCTGATTCTTTGTAGAGGTGGCGCTGGTGGGGGTGGAGCATGTAGTACTCCTGGGGAAAAAGTTACTGGACACCAACTACCACTTTGGCTATCAACCACATGAGTATGATTATTATGTTGATTCTTAACGCCTTGCAGATCACTTTCAATCTGTAATTTGAATGTCTTAAATTGGATTAATAAACCCTGCTTTGCTTCTGTCACTTGGCTTGACAAGTTAACGTTTTCTCGCTTTAATTCAGTATGATGTTGGTTAATTGTAGCTGTTAATTTATTTTCTTTAGTATCTAAATCAGTTTTTAACTCGGTCCTTAATGCGGTACTAGAAGAAGAATCTGCTTTACTATTAATTTTTTCTTCTAATTCTCCTTTTATCTTTTGATATTCTCGTTTTTGAGTTTCTGCTTGTTTTTCTAAAAATTGGATTTCTTGTTCAGAATTATTATGAGATTTTTTTAATTCCTCTATAATAGCCTTATCTGAATTACGCTCTTTGTACAAATTATCTAACTTTTGTTTCATTTCATTTAACTGCGTTAATAAAGATTGTGCAGTTATTATATCTATTGTACCTGGTACTGTAGGT
>Ga0187885_10002994_pt1 | contig 15638 bp, 28 predicted proteins | sample June2016WEW_20_1_3_FD_132970 | JGI IMG/M metagenome (GOLD analysis project Ga0187885, IMG submission 132970) | Peatland microbial communities from SPRUCE experiment site at the Marcell Experimental Forest, Minnesota, USA - June2016WEW_20_100 | ecosystem: Environmental > Terrestrial > Soil >... | reverse complement strand
GGAGCACCCATGATTTGAAGGCCTGCGTTTGACGGGTTTCATACGCCAGGTCGTTAAGAAGAGGGCTTGACTGGGGCATAGCGTATACACTACTCGTGTTGTAATGGGTGGTGTAAGGGTAAAAAGAGTGTCGATAATTAGGCCTCGTGGTATATCCCGTAAAGGATGAGACCTAAACAAAAGGCTATTACTATTGTAACAAGTAAAATTATTCCAACTTCATTCATTTGAGCGCGTGGAAGTTTGCGACGAACTGCCAGACCCACGCGGTAAACGTTGCAGAGGCCACAACTATCATAGTTTTGACAATATTGCCTGTGGTGATGGCGTCCTTCTCAAGCTTTGTCACACGTTCATCGTGTTTGTCAGTGGTTTCAGTCAAATCTCTGAGGACGATCTCATAACCAGTACACGAATTGGTGATCTTATCAATCTCTTTATCGCGCTGGTCGTGCATTAGCTGGATCTGGTCTCTGATTAAGTCTAATTTGTTGGCTAAAGCGGCTGATGATGAGTTATATGTGGACTTTAACTCTGTGATGTCCCCGTTTTGACGGCGCTGCCATTCGGTGAGGCCTTCTAACTTACCTGTAAGTGATACGTTGGTTACGCGGCTTTCGCTCGCTAGTCGTTGGATCTCCTTAACTGAGTTTTCCAGGGCCTCGATCCGTATGCGTGCCTCTAGGGTAGCGTGCTCTTTGTCGATGTAAAGGGGTGTGGAGGGCATGGGATCTGGAGAGACGTCTGAGTCAGGTGAGGTCATAAGCCAACAAATATCTTATACACCCACTGGGTTAAGGAACTGGCGATAATTAGTAAGGACACCAGGGGATCGGTGGTGGTAGGGGCGAGGTTGTGGGTGACGGGGTAGGCCGGGGTGGGGTGGGTGTAACTGATGGTGTTGGCGACGCCGTAGGGCTAGGCTTTGGTGTGGGTGTTGCCGTCGGTGAGGGTGTCACCGAAGGGGTAACTGAGGGTGTAACACTGGGGTTTACGGTCGGATTAGGTGGTCCGACGGGGTTAATTGTAGGGTTCAACGAGAGAAATGCGACTGCCACTATAGCGATGAGTGCGAGGATGATAAAGATTTGTCCTGCGCGACGGCGCCGGTGGTGTCGTCTGTGGTGATGGTGTTCGTCTGTCATGAGGTATAAGAATAAAAAGAGAGAGGATTATTCCTCTCGGTCCCACCAGTGATGATGGTGGTGGTGGTGTCGGTTTACCACGAGCACGCGCACGATCCGGCTTGTGGACGGTTCGTACTTGCGGTGCCGGTGATGGTGGAGTTCGTCGGTCATACCGAGCCTCCCGCATAGGTCGTCTGGAACGCGAATACTCCGACTGTCGCTTCCGACAGGGGGATAGAGTACGCGCCGGTTCCGTCGGTGACTGCCAGGGCTCCGTCTACGTCGGCGAATGTTCCGTCATCTTGCTCCATCTGGAGTTGTATGGTCTGACCGACGGGTATTGAGCCGTCTCCTGCGGTGAGCACCCCAGATACTGCGAACCCTTCGTTTATATCAACCATTGACAGGTTTGCGACTGCCGTTAGTTGCGTAACGACGACGGGAACCTCAACAGTTACGCTAACTGTGTTGCTTGTTGCTGCTGAATACGTTGTCATCTATTATCACCTCCTTTGAGGTCTGTTGATGATTGAATCAACCGTGAGCTCCACGCGCAGAGGAGTTGATGATCGGGGGTGAAACCTCTGAAAAGTGAGCACCCCACGCGGCACTTCTTAACGGTGCGTCCGAGGTGTGGTTTGCTGTTACCCTTGCCGTGGTTGGGGCAGTTCACGTAGTAGGTGAATTTGTGAAGCGTTGCGGGGAGTTGGGAGATTGTTTCCATGTTATTTTCATGAGTGAACAAAAAAGGTAATGTTCAGTCTAGCGGAGCCCCCAGAACTTTATTCCGTGGCTGTTGGTGGTGGCGGCTATAGCGCGGTCCATCTGGAGTCGGGTGAGGAGCTTCGAGATGTGGACTGGTGTGGTGTCGAGGGATTTAGCGATCTCCTGGCGGTTGAGACGGTGTGGGTGATTGGTGGTCAGGAGGTCTAGGATTTCTTGTTTGCCCATGTTATTCACCAAGAGAGCGATGGCGTTCGACCTTTTCGCGCATACGTTCCTGGCCGAGGCGTGCGAGGCCCCAGAAGTCCCAGCCTTCGCGCTGGCACATGAGGACGAGCTGGGCGAGGGTGTCTGACATGGCGAGTTGGGCCTCCACCTTGTAAGTCTTAGAGCGCCCTATGTCTACCCAGGCATATCGTTTAACGTAAGTGAGCATCTTGGCGAGGTCGCCTATTTCGTAGGTGAGGACGGCGAACTGTTCGAGACTGGACTTCTCGTGCGTGTCGAGGTCGATTAGGCGCTTGGGGGTTGGGTGGATCACTCTTCGTCCGTCTCGTAGACCTGTCCTTCGCCCTTGCGCTGGTCGAGGTAACGTTCGCAGAGTCGTACGACAAACTCGTCGTCGTAGTCCATCGTGTCGTCGAGCTCGTCTTCCATACATCGTTTTGCCATGAGGAAGGTCATGGCATCCTCGTCGTCAAATTCTAGGGTTGTTTCCATTGTTTGCGTCTCCTACCCGCCATTGCGAGGTCTAGGATCTGTAGGCACTTCCGCCTGCATAGTAGCCAACCTGCAATGAGTCCGGCTGTGAACCAGGCGAGGCAGGCAGCGACTATGAGTGGAAGATCGGAGTTCATCGTTCGAAATAACGGCAATAAAATTTGGTGTGCATGTCGGGCATTCTGAGTAGCTGCTTGTAGTGGCCGCAATCCAGGGTGTAATATACTGAGCCATCTGGGGTTGTTGATGTGTACGGGATGCCACAGTGTTTACAGCCGCAGCAGGGGTGTTCAGTCACGTATAGTCTTCCTGGCGGGAGAGTTGAGCTACTGGCGTTGTGTTCTTGATTGCGTCGTACCAGATTGAATATTGATAATAGACCCAAAGACATCGGTGGTTGGTGAAATCACGGACTGGGGTTGGTCCGATGAAGTCTTCGAGTTGAGCCCAAACGAGTCTGTCGATGTTGTCACTTGCTCGTTTGTCGGGGTCGATCTTGACGGAGTGAGTAGTTGTCATCCTGTATTACATATACACCCAACGCTCTTATATGTTATGCTTCGTCGAGGTGGATGAGTGCGTGGCATGTGGGGCAGAGGGACTGGACGTTTAAGGGTGGAAAATTAGATAAAAGCAGCTTTTCATAGTACCATACACCACCACTACGACCGTCCCCAAGCATTTCCCTTCTGTGGTCGTCACCATCCCCATCAACATGGTGCATTTGTAATATTCTTATGTCGTAAAAATTACCACAGGCCACACACTTGTTTTCACCGTTAAAATAGTGCGCCCACGTCTCTTTTCGAGCTCTGGACATCCTTTTGTCGTGATACTGCTTCTGGAGTCCTGGGTGCGCTTTATAAAATCTATGAAGGGTTTTTAATCTCGTTGAGCGACATTTTGGACATGTTTTGAATGGTGCTGGTTTTCTCAGGTGTGGGTTAATCTCAGCGTCAAAGGACTGTTGACAGCGGTTACAAAGGGCAGTAGTCACTGTGTATCAAATATACACCGACCGTTAAATAAGTGTCGCCTTTTAGATGATGTCGAACAAGATACGGCGCGCACGCATGCTCTGTGAAAGGTGTGTGATTGCCATTGATGTGGCGTCTACCATGTCGTCGTTGACACTGGTTGGGAAGGTGAGCATCTCAGCCACGTAGTCGGGAATCCAGGCTCGAAGTGAGGGTTGAGGTAGGAAGACGCTTCGAGATTCAAAGTAGGGGGATATGACTTGGGCGCGTTCGAGCTTGCTTTTGTTCTGGGTTTTATAGGCGACGATGCCTGGGATCTGGCTGGAGAGTTCCTGAATTAGGCTTATTCCAGCGGCGGCATCTTCAACCAGTTTACGAGTTATGTTTGGGTGCCTCTCACAAAAGGCAATGAACTCGCGTTTGGCTTTTGGGAACCCCCAGTGGCCTCGAACCTCATCTATCAAATAGAAATGGGCTTTGTATCTGCCCCAGGCTTGGAATACGGTGTAGTCCGAGTCGATTGTCTCCTTGTAGGCCAGGTCACAGCTTATTACTGTGTCCTGGTACGGTGGGGGTTCGTCCGGATTGTAGAAGTTCTCCATCCATTCTTGCTCGAACACGCCACCTGTGGGTCGAACAGTCCATGATCCGTTGAGGAGTTGGTCTTTTGTGACGCTGTCGAGGTTATCTAAGCTATCATAGTAACTTTTGTCCAAATGTGGGTTATCATGGGCTAAAGCGGGAACAAATGCCCCTGATTCAGTAAAATAATACAAAACAAGAGGCGAATCAAGCGATTTGTGCGAAAGGTGTGCCGTTTTAGCTCCGTCCACGAAGAGTTCGCGGACCCACTCGCCAGTATCACGTCTTCTAGACATGCTCACGAATGGTGAGGGGGGATTCGAGGCCAAATAGTAGCGGAGGGGTGCTTCGATGCCTTCAACTTTGCGGAGTCTGGACCAAAGGTACTGGTAGGATTGCTTGTCAATTTGGGTTACTTCGTCAATTCCAATGAACTGGAACTCGGCGCCTTGATAACGATACTTGGCGTTTGAATTGTCCAGATAGCCGAAGGAGATTGAGGCGCCACTTGGGAACGACCAAATTTTACGGAGTTCGTTCCAGTGTGCGTCGGAGCCAGTTAGCCAGCTGCGGGATACGTCCATGAGTGCGCCAGGGAGGCTAAGATCTTGGTATGACCTCCTCATGATGATTGCATTGTAGTCAGGGACGTCCACGTACATCAGTGCGGCCATCATCAGGGCGATGGACTTGCCACCACCAGCTCCGCCGCCGTAGAGTACGCAGGTTGTGGGGTTGGTTAGGAACTCGGCTTGGCGTGGGGAGGGGATGAAGGGGATATAAGGGTTCTTAAGAACGCAGGACTCAAGCAGTTTTAGTTGCTTCAGGTAACGGTTCTTGAGTATCCTCTTCTCCGTCTCCTTCGAGTTCGGCTTCTGCGTCATCTGAGTCTCCGAAGTATTTATCAAGTTCGACTCCTATTGCATCTTTTTTGGCTGACAGTTTTTCAACGTTCACTTTTTCTTCTTTCATGTAGCGGACCTCGGCGTAGGCGTTCTTGGTCCGTGGGTTGTGGGTGAGGTGCCACTTCGGATCTCTGATCTCACTGAGCCATTCGATCTCTCTTTGGCCGATGGCCTGCTCATAGCGGATGTAGAAGGTTCGATATGGTTCCTGGCCGTTCTTGCCCTTCTTTTTCCATTCGCTGAAGGTTGATGGCCAGATACCCAACGCTCTGCAGATCGCTGAGTCTGATGCTCCGATGGATACGCACTCGCAGATCTCGTTGATGAGTTGGGTCTCGGAGAGCATCGAGGGTGTTGGTGGGGCTGGTACGATGTCGGTTTCGGGGGTTTCAGTGGACTTGGACAATTTCATGCACCTTCTTGGGTTTTCTTGGTACTTTCAAGGCATTTTGGTGTTTTGCTGCGGATTCTACCAATGATATAGGCCATTCTTTAGGATAATCACAATGTTCTAGGCCATCTCGCCAGTGGACGTTATACCACTTGCAGATTTTCCTGCAGATTCCGAGTGTTACTGCGTTTTTGAGTGCTGGACACTGCGCCAGCGTTAGGTCGTCTAGTTTGTTCATACTTCACCGTATATTGTATACATTTAGTTCATTTCAACCTGGGAATTACTACTCAACCACCCCATAGAGCGGCGCCAAAGCTGGGCCTCCTGCAAAAAAGGCCTAGCGGGGTGGCTCAAGCCAACAGCAACGCGGCCACTCCTTGCTGATCCTTCTAAACCTTGACCTTCAGCGTTGTTGGCCATAAGCTTGCCTGTGCGCGTGCGGCTTAAGATCAGAGTGACGTAGCCTATGTGTTGTTGGGGTGGTGGTGGCTACGGTCGGGGTGGTTGGTTGGCCCATGATCGGTTGGCGAGCCATCAATGCGCCAACACAGTGCCGAATTTTGCTTGTAGTATGTTAGTTATTTTACTAAAAAATGCCACATATATGAGTAATAAGGGTGTTTTAAAGGGTGGTAGTTGATAATCTACCCATCTACTACAAAGAGTAAGCTATATATAGCGTGTATACAATATACCTATTGTGCAACAAGGAGCAACACGAGATAGATCATCGTGCCTTGTGAAGATCAGCATAAGCAAATAAACCCAACAGTGCGTAAATTGGAGCGCCTGCGGTGGATTGGTCTGTTATGCCTGCTAGATGGTGAAAGACTAGCATTTATTATCTTTTTATTTGATTAATCAAAACCTATTATGATGTTGTCTAGTGTGTTCAAATCACGCAGACAGCGCAAAACTTGGAGGTTTTGTAAACTATGGCAATGTATTTGATGGACTCAGCAACATTGTTGTTTCAAATGGTGCTTAATTACTGTGTTATGCACCACATAACAAACCCGAATTTAACAAGTGTGTTTTGTCAAATGTTGACTAATGCAGCGCGATAAAGCGCTGTGTTCTCCTTTTTTATGTTGGCTCTAAAGCTTCAATGCTTGAGCTGGCGCAAGGAGGTTTTGTAAAACTATGTCTAAAGTAACAGTTGAGATTGAAGACGACCTACAAGAGCGTGTTGATGGTGTAAAAGACGAGATCAAAAGTGATTTTCTAGAATGGTTTGAAGAAAACTATGATCCCGAAATAGGTGTACCTGATGGAAACGAGCTTGGCGATGACTTCTATCAGCACGAAGCTGACGCCTGGAATGAATACTCGGACTCTTGGACGCCAGTATATTACTCTGAAATTGATAGTTTGTTCTACCTATACAGTAATGACCTAGAGCAAGCTTACGACGACGCAGGATGCTACAACGAACCACCAGACAACTACAAGCAAGTGTGCATTTATTTCTATATCGAACAAGAGAGCGCAGAAGTGTTTAATGAGATAAAAGACGCTCTTATTGTTCTTGAAGCTGACGAATACACTTTAGAGCAAGCACTTGAACAAATCAGCACGATTTTGAGTCTGTAATGTGCCCAGTGAGTAAACGTTCGCGCAAGTTTAGGACCTGTAAACGCGAGCACTGCATACAGCTAGAAGAGTGCATACCTAACGGTGCTTTCCGTTGTCGTATTATAGCTGAGGTGGCTTAGATGATGTCTAGTGACAAAGAAATTATTTAGGCCCGTAAAAAATCAGTCCTTGAATATGTTAAGTTTTCGCTCAATGATGATACGGAGCCAAACGCTAAGATGTTGATTGAGGACTTTCCGATTATCTGGGCTGAAACCCGAATAAGCTATGAATCAACAGGGCGCTATTTGCACTTTAGCTTTAAGCTTGAGTGATTAGGTGCTTTCGAGCACCCTTTTCTTATGTAAACTCTTGGAGTTACGGCTTCAGGAGGCCTAAGAAAACGACTTTTTTGGAGGTTTTGTAAACAATGCAAACAGAATGTCTAGTGAAAACTAGATCGAAAGTGAGAACGACTAGAGCAGAAAAGGCAGCGATGCTTTTCAAGTCTGGTATGAGACCTCGCAGCGAAGGGCGGGACGTCTGGGCTGTTGAAGGTTCGAAGGGCGCACAATATGAAGTTACTCGTCTAGGTGACGGGGAGTTTATGTGCGACTGCCCAGACGGACTTTACCGCAGCCACCAGGGTGAGCTTTGCAAGCACATTTTACTCGTGCTTATGGCTCTCGATGAGCAGCAAGCGCTTGACTCGGTGGTTTTGCGTGATGCCGAGGTGTTGATAGTATGACGATCATTATCGATGTATCAGGACTTCGAGCTATTCCCATCGAATCATACGCAACAGAGGCGGACCTGCAATATGCGCTCGACTTGATTGATGAGCTTAAAGAGAGACTTGAATCAAGGAGAGATCAGCGATGAGCACAGCAATACCGATTGAATCAGAGACAACTTTTGTTATTCAAGAGCTTGCAAGACTAGAACACGAAAACACAGTCCTACAAAAAGCGAACGAAGTGCTTAACGCTAATTTCCTCGAAGCTATGACGCTTTACAACAAGAGCGAGGACGAGCTTAAAAAGTGGAAACAGATAAACAACGCAACCGAAGCAGCATTAGACGAAAACCATAAGGAAAACGATTGGTTGCGGCATACAATTCAGCGAAACGCGAAGCACCACAACAAGATCATAAGTGAGCTTGCTGCTGAGGTGCTACGCAAGGACGCGATGATGGAGCATTTAAGATGAAGCAAACAGAGAAGACAAAACTACGGGTTTTACTTGGTGAGCTTGCACTCAAAGAGCCCGATAGCAGCAAAAATTGGGGTTTGCTCTCTAAAATGGTTGCGCTCTCAGTATATCTTGAGGCGATAGAATGAGCCACAGTGTTCGATTAAACGATGGCGTCTTTGAGTGTGTAAAAAGCACTCAAAGACAACTCAACGAACGCAAGCGAGGACAGAGAAAACAGCACAAATACAGTATTTCAGAGGTGATCGAATGGTATATACTAGCATCACAGAAGGAAGCAGAGAGCCCAATTTAATATTTCAGGACTTCAGAAAATACGCTCTTAACGAGATAGCAGAGAATGAAGCTAACAAGCTACGCGAATCACAAACTGAGCAAAAAGGATTTAGTGCTCTCGTTGATCGGCCAGTGCTTAAAACGGATGTTTCAGCGTTCCGCCAAGCAAACGAGCTGTTAAAGCAAGGTGAATTTATCACTTACTGCGTGAAATTGATTAACGACTATCACGCGGGGGATAGTGAACTAGCTGCTCTTTTAATGCGTTCGACGTTGCGCGTTGGATTCAGCTCAACAAGTGCGCTGCTGCATTATTCTGCAAGTGGAAAAAGTGGTGGGGGTAAAAGCGACTTACTTGGCGCTATTGCCGCGTTACTTCCTACTAGCCGGTGTATTATGTTTACGAGTGTAACACCGCAAGGGTTATTCTCGGCAACACAAGTAGAACAAGGCGGTAGACAAGTTGTTAATCCTCTTAAGTTTTCTGGAAAAGTCGTTATAATCAATGAGCTCAACGACGCTAAGGCTTGGAATAGTCTTAAAGCATACGGCGAGATGAGTGAGTTTAGCAAAGAGATACACTTAACGACTTCTGGAAGCAGCACAAGCAAAGAACTAACGCTACAAGGTGCGCGGTGTGTGCTTTGCGCGAGTGTTAATCCTGTGAAGGATGACCAAGTGAGACGACGCTTTATTCCAATATGCATCCAAAAGGAAACCGACTGGTTAAAAGCAAAGAAAGCGACACTTGCAAGCGCCAATGAATTAGCAGAGCGATCAATCGAAAACGATGATCGAACAAAGACCGCGCGTGCTGGTTTTGAACTTTTGCTTAACGTTAAGGATCAATGGCACGAAACGAGCGATGAAGTGAAGGCACGAATAGAAGAGTTAAGCCTTTTCTTTAGCTCTAATGATTTATCTATTTCAAGGATCAAACAATTTGTGACGCTTTGCCAAGTTTGGGCCGTTGAGAAAAGATTTGAAAGGGGGTTTTTAGGAATTACGCTTGATGATGTGGAAGAGAGTTTAAAGTGCTATAAATGGCTGTTTGAACTTTAGGGGTGAGCTTATTGCTCATCCCACCTTTTTTTATGGTGAGGTGATACAAATGTTGTTTGAGAGACAGAAGGATAAAGACAAAAAGAAGCAAAGAGAACTGATGCGTTTAGCTATTGAATCTAAAACACTAGAGGATAAGGAGCGCCTGCGAGCTGAGCGACAAGCAAACGCACAACCCACAGGAGACGGGGTGGACTGGGAGCTTGTGGCAGCCAGTCTTAAAGCTGCGGGATCTGCTATGACGCCTATCGGTTTAATAACTGGTTGGGGTCAAGGTGATTTAAAAAGATTGAACGCTGAACGGAAGCGCAAGGGTGAGTGATGAGCTCACCCTACCTTTTTTTATTGGCTTTTACTTTTATTCGTTTTTTAAATAATAATCTAGCGGGGTTTTAAAAAAAACGCCGGTGCGCCGCCCGTTCAAAATCTGCCGTTTTGGAAAAGTCCGTTTTGACAGGTCGCGGCCATAAAAAAAGTCATTTTCAATAGGTCGTGGCCATAAAAAAACACTTTTCAATTTCAGCCATCAATTCTGGTGTTTTTAAATACCATTCTGTAGGTCGGCCAGTGATAGGATCAATTATGTTCGCGTCTTGAAATTTTTGATAGAAATAACCCTCCCAATTACCTAAAATCTGACCAAGGGGGGTTAATTTAAAACCGCCAGAAAAACACTTGCCACTGTTTATCCTTTGTAAAACCCCGTTGTATGTTTTTCCTACTTTTATACGGTCCTACTCTTCCATTTCAATGAAGTATGTATTAATACCCACTTCTTTAAAAGGTGAAAAGATGTTCTGTGTAAACTCAAAACTTTTCCGTTGAGGATAAGGGTGCTTTGCAACATTGCCACGGCTTTTTCGGCCATATCCATTCACTTTATCTAAATTATTGTGTTGCCATTCTCTCTTCAGAGTCCTACATCTTGGACATAGTTTGTGGGGTGTTCCCTTCGAGTTAAGCTCAAACTCAAACGGTTCTACACAATGACGGATACACTGCTGGGGGTTTAAAATTGAGGGGGTAGGATTAATCTGGGGGGTAGGATTAATCAGGGTGGTCGTGATCATAGGTCGCAGATAATACCTACAGCGACCATCTAAGGCGGAGGTGTGGACTTTGATGGTCGCGCAGGATAAATCGGATTTAGTGGTGCGCGGTCGGGATGTTTAACCCCGTCCCGCTAACGTTGCAGCCGTTTGCATGCATAGAATATACATCAACACATATATAGTTGTTGTCTGAATTGCTGGGCGATCCAGGTGAGCACATCACGACGGCGGAGGGTGAGTGATGGTTGGTGTGGGCGCGAGCGAGCGACGTCCGCCAGGTCAAAGAGTGCATCTTTGTCTTCAACGTACATCTTGTTGTATCGGTGCATCCATAGGCAGGTCGCGGAGCAGCAGGTGATGATTGACCACGCGGTTTGGGGTATGTGGTATACATCGAAGTCACGACCACAGAATGCGCAGGTGTTAGTGTGTGATGGGTAAGGGCGATTAGTGTGTGGTGATGTGATCTCGTTGCGGAGAATACGGGAGTAATATATGAGGGGGTGGCGTTTAGTATGAGGGCCTCGTTTCATGTTAATCGGAGGGGTTGAGTTTCTGTTGCTCGCCGATGCGTTTTAACGAGGCCATGCGGTGACACTTGGGGCACGCGAATCTGCCGTCAACTGGTTCGACGGTGACAGTGCTAAAGCAGATTGGACAGATGAGTGTGTGTTTCATAATTGGTTGCTATTGGTCCAGACTGGTGGGTGGTATGTTTCCAGGAACTTCTTTTTGTGCAGGTCGTCGTGCATGTAGCCTAGTTTTTTACGGAGGTCCTTAACATCGCGCTCCAGGTTTGCGATAGTCTCGCGGAGCTCCTCGATCTCTTTGTGTTGTCTCCAGTCCGCTGCTAGGTGCATCTTTAGGAGTTTGTCGAGTCTGTTGTCGAGGTCGTCCGGACACTGCAGCTTCAGTGTAACTCGTGATCCTACCGTCAAGCACTTCCCTTTGCACTCCGAACATACCTGGGTTGGCGAACTGGTCGGAGAATCCTTTAATTCTTGACTGTTCGACTTCGAGGGGAGTGAGGTATGTTGGTTCTTGACGCTCTGATACGCTTCGTTCAGTTGAGCACGCTGCTTGCGTGACGATGCTTCCCACTGTTCGTAGGTGAGCTTGTCGTCGGAACTCTCTGGCGTCGTAGTAGGTGTTACTGGGGTCGAGGAGGTCAGTGGTTTTGGCTGGGTCACGTTCGTAGTCGTCGTCTCGTTGCGGAGCCACCACTTCCTGCGGCGCTGCTGCTCCAAAGGGAGTTTAAAGAGGTACTGCTCGCCACACTTTTTACAGACCCAACACTCGTAGCCCTGTTCGTTCTTGGTCCAGTAGACCTCGGCGCTGCAGTTCGGGCAGTGTTCGAGTTTCTTACCAAGGTATGATTCGTGGGGGTCTCGGAAGTGTTGTGAGGTCATAGGTCACACTCGCAGGGTGCTTCCTTCGGTGCTGGGTCGTCTGGCTCTTCCGCACCTTCTGGGTAAATGAAGTTGTAGATCTCTTTGAATGAGATCTCCATGCTTTCGTGGACTTCTGGGATATGCACGCTTCCCTGGGCGAGGCCGCAGAGATAGTTGAGTGCGTTAAGCGCTCTCGTCTGTTCGTTTGTCATCTTCTTCTTTAGGCTCCTGGGTTGCTTCCCACCAATGTTTGATCTTTAGTGACTCGTGGATTCGCATGCATGACATACTCATGACACACTTCATGCAAACTGCATCTTCGAGTCCTTTGAATCCTGGTAAAATTACGAAGGCACCTAAGTAGGGGCATGTCCCCTCAAACTCAGGGCAGTAGTCTGGCTGGAAGTTTCCTATTAGGAGGGCGTCATTCACAGGTCGCTCCTGAGGCGGCGTTCTATGCGGAGAAATAGCTTGACCGCATAGAAGACCTCAAGGAATATGACTTGTTTGAGAGTGGCCCTGATTGAGTTCATGCTGTGGTTCTGACCAGGACCCCAGGTGCGGCGTAGTGTGCGTAGATCGCGTAGACTATGGGGAGGAGCCAGCTAATCCCGAAGGTGAATACCGTTAGGACTAGGGCTACGATTATTGCGACGATCCAGCCTGCCGCTGATCCCCAGGACTTTTTCTTGAGGAGTGTTGTGTTTATGCCTTGGTCTTTTATGACATAGCCTTGGGTCATGAAGTCGTCAATGACTCTGGCGGCCTCGTCTGGGTTTGCGGTGTCACGGATTCGTGGGTTTGTCATGGTTTAGTCCTCACTCAGTTCCGGTGATGCTATCTCGATGTCGTAGGCGAGTACTTTGTCGATGTTCGCCCAGGTGTTGCCGACTTCATCGTCGTTGTTGGTGACGAGGACCTGGCAGCGTTCGTTGATGAGCTCGTCGATGTCGTAGGAGCCTTTTGGTGATTTGGTGGTGACGTCGCGGACGAGTTTGTAGAATGAACTGCGTTCGTTGATGGTGCGGTTGTATCGTTTCTTGAGTTCAACGATCTCACCTTTTTTGTCCTTCATCATGAAGCTCACGACGAGGACGTCCTTTGGGCCGAACTTTGTATCTACCCCCCAGCGTTCCTCTATATTAGAAATTCTGGCGTTGTAGAGCCCTGGCTTGACTTCCGGAATATGGGGTGCCTCTTCAATTACTCTGGGTATGAGAGACACCTTCTTTCTGTTTGATTACGGATTCCATGTATACTTGATACACGGATGATTACTTATAACTTTCGTCTTGTGGGAGGGTGAGGGGCAGATTTATTACTGCGCGAGGTGTATATAGTATCCCTCAAAGAGTGATTAAAATGATTAAGAAGTTTAACGTTGTAGGCCTTGTGCTTGATGATTGCCCTAGGATTAGATCGACGAAGCTACCTGCCAGGGTAGAAGTGAGTGAGTATTGTGAGCAGTGTCCCAGGCAGTGTGGGATTGACTGGGAGAAAAGAGAGATCGCTTGTGGTCGGCCTGCGGTGCTGAGTCTGGAGAATTACGGTGTAACTGCCTCGCAGTGAGGTTCAAAACAAAGGAACCAAAGTAGGACGGTTCCCGTTATGATGATTAGAACGGTGAGCCATAGCCACGTTGGGATAACGCCATTGGAGGGGTAAAGGCACTGTGGACAGCCTGGACACCAGAGCGTTATGGGATCACCCTGCGTATGAGGTCTCGTAGCTGCGTTTTAAGGCTCTTTTTCTTGGGTTTAATGATCGGTACGAGCTTGCCTACAGAGTCATCGTGAAAAGGTCTGACTAACTGGTGTGATTGTATGCCTGGAAGGCCATGTGGGTCCTGTCGCGGTGGTGTGTTTTGGTATGTTGTGGGGCTCGTGAGGGAATTTAAGAAGGTTTGGAGGGTGCGTTCGACCTCTTCTGAGACTAGCGTGCGGATAGTGTTGTTGGCTACCTGGACTGCATGGTTGTAGCCGTCACTTCGAGGGAGTGGGCGGACATTTACACATACTGGGTGCTCACCGAGGGTCATGGGGACTGCAAAGTCACCTAGGGTGCTGAGTGGTCCACCACTTTCGATGCCTTCTGGGGGGATGTTATTAACCGTGTTAAAGTATGACATGGTCTACCACTGAGTATTGTGTATGAGATATACGGGTCTGAGGTGTTATAAAAATAGCGGTAACGCGAGGGGGTGCGTTACCTTATACAAGTTCTAGCATACCGTGGGTAGTAACGTAACCTTCGAGGTGTTGGCGCAGTGATGATACCAAATTGTCACTGACACCTACCCACACAGTCATCGCTCCACACGTCACATCGTATTTCAATGTGATGTAAGAGCCTATGTTCTTTTTAACCCACTCGTAGGCTTCATCTTCTACGTCTTGCCACTTCATGCGTACACTCTTTGTTTAGTTACATTCGCGCCGAATAGCTGGAACCCCGTTTCCACCATGTGGTTCCAAACATCGCTGAACCCATCGTCGATGTTTAGGATTAGATCGTAGCCGATAAAGAAGTCGCCACCAAGACCCCAGCCTGCGTTCCATGAGTTACGACCTCGGAAGGCGCCGTTAGGTCGTCCTGAGCCGTTGACGTGGTTGTCGTCGAAAGAGAAAAGAGCGAGTGCGTGGCCACCTGCAATGCCGCCGCTAGGTTCTGGGAGATTGCCAGATCCGTCGGGGCTGAAAAAAGAGTTGTACCAGTTCATCCCGAACATAGCGGGGTAGTCACTGGCGATTGAGGCTTTGGTGTTGTTGATTGTGTCCTGCTGTGCGGGGCCGTCGAGCTTGGTGGCTTTGAGTAGTTCGTCGGTCTTGGCTGCTGCGAGGACGTTGGAGGGGATTGCCTGACCAAAGACTCCTGTGTTGTAGGGGTACTCTGATTCTGGGGCTACACCCATGTTTTCGAGGACCCATGCTGCTGTCGATAGGCTGGAGCCGACGTCAGAGTTACGGGGGTTGCCGTCGTGGACCAGTTCGCATTGATAGATCTGCAGGTGACACGACGTTCGGGAGGTCCCCATGACTGTCTGAGCTCGTATCTCGAAAGCGTTGCCGCTGCCGAACGATGTGCAAGAGCCGAGGGAGCCTTGGTCGTAGACGGGGACCTTGGCCGCTCCTGCGATTGTGTAGCTGGTGGGGATTGCGTCGATCTGTGCTTGGGTGAGTGGGCGCACGAGTCGGTACTGCTCACGAGGGAGTGGGTCTGGGTTGCAGCCTAGACTGTGGGGTAATTTTTGTTTGGTTGTTTTGGTCATGTGGTCTCCTTAGATGATCGTGCCGCCGTAGTCAACCCAGGGGCTCCAGGTATTGGAGGTGGTGTTGAAGTCTGTACAATACAAGGACTCGTTAGCCCCTCGGACCACTACACTGATGCGTGGTTCTGCAGCGTTTGGTGTTGCGTCTGGTGCGCTCGTGGCAATTCCGCCAATGGGAGCCCATATTGGGTTCGTGAGGGTGCGATACCAGGTTGTTTTGTTGTCGCTTCCACGAGCAAAGACGTAGACGTCCATGCCTACAGCGACAGCGGACGGAGCGGAGGTTGCGGTGCCACCAATAGAGACCCAGTTGGTCGCTGGGGTTCGGTGGTAGATCTGGTCCTGAGCCCCACGAGCGAAGAAATGCTTGGT
>Ga0187885_10002993_pt1 | contig 15641 bp, 19 predicted proteins | sample June2016WEW_20_1_3_FD_132970 | JGI IMG/M metagenome (GOLD analysis project Ga0187885, IMG submission 132970) | Peatland microbial communities from SPRUCE experiment site at the Marcell Experimental Forest, Minnesota, USA - June2016WEW_20_100 | ecosystem: Environmental > Terrestrial > Soil >... | reverse complement strand
GATCGTACCCCGCTGCGCGGGGATCACGCGCTCGTAGGTCGAGTCCGCGGCCGCGGCGGCCGCCAACGAGGAGTGCTGCCCGATCTGCCAGTACGCGAGGCGAGCCATCATGCCGGTCGATACCAGGAGCGTCGCCAGCAACAGCAGCAGGAGGCGGCCTCGCGAATCGGTCCGACCGAGCATGGCGTCGGCCCCTAGCGTGCTGGCAGAATGACGGGCGGGGGCAGCTGGGTCAGGCCATCGGCTATCGCCTGGCGGGTGATCGCGGACTGACGACCGAGGCGATCTACGTCGGACAGCATCTGCTGACGCTGGCTCTGCAGCTGTACGAACTGGTCGTTGAGCTGCTGCATGTCATAGCCGCTGGCCGAGATGCGGACCGTCTGAACGAGCGAGAAGAAGCTGAGCAGGAAGGCGACCACGATCGCCCCGATGACGAAGCCGACGGCGCGCGGTCGCCGGTTGGCGCGCATGGCGACGCGCGACCGGCGGCGGGGCAACGCCGGCGCCTGGGGGCGGAGGACTGGCTCCTCCAGGCGCCGGCGCGGGAGGAACATCGAGCGCGGCCGCGCACCCTGGTAAGCGGCCATCGATCAGATCCCCTGGGGCTGGGGCCAGCCCTCGCTCGCCCTGCGGGCGAACCGGCTGGGACTCCAGCGCCACTCGCGATCGGCAAGGACTGCTCCGTCCAGCGGGTCCGCGACGCCGCTGCGCCGGTCGCCCCGCTCGTGCAGCTCGTGCAGCTCATGTTGCCGGCGGCCGTAGCTGCGGCGACGGTTGGCCTGGTGACGCTTGCTCATCGGCTTCCACCTTCCCTGCCGGCGCTCATGCGGCCACTCGCTCCGCGCCCCGGAGTCGCGCGCTCCGAGAACGAGGATTGGCCTGGACCTCAGCGGCGCTCGGCGTTCGCGACCTGCCGAGCGATCGGAGACGGGGCTGCCGGCCGCAGACGCAGACCGGGATCTCCGGCGGGCAAGCGCAGCCGCGCTGCTCCGCCGCGATGAAGCGTTTGACGAGCCGATCTTCAAGGGAGTGATAACTCAACACGACCAGGCGGCCGCCCGGCCGGAGCAGCACCAGGGAGGCGGCGAGGCCCGCCTGCAGAGCGCCGAGCTCGTCGTTGACTGCAATTCGGAGCGCCTGGAAGACGCGCGTGGCCGGGTGGACCCGGCGTCCCCGCGGCCGCGTGGGTACCGCTCGCTCCACGAGCGCCGCGAGCTGCTCGGCCGTCTCGATGGGCGTCTTGACGCGGGCCTCGACGATCGCCCGCGAGATGCGCCCGGCGAACGGCTCCTCTCCGTACTTGCGGAAGAGCGCCGTGAGCTCGGCTGCGGACATGGTCGCGAGCAGGTCTGCCGCCGTCCGGCCGCGGCTCGTGTCGAAGCGCATGTCGAGTCGGCCGCCGGCGCGGAAGCCGAAGCCTCGCGCGACGTCGGCCAGCTGGTAGCTGGACAGGCCCAGGTCGAACATGAGTCCGTCCACCGCCCCGAACCCGGCCTGGGGCGCGACCTGCGCCAGCTCGCGGAAGTTGGCCTGGCTCAGCACGACCCGATCGCCGAAGCGCGCCAGGCGCCGTCGGGCCCTGGCGATGGCCGCCCCATCAGCGTCGAGTCCGAGGAGGCGGCCATCAGGAGCACTGGCCTCCAGGATCCGCTCGGAATGCCCGGCTCCACCGAGGGTGGCGTCGATCTGGAGGCTGTCGGGATGCGGTGCGAGCGTCTCCAAGACCTCGTCTGCCATCACCGGCAGGTGCCCTACCTCCCTTTCGGCGCCCCCCTCGGGAGAGCCTTCGACGGACGCGCCGTCGGAAGCCGAACCGAGCGGATCCCGGAAGTTGTCGTTCATCGCTAGATGCCCAGCCCGGTCAGGTGCGAAGCCAGCGCATCGGCGGAGTTCACCGCCTGCTGCGATTTCTCCCACCGACTCGGGTTCCAGATCTCGACGTGGTCCCGCGCCCCCACCACAACGGCGTCCGCCCCGACCCCGGACCACTCCCTGATCGCCGCCGGCAGCAGGATCCGGCCCTGCTGGTCCGTCTCGACCTCGAAGGCTCCGGAAAACAGGAAGCGCGAGAAGGCCCTGGCGCGCTCGTCGGAGATCGGCAGCCTGGAGACCTTGTCGGCCAGCTCCTCGAAAGACGACCTGGGGAAGATGGCGGCGCAGCCGTCGACCCAGCGGGCCAGCATGGCGCCTTCGCCCAGCGGCGCCCGGAAACGGATCGGGATGGCTACCCGACCCTTGGCGTCCACCGAGTGCCTGTATTCGCCGGTGAACATCGATCCGTCGCCCGCTCGCCTGTGCGCGGTCCGCCGCGTTTTCCGGTGGCCGGCGGCTCGTGGATCCGGGCTCGGCTGGTGCTCCGATCGGGGCCCTTCCCCACTCGGTGGCTCGAAGTTAGGGCGTTGCCTTCACTCTCCACCACCAACCACCACAAATCGCCACTTGGCGGATCATACACCCACCCCGCAACACGTCAACGTGCGTTCGTCGTGGTGCCTGATGAGCGGCCCGGGGGAACCTGTCCACCCTCGAGCGCGTCCTTGCGGCGACGGGCGGATTGTCCGGGGCATCCAGGAGGGCGGATCATGAGCGAGGCAAGCGATCTCGTCCGGGTATGCCGGACCACGGCCTCGATCCGTATCTCCGCGCTGCTGCTAGCCGGCGGCTTCGTGTGGAGCTGCGCCTCCCCCGCCGCGGCGGGGATCGGCCTGGCCACCTCGTCGGCGTCGCGGGCGCCGGGTTCGCTGCAAGAGGCCAGCACGGCCGCCACTGACGTCACAGCCTTCGGTCTCGACGTCTACGGCAAGATCGCGGCCCTGGAGGGCAACCTCGTGTTCTCGCCCACGAGCATCGCCATCGCCCTGGCCATGGCCGACGCCGGGGCACGCGGCGAGACGGCCACCCAGATGGACATGGTCCTGCACATCGACTCCGGCGCGGCGAGCGGCGCCGGGTTCGGCTCCCTGGACGAGGCTCTGGCAGCGGTGTCGGGCAGGTTCACGGACAGCGCCGGAAACGTGCAGGAGGTCAGCCTCCGAATTGCCAACGCCCCCGTCGCCCAGAGCGGCATGCACGTCGAGCAGGCCTACCTGGACACGCTGGCGTCTCGGTACGGCGCCGGGCTTCGCCTGGTGGACTATCGAAACGACGCGGACGGCGCCTGCCAGCTGATCGACGACTGGGTCAGGGCTCAGACCGAGAATCGGATCCCGAAGCTGCTGGACCAGTTGAGCCCCTTGACCCGCCTGGTCCTGGTCAACGCCATCTACCTCAAGGCGCCCTGGCTGGAGCCCTTCTCGGCCACGGTCACGACCCCCGCCGACTTCACGCGCCCCGACGGCACGACGGTCTCGGTTCCGACGATGCGCGATGCCTCGAACAAGCCTTATGCCGCCGGTGCCGGGTGGCAGGCAGTGGAGCTTCCCTACGTCGGCGGATCGCTGGCGATGACGATCATCGTTCCCGACGACATGGCCGCCTTCGAGAAGAGCCTGAATGCCGCGAAGTTCGCCTCGATAACGAACGCGCTCCAGCCGGCCACCGTCGATCTCTCAATGCCCCGCTTCAAGACCGAGACGAAGACCGACCTGGCAGCGCTGCTGGCCGGCCTGGGCATGCCGCTGGCAGTGGATCCCGATCGGGCCGACTTCTCAGGGATCACATCAGACGAGAGGCTCTACATCTCGCATGTCGTCCATCAGGCCAACATCGAGGTGGACGAGAACGGCACCGCAGCGTCCGCGGCAACGGCCGTAGAAATGGCGGTTGCCACCGCCGCTCCCATGAAGGCGGTCACCCTCCGCGTGGACAGGCCGTTCCTCTTCGCCCTTCGCGACAAGCGGACCGGTGCCATCCTCTTCCTGGGACGGATCGTCGATCCCGCGGCCGCCTGACGGCCCGTCGCGACGCCTCTCCCCGGTAGCTCGCGGCCGGTTCGCGGGCGGCGCACGGCCGGCTCGCGGGCGGCGGCGGCGGGCGCGACAATCCAGGCGGCGGTCGCCGCGGCGTCGACCGCCGAACCCGGAGGAGAACGATGCGCATTCTGGCCCTCGAGCGGCCGGTCCCCGGCGTGACCCACGATCGGTTCACTGGCGAGCTATCCGCGGCTGAGGCTCGTCGGGCGTGGGAGCTGTACCAGGCCGGAACGATCCGCGAGCTCTACTTCCGGGCTGACGAACCCGCGGCCGTCCTGATGCTGGAGTGCGGCGACGCAGCCGAGGCTCGCCGGGTCCTGGCAACGCTGCCGCTGGTCGCGGCGGGGCTCATCGACTTCGACGTGATCCCCCTGCTGGCCTATCCGGGCTTCGCGAGGCTGTTCGCTAACGTGGGTTAGAGACGCAGGGCCGGACCATGCTCGCGGGGCCCGGGATGTAGCGAGCAACCCAATCGGAGAGCTGGCAGGAGAGGCTCTCGACCAGCGCCGGCGTGGCTCCGCTGCGTTCGTACGACTGGCGGAAGCCGGCCATGACCTTGATCAGCTCAGCCCGCGCTTCGCCGTTCCACTGCAGTGCCGGACATCCGTCGCGCAGCGCGCAATCCTCCTCCATGGAGAAGTGGCGGACCGCGTAGTCGCCGAATTCCCGCAGAGCCCGCTCCACGACGGGCCGCCCGCTGCCCGCCTCGAGGGCCGAAACCAGGGCGGCAGCCCTTTCCACGAGCGATCGATGCTGGGCGTCGAGGATCGGAGTACCGGTCGCCATGCCCGGCTGCCAGACGATTCCCATTATCCAGTTCCCATCCAGGCGCCGGCCGGATTGGCCCGGCCCGTCGCTGTGCCGCGGCCCGAACCGGCGGGACGCAGCCCTATGAGGCGCCGGTGGGACATCCGCCGGCCAGTGCCATTGGGCCCGCGGTTGCGGGGTCCGGTCGCCCGGCGGGGCGCCGAGCGGGTAGGTCCATGCGGGCTGCGGCGCCTCCTGTCGGCCCGAGTCAGCGAGTCGGAGGCGGGATCTTAAGCTTCTGGCCGGGCTGGATGCCGGAGGTCGCCCACGGGTTCATCGCGTAGATCGCGTCGACATCGACCCCGAAGAAGCGCGCTATGCCTCCGACATTGTCTGGCACGCTCGATCCGTTCACGCCCGCCCCCCTGACCGTGTAGAGGTAGCAGTCGGCCTGGCCCGGGCACGGCACGAGGAGCTTCATGCGCGACGCCGTCGCTCCGGGCGGCCAGGTAGGCGAGGCCACCGGCGTGCTGGTCGGCAAGGGGCTGGGCGAGGCGCTCGGCGCGGGTGTGGCCGTCGGCTCGACAGCCGGACTGGGCGATGGCGCCAGGGTCGGCGTTGCAGGGGCCGTGTGGCTGGCCGTGACGACCGCCACCTGGGACGGTCCAGCGCTGCCCGAGGACCGGTGGATGCCCGGCAATATCCCCATCAACGCGGCCACCAGGATCAGGCCGGCGATGCCCACCAGGATCAGGCCGGCGATGGTGAGAATGGGCAGGCCGGCCTTCGGCTCCTCTTCCGCGGCCGCCGTCGCGGACTCCTCCGCCAGCAGCGTGCCACGCATGTACCGCGGGCAGCTGACGTGAACGCGCTGCAGGCAGACCAGCTCCTGCTGGCGCAGCGAGAGTGGCAGCGGGTCGCCGAATGCGGCACAGCGGTGAGTGGGAACCGCTTCGTGGATCGGATCGGACAACTTGCCGTCCGGGCCGATGCTGCGCAGGAACTTGCAGCGCTCAGGGGGGTTCGCGACCGGAGCAGGCTCAGGCCAACCCCGGAAGGAGGCACTGGCGTCGCCGCCACCTGATGCGCCGGTCTCGGCTCCGACCATCTCCGGCCCAGGCCCCGTGGGCACGGCCATCATGGTCTGGTCACTGCCTCCCGGGCTCGACCTGCCGGCGCTGCGCCCGCGCGCGAGCCTCGGACCCTCCTGATCGGGCGGAATCCGATCATCTCTCCCGTCGCCGTTCGAGCCGCCGCGTGCGTCCACGCAATCTCCCGCGCATCCGATGTGAGCAGCCGAAACGCCCCCGGCCGACTCATCCCGGACAGTCGCCGCCCGGCAGTCTAGTACCTTTCGTGGCTTGTCGTGACGGCTCCTTCGATGTTAACGTCTGCACCTTCGGAGGTTGCAGGCTGCCGCAATGGCCCTTCCCGCGCCCGTAATCGAACTCGAGCCCGTCCCGGCGCTCGCCGCGGCGTACCGGATCCGGCGCTGTACTTTCCGGTGCCTGAGCCGCGTGGAAACCACGGCCGGGCCGGCCTACGAAGTCAGCTGCCTGTATCCCGATCGGCGGCTGCCTCTACCGCTCGGAGATCTGGAGGCCAGCGCGGCCGTTTGCGCCTCCTGCGCCGCGGACCATCTATTCCGCCCGGACGAGGACTGACGGCCTCGAACGCATCCGCGCAGGCGGAGTCCCAACTCGGTCAGGGTGGCGGCGAGCCGGCCTGTAAGCCGAGTTCTGTGCCGCGACTCGCGTCGCGGCGACGATCATCCATCTCCGGCCGCCGGTTACCCGACGGCTCAAGCGGCCGACCCGAGGACTGGGCAGCGCGACCTCTTCCGTCCGAGCGACCGGTTGCCCGGGCGTCCGAACCGCGTCCTCCTATTTGGCCTTGCTCCGAGTAGAGTTTGCCGCGTTTCACCTGCCGCGCTCAGGTTGCCCCAAGCCCGGCTACGTCTCTGTGGCACTGGTCCTCGCCTCACGGCGGACGGGCGTTACCCGCTACCCTGCACTGAGGAGCTCGGACTTTCCTCGCGTGCCCGACCGAGGCCGGGCGCGCGCGACCGTCCGGCCGACTCGCCGAGGCGAGATTCTAGTCCACTCGACAGAGCGGGCCAAGTCGGTTCCCACCACCGCGAGGCGGGCATGGATCCAGGAGAAGAAGCCGGGGCCGGCACGGCCGGGTTGCTGATCCGTCGGGCGGGGCCCACCGATGCCGGCGCCATCGCCCGGCTGACGATCACCGGCTGGAAGGCCGCCTACCGCGGCATCCTGCCCCGCGACTTCCTGGACGGGATCTCCGTGCACGCCCGAGAAGCGGTCTGGCGGGACAGGCTCGAGCGCGACGAGGCCGGCCGCCTACCCGCCTGGCTGGCGGAGCGCGGGGGCCGAGCGTTGGGCTTCGTCAGCAGCGGGCCGCCGCGCGACGAGGATGTGCCGCTCCCCGCCGCCGAGGTGTACGCCATCTACGTGCGGCCGGAGGAATGGCGACGCGGCGTGGGGCAGGCACTGCTCGAAACTGCGCTGCGCCACTGGCGCGACCGCGGCGTCGCCACCCTCGTCCTCTGGGTCTTCGAGGCCAACGCGCGGGCTCGCGCCTTCTACGAGGCGATGGGCTGGCAGCCCGACGGCGCCCGCCAGGAGTTGGAGCTGGCCGGGGAGTCCGTGATAGAGGTTCGATATCGCGTCGGCCCAGGGCCTTGATCGGGGGGCCAGCCCATGCCAATAGATGGCGCCGGCATTACGATGCCCGAGCGCAACCCCGCGATCGCGATGGCAGGAGGCTGTCGATGGCCAAGAAGGAAACGCTGCGCAGCCTGCGTGAGCTCGTGCGAGTCAAGCCGGGCGAAAAGGTGGACCTGGCCGAGTTCGACTGCGGGGCCACATTCGGTCGCCAGAAGGACGAGGCCGAGGCGGCCCTGGCAGTCAACCTTGCCCGCCTGACGGACCTTCAGGCCCGCATCTGGGCCGAGGCCAAGCACGCCGTTCTGATAGTTCTCCAGGGCATCGATGCCGCCGGCAAAGACGGCACGATCAAGGTCATCGCGGGGGCCTTCAATCCCCAGGGCACGCCGGTCACGTCCTTCAAGGTGCCCACGCCGAAAGAGGCGGCCCACGACTTCCTGTGGCGCGTCCACGCCGCGGTCCCCGGCAGAGGCGAGATCGGCATCTTCAACCGCAGCCACTACGAGCAGGTCCTGATCGTTCGCGTACACGGCCTAGAGCCCGAGGAACGCTGGCGTCGCCACTACCGCCAGATCCGCGACTGGGAGCGGATGCTGACCGAAGAGGGCGTGACGATCCTCAAGTTCTTCCTGGCGATCGACAAGGACGAGCAGCGCCAGCGCTTCCAGGAACGTGTCAACGATCCGGCCAAGCGCTGGAAGTTCGCCATGGGCGACCTCGCGGAGCGCAAGCTCTGGGACGACTACCGGGCCGCCTTCAACGAGATGCTCATCGAGACGAGCACAGACTTTGCGCCCTGGTACCTGATCCCGGCCAATCGCAACTGGCTGCGCAACCTGGCCGTGAGCGAGATCGTGGCCGACGCGCTCGACGAGCTGAACCCGCTGTTCCCTGAGCCTGCGGCGGGCATAGAGGGCCTCAAGGTCGTCTAGCGGTGCGGGGCCCCTTGGGCCCTGACGGTTTCTAGGGCCGAACGACCGCCACGCGGGCTCCGCCGGCCTGGACGCGGTCGATCGCCTCGTTGCAGAGAGCGTCGGCCTGCCTGTTCTGGGCCCGCGGCACGTGGCCGGCGCTCCAGCGCGCGAAGCCGGCGAGACGCGCCTTGGCCTCGGCGTGGAGCGGGATCAGCTTCGCGTCCTTGACCCGCCAGCGGCCGGCCAGTTGCTCCACGATCAGCCTGGAGTCGAGCAGCAGGTCCACCTCGCGGGCGCCCAGCTCTTCGGCCAGGGCAACGGCGCGCAGGACGCCCATGTACTCGGCGACGTTGTTCGTCTGCACGCCCAGGTACTCCGAAATCGAAGCGAGCGGCGTCGCGTCGGGGCGTCGCGCGCCCGGCGTCGAGGCATCGACCAAGACGGCACCCAGCGACGCCGGCCCCGGATTTCCACGTGCCGCGCCGTCCGTCCGAACGATGAGCCCCAGGCCTGCGCTGCCGGCCTTGCCCGCGCTGCCGGCCTTGCCCGCGCTGCCGGCCTTGCCGGCGCCGCGGTCGGAGCGCCCCCCGGCTTCGGCCCGCACCGACCGCCAGAGCGAATCCCAGCCCGGATCCTTCGGCCCGCTCAGCCTCGTCGCCCCACGATCGCCGAGGAGACCTCCAGGATCGCCCGGGTGATGTTGATAGAGCGCGGGCACGCGTCGACGCAGTTGAAGATCGTCCGGCATCGCCACACGCCGTTCTCGTCGGACAGGATCTCCAGCCTTTCGGCCGCGCCTTCGTCCCTGGAGTCGAAGATGAAGCGGTGGGCCTGGACGATGGCCGCCGGACCGACGTACTCCGGCCGGGCCCAGAAGGACGGGCACGCGGTCGTGCAGGCCGCGCACAGGATGCACTTCGTCGTGTCGTCGAAGCGGGCCCGGTCCTTCTGGCTCTGCAGGCGCTCGCGCTCGGGCTCGGGCTGGTCGTTGATGAGGTACGGCTTGACCGAGCGGTACTTGCCGAAGAAGCCGCTCATCTCGACCACGAGATCCTTGACCACCGGCAGGCCCGGCAGCGGCGCGACCGAGATCTTCCTGCCCAGCTGGTCGACTCGGATCCGGCAGGACAGCCGGTTGCGGTTGTTGATGAGCATCGCGTCCGAGCCGCAGATGCCGTGGCCGCAGGAGCGGCGGAAGCTGAGGGAGCCGTCCTGCTCGGCCTTGACCTTGATAAGCAGATCGAGGACGCGGTCCATCGGATTGACGGCGACCTGGTAGCTCTCCCAGTGAGGGGCCTGGTCGCGCTCGGGGTCGTAGCGGAGGATGCGCAGATCGACGTTCATTCGGTCGGCCTCAGTACGTCCGCGGCTTCGGCTCGAAGCGGGTGATCGATACCGTCTTGTAGCGCAACCTGGGCCCCTTGGGACTCTGGTAGGCCAGCGTGTGCTTGAGCCACCTGGCATCGTCGCGCTCGGGGAAGTCCTCGCGCGAGTGGGCGCCGCGGCTCTCGGTCCGGGCGAGGGCGGAAACGACCGTGACCTCGGCCAGGTCGAGCAGATAGCCGAGCTCGTTGGCCTCCAGCAGCTCTGTGTTGAAGACGCCACCGGTGTCGGTTATGGAGACGGCGGCGTTGCGGTCCTTCAGCTCGCGAACCTTGGTCAGGGCCGCGGTCAGGAGCTTGCCGTCGCGGTAGACGCCGACGTTGTCCATCATCACGTCGGCCAGCTCATGGCGGATCTTCGCCACGGACTCGCCCTTGCTCTCGCGCGAGCGGATCGCCTCGAGCTGGGCCTGGGCCGCCTCCGTGGCGCCCTCGATGGGACGCGGCCGTTCCACCGTGCCGGCGTAGCGGGCCATCTGGCGCCCTGCCCGCCGACCGAAGACGAGCAGGTCCACGAGCGAGTTGGTGCCCAGGCGGTTGGCACCGTGGACGCTCACGCAGGCGCACTCGCCGGCCGCGAAGAGCCCGGGCACCACCGTGTTCTTCTCGTCGCGGACGACTTCGGCCCAGACGTTGGTGGGAATGCCGCCCATGGCGTAGTGCGCCGTGGGCTGCACCGGGACCGGCTCCTTGAGCGGCTCCACCCCCTGGTAGATGCGCGCGAAGTCGGTGATGTCAGGCAGCTTCTCTTCGATCACCTTTCGACCCAGGTGGCGCACGTCCAGGTAGAGATAGTCCTTGCCGCCGATGCCGCGACCGGCCCTGATCTCCTGGTACATCGCCCGGCTCACCATGTCGCGCGGCGCCAGCTCCATCAGCTTGGGGGCGTAGCGTTCCATGAAGCGCTCGCCCAGATCGTTGAGGAGCGTGCCGCCCTCGCCGCGAGCCGCCTCGGAGAGCAAGATGCCGAGGCCCACGATGCCGGTCGGGTGGAACTGGAAGAACTCCATGTCCTCCAGCGGCAGACCGTGGCGATAGCACAGCGCCACGCCGTCGCCGGTCAGGCTGTGGGCGTTGGAGGTGATGCGGAACATCCGCCCGAAACCGCCGGTCGCCAGCAGAACCGCCTTGGCCCGGAAAGTGTGGAGCTGCCCGTCCGCCACGCGGTAGGCCACGACCCCGGCGGCTCGCCCGCCCGAGGCGGGCTCGCCGCCCTCGAACAGCAGGTCCACGACCTGGTACTCGTCGAAGAACCTGACCCCGTGCTTGATGCACTGCTGGTAGAGCGTCTGCAGGATCATGTGGCCGGTTCTGTCGGCCGCGAAACAGGACCGCCGTACGGCCGCCTCGCCGTAGTTGCGAGTGTGCCCACCGAACTTGCGCTGGTCGATCTTGCCGTCGGGCGTGCGGTTGAACGGCAGGCCCATATGCTCCAGCTCGACGACCGTCTCGATCGCCTCGCGGGCAAGGACCTCGGCAGCGTCCTGGTCGACCAGGTAGTCACCGCCCTTGACGGTGTCGAACATGTGCCACTCCCAGTGGTCCTCCTCGAGGTTCCCGAGAGCGGCGCAGACGCCGCCCTGGGCAGTGCCGGTGTGGGAGCGGGTGGGATACAGCTTCGTCAGGACGGCTGTGTTAACGCCTTCGCGAGCCAGCTCGAGCGCGGCCCAGAGCCCGGCGCCGCCGGCGCCGACGACGATCGCGTCGAACGGGTAGTCCATCGCTACTGCCCCGGCATCTGAACGCTGAGGACGACGCTCGTCCCCATGACGAAGACCGCGATCCCCACCAGGTAGAGGGCAGTCAGGGCCAGGGTCCGGCGACCGCCCCGCAGGTAGTCCATGGTGACGGTGCGTATGCCCAGGAAGGCGTGGGACACGACCATCATCAGCAGCAACCAGTCGAAGCTGCGCCAGAAGATGCTGTTCCAGCGCTGGTTAAAGATCCACTGGCTGGTCTCTTGCGACGGGTCGAACAGGAAGTGCTGCAGGCTGAAATGCGTCAGGGCGAGGACGAAGAGGGCCACGCCCGAGAGTCGCATGTAGTACCAGACCGCGAGCTCGAAACCGCCGCTCAGCGGGCGGGGCCGGCCCGAACGCGAATACATCGCCATCTCGCCGCCTCCCCTAAAGGCCAAGCGCCGGGCGCAGAATGATGAACGCCCCCGGCACGCCGACACCGATGAAGATGGCCCAGTTCACGTACCAGATCTGCTTCTGGTACGCCGTCAGGCGCGGCCAGAAGTCCATGAGCAGGATCCGGATGCCGTTGAGGGCGTGGTACAGCAGCGCCGCGCCCAGCAGGACCTCGAGGATCCGGCCGGGAGTGCTGGCGTAGAACTTGAGGATGTCGTCGTAAACGTTCGGGTTGCCGCCGGCGAGGTAGATGTCCAGCACGTGCAGCAGGACGAAGAGCCAGATCGCGATGCCCGAGATGCGATGAAACGCCCACGCGATCATGCCCTCGGAGCCGCGATAGCGAAGTAGCAGCATTAAGCCTCCCGAACCTTCTTCGACCGGCCTGGACCGATCCGGACTCGCCGCCATCAGGCTGACGTTACCGGCGAATCGAGCCGGGCGACGATCGCGTCGGCAAACTCGCTCGTACCGGCGGAGCCGCCGAGATCGTAGGTGACGGTCCGACCCTCGGCGATGACCGCCCGAACGGAGTCCTCGACGCGCTCGGCCGCGGCCTGCTCGCCGATGTGGCGGAGCAGCAGCACACCCGAGAGTATCAGGGCGGTGGGATTGGCCCTGTTCTGGCCGGCGTACTTGGGGGCGGAGCCGTGCACGGCCTCGAAGACGGCCGCCTCGGTGCCGATGTTGGCTCCGGGTGCCACCCCCAATCCGCCGACCAGGCCGGCGCAAAGGTCGCTCACGATGTCGCCGTAGAGGTTCGGCAGGACCAGCACGTCGTACAGCTCGGGCTTCTGCACGAGCTGCATGCACATGTTGTCGACGATGCGGTCCTCAAAGGCGACCCGGCCCTCGTAGCGGGCGGCCACCGTCCGGCAGCTCTCGAGGAACAGGCCGTCCGAGAGCTTCATGATGTTGGCCTTGTGGACGGCCGTGACCTTGCGCCGACCGTTGGCCACGGCGTACTCGAAGGCGAAGCGGGCGATCCGCTCGGAGGCGGCCCGGGTGATGATCTTGATGCTCTCGGCGGCGTCCGGGCCGACCATGTGCTCGATCCCGGTGTACAGGTCCTCGGTGTTCTCGCGGACGATGACTAGGTCCACGTCGTCGTAGCGGGTCTTGAGGCCCGGGATCGAGCGCACCGGCCGCAGGTTCGCATACAGCCCGAGCGCCTGGCGGAGCGCCACGTTGACCGAGCGGAAGCCTTCGCCGACCGGGGTTGTGATCGGCCCCTTGATGGCGACCTTGTTGCGCAGGATCGAGTCGAGGACATACTGAGGAAGGGGTGTCCCCTCCTTCGCCATGACCGCCTCGCCGGCGTCGACGACCTCCCAATCGAACTCGACCCCCGAGGCGTCGAGGACTCGCCTGGTTGCCCGGGCCAGTTCGGGGCCGATGCCGTCTCCGGGGATGAGCGTCACTGCGTGGGCCATGGGCCGAATTCTAGCCACAAGCTCGGGCCGGCCGCAGGACGGCCCGGGCCGGGGCGGAGCTTTCGCCGGCGGTCCGGGTTCGTCGCCGTCTGCTGTCGCCACGTACTCCCGGGTCGAGTGGCGGATCCAAGTCGCGCCCGACGCCATTCCCTCGGCCGCCTGTTACGATCGGCCCATTCGCACCGGGGGCCGCCGCCAGGACGGTTCCACCCCGGCGCTCTGCCAGATGATCGGGAGTGGCCGGCGTGAAGATCCAGGAAGCCGACGCAAAGTCGCTCTTGCTCGCCCAGGGGTTGCCTGTGCCCCCCTGGGAGGTGGCTCGGACGCCCGACGAGGTGAGGGCAGCGGCCCAACGCTTTTTCGCCTCGGGCGCGGGTCGCGTGGTGGTCAAGGCCCAGGTGCTGGTCGGCGGCCGAGGCAAGGCCGGTGGAGTGAAGCTGGCCTCGACCCCGGACGAGGCTCGCGAACTCGGCTCGCGCATCCTGGGAATGGACATCAAGGGGATCACCGTCCGCAAGGTGCTGGTCGGCGCGGCAGCCGAGATCATGAAGGAGTACTACCTCGGCGCGATCATCGACCGGGCCAGCCGCCGGATCGTGCTGATGGCCTCGGCCGAGGGCGGAGTCGAGATCGAGGAAGTGGCGCACCAGAACCCGGGCGCGATCCACCGCGTCTCGGCCGACCCGGAGCTGGGGCTGCTGGCTTTCCAGGCGCGCGGCCTCGGTCTGGCCATCGGCCTGCGCGATCCCCTCCTCAATCCATTCGTGGCGATCGCCCAGGGTCTGTACGTGACGATGAAGGCCAACGACGCAGACCTGGTCGAGGTGAACCCGCTTGCCGTCGTCGCCGAAACCGGCGCCGACGGCAAGCCGGTGCAGCGCCTGGTCTGCCTTGACGCCAAGATCACGCTCGACGACTCCGGTCTGGCCAGGCACTCGGGGCTCGAGGCACTGCGCGACCTGGACGAAGAGGATCCCACGGACGCCCAGGCCCGAAAGCTCGGCATCAACTTCATCCACCTGGATGGCACGATCGGCTGCATGGTGAACGGCGCCGGCCTTGCGATGACGACGATGGACCTGGTGAAGCACTTCGGCGGCGAGCCGGCCAACTTCCTGGATGTGGGGGGCGGCGCCCGCCACGAAACGGTCCGCGGGGCGATGGAGCTGATCCTCGCCGATCCCAAGGTCAGAGCGATCCTGGTCAACATCTTCGGCGGGATCACGCGCGGCGACGAAGTCGCGGCCGGGCTGATAGAGGCCCGGGCTCAGCAGTCGCGCGAGGTGCCGATGGTCGTCCGAATCGTCGGCACCAACGCGGCGGAGGCGGCTCGCCTGCTGAAGGAGGCCAGCTTCGAGACGGCGACCTCGCTCGACCAGGCGGCGGAGAAGGCGGTAGCGCTGGCGAAGGCGGCGGCACGATGAGCATCCTCGTGGGGCGGGACACGCGCCTGGTGGTCCAGGGCATCACCGGTCGAGAGGGCGAGTTCCACACCCGCGCCTCGATCGCCTATGGCACGAAGGTGGTCGCCGGCACGCGGCCCGGCAAGGGCGGCCAGACCGCCATCGACGGCACCGTCCCGATCTTCGACACGGTCGCCGAGGCCGTGAAACAGGCCGGCGCCAACACCTCGGTCATCTACATCCCCGCCAGCGGCGCCCCGGACGCCATCCTCGAGTCGGTCGATGCCGGCATAGAGGTGATCGTCTGCATCACCGAAGGCATCCCGGCGCTCGACATGATTCCGGTCCTCGAAGCGGTTCGGCGGGCGGGAGCGCGTCTCATCGGACCCAATTGTCCGGGCGTCACGTCGCCCGGACAGGCCAAGGTGGGCATCATTCCTGCCGCCATCCACAAGCCGGGCCGGGTAGGAGTCGTCTCGCGCTCGGGCACGCTCACCTACGAGGCCGTGCAGGCGATGACCGATGCCGGGCTCGGCCAGTCGACCTGCGTGGGCATTGGCGGCGACCCGATCATCGGCACGACCTTCCTCGAAGTGCTCAGACTCTTCCGCGACGACCCCGAAACCGATGCCATCGTGATGATCGGGGAGATCGGCGGGTCGGCCGAGGAGGAAGCGGCCGCCTTTGCCGCCGAGCATCTCAAGAGCGTTCCGATGGCCGCCTTCATCGCCGGCCGGACGGCACCCCCGGGACGGCGCATGGGCCATGCCGGAGCGATCATCTCGGGCGGATCGGGGACGGCGGCGGAGAAGATTGCCGCTCTCGAGGCCGCCGGCGTGCGTGTGGCGGACTCTCCGACGCAGCTGCCGAGACTGCTCATCGAGGCCGGCTACCGCGCCTAGGTGTTCTTCCCCGTCAGGTTGTTGACGGGCGTCCGGCTGATCGGCGGCTGGCCGGCCAGTGACCAGTGTGGCCGAGCGGTGTTGTAGAAGTCCAGGAATCTGGACAGCGCATCGATCCGATCGG
>Ga0187885_10002981_pt1 | contig 15687 bp, 18 predicted proteins | sample June2016WEW_20_1_3_FD_132970 | JGI IMG/M metagenome (GOLD analysis project Ga0187885, IMG submission 132970) | Peatland microbial communities from SPRUCE experiment site at the Marcell Experimental Forest, Minnesota, USA - June2016WEW_20_100 | ecosystem: Environmental > Terrestrial > Soil >... | reverse complement strand
TCACGTTGACATTTTCTTCGATAAGCTAGAAATGAACCATGACATACCCTTCACAGGCCGCCTCGAACTTGAAGAGATGACCATACCACTTGCTGACATGCTTCTTGAGAAGATGCAAATTGTTCACATAAACGAAAAGGACATTGTGGACACTATAATGCTTCTGCGAGAACATGCCATCGGTAATTCGGCGACCCCCGAAACTGTCGACGGAAGTTACTTGGCGAAAATTCTTTCAAACGAATGGGGCTTCTACTATACAGTCACTACTAACCTCAAGAAGGTTGAAGACCGACTAAACGTGTACCCAGAACTGACCGAAGAGGATCGAGCGGACGTCTCGAAGAAGATCCGTGAGCTGCTCTCAATTCTGGATAAGCAGCCGAAATCGCTTGCGTGGAAACTTAGAGCCCGAGTGGGGCCGAAGACCAAGTGGTATAAGGAAGTAGAAGACGTAAAACGCTAAGATAACGCCGTCTCCTTCGGGCAGGGTTCGTCTGGACTATATCACACATATCCCACGGCCGTTCGGCATAGGCGCGCACGCTTCGTCGCCGATTTCAATATGTGGTGTTGTTTTATGGGGATAACATATTACTCATCCCTACCGACGAGCAACCGGGCTGCGGCTGCACTATAGTAGATCGATTTCATTGGAACCTCTATGAGATCATGCCAGGCCAATGGCATGGAGGCCTACGCTCTCTCCTCGAATCTTCAAATTCCGTTAACATTTGAGTGAGCCTGTTCCATCTACTCGCCGGTAGAGACTCTCACTGACGCTTTCAAGATGACTACGAGACCAACGATAAGCCTATTTATCGAAGTAGTATGAAAGTTATACTTGTTGAAATTGCAAGAGCCTGAAGTTGCTGTCGTGGGGACGAAAGGCCAGATGGTAATCCCGAGGCAAATGCGGATAGAGTTGAATATTAAACCGAAGACGAAGCTGGCGGTTTACCGGAGAGGAGACAAACTTGTGATAACGAAACTGAGAATTCCTTCATTAGGTCACGGGCTCAAAGAACTGTTCAGGGAAATTGATGAACAGTATAAAGAAAAAAAGAGGCCGACCGAGAGAGAGATACTGAATGAGATCCGGGCATACAGAATGGAGAGGCGGTTGACCTAGGCGCATCAGATGGCAGTCGTTGTCATAGATACAAATGTCCTAATCTCTGCTCTACTAGGTCACGGGAAACCCAGAAGTCTGGTAACTAGGCTGCTGGCAGAACACGCAATAGTCACGTCAAGAGACATGTTAACCGAGCTTGCAGATGTTCTTTCTAGAGAGAAGTTCCTGGAAATAAAGCGCGCGCAGGTTAACGCGTTCCTATCAATCTTGCTAAGCAAAGCTTCGGTCGTAAGGGTCGAGCATCACCTCAATGTGGTAGCGGAAGACCCAGATGACAACATAGTCCTGAGTACCGCATTGAAGGAAAAAGCCGACTACATAGTCACAGGAGACAAACACTTGCTGAACCTGAAAGAGTTCAGGGGAATCAAGGTCCTCACCGTCAAAGGCATGCTCGACCTATTGAAGGGCCGAATGCTTCATGGTTAGAACAGGGAGAGATGAAGGTGAAGAGGAAAAGAGAACACGGGGCCTCGCCAAGGGAATAGACATCGAGGGCGTCCGGGAAGAGCATGAACGGCTTTAAGGTTGAACGATTCATACGTGTGGATTGAGTATTTTTCGAATGGGCCCTTGGCGAAGAAATATGCTTCTTACATTAAGGATGTAAGCGAGAATAACGCTGTCACGCCAACGGTTGTGATCTATGAGGTCCAAAAGAGGCTGATGGAAGAGAAGAGCGTGAAGAGCGAGCAGATTGCGCTCGAGGCTTACGCAACATCTCCGTCTCTTGATTACTCTGCCGCTTTTATGACAATCTTGTTCTTGTCCGCCAAATATACTGCGACTTCCTGCCCTATTTTGAGGTCAGCCTGTTTCATATCTCGGGCGGGAGTTATATTGATGGGTTTCCAGCCGCGCGAGTGATTTTGCGAATGAGCTTTAGTCTTGGGTTGAGTGACATGATCCTCTGCCGAATCGCATCTGCCTGTTCCATCGTGAAGAGTTCCTCGCCATCGACTGGGCAGCGTAGCGCTTTCACGTTCTTGAGTATAATTCCGAATTGTTCATACATTGTATTCACGGTTTGATACTCGGCGTGATGTTCAGGGCATTTCATGATGACTCACGTCCCTTAGTGATCGTAATCCTAGCGATAAACGATATCCTTGAAGTATGACGTCGTGTGAGCTGCGGGTGTAGCAGTCAACCTGATTTTCACCCCGTTGTTCTTGTTAACATGCTTCATCATTTATCGATGGGTTCGGCACCAAGTCCTGCGAGTGCGCGTTCAGCGTCTCTTAGATTTGCGAGTGCTCGTCTTTGAAGGTTCATGACATCGGAGAGAAGCTCTAGGTTTCGTGCAGACTTCAAACGCGCACTACGCGAAAGAACGTGTAAATCCGAATAGGGAACAACCGGTTTTTTTCGAACGCAACTTTAAAGCCCAGCTGCCAGAGTGAGAAGGCGAAAGTTTCGGTGAGAAGGATGCAGTTCAGAAGGACAACGATGCTCTTACTTGTAGTATTGCTTGCGTTCTTTATTCGTACCGAGACGCAACCTGCGACTGCGATTGGGATTGGTGGTGGGGGCGGCTTCCTGTATATGAGGAGACGAAAGGCTAAGGCGACTGCGCAGAACGCCCAGACGGGCAAGAAATAGAAAGTTCACAGCATAGAGATCTAGTTGGCTTGGAGCAAGTGATACTTGGCGCCTAGGTGGGCCATTCTCCTACTATTGGTGGCTCTCGCACTCTCATTCGCTGCTCCCCCTGCTTCTGCTCACACAACCGTAGGAGACTTGACCGGAACATCCCCGTACCGAATAAACGATAATGAACTCACAATCCCCGGCGGCAATCATGTCCCCGGCCCCTTAGGATACGTCTGGCCAGGGAGCGGCCTCGACACATACTCGGGGGTAGCCTCCAACCCGCCCGGTTACCAGTCACCCTTCACCAACCAACAACCGCTCCAGGAGGCAGGCGACTCCTACAGCCCCGAAGGTGCCATTCTCACCTCAACCGCCGACCACGACAGTGTGGGTGACTTGATCTTCGCCCTGAACTTCTCAAACCCGAATGCTTTCCCTAGCCCAAGCCGATTCAACTACACGAGCCTAGCAATCTACATCCCCGCGCCTGTCTTCGACGCAACAGGCAAACTAATCCAAGATGGGTTCGAACCTGCCGCCGGAATCAACTGGGATCAAAGCGATAACACCAACATCGTCACCACCATCACCAACGATTATGGCAGCATATTCGTGACCCGAGCAGATATGAACGATCCATTCGAACCCGGCTCATGGATCATATACATCCAAGCGCCACCGTCAGGGATCACGTTCAACTTTAACAAGAACTTCGACAACTGGTATTACATTCGAATCAACCAGATGAAAGCACCTTTCACCGCTGGAAGATACTTTTTCAAAATGTTCCTCAACGACTCTTACCCTGTGCACGACGGTGCGTCCGCTAATTTGATCGCGGGCACGGTGCCGATGGAAAATTGGCCAGTGCTCCTCGTTAAGGGCGAGGTGGACCCAGCCATAATTTCGGGCACGCTTAGGTATGGTGATCTGGACAGCACCCTCTATGGAAAACCTATCAACCTTCCAGGAATGGTCAGAGCGGTTGGAGTCGCAAACGATCCACTGACAAACGAGCCGACGGGTCGGGCAGTTGAAGCACGGGGATATTTTAACGCAACCGCCCAAGGCCACTATGAGATAGAGGGGGTCGCCCCAGGGGTCTATGATATTTACGCTTCAGCGGCTGGGCTTCCCGAACAGAAAATAGCTAGCGATGTTAGGGTGACTCGGGGGCAGTCGCTTCAGCTCGATGGATACCTTAACGTTGGCTTCCAACTGCGAGGTACAATATTTTCGGAACTAGGGTTTGGCGAAAGCTCGTGGCCCGCCCAACGACCGATCTCGGTAATCATTTACAATAGCAAATCCTACGACGTTCCAAGCATCGAGACTGAGTCCCCCATCAACCTCACCGTTCCACCCTATACATCATACGTGAACGGAAACACCTACTTCTCAGCTACAGGTTTCAGCGGGTTAATTTCAGGGGTGACAGGTCCGAAAAAGGCCGCATTCCCTTGGGAAGGCCCCACAAGCTACTATACATACACGAACCCAAGCATCAAAGATCCCTTCGGGTTGTTCAATGGCGTGGGCCCAGCTCAAGTCTGGTGGGTCGACCCCCGTGGCAACCTCGATCCCAACACAGGTCTAGGTTCATCAGTGTCGGAGTTCACTTTCCAATTCGGGTCGGAGGGCGTCTATGGTGTGCCAACGAGATTCTCAGGAATGGTTCCCGAAATCTTCGCCACATGGACGGACAGCCTAAGCCCCGGAACATACTACATTCTAGTCTTCCTGAATGGATATGTCCAGACTACTCCTGATGGGGAGACATTCGTGGATTACTCGTTCACAGTCCCAGACATCGGCCCCTATAACACATTCATACCAATCGACCTCATACGATCATGCGGTATCAACGTTACAGTCCACTTCCATGACAACCCAAGTACGCTTGTGGAGGGTACGATAGGAGGTCCTGACCCAGCACGGTATATGATAGCGGAAGCGTTCGCGCGAGATAACTCGCTGGCAGCATTCAACTTCACAGAAGTCTCTTCCTCAAAGTCTGAGATGTCTATACTGCTCAACGGTTTGGGAATGGCAGGGGATCCACTCCACGTATCCCCTTCGACCCGAGAGCACCAATCAAGTATTCCCTCGCCAGGTACAGGGGCGAATACGACTATGGGCTCCCAACCGATACTTACACGGTCCGCGTATTCATGAGGGGCTACATTCAGGCCCTTCCACCAGCAACGTCATTCGACGAATTGGACCAACCACTATCGGTAAGCATCTCGGTTGGCAGCTGCCTCCTGGGAGCAAGCACCCACATGTACCGAGGCGGCAGCATCAACGCGTCCGTGACATCTACCGATTGGGAGAGGCCGCGGGTCGAACGGAACTGGGTGTGGAACAACACATCCGTAGATGTTCTAGTGTACGACATTTCATCCCGGAACTTCATAGATGTAATCAACTTCTGGAACGCTAAGATTGAGCAATGGTCGATACCGACTCAGAACTCAATGTTCACAAACCTCCCGTGGCCAGGTTGGCTAACATCATACGGGCCCGGTTCCAGCTACCTCATGACAAACGGAAGCGTATTCGTCGACAGCCTCGGACCTGACTTGCCCAGCGTAGCCTCCACAGACCCCGCCAATACCATGACGACCTTTGATTTCCTCCAGGAAAAGATCCACGAAGGTTTCCTGTTCAATTTCACCTACTACAGACTCCCCTCATTCAGATCGAACTTGGCAATTTATCCGGGAACGTATGCGCTGAACGGTTGGACGTATGGGTATGTGCAGGGGAACGTGGTCACGCTTGGCGACCTTGGCAACGTTTACGTGTCCGTCCCATGGCTCAGCCAAATGGCTGACATAAACCTCAACCTCATAGTCGGGGTAAACCTGACAGTAAGTGTTCTCTTCGAGACTGAGAAGATAATCTCTGGGACACCCTACAATATGTCTGTTAGGTTTCGCGTATTCGACGATCAAGATAGGCTTGTAGCCGCAACAACCCTATTCACATCAGACGCCGGTATACTGCTCCCCTCATCAAACGTTGGCTTCTTCGCGAACGGAAGGAAACTCATTAGCCAAGCGCTCCCCGCGGGAACCACGCTGCTAACCTACAGGGATCTTGCTGGACTCTTCAGCTACGTGGAACCGAGCAGCGCAACGTCCCGCATCCAGAGCGTCACTCTCTTCCCCCGCGGACTTCTCCACGGAATATGGGGTAGCGGCGCATCCGTAGGCAGCTACTACGGATCCTGGACGGTGATGGTTGACTTCGTGAACTGGTACCGGCCCGCGGTCGCGTACCCACCCCCCCCAGCCCTCCTTCAAGGCGAATCGCCCTACTTCTTCCCATACAACCATCTTGGACCCTACGCGCAACAAGGATACACCCCCATATACACTCTCATCCTAAACGCTCCTCTCAGCGGCGAAGCTTCAGCCGAGTTCGAAGTTGACAGACGAGGGTGCATTCAAGGAATTATACTTGGAATGAATTGGGACGATCAAACCAGAACGATGAGTTGGGTAACCGTGGAGATTGTGGACAGTTCCGGGTACCAATATTACTGGTATACATGGGACGGATGGTTTGATGGCTACCTAAACCCAGGAACCTACCAGGCCACAATTACCGAATGGAACCATAACGAAGGCCACCAGCAAATAATGTTCACGCTTAACGTCAACCAAGGAGAACAGAATGATGCACTCAACTACATTCTGGAAGAAAGCCAAATGCCAATACCTGAACTCCCAGCGATTCCCCTAACGTGCGAAAAATTCCTCTGGTAGGAATATTACCGAACCCACGACATAGTGGGTTCGTATCCCACCATTTACCAGAATGCCAAGAATAACGATTCTGAATATGGATAGCTCCGATATCAGGAACGATATGCGCTCGGTGGAAGGGACGCGCTAATTTTGGTGAGCTCAGAGTTCGAAACCTTCGATAAGGAACTGATCCGGCTTCGTAGGATTGAGCATGGTCGCCGCAAACTAATGATTCATTCCGCGTAAGTCGCACAATTAGGATTACAATCAATTAACGGAGCGAAGACTTGACGGAGCCTTCCATGTTTAGTCTATTTGTTTGTGGTTTTGTCCGCTATTTCTTTCGCGATTTGTTCCTTTGTTTTGCCTTCTGTGGTTATGCCGAGGCTTTTCGCGGCGACTAGAAGAGGGTCCTGCTCGGTCTCCTTTGTTGTTGAGGTTGTGGAGCTTGTGATTGATGATATTTCCTTGGTGCTCTTCTCGAACTCTTTCTTTGCCAGGCCGATTGATCTGGCTAGCTCGGGGAGTTTCTTTGGGCCCCAAAGAAAAACCACCAGTATGACCCCGACTACGACGAGCCACTCATACCCAATTAGTGCCATTGGGCTTCAACAAGAGTAATTTTCCTGTGGGCTGAATATAAGGAAAACTGAACTTGAACTCAAAGAGACGCGTGCACCGCTTGCGTTTCAGAGCAAGAATTGAGCAGGACTTGACTATGGCTTAAGCGTTGCCCCGGTTGCTGGGGTTACAACGACCCAGAATGCCTCCCAACAATTAGTGAGTCAGTCGGGCTGAGCGCTTTCGTAACGTAGCTCAAGAGACACTCTTGATAAAGTAGATTCGTGTACACACTCAGAAGCGTTGCCGTCGAGGCCTTGGAGAAAAACTGAAACCTCAACCCGACCCTACTGCGAGCGAAACTGTGGCAGCCTACTTGACCAGCATCTCGGGCAACTATGACCCGAACAATGTTTGGGTTTACAACGATTTATGGGCGAGGGCTACGGGTTCAACGAGCCTTACGCCGGGCGAAGCGATATGGTTTCTGGTGACTTCCAGCTACGCTGAAGCCCTAGTGCAACAGCACTGGAGGCTGAACAATTGAACAATTGACTCGTTGCTCAGCCTACCGAGGCAGAAATCGAAATGTCGCTAGCATTATCAGCGTGGACGGCCCATGGTGTAGACATGAATTCGAGCGAATTGGATCAGTTGCTCAAAGGCTATCTTGAGGCTAAGTTTGGGGCGGCTCTGGATTATTTTGCAATTGAGGGTCAGATGTCCCCTGACGCGACGGGCGATATGGGTGTCACGGGGAACTACCGAAAACATGCTAATGAGAAGAACTTCTACTTCACGGCCACGGTCAACCTTACCTCACACGTAGTGCGGAATATGCAAGAATATTGAACGTGCAGCGTGCTTCCTCGATCAAAGCAATTAGTTAACTCGTGAAAAATGGAGTTCGTTTTGAGCTAATTGACCCGGTGAAACGGGGCAGGGGTCCTCGTCCTTATACTTAGCAACCCACCTTAGGACCACGAAGGACGTAGTGATGATGACTCAAGGAAGATGCAAGAAATGCGGCTCCCCTGTCTACTCTATCGGATTACCCTCAGCCGAGGGTCTTTGCGTTACATGTGCCAGAGTAGAGGCCGCCAGGAAAATGAGTTTCAGCATTGAGTGAACACGGCGTGTTTTGCAGTAAAAGTCTGTGTTGAATCTGAAAGCGCTTCTCGTAGAGTGCATCGTCCCTCGTACTAAACCTCGAATTGATGAAGTCAGCGACATAGCGAAAGCTGCGGGTTACAATGTGGTCGGCCAAGTTGTACAGCATCGTGACTTCGTGGATTCCGCATATTGCGTAGGCGAAGGAAAAATCGGGGAGATCGCCAAGACCGTAGCAAAAGATTCAATCGAGGCAGTAATCTTCACTCGACAGCTTTCGGCGGGCCAAATATTCAGAATCAAGAAGAAACTCGGCGAAGCAACCCATGTTCTCGACAGAAACTTATTGGTTCTAGAAGTGTTCGAGAAACGCACCGCCACACCAGAAGCAAAGCTGCAAATCGCATTAGCTAGGTTGCGGTACACGTTTTCCTGGGGCAGAGAATCCATTCGAATGCGCGGCATCATTAGCGAACAAATGGGACGGGGCGGCCCGGGCCGGTACCCATACGAAGCCTACGAGGCCATGTCGCGCAAACGAATAAGCAAGATCGAAGGCAAGCTCCGCGATATGAGGTCAAGGAGCGGGCGCCTTCGCGAACAGCGAGGAAAGGCTGGTTTTCGAATCGTATCCTTAACAGGTTATACACAAAGCGGTAAGACTACGCTATTCAACAGGCTCGCGTCAGAATCGAAGGACATTGGCTTGGGACCCTTTACGACGCTCTCCACATTTGCCCGAAAAGTCTCCCTGCACACAAAGGGAGACTCTGCTGATTCCTTCATCATGATTGATTCAATTGGGTTCATCGAGGACCTCAGCCCCCTGCTGCTAAGGGCCTTTCACACTTCATTGAATGAACTCGCAAATTCGGACCTAATCCTCCTCTTCGTTGACGGCAGCGAGGAAATTGAAACAGTAGTCCGAAAGGTCACGGCATCGCATGAGGTAATGACTAAAGAAATCCACGGCGTTCCCGTGCTGATCTGCATAAACAAAGTAGATCTAACTACACGTGAACACCTGGACAAGGTACTCGCGGAGACTCGCAAGGTATTCGAAAAGGATGAAATGCTGGAAATAAGTTCGAAGACAGGAGCTAACCTACAAACCCTCCTACAGAAGATTTCTGAGAAGCTAACGCCAGCGGTTCCAGTAACGTCGGTAGGATGATGGGGAAACAAGTCGGAGGCAAACTCGTCTTACCTAGGACAGAGAATTCCCCATCCTAAATTACGTTTGCAATCTCCCAAGAAAATCTAATAATTGTTTGTTGAATTCTTTGGAATTCTCCAAGTTGCTCATGTGCGCGGCGTGAGGGATCACATGAATTTCAGAGTTTGGAATTTTGTTGCGCATCTCTTGCGAAGCTGAAGGGGGAGTAAGCGCGTCATGTTCGCCCACAAGAATGAGCGTTGGAACCTTAATGCCTGACAGCGCCTCAGTTGTTTCTGTTCTACTCGCTAGAGCCAACAATGCTCCGCATATGCCGAGGGAAGAATTCGACTGAATTACCCTCCTAATCTTCTCAACCACAGCCTTGTTGTTGGCAAAGGTCTGTGGAGCGAAGACAGACTTAACGAAGCCCTCCGCGTAGGCCTTGACGCCGTTGGCTTTGACGGATTTGATTGCGGCCGCACGCTTTAACTTGGCTTCATTGGAATCCGCCTTAGCTTGCGTGTCAGCAAGAATCAAACCCCGAACCCGCCCAGGGTTTCTCTCAACGGTCCTTAGCGCAATGTATCCGCCCATCGATAAACCGCAAAGCACTGCTGTCTCAATCTTCAGGTGGTCAAGCAGCGCGAGAAGGTCGTCTACAAAGAATTCAAGCGTATACTGACCATCGCCAACGCCGCTCTTACCATGCCCACGAAGGTCGTAAGCGATAACTCGAAATCGTTTCTGCAGGGCTTCAATTTGCGGATCCCACATTTCATGACTGAAAGGAAAACCGTGAATGAGAACAATAGGCGTAGCCTTAGAGACACCTACATCAACGTAGAAAATCTCACCGCCGTTTACAACCGCTTTCATTTAGCCTCTACACATCGTGTCCCATATCTCTCAAAAGCCGCTCTGTTTTGAAGCCTTGGGTTGGACGCTGGTTCGACGGGTTCAATGTTACAGCTACTGCGGAGGCTGCTGTCGAGAGAAGGATAATGAGCAACAATCAGGCGGTATCACAATTAGAAAATCGACGTTTAGATTATTATCAGTCGCTGAGAAAGTTAGTTCGGTTTCCACTCGTTGCTCAGGGTCATAATGCACATCGATATGGATGCGTTCTACTCATCCGTTGAGCAGCGCGAGAACCCAGGCTTGCGCGGTAAGCCAGTCATAGTGGGCGCAGACCCGAAAGGGAGAAAAGGCAGGGGCGTCGTCGCCGGCTGCTCATACGAAGCCCGAAAGTTCGGCGTACACTCCGCCCAACCCATCTCCATTACCTACCGGCTATGCCCAAACGGCGTCTACCTCAGGCCAAACTTCACCCTCTACGAACAGGTCTCAGAGCAAGTCATGCAACTGCTAAAACAGTTCACGCAGAAACTTGAACCTATGAGCATCGACGAAGCATTCATGGATGTTTCAGAAAAAGTCACGACCTTCGAAGAAGCGGCTGCGTTAGCTAGGCGAATAAAGGATGAAGTGAAGGGGAAAGCTCAGCTCACTTGTTCAGTGGGCGTCGCATCAAACAAATCAATCGCCAAAATCGCCTCGGACTTCAAGAAACCAGACGGCCTAACCATAGTTCCACCAGAGAAAGTACGCGAATTTCTATCTCCGTTACCTGCAGGAAAGATTAGCGGGGTCGGTAAGAAGAGTTCTGAGATTCTTGAGGGGATGAGTATCAAAACGATTGGGGACCTAGCCGCAACCTATCCCGGCAAGTTGGTTGAGGTCTTCGGTAAGTACGGGACGCGCCTTTGGCAGGTGGCCAACGGCGTAGACGACGAAGAAGTAATCACATCTTACCCAATCAAATCCATCAGCTCCGAAACCACCTTCGAAGAAGACGTAGCCGACCGGGGAAAGGTAATGGAAGCGTTTGCTTCTCTGATCGATGAAGTCCACGCTCGGGTCCTGTCCCAGAAGATGCTTTTCCGCACCGTCGGCATCAAGGTACGCCTCGAAGACTTCACAACCTTCACTAGAGCAAGAACCCACACAAGGTACACCGACGACAAAGCCGTCATCCTAGAATATGTAAGGAAACTCTTCCGCGAATTCGAGAACAATCCAGAGAAAATTCGTCTGGTGGGCGTTCGGGCAGCCAACCTAAGAAAGGTTGACTTGGAGCAAGAAACAATTCTAAACTGGGCAACACGCTAACTATTGACAGCTGTTCCCGCTTCTACTATCCTCCAGTTTCTTGCGCCCTAAATGGTCTGTTCATGCCGCGAATCAGCCTGCCTGCTACGTACAGGCAATAAGCCCCAAAGATAGCGGCTAACCAAGGAAGAAACGGTGCCCCGAACCCCAAGAACGGTGCTGAATCAATTACAACAACGGGGTAAACAAATGACGTTAATGGAACATGGAACACAATGAAAATCAGGACGATAATCGAGCCGAGAAAATACGCACCGTATTCGCGCAGTTTGAAGCCTTTCGAAACGCCTGAAAAGACCATGAGCACGAGCAAAGTCTCGACGCTCTGCTCGCTCAACCAAGGAGTAAGCAGCATATAGATGGCGAAGGTTAAGAGAAGGCTGTCGAAGAAATCGCTGATCTTAGAAAACCTTCCTCGAAAATAAAGGAACAGCACACAGCCAGCGACCCCAGGTAACCAAAGTAGTCTGACCAGAATGCTGTCGTAAATGTTCGAAACTGAAAACGGGCCTATCTGTGTCACACCGATCGCTGGAAGAAGGGAGAGTATACCTATGGGGGCAACCCCCCCGGGGCTCCTTGCGACTTGGGCAATGAGTACGATCAGAAGGCCGCCCAAGTCCCAACGAAAGATCAGAAACGGAAAAATGACCACAAGGAATACGGCAGCAATCCCCGCAAGGAAGCGAAGGGTCTGTTCAATTCGATCTTTCTTGATTAGGTAAATCAGGCAAACCGGTAGGAAAAGGACTGGATACAGTTTCAGGGTGATGCTCAGTCCCAGAAGTATTCCAGCCCACGCATATTGTCTCCGCCTAAGCGCGACCACAACCAGAACAACCAACAATGCGACAATGTTGTCCATCATACTCCAGACCACCCCAACCATTACCGTATACGGGTTGAACAGGAAGAGTTCAGCGCGGGCAAGGGCTGAAAGGCTATGGTGATTATTCTGACGAATCAAATTCGAATTCGTCTGTGGCGAAAAAATCATCATTAACCATGCGAGAGCGATGTCGCCAAGAATTATTGGAAGTTTAATGAGGAAAATGTAGGAAAAAACGTTGGCTGGCATAATTAGCTGGGATAACTTGTAAGCTACGCCACACCAATAGGCCCAGAGCGGAGGATAACCCAGGCTCGGGTGGAGGGTATAGGGTGAGGTCAGATTCGCTACATTTCTACCAGTTGCTATCCAGATACTGAGGTCATAGGGATGCCCTGTAAATGGAGCGATTAGTATTCGACCTAGGATTGCCGCAAGAAAAACCGGTAAAGCGACCCGCATGCCCTTGTGATTCAAGTCATATCTCGTCTGATTCGTGATCTGAGACATCATAAAATGGTTGAGTCCATAATCTGAGCCACTTATCTCGCTCCTACTGTCTGACTTTTGACAGGTCTATCCTCTGCAACTCACCACGCAGCTGCTCTAGCCAAGGTGTGAACTGTTCTCTTCCTGGGCATACTATCCGGAGACGTCCGTCGGGCAGAATCGTAATGCTCCCGTTCTCTTCGGTCTTTAGCGGTATGAAGACGGACTCTCGATGCACGTTCAATGAGTCGGTTATCTCGAGAACTTTGAGGACCTGTTCCGGGCGTATTGCGCTCATTCTTCTTCGCCGCAAACCTGTAATCGGTAAATTATTGGCGTATGGATGGGATGCGATGCATTTAGTCTACTTATCGCACTATACCTGCCCTGCTAGTCTATATGCTAAACATAAGACGCTACTTTCGACCTAACGCCCCTTGCGATACTCATGCAAGTGCAACACGCGGATCGGAGGGTAGACTCTCTAAGCGAAGTGTTCCTCGAGGACGTTTACGCCATACCCGGCGGGGAGAAGGTTAAGGAATGCATTCAATGCGGCACCTGCAGCGCCTCCTGCCCCACGAGCTACGCGATGGACTATACGCCACGAGAGGTCATCGCAGCGCTTAGGGCCGGAATGCTTGACCGTGTTCTGAAGAGCAACACAATCTGGCTATGCGCCTCATGCTACTCCTGCACCGTCAGGTGCCCATCAGGAATCAAACTAACAGACGTCATGTACGAGCTCAAACGGCTCGCAATCGAGTTCAATCTCGTTCCGAAGAATGTCAAAACACCAATGGTATCGAAACTGTTCGTCAGCATCGTCGATAAGTACGGCCGAATATCAGAAACCGAACTCGTTAGCAAATTCATGATGAAGACAAATCCCCTTTCCATCGTCAAGATGATGCCGCGGGCTTACAAGCTCTTCATGCGTGGTAGACTACCACTAATTCCTCACCGCATCAAAGGAACACGCGACTTACGCAAGAGCACTGAGATGCTTGTCTCAGGAGTGCATGCGGGAACAGCCGCAAAGGGGGCGCAATAGAAAGTTGCAGTCTCAGGTTCAATTCTCATACTACCCGGGTTGCTCGGTCGAAGGAATGAACAAAGCCTACGATAAGGCCACCCGCGTGGTGTGCAAGGCACTCGACATCAACCTAACTGAGCTAACTGACTGGAACTGTTGCGGCGCCACCTCATACATGGCCATCAATGAACAGAGGGCACACCTTCTCTCAGCAAGAAACTTGGCGTTGGCGGAGAAAGAAAAGAAAGACCTAGTCGTCGTCTGCCCCGCCTGCCTAACCACTCTAACCAAGACGCACCGCTACATGGGCGAAGATCCGAAACTGAGGCGGGCGGTCAACGCAGCCCTGGGCGCTACGGGCATGCAGTATCAGGGAGGGGCGAGGGTTAGGCACCTCCTCGAAGTGATCGTTAACGAGGTAGGCGAAGGCAAAGTCAAAGCCAGAATAAAGAAACCACTCACCAATCTCACGGTCGCACCATACTATGGCTGCCAACTGACGCGGCCTTTCGGAGAAATCGATGACAAAGAATTCCCAACGATGCTTGACAAACTACTCTCCTGGCTGGGAGCCAAGCCGGTCAATTTTCCGTTGAAAACAAAATGCTGCGGTGGCATGCTAATGATGACTAACGAAGATGTTGCACTGGGTTTAACGAGAAACCTTCTCGAATCGGCGAAGCAAAATGGCGCAGAATGCATCGCCACTCTCTGTCCACTATGCCACATCAACCTGGAAGCGTACCAGGGCAACGTGAACAAGCTCTTCGGAACAGACTTCAACGTTCCAATCCTATACTTTACACAACTGCTCGGCCTAGCTTTCGGTTTCTCGCGAAAATCGCTTGGCGTTGACGACGAGCTAACGTCTAGCAAACGTTTGCTAAAGAAAACTTGGTGGTTGTACGAGAGTTGCCAGAAAAGATAGGTGTCTACGTCTGCCACTGCGGGACGAACATAGCTCGCACTGTGGACTGCAAGGCCGTTGCCGAATATGCGCTTCGTCTTCCTAACGTAGTTGTGGCGCGGGATTACCAGTACACGTGCTCCGACCCAGGGCAAGAAATGATCAGGAAGGATATTGGCGAGCTTGGTCTAACCCGAGTAGTCGTTGCCTCATGTTCCCCCCTGATGCATGAGCCAACCTTCCGGCGCGCCGTTGCCGGCGCGGGCCTGAACCCGTTCTTGTTTCAAATGGCCAACATCCGAGAACAGTGCTCGTGGATAACGGAAGACAAGGAGTTGGCGACAGAGCGGGCTAAGGCCATCGTCGGCGCAGCCGTAATGCGTGTGACTTTCCACGAACCACTCGAGGTAAAGAAGGTCCCAGTGAACCCAGACGTGCTGATCGTTGGAGGGGGCATCACGGGAATTGAGGCTGCGCTTCAAATTGCAGATTCGGGGAAGAAGGTATACCTTGTCGAGAAGGAACCATCAATTGGGGGTTACATGGCGCGGTTCGACAAGACCTTTCCCACACTCGACTGCGCGGCCTGCATCCTCACTCCCAAGATGGTATCCGTCGGCCAGCACCCGAACATTGAGCTCCTAACTTACAGCGACGTCACCGACTTTTCCGGCTATGTAGGGAACTTCACCGCGCGAATACGCAAAAGGCCGAGGTACATCGACGAGGAGAAGTGCATAGGTTGCGGCCAATGCGAACAAAAATGTCCACTAAGCGTACCAAGCGAGTTTGACTGTGGCTTAGGCAAAAGGAAGGCCATCTACCGGCCGTTCCCTCAAGCCGTCCCAGGCACCCCGGTCATCGACAGGGAACACTGCCTATACTTCACAAAAGGTGTCTGCAAGGTCTGCGTGAAGTTCTGCCCGAAGGGCGCAATAGAC
>Ga0187885_10002969_pt1 | contig 15713 bp, 18 predicted proteins | sample June2016WEW_20_1_3_FD_132970 | JGI IMG/M metagenome (GOLD analysis project Ga0187885, IMG submission 132970) | Peatland microbial communities from SPRUCE experiment site at the Marcell Experimental Forest, Minnesota, USA - June2016WEW_20_100 | ecosystem: Environmental > Terrestrial > Soil >... | reverse complement strand
TTCCGGATGAAGGAAGCTCGAACAAGAGGAGGTGGGCCACCGACGACGCTGTGATCCACCCGTCAAGGGGTGGGGACTTTTGATGGCCGCAGATGGGGACTTCTACGTGGCCGTTGACACGCCGCGAGGTCCTGCACGATCTGCAGCAGGCCCGTGCCGAGGGATCGACGCACCTGCAGCGACGCCTGCGAGTTGGTTGAGGATCTTGGCTGGCGAGGAAGGATTCGAACCTTCAGTCTCCTGATCCAGAGTCAACCGAGGCCATCCGGCGTGCTCTCCCTCGTGGGAAGGAGACCGAAAGGCGTCCAATTAGGGGATGGAACACGCTCACTCGATGGCACCGACGCGGCCGTTAGGAACCGGCTGGCCTCAGGAGGGATCGCCAGCGCGTCTGCGGGCCGTTAGTTGCGGTCCCTTCATGCATCGAACCGCGAGCGATGGCAGCGGTAGCACCCTCGATTCGGGTGCGGTCCGACGTGAATCGGAGGCAACAGACGCGACCCGTCCTGAGCGAGCGAATAGACCTAAGGGTGGCCGTCGCGTACACCCACCTCCTCCCAGCGTCCGGCTTTCGCGCTTGCAAGAGCGGCTTCCACGAAATCGACTGCTCGCGCACCATCGGCAAGTGCCGGGTAAGCATGGTGATCGTCCGAGATCGCCGGCTCTTCGCCCGCGGCGATCGAGGCGTAGAAGGGCTTCAGGAGATCCCTGAGCGCTTCGCCCCAGCCCTCAGGATGACCTGCTGGCAACGAAGGCACACCGATGGTATCTCCCTCCCTCGGGCCACGAACAAGGGTCCGTGCATCGTCGCGCGATGCCAACCATAGGCTCTCTGGGTGCTCTTGGCGCCACGAGAGCGAACGAAGCGAGCCCGTCAGCTCGACCGAGAAGTCGTTATGGTGGCCGTGGCTCACTTGGCTCACAACGCAGGCCCCAAGAGCGCCACCGACGAACCGAACAAGTAAGGTCGCTGCGTCCTCCGACGTAACCGCCACCCTCTCGCCCATGGCGGCGCCAGCCGCAAGCGTCACTGCCTCCGCGGCCGGCTTTGTTCGTTGCGGAATGAACGTGGCAAGCTCCGCAAACACAGCTTCTACGCGCAACCCAGTCACATACTCGACCGTGTCAAACCAATGAACCCCAATGTCCGCGACCGCCCGTGAAGGGCCCCCTGCGACGGTATCGACGCGCCAGTTGTAGTCCGAGTCGCGTGCCAACCAGTCCTGCAGATAGCGGCCCTGTACCAGACGCAGCGCACCCAGCTCCCCACCCGCGACGAGCGCTCGCGCTCGTTGGACCATTGGGTAGCCACGGTATGTGAAGCTCACCATCGCATGGCATCGCCTCGCCCGAGCGAGGTCGCTGAGAGCCCATGCCGAAGCGCGGTCAAGAGCGAGCGGCTTCTCGACGACGACGTGCTTGCCGGCCTCGATGGCTGCCGTCGCAAGAGGAACGTGCGTCGCGTTCGGCGTGCAAATGTGGACGACGTCGATGCCCGGATCTTCTATGACACTGGCAACATCGGTCGTGGCGCGATCTATGCCAAGCGCGCGTGCGCACGCTACCAGCTGATCTGGCTCGGCGCCGGCCAGGGCAACGACCTGGCCGTATCCGCCTCGGCGAACTGCGTCCACGTGGTGGGGGCCGACGAACCCCGTCCCGATGACCGCAACCTGGAGGAGCGCCCGACCAGTCATGCCCACCACGCCTCGCTTATGGGCGGCTCGGTGGGCATGACCGAGCGAAGGAACGCAACGGCCTTTCCGAAGCCGTCATCGATGGAGAGCAGTGCGTCCTCGTGCTCGATCGATAGTACGCCGTCATATCCCACGAGGCGAAGGGCGCTCAAGTACCGTCGCCAGTCCAGTTCCGAGTGACCGTATCCCATGGTTCGGAAGATCCAGCTGCGCCGCTCGATCGCCGTCAGCGGAGCCGTATCCAGAACGCCGTTGACAGCCGCGGGCGGCAGCAGAGCCGTGTCCTTGGCATGCACGTGGAAGATCGCCCTGGCTGCGCCAAGGGCCCTGATCGCGGCTTCCAAGTCCACGCCCTGCCAGAAGAGGTGGCTCGGGTCGAGGTTCGCTCCAACCGCCGCGCCCGCCTCGCCGCACGCGTCACGAAGTCGCAGCAACGTCGCCGGGTTGTAGACAACGAAGCCGGGGTGCATCTCGAACGCAATCCGGACATGGTGCGCGACGGCGAAAGACGCGGCATCCCGCCAGTACGGGACGACCTTCTTCTGCCACTGCCATTCAAGCAGCTCACCGTATTCAGTAGGCCACGCACAGGTCACCCAGTTGGGGTATCTCGCCCTGTCCGAGTCGCCTGGACAGCCGCTGAAGACGTTGACAGTCTCCACGCCGAGCCGCTCGGCCAGCTCCACCGTCCGGACAAACGTGTCGTGGCTACCCGCGGCGATCTCTGAGCGAGGATGCAATGGGTTCCCTTGGCAGGACAACGCGCTGATCATGAGCCGCCGCTCACTAACGGCGCGTGTGAAGGCCGCGAGTCTTGCTGGATCGCTCAACAGCTCGACAGGGCGGCAATGGGCATCGCCAGGGAAGTTGCCGGTGCCAATCTCGACGGCGTCGAGGCCAGCCTCACATGCCCGGTCCAACGCAGCTTCGAAAGGAAGCCGACCGAATAGGACCAAGAAGACTCCAAGTTTCATCTCATCCTCCGGCGACGATCAGCCGAACGCATCGATCTCCGGTGACCCTGCCATCAAGGCGCCACCTGCGGTGGGGCAATGAGGTTCCGCAGGGCTTCGAGGCTGTCACGAGCGATGAGATCGGCATCTTTGTTCAGAGTGGGCACCTCGACTACGAGGTATCCATCGAACTCGATGGCTTTGATGGCCCGCATCACCTGATCAAAGGGAACGATCCCAGGAGCGCCAACGGAGACCGTGTCCGTGCCGGGTGTACCCCGGGGGCTCGACCGGTTCTTGAAGTGGAACCTCACGATCCGCGCGCCAAGCTCCATTATCTCCTGAGCGGGGTCTCGGCCGATCCAGGTGTTGTTGCCCACGTCGTAGTAGACCCGGCACGCCGGGGAAGCGATCTGGTCGACCATCCGTGCGAGTTCACTGGCGCCAAGCAGGAACGGCGAGCACACATTCTCAATCGCGAGCGTAACCCCCTGCTCCTCTGCGAGTCGAACGCAGGGTTCAAGATTCCGAAGCGTGGCCTCCCATGCATCCGCGTCGCTCACGCCGGGTGGTTGATCGAGTGGCAACAAGATGCAGTCGGCGCCGAGATGCCTCGCGAGGGGCACAGAGGCGAGGATGATCTCGACTCCGCGCTTGCTATGCGCCGCGTCTCCTCCCGAGATTGGGTAATGCCAGAGCGCCCCGAGGCAGAGCGAGCAGATCGGTATGTTGGCATCGTGCTCCGACTGCGCCAGTTCGTCCCGCTGGGCCGGCTGAAGCCGGTCGGGCAGTATTTGCAGACCCAGACCGCTGCCTCCAAAGTTGCCGATGTCCAACTCATACGCGTCGTACCCAATCTCGCGCGCACGCCGCATCGCCTGCGGCAGCGGATATCGGGTCTCGAGCAGCCATGAATGCGCCGCGACTCTCACTTTGAGTCCCCTTAGAAGGTTGTGCTCAGCGTTTCCACTCGACCGGTGCGAGCTGACTCGACCGCTTTCTCGATGATCTCGATGACGTGACGGGCATGCTCGCCGCTGTTCAGCGGCTTGGTCCCGGAATGAATGTCGTCGACGAAGCTGGCCACGCCGTGACCGATGTGCCAGTGATGAGCGCCCCGGTCCGGATAGGGCTTGAACCACCCGCGCTGTTCAAACACCAGGGGTTCCTGATAGACCTCAAGCATCGGCTCACCCTCGTTCCGTGGTGCCTCACCGGCTCCCGACACCACGACGCCCTTGCTGCCGTAGAACTCAGCCCAGGGGCCCTGAGAGGCGAGCATGCAGTGCGACGAATCGACTTGCGCGAAGGTTCCATCGCCCCAATCGAGCATCAGCACAACGTTGTCGTCGACGTCGGCGGTGATCGTGTACGGCGTAAACCCCTCCTGCCACACGCTCGTGACATGGCGCTCGGGAATGCACAGACTCGAGAATGCCACAACCCGCTTGGCGGGCCCCAGCACGCCCGTCACCGTGTGAAGGGCATAGACACCGGTATCGAAGAGGGGACCGCCCCCTTCGGAGCGCAGGTGATACCAGGACGAGTCGTAGTAGTGGCCGTGAAGAGTCCCGCCCTCGTGAGACCCGTGGACGCGAGCGAAGCACATCCGCCCGAGCCGCCCTTCGTCGTAGAGCTTCTTCGTGAACGAGACCTGTGGATCGAGGACTATCGCAGGGGCCGATGCCAACATGACTCCAGCCTCTGCGGCCGCCCGAACGATCCGGTCCGCATCCTCCAGCGTCGTAGCCATCGGCTTCTCCGTGTACAAGTGTTTCCGGGCCGCCAACGACGCCAAGTTGATCTCGCCATGAACACGGTGCCGTGTAAGGTTGACAACGACATCGACTTCCGCGGACGCAAGCAAGTCTCGGTAGTCACTGAACACAGCGTCGGCACCGAACATCTTCTGCGCTCGATTGGCGCGATCAACGTCCACGTCACACACGGCCGACAGCCACGCCTTGGCCGGATCCAACTCCGCGATCACCGGGAAGTACAGCTTCAGCGCCACATCCCCAGTTCCAACAACCCCAATACCCAACGGCTTCACGATCTTCCTCCAAAAAGATAGATCTCGCGTCAACTATCCCTTCAAACCTGACATCATCATCCCCTGAATGAACTGCCGTCTAAACACCAGGAACACCAACAATAACGGCACAATCGTCACCGTGCTCGCCGCCATTGTCAGATCGTAGATCGGACCAAACTGAGTGGACAACGACACGATCCCAAGCGGCACAGTCTTGTTACTGTCACTCGTAATCAGAACAAGCGGCCAGAACAACTGATCCCAGTTGTACAAGAAGCTCAGGATCGCCACTGCAGCGATCGCCGGCCGACTCATCGGTAGGACTATGTGCCGGAAGAGCCCAAATTGGCCCAAACCATCCACGCGACCGGCATCCAGGTAGTCGTCCGGAATCGACATCATATACTGTCGACAGATGTAGATAGCGAACGCATCGAGGCTGAAAGGAACCACAAGACCCCACAGCTGATCAACCGCCCCGACCGAACGGGCCATGAGGAGAAGCGGGACCGCCAACACCTCAAACGGTAATGCCATCGTCGCCAAGAAGGCCCAGAAGATCACATCGCGCCCGACGAACCGCGTCTTTGCGAACACGTAGCCCAGCAGAGCTGATGTGGCTACCACGCAGATTGTAACGGATCCGGTAACTAACAGACTGTTTAGGACGAACTGCAAGAAGTTGAAGTCGACGACCAAGCGGACGTAGTTCTCGATCGTGGGCGCCGTGGGCAGGAACGTTGGCGGCTTGCGCAGGATCTCTTCGGCCGTCTTGAAAGAGTTCAATATCATCCAGACGAACGGCACGATCATTACAAAGCCGCCCAGCCATAGCACGGACAACCCGATCGACCGGGGCCCCCGTACCTTCAGCCTGGCCAGGCTCCTGGTTGTTCTTCTAGCCATGGTGTCCACCGGTTGTGAATCTCCACAACATGATGATACGCATCCTATGTGGCTCGTCTGCGCACGATTGTCAATTGGATCACCATCGCACCCGCCACGACAAGAAACATGAGCATGGCCAAGGCCGCGGCATAGCCAAACTGGTTGAACTTGAAGGCCTGGAAGTAGATGTACAGCGACCATACAAGGGTGCTGTTTATGGGGCCACCTGGGGATCGCTGGCCAGTGCCGGTCATTGCGTACACAGGGGTGAACACCCTCAGTGTCTCGACTGCCTGCATGACGAGGACGAGGACCAATGTGGGCCGGAGCAACGGTAGGGTGATGTGACGGAGGCGGCCCCATGCTCCAGCGCCGTCAACGGATGCTGCGTCGTACAATTCTGGGGAGATAGTCTGGAGGCCTGCCAAGATGATTATTACTGGAAAGCCAAGGTTCTTCCAGATGTCCATCAAGGCTACGGATGGGAGGGCTGTGCTTGGATCTTGGAGGTAACTGAAGGTCGGCAAATCCAAGCTCCCCAGAATGAAGTTGAACAGCCCGTAGATAGGGTGGTAGAGGAACACGAAGACAACGGCGGAGGCCACGGTCGACGTAACCAGAGGCATGAAGTAGAGAGTGAGCACGGTATCGCGGGCTGTGTGACTCTTGATCGAGTCAATGCCAACTGCAATCAGCAGTGCAAGTGGAATCTGGATACCTAGGAGAAGGATGGTGTATTCGATCGTGTTGAGGACTGCTGTGTGAAACACATCGTCCGTCATGGCCGTTTGGTAATTTGCAAGACCGACGTAGGACGACTGGCCTGCCGCGCCGGTCTGGAGACTCAGGCCGGCAAGGTACCCGATCGGTAGGTACCTCAAGACGGCGAACCAGAGGATTGCCGGCACGAGCACGACGAGGACAAATGGGCTCCACCCGCGCCGGCGGAGGCCTCGGCGAACCCTTCCGAGGAGTGGCACTGCTAGGTTCCCAGTTGGCGGCTACGACGCGGCCAGGATCGCGTCTAGCTGATCTTGAGCAGTCTGTAAGGCTTGCGGGATCGTCGACTTGCCCAGGAGGACGCTCATGGCCATGTCCGTCAAGTCCTTGTACTGCGGATCTTGCGGACCAACGTAGAGCACCGGGACCTGGTCCTTCAGGTACGGGAACCAAGGAGCCCACCGGACATCATTGGCAATCTGCGAATCCGTCCAAAGCGACTGCACTGCGGGAATCTCGCCAGTTGCCAGCGACCAAGCAACACGTTGCTCCGGCTTGCTTAGCCAGCGGATGTAGTCCCACGCGGCCGTCGCATTCCGGCTGCTTGATGGCACCATCCAGGCCCAAACGTTGGTCCCGGGAAATGCCTCTGTGACTTGCCCTGGACTAGGCGGGATCTGGGCCCACCCCCACTTGAAATCAGGAAAATCGTGCTTTAGAACAGCAGTGTACCACGGCCCATAGATGATGGACGCTGCCGTCCCTGAGGCAATCCCTTCGTAGTCAGTCAGGCTGGTGCTATCCACATGGTCCTTAGAGATGAGATCCTGCATGATCTGCAAGGCGTTCTGCCCGTACTGATTGGCAATCTGCACGCTCTTGTGGTCAGTCGAGTAGAACGTTCCGCCGGACCGCAGGAAGTAAAGCAGGAACTGAGTCACCGGGTCACTCCCGGTCATCTCGATCCCTGATCGCGTGATCGTACCGCCCTGAGTGACAGTCACCTTCTGCAAGTCACCGACGAAGCTGTCCCAAGTGCTCCACTTTGGAGTAACACTCGCTGCAGCGAACTCATCGACGTTGTAGATGATGAATGGGCCTGCATCGATGTTGACGTTTAGCGGCACGCCGTAGTACTTGCCGTTGTATTCCACCGGCGGGAGGGACGCCGGTGCAGTGTCGGCCAGGGTTGCCGCAAAATCAGAGGGGACTTCCGACAGCTGGCCGCCAGTCTTCTGCGGGTACAACCAGGATGCGACGCCTTGGATAATGTCCGGCTGTGAGCCTGAGGCAAACGCGGCCACAATCTTGGCGCCGTATTCATCCCATGGAACATAGGATAGATTGATCTTGACTCCGGTCGCCGCCTCATACGCAGCCGCGTCCGCCTTAGCAACGGCCTCGTAGTTCGGATCTGTGTGCACCCACATGGTCAGTGTGACGTTCGAACTGGGTCCGGGGCTACCCGACGATGTGGCGCTGCCACACGCCGATACAAGGCCAACGGTAGCGATTACAGCGATCGCTCGCTTGGCCCACAGATTGGTCCGCATAACGCTCCTCCCGTCTGCGTTCAGCTAGAACGCTACGTATTCGTCTACTGCCTTCCTGCGGTTTCGGCTGCTGTGATCTCCCGGCGCATGTACGCCAATGCAAGACGAACGCGACGATCCACCTCCTCTATGCCTCGGTACTCGTGGCGGACGAGCGAAGGACCACAGCCTTCATAGGCGATGGCTCCCTCGTACCGGATTTCGCACAGTCCGCGGAAGAACGCTGGGTAGTTGACCGCGACTACGCCTTCGCCGGTGTCCTCGTATATCAGGTTGTCAGGCGTTTCTTCGTAGCCACCGAAGTGCGACCAAGCTTCGAGCTGCCCTACGTCGAGCAGCGCTCGTCTCACGCCCTCGTCGCTCTGGTCTTGGAGATGAGGCGCGTCGATGCACGCTCTGAGCCAGGGCGAGTCGACTTCACGCACCATGTCAAGGGTGTCGCGGTATGTATTTGTGACCGGCTTGTGGTTCTGCAGAGCCAGAACGACGCCGTACCGTTCGCCCCAACGACTGGCCTCCTCCAGGCATTGACGGGCCCACTGCCACTGTTCAAACCAAGTCACATCGTGCCAGTTGTAGCTCTTGGCAAGTTCGTAGTAGGACTGGCCGTCTCGCAGGGTCACTCCGGGCCACGCCGCAAAGACACGTACCACCGGCGCTTCTATGTCGTGGGCGAGACGGACCGTTTCATGGAGCGCCAAGAGTTGTGCTTCACGCTGCTCGAGAACAGGGCTCACGAGGTTGCTGTAGCTGCCAACGCAGCCAATCTCCACGCCGTGCCGTGCACTGAGTTGACGGATGGTGCGCCTACGATCGGATGTCAAGTCCAGGGGCGAGGCCACGGGTCGCTTGGCCCCGATCTCAACGGCGTCAAATCCCATGTCCGCCGCTCGGGCGAAGATCTCCTCAAGGGGCAGAGGGAGGCCTTTGTAGAACTGCCCGTTGTAGGTCACCGTGTACAGAGCGGTCTTCATCTCGCGCGTCTACCTCCTTCGGTGTCGCGGACGGCGCCTGTGGGTCAGGTCCTCGTATCCGCTCCTCGCGTTCGTCCAGGCCTGGCCACCCCGAGATCCTCGCGGAACGGTCCAGCGTCGCAGCGAGATTGGAGCTGGAGAACAGCTCATTGAGGACCATGGCAGCTGTACCAACGACCCCGCCCCGCTCTCCGAGAGTGGAGCGCGTCACGAGTAGGTGGCGCGTGGCAAGCGGCAGTGACCGTCGGTAGACACTCTCGCGAATGGCCGCAAGGAAGGCGTCGCCGGCACCAGATACTCCCCCTCCAATCACGATGAGCGAGGGGTTGAGCAGGTTGACAACGCCGGCGAGCATCGACCCGATCAACCTGCCGGCACGCTGAAGCATCTCGGTGCTCGTCGGGTCGCCGCGCGACGCGGCTTCAGCAACGTCGGCTGCTGTCAACAGCCCTTTCCGCTGCAGCGCCGCCGCGAGGAATGGACTTCGCCCTTCCTTGGCAGCTTTCTCGGCCTGACGACCGATGGCAAAACCACCTGCCACCGCCTCCAAACAGCCGACGTTCCCGCACCTGCAGACAACCGTCGAATCCTCGGTGACCTGGATGTGGCCAACGTCTCCGGCGGCACCCTGTGCGCCTCGGTGCAGCGACCCATCTGAGATGATCCCCGCCCCGATGCCGGTACCGACCTTGATGAAGGCGACGTTAGCGTGACCGAGGGCTACACCCTCGCGCCACTCTCCCAACGCCAGCACGTTGACGTCGTTGTCGACCCAGACTGGCGCACCATATCTAGCGTTGAAACGTTCGGGGATCGCATAGCCATCCCACCCAGGCATGATGGGCGGTGCGACTGGACGCCCGGTGCTGAATTCAACCGGGCCGGGGATTCCTATGCCGATACCCCACAGAGGACCGGCATTGCCACGGCAGCGCTGGTACAGCCCTGCGAACAAGCTGTCAACCTGACCAAGCACGGCCTCCGGCCCGTCGCCAATTGACAGCGGCACAGCGTCGCTCACCAAGACGTCGCCGGCGAGATCGGTGATGCCAACGTGCGCGCTCGATGCCCCAAGTGCGGCAACCAACAGGTGGCCGGCGGACGCCCGGAACCGTAGACGGCGGGGTGGACGGCCGCGCGCCTGAGCCACGGTGCCGGCGTTCTCCAGCAGCCCGGCTGCCGCAAGTTGCCTGATCCGCTCCGCGACCGCGGCCCTTCCAAGCCCCGTTGCCCTGACTACGTCGGACTGCGACGTGGCCCCCTCGAGGCGAATAGCGTCCAGGACCTCTGATACACCGGCGAACAAGACGTTATTCTGACCGGGAGCGTATTTGCTCATGTCAGGAGTCTAATACCGCTTGTCAACTACGATATTCGGTGGAACAGCCGCATAAATGGCCCGTTTGGCAATTCGGCTGTGACCGCCCAGCCTGCGTCACCCAGGGAGGCCCTGCATGGACGCCGAGGAAAGTGGTAGCTCCAGGAGCAGATCAGTTGGACAGGCCTCGGCAGCGGTAGCTGCGGTGCTTTTTGGCACTGCCTATGTCGCTACGTCGGTCGCGATCCGTTCACTCACGCCGCTGGGAGCGGCCATGTGGCGGGGCCTGTTGTCGACCGCGGTCCTGGCGGCGGCTCTTGCCGCGGCGCGACACCCCGGCCCGGTTTATCTTGCTCCTGGCCGAATCTGGAGACTGATCATCCTGGGGCTGAGCGGAGGCCTCGGCTTCGTCGTGGCCATGAATGTCGCGGTCTCCATGACCGGCGCCACCATCGCAGCGTTTGCGGCGTCGATGTCTCCGGTCGTCGCAGCGGTGCTCGCCCCTGTGGTACTCGGGGAGGCTCTCACTATCCCGGCACTTGGCGGCTTTGCCGCGGCAGCCGTCGGCACCGCCCTTCTCTCCGGCACTGGTACGTCCGCCGTCGACGGGCTTGGTGTCCTCGCCGGGGTGCTGGCGGCACTCTGTTTCGCGGTGTTCCTGCTGCTGTCACGCCGATGGTCACAGGCGTACCGGCTGACGGGAGGCGCGATCGCCTTGTCGGTTGCGGCCACGACGGGGCTCGGCCTACTGCCAATCGAACTTCTTTACGAGCCCGCACAGCTAGTGCCGCAGCAGATCCGCCCCGATGCCGCGTTCGCCTTGATCTGGCTCGCCCTAGTACCAGGTGTCGCCGCCCAGCTGTTCGTCATCGCCAGCGTCCGCCGCGTGAAGACACAGTCCTCTGCGGCACTGCTGCTCATCAGCCCGATCACGGCCTCGGTGCTCGCGGCAGCCTTACTCGGTGAGACTCTGGATGAGCCACAACTCCTCGGCGCCGCGCTTATCCTCGGCGGCGTAGTGGTCGCGGCGGGACTGGAGGTCGACTCACGCCTGAGGGCGATGCCGGGCAGGCTGACGCGACGGGTTCGCGGGGGCTAGCCCGAGGACCGGCAGGACGTCGTGCGCGGCTCCCGTGTCAGGAGCCATCGGTTCGTTCATGCTCTGTTCGCCCTACCGCCCCGGCGCCGCGGGCTCCCGGTCCCGTCGCCAACGACCCGCCGGTACTGCGGACCGAACTCCGCCTCGGCCGCCAGCAGGTCGAAGTCGGGGTCGGCGAGGGCCATGGCTCGCCTGGACGGCTCGGCCACGACGGCAAGTCTCGAAAGCACGCCCGAGCAGATCGCCTTCACGTGACTTCAGATCAGATCCCTTGTCGACCGCCTCGACAACGAGCTCCGTGAGCCGTTCGGGGGCGCGAAGATGTCGGACGGGCCCAACTGAAACCGCCCGGACGCCATTGGTGGCGTTCCGGCGCTGCGAACCCCTTGCCGGGCTACCGATGGTCCGGCGGGAGCCAAGGGGCCTCTTCGCACGTCGGCTCTCGCGGGTCCCCCATGATCCGAAACGCCGAGATTGCGTCGCCACCGAGATACAGCTTCGAACGACCTGTCGGCAGGAGGTCGGAGAAGTGATCGCCGTAGCGGTGTCGGAGCAGATCGCGGACCTTCATGAACCGCTCGTATCCCTCGTAGAAGGCGCGCTCGCGGAAGACTTCGCGGCCGCTGCCGGCAAGCCGAACCACCGTCCACTCGTTCGGCCGCGAACCAGCGCCCGCCAACGACTCCTGGTCCCAAACGAACAGGGTCGGCCTGCCAAGAAGGAGCTCCGGCAGATCCGACGCCGAGCGGAGCATCGTCGCTCTCATGGCGGCCTGAGCCTGCTCCACGCGCTCAGCGTTGGGCAGATCGGCGATCGCCCGTTGGTTTCCCGCTGCCGCAGCCGCCCGGACGTCGTCGTAAGTTGGCAGGCTGAGGACGAGGACGATCTCGTAACAGGCCGGGCAGTCGTACTCAATCACCTCGCTGAAGAGGGCGGCTTTCAGGGCCGAGAACGGGCCGTCCCAGCCGCAATGGCGGCACTGCACCGGTGTCTCGGGGCCGCGGTCGTAGTAGGAGTGACTGACCATGAGGCTGCTCCTCACTCAGGGTGTCATGGCCCGACCTAGCCGTTGGGGAAGCGTACCGTCCGCTGCCTGAGGGGTCAGTGGGGACGCCGCGCATCGGCCGGGCCTCGGGTCGCAACTCGCGCCCAGTTCCCAACCTTCACGATCGTAACGGCTTCGGTGCCAGCTTCAATGCCATGCACGGCATTGCCGAGCATCAACCGGCAGAGAGATGTGAAGGATGACGCGGCGGCTGGACCTTGGCTGCACCTCAGAGGCAGCAAGCGATGCGTAAGAGATGGCACCGTATCAAAAGGCCCTCGGAGTTGCTCCCGGGGGCCTATTCCGTGCCCAAGTCTGGCTGGCGAGGAAGGATTCGAACCTTCAATCCCCTGATCCAGAGTCAACGGGAGCCATCCGGCGTGCTCTGCCTCGTGGGCAGGCCACCAAAAGGCGCTCAGTTAGGGGATGGAAACACGTTCCCGTGGTCGCATCGCAGACAATCGTGTTCGCCGGCCTCGGCTTAGGTCGTCGCCCCGGAGTCCGCCAGACACAGCACCACACCGACGAGGCCGACACCGAGGCCCAGGAACAACCCAATGCCCTGGGTGACGCTCGCCGAACAGCCAAACCCACACCACGTGGCTGTCTCCTGGGCGAACGGCGTCGCCACTTGGTTGTTCCAGTCCAACAACAACCATGCATATCCGGCACTCAGGGCGAGGAATCCGCACATTGTCGCTTTCGGGTCCCGACCGATGGCGACCGCCTCGACGAACTCCTCTACGTCGGGCTGACTCGGGCGACGACCGAACTCGTCGTCATTGTGCCTCCGGAACTCGCACGCCGGCTGGGGTGATGGGCGGCACTCGAGACTCGGTCGGACGGGCCTATTTGCGCAGGTTTTCGCGGAGTTGCTCGCGGGGCGTCTTAAGAACGTACTCGACCGTTCGGGTCTGCGGGTTGTAGTGCTTCTTCATCCCTGACGGCGCGGGCGGCGCATTCTTCACGACCATCTGTCGAACTGGGTCCTTCGGTATCTGCTTCATCCCCACCACCTCATTCCCCTTTTCGTGCGCAGCTGGATGGAGCCGTCATGGGTTGATCTTCGTCACGATCGCGGTATCAGCCGTTGACTTCCAGAGGGCGACATAACCGAACGTGCCGGAGCCCGCAACAAGCAGGAAGCTGTTTAGGAGACTGCTGACCGTGAGTGTCGAGTTCGTGAAGTAGGCCAAGATCACGGCGGCGACCGCGTACACCACACACGCAATGAGCGCGTTCGTCGAGTCCTTGTACTTCTCCTTCTTGATGACGGCAACGAGCAGCGGGAGGAAGAAGCCGAACACGGCGGTGATCTGATCAGAGGACAGTCCCAGGTTCATTTCCCTTCCCCCTATCTGGCGACCTCGGTGATGACGCACAGGCTTGAACCCGACACCCATCGACGAACACCGGTCACGCGGCCAAGCGCTGGGCCACCAGAGTCCAGTATGGCGGTCGCGTTCCTAGCGACCAAGGGTCATTTAGCCCTAAACTCCTGACCTGGGACCGCCTGGCTCAGGTCTGCGGTCCGTATCTGGGTAAACGGCGAGTAAGTACTCCCTTGGCGGTGGCGCCTCATGAGCTCACCAATCGGCGCCAGTTCCGGTCCGCTGTCCGGGGTTTCTTCGGATCAGTGCTCGACCTTCGGCAGCTTCTTGGCCTGCTCGATCCAGCCCGTGACAACTTTCTCGCCCGGAACGCGACGAACGAGCTTCCTGACCTTGTTGACCTCTTGAAGCTTGGCCGCCAGATTCGCCGGAACGCGATGGGCCAACTCGACCGGCGAGTCGACGCCCGCTGCCTCGAGCAGGGCGGCGTACGTCGGTCCGATACCTTCGATATCGCTGATTATCATGTGAGACTTGGAGGGGAACCTGTCGCGCACCTTGAACCAGAACGTTTCCATGTGCTTGGCGTCGCGCCGGCTGTCGTATCCGAAGACGAGGGTCGCCAAGCCAACAAGGACAAGAACGGCATCCAGCACCACTTCCCACAACCGATCCTGGCCCGGGAAGAAAGCCCCAAAGCAGATGCCTAGAAGGATGGCCGCAGCCGCTGAGAGCCCGTCGCTGAACCTGTAGTACCTCCGACGGACCCACTCACGGAGTTCAGATGGAGCCTCGCTGTAGAACAGATACTCCGTGGCGATGACGACATTGTCGCCCTCGCTCCAATCGGCGAGGTCCTTGTACTCCTTCACACCTCTTGATTCAGCGATGGCGGTCCGGAAGCTCGTTGGCTTCCACTTCCGTTTCGCCCGATCCGGTAACTTCGTTGCAAGCCACTTCCACCCGCCAACCGGATTCAGCGGCCATACGAAGTTCCAGATAGCGCGGCCGCTCAGTTGCAGCAGGGCTCCGATCCCGGCCGCGCCGATGAGTCCTATCACCACAACCACCGGGGTGTTTGTGCCTTGCGCCGTTATGACTTCCCCGCCGTCCACGAAGGCCGGCCCCACAAGCGCAAGCAGGAACAGTGCGCCAAGGCTTACGAAATCGAGGTTCATCAAGCCCACTGGTGCACCCTCCTACGACCCCGAAGCCGCCCTCGGGCCCTGTCGCTGGAGGTACGGTCGTCCCGCGGGGAGCCACCTCATAGTGGTCCAAGTCGCCGCCACGGCCGCGGCCTCCTTTGATCGCACGACCACACCCGCCGGTCCTCGATACCGAGGTCCGCGCAGGCGCGTCGGTTCCGCCAGTGGCTCGGCGCGGTCCCGGCGGCCAGTGTGTGGGCCGCGTGCCCAAGCCCCCGTGCTCAGCGCACATTCTCCCACCGGGGTCTATGGCCCCCGACACAGCCGCTCGACTGGCCGGCACGGGGCCGGGATCGTCGGCGACCAGCGGAGCGAAGGCCAGGGCAAGTGTCGTGGGAGCCTATCGGGAGCCGCTTATCTGCGGCTTACATGGGCTGGGCGGCCCACTCAAGGATCTCGACCAGGCCGGTGTTTCCTGGGTCGAACGGGAGGTCTTCGAGTAGCGGGCTCCCAGAGGATGACCCCGACTCCCCTTTAGGGGCAATCGCTGATATATGCAGTCAGCTTCCCGCTGAAGGCATCGAGTCGCTTCTGGATGTCAGTCTCGTTGGTTCCTGCAGCGGTCCACCCGAGACGAATCACATTCTGGAGGTAGCTCATCAGGCTCCGATCACTCGCGTAGGCATCGTTCAGGCAGGCCACGGGATGTTTGTTCATCCACGTGCGGTGCGCACTAAAGCGACTGAGCTCCGCCTGTTCCCCATTGAGCGTCTGAAGACAGGCGGCTCTGTATTCGGCTGTTTGTGACGGATCGCTGCACATGGCCGAGGACGGTTGAGTCCCCAGACTTGGTGTAACAGAGCGGGCGGGCCGTGAAGCGAGACGGCCACCGCGTCATCCTCGCGTCGTTGGAGTAGCAACCGACGACGAAAGGGACACCACGATGGCCGACGAC
>Ga0187885_10002944_pt1 | contig 15798 bp, 16 predicted proteins | sample June2016WEW_20_1_3_FD_132970 | JGI IMG/M metagenome (GOLD analysis project Ga0187885, IMG submission 132970) | Peatland microbial communities from SPRUCE experiment site at the Marcell Experimental Forest, Minnesota, USA - June2016WEW_20_100 | ecosystem: Environmental > Terrestrial > Soil >... | reverse complement strand
GCGACGGCGCCGTGCGGTTGGCGCGCGCCTGTAGCTCAGTTGGATAGAGCGTCTGGCTACGAACCAGAAGGTCGGGTGTTCGAGTCACCCCAGGCGCACCATCCCCCTTCGGTTTCGATTTCCGTGCTTACAGCGGCGACCGTCCCATATTCCAGACCTTACGGCGTCCCCTATTCGAACACGACCGAAACAGAGTTGCTGGTCAGGCCGTCGGCGTCAAGCGACACTTGCACGCGGCCGCTTCCCACGAGGTCTGTGGTCAGTTTCACGTTCACCTGATCGAGACCGATGAATTGCAGCTGCGGACCTGCGTAGAGCGCTGGCGCTGTGTTGCTCCCCAGGTGTACCGTCACCGCGCCGAGTCCTGAATTGCCGCGAATGCCTGTGCCGTACAGGCTGAGGTAGACCTCTTCTCCAGGATTGCCCAGGTGGATCGGGCTCGTGGAAACGACTTCGGTAGCCTGCGAGCCATCGCTATGGACTCTGGTGATCACGGCCGCCGCGAGGCCATCCGCGTTCGCCATAAACAGGCCGGGAGACACGGCTGCGATCGTCAGTGGAGTGCTCACCTCCGCGTGCGGATCCCGCTTGATGAACAGCGTGGCCGGGCCCACGGCAACACCAGCCGGAAGATGGAAGTTTACCTGTGCCGGCGAGGCGTAAAGCAGCGGCAGCGCGTGCGACACTCCGCTCGAATCCATAACGCGCGCCGACAAGGATCCAAGGCTCAGGGGTAGTGGAACCGCCGCCGCGGACTCGGTGCGGCTTGCCAGTTCGCTCCCGAAGATGGTGAGCAGTGAATCTGGCGCCGCCGGACCGGTTTGGAAGCTCGCGGCACTCACGGTCGCCGCCAGGTGTGGCGCATAGTACTCGAAGAAGAGGTCGCCGTCCGGCCAGGTACGCGGGCTGAGACAGAGAGCGCTGAGCTGGCTCGTCATCTGGTCGTAAAAGCTCGAGTCCTCGGTGTCGCTGTTGGCAAGGAATGCGTAGGAGACGCCGTTCGCCAGGCCCGTGAGATCACTGCGGCTGCCCGGAGAGGCTCCGGGATGCCCCCAGTAGAGCGCACCGCCGGACTCAAATACTCCCATGGCGAGTCCATACCAGGTGTGTTCATCAAACCAGAGGATGCGGTCGGGCGGCGCCAGCATCATCTGAAAAGACGCAGGCTGCAAAACTGCGGGCTGCCGCTGACCGTCCATCGCGGCCACGAACTTCGCAAGGTTGAGGACGGAACCCAGCCAGCCGCCGGCGGGGAGAATACCCGCGTAGTCGAGCGTGGCGTACGGTAGCGGAGTGGTTGGGTGGTCCGGTGACAGAGTCGATGGAATCGAGGCCGCGCCAGGCCAGGCGTAGTAGTGCACTTCTCCCGGGAAGCGCTGCTCGAGCAGGTTGCCCGCAACCTGCATGTCCGTTGCTCCAATCGGGTTGAAGACGTTGTCGCGGATGAATCCTTCGTATGGCTGGCCGGACACCTCCTCGATAATCAGCCCCAGAATCTGGAAGCCGAGACTGCAGTAGACAAAGCGGGTGCCGGGATCGAAATCGAGCGGCTGCGCGATCATGTAGCGAACCATGCTCTCGCCGGTGGGAAGGAAAGGGCCGCCGAGCGTGCTGGCGATGCGGTCGCGCAGAGGCGATATGATCGGCTCGCCGCTGATCGCGGAATCCCAGCCGCCGGCGTGCTCGAGAAGTTGGCGCACGGTGATGGACTTGATGCGCGGGTCGCCCCACACGCCGTTGTAGGGCTGGATGCGGCTGAGAATGTCGAAGGCCCGTGCGTCGAGATCGAGCCTGCCTTGCTCAACGAGCTTGAGAATGCCGGTGGCGGTCACGGTCTTGCTGATGCTGTTCCAACGGGAAAACGAGCCGGGCTGCATGGGCTGGGCCGACCCTACGTCGGCAAGGCCATAGCCACGCGCCAGCACTAACCGGCCGTCCTTGACGATGGCAACCGAGACGCCGGGAATCTGATACGTAGACATCAGTTGCTGGACGGCAGCATCGACGTCCTGGAACCCGCCGACCGGCAGGCCGGTCTGGGCGACGGCATGTGTTCGTGGCAGGCCTGCGACGAGGCCGGCGAGCATTAGGAATCGGAGCAAGTTGATCTTCATTGTTGGCGCACCACCATTGTTACACCGCTTTGGCTGGGTCTTCCGTGGCGGGCCGCCGCGTCCATGCCCAAGGCCTTGGCGAGCTCGTCCGCCGCGAGGCTTTGGAGATACTGCGCGCTGGCGCGGATTTCCCGGAGGCGGCCGAACATCCGCAGGTCGTGCGGGTTGCGCTCGGACTTCTTCTCCTTCGGAGGCTGAGCAGGCGGGAGTGCTGGGACGGTCATGGATTTGAACGAGATCACCCGGTGGATGCCATCTGCATCTCGCACGGGCACTTCGACCACATCCACGACGCCGCCGCGCTGCCCAAGAAGCACAACGCGTAAGTGGTGGCGATCTTCGGTCGGCCTTGTTGTTTACTTCCCGATTCCCGGCCACGCTCCGGCCATCTCCGCTACGGTAGAACTGGATCTGGAACACGTCGATTTCGACAACATGCCGGAAGCGGTTACGGGTAGACCCATCCCCGGAGTTTCGCAAGCCGACATCGCCCCGCTCCGTTCAGCCAGTCCGGGCGTGCCGATGTGGATCACATCTACGGCGGTCCAATATAAGTCCGAAAACACTCCCCCAATGTACCCGCACCTCGATGAGATCTTTCGGTGCTATGGAGGTTGGTTCCCAGCCACAGCCCGAAAAGATCACCCCCAAGTCGCCGACTCCGGGTCGTAGTTGCAGTCCCAGTGTCGCGCACGTGCCGAGGCCCGGAACTCTGTCGTACGAACGAGACAGGACCAGCAGCCGAACCGGAACTCACACCGAGCACATTCGGGCATTTGGCGCCGGGCGGTCGACTCCTGTGGCGGACCGAGGCGATCCTCGCGAAGAACTTGTGTCATATCGATCTCGCCCAGGCGAGCGACCGGCTCGCGAACCCCGATGCAGGGGGTCACTGAGCCATCTGCTCCGATGAAACACCTGTTCGCAAAACAGCTCTGGCATTGTGCGTTAGCGAAAAACTGGTCCAGCCCAACCGCCATGGCTTGGGGAGAGGACGGTGCCACCGAGGCACGAAAGTCAGCCAGCTTCTCTCCTGGGGGTGCATATATCAGCCACTGCACGCTCGATGCCCCCAAACCGAATGCCCACTCTGCTAAGTTCTCCGTGCTCTGTCTCGCCCTTATCGACACTGGGATCTTAGCTATGAAAGCGATACGGTTCCTCCGCAGCGACTGGATCGTGTGTTGCAGCGCACTCCAAGCGCCGCGCCGTCCAACGGCGCCGTCAAACTCGACCTCAGTCTTGGCGGCGAGAAGCAGCGCGAAACTGACCTGAATTCCTTGCAGTTCCTCGATTCGCCGCTCGTTCAATAAGATGCCGGTCGAGTGGATCTCGGCAGACATGCCCAGCCGCGAAGCCGCCTGCAAAATCGTGAGCAGCTCCCCCCAGTGAAGCAATGGTTCGCCGCCGCGCACGACTAGCTTCGACTTGCCCTGCTCGTTGAGTCGTTCGATCGCGGAGATTCGTGTCTTGGGAGATATTCTCATGCCGCGGGCCGGCCAAACACCGCAGGAGCACGCCTGCGTTGTGAGCAAATTCGCGCTCGTGCACCAGGGACACTGGTACAGGCACTCGGTCGCGAGCTCTAAGGTCACAGCACCGCCCGTCTGATAGACGCCTTTTTCCTTTGCTTGGTGCCGCGTCAGATGTGGTCGGAACGCGTGATTTGCCGTCCTCTGTGGCACGCGTGTGCCCAGGTCCAGCTTAGTGAATACCGAGAGGTACTGGTACAGCATTACCCGAGAGATGCCTGCGCCGTCGGCCGCTTCGCCGCAGCGCTCGCCCAGCACCATCCGTGTGAGCGCCTCGGCAACCGCCCTCTCTCGAAACCAGAACACGAGCGAACGGAACAAGTCGTGCACGGCAACGCCCGTAGCCCCCCGCACGAGCTGCACGTGGGGAAACAGAGTGAAGTACTCTCCCCGCCGATCCTCGGACATCACGTCGGGACCTCCAGCATGTTCATGCGGTCAACTAAAGGGTCACTCGTAGAAAGCGCATCGGCACGATCCTCTCGGACTGTGCACAACAGGCGGAGTCTGTGCGCAAGTTCGACCCGGACATGGTCGCAGCGTGCTCCAAACTCGAACTCGCCATCCGAGCAGTTGACGGCCATGCAGGTACCACAAATGGACCTCGCCCAACACCGATCGCAGTCGGGCAGCGACCCGTAGTAGCGGCGGAGCAGCTCGGAGCATTTGACCAGATCTAATCCCTTCTGGACATCGCCGACGCGGAAGTGCTCGTTGATGCGCTCGCAGATGTGGAACTTGCCATCAGTCGAGACCGCCAGGCGGCGGCCGGGCTGACACGTACCGGTATACGCAGGCCTCACCAGCGTTCCGTGGTTCATCATCCGCCCGTCCAGCACGCGCAGCCCCTCCTCGACCAAGCGGTAAAGAAACTGCCCTCGCGGGACGGGAATGCAGTTGCGCTGACACCTTACGTACTCTTCCATCAATTGGGAGTATTGCTGCCAAAACCGCGCTACATCATAGGGGAAGCGCCGATGAAACTCAGACCGCTCCAAGTCTCGAATTAGACCAACAAAACTGACGGGCGGAATCACTGGATCACCGCTCTGAAAGAACTCATTGATGGCGAGAAGGTCGCTGTTCCCATTGATCGTCACGACACTGGTAACGCGGCGCGCAAAGTAGTCGGCATCAAGCCTTCGCAGTTTCTCAAGGTTGCGGACAATGGTGCTGAAGCTTCCATTGCCCCCGGCGTCCACACGGCACAAGTCGTGAACTTGCTGGGGACCGTCCAAACTAACCTGTAGTCCGACGTCACTCTCAATCAGGAACGCTGCGAGGTCGTCTGGCAGATGCGTAAGGTTGGTGGTCACTGCGTAGTCGATCCAATATCCGCAGCCTGGTCTCTCAAGCGCTTTCGAATAGTCCACGATCTGTTTAATCAGGTCGCCACGCAGCAGGGGCTCACCGCCGAAGAAAGCGATGTTGATCTTCCGATCATGCATCGCCTGGAACGCTGGCGAATCGTTTAGCGCGATGAAGTGATCTACCGCGCGCTTGGCCACCTCCCAACTCATGTGTTTAGAGCGCAACGGCTTAAAGCCGGCGCCTCCCCCGAGCAGGCAATACCTGCAGCGAAGATTGCATGAATCAGTGACGACCAGGATCAAGTTACCGAATATCGTCGGCAGAGCGGTTTGCATCGGAGGCGGTTGTTTGAGACGCCCTTCGCTGCATGGACCACATGATCGCTCGCCTTCGGTCGTGATTGCCGGAGCCCCACATGGCATCGGTGAACACCTGCTTGACAAACAGATGGGACGGCCGAAGGCGCCCGCTTTCGTACGCCATAAGAGTACATATCGCGCCAGTTCTGCCGGCGCTCCGAAGTGATCGAGATAGGCGGGCAGTCGCTCGTCCGGGGTATCGTAAAGACCATCCAGAGTACTGGATCCTATATCCCAGGGCCATGGGTGAATCGTGGACGTCGCTGCGTCAAACAGGTACTTCGCCCCGTTGTGAGACGAAAACAGCAGCGCGTGAGAGTGCTGTTCAACCCTCTCTGGTGCGCTCCGCCAGGAGTGATCCACCCGCCTCATTCGTCAGGACCGGACATTCCTCTCAATCGAAGCCAAGGGTACCCGCGCCGCCTTACACGAAGCAGGGCTCAGCAACTCGACGGTGAAATCAAAAGAATGCCACGCCCGCCACCCCGGCCACCCCGGCGACGATGGTGCCTTCGACGAAGCTTGCGGCACACGCGGCACAGGCGGAACACGCTGAGCATGCTGAACAGGCCGAGCAACTGCCTTCGCGAACTTGGCCGAAAACAGCAGGCGCCTTTTCGAAGACCTTTTCAACGACGTTTGGATCCAGGAGACCGATCGCACCCGAATCCGTCAACACTTTGTGGTAAACCCGGTAGTAATCCGCAGGGGTTGCCGAAGTCTTCAAGATCTTGCCGACCTCGGTTTGAACATACGAGGCGTTATTCCTAATCACGCCGACGGCCGCTTTGTTAATCGGGTCGATCGGTGTTGCCTTAGCGTCAACCTTGAGGATCGTCGAGAGCGTTTGGAAGCCGAGTTTATTGATATCAGCGGTTTTCGAGGGACCTAGTTTCCGGCGAATCTCGATCGCCGTCGGTTTTATCCCCTCGGTAGCAGCGCGGAGTGCCGAGTCCAGCTTCGCGAGGTTCCGCACGGCAGCTTGGGACAATTTGAACGCCATGATAGGGTTCTCCTTTCTGGTTGTAGCAGCCTACAGTTCTGGACTATACTGCAAGCGCGGGGCAGAGTCAATGACTTTAGCCGGAATTTTCATTTCGGAGGCGCGGGTCCTCTCCGGTATACACCCAGCCGCCTTCCTTTGATCCTGCGAATTGCATTGCGAGTTGCATTTTTTCCTCCCGGAGCCGTTTTCGGCTCCACCAAGCGCCGCTTTCGCCCTGCCGGAAGAATCCAAAACCGGGAAATCCCGTCTTTCCAGCGCATCCCACAAAGGCCTCGCCGACGCTCACCTCCTGGTCGCCTGATTTCGCTGCGCCCATCGCCTGCGTCTACCGCGTCGCCACCGGCAGGGCGGCGACCCTTCCTACCATCGCCCCGAAGAGCCGACTGGTCGGATGGCTCTCGGCCAATAGCAGCCAGTAATGCCGGCTGGCCGCCTGGCAGAGAAAACCCTTGTACCAGACCACCGGCTTTTGGCCCGGCGTTCCACTGGCCGCGTCAACAATTCCGCGATGTCCTTCTCCAGGCCGTCGTTGGCCGCAATGCGAATCGCGTACTTCACGCCCCGCTCCTCTAGCGCCTCGTAGATCTCTGGCTTGGCGAAGGCCGCGTGTGCCGGAAACACCACCTCCTTGACCTGCTTCTATTGCCGCTCAATCTCCGGCAGCAGCAGTTCCTCCCAGTCGTCGGCACTGTAAACGTTGCCGGGGCGCAACATGGCAGCCAGACAGTCACCCGCGCGATTGAACAGCAGCAGGGGGTGATAGCAAGTGGACTCAAAGTGGCCGTTGTGGGCGCTTTGCTCCTGGTCGCCGTAAACCGGAATCTCCGTGCTGTCCATGTCCAGCACGACCCGCTGCGGTGAATCGACAGCTTCCGCCTTGCCGATGAGATCCCGGTTGATGCGGGCCAGCCCGGCGAAGTTCTCATCTCCGGCCAGCATCTCGGTCTCGAACGTCTGCAAGCGAGAGGTCGGGGCCGCGCCACGGTCCCAGATCTTCTCCCAACCGATCAGGCGGAAGGTCGGATCTTGGGAGAGACGCTCGGCACCATTCACATCCTCATGGCCCGCCATGCGGCTGTAAACGGACTGGCGCAACAGGTCGGCCAGTGGAAGCTGCGTGTTCTTGCCGCGGCGTGAGTCTGTCAGGTGCTGGACGATGAGGTCACCTAAGCCCAGGCGCTCATCCAACTCGCGCACCACGATCAGGCCGCCGTCGGGGGTGGCCCGTGATCCTTGGAAATCGACCTTGAGGGAGGCGTTGAAGGAGAGCTGAAAGGGCTGATTTTGTTTTCACCCATTGGGCGTGTACCTCCGGAGCGCTTTCATCATGTTGAAACCCGCATGAATAAAGGCGTCGGAGGCCCTGAAGAAGTTATCAGTAACTGCTCAAAACGGAAATGCGGGTTGAAATACCACAACGCTCCCCGGATGTCAACACGAGTTCTGATTTTTTGCCGCGCCCTGGCTCAGACACTCCGGGCGCCCGGCGCGTTTTCAACATCGGGCTGGGGCAATTCCGGCGAATTTGGCGATGTTGCACGGCGCGGTCTGAACGTCGCTGCGCGCCCGCGGCTCTATCGCGCGCCGCCGCAGGTTGTTGGGGATAAAAGCGGGCTAGGTGATCGAGGGCTGCCGCTGGGAATCGGCTAATGTCAGCGCCATTTTCACTTTCTCCGCCAAACGGGCCGGAGTATAGGGTTTCTGGATGAATCCAGCGACGCGAGCGCCCTCGAAGAGGCGCATGGTTTCCGCCTCGGTGTAACCGCTGGTGACCACCACCTCGACGTCGGGCCGGACCTTGCGGATCTCCGCAAGCGCTTCCTGCCCGCTCATCCCGGGCATGCTCAGATCAAGGACCACCAGCGAGATGCGGGCCTGCTGCTGCCGCACAACTTCGATCGCGGCCGGCCCGCTGTCGGCCAGCAGGACCTGGTAGCCATAGCGCTCGAGCGCACATTGGACTGTCTTTCTGACGGCCGCCTCATCGTCCACTATCAGGACCGTCCCGCTCCCGCGCAGGTTTTCCTGCGGCCGGGGCTGGGGTTGCGCGACGGCAGCCGCATCGATTGCTGTCATCTCGCCCGCCACAAGAGCAGTCGCCGGAACAGCCGATACACGATGATCCACAGGCGCGGCACGCGCCGCCCTACCCGCTCGTAGCGGTAGCTGAGACACTCCCAAGCGTCGTCGAGGGAGCAGGGCCTCACAGCGCCTCCGGCCGCTCGCCGCCCGCCTCCGCAAGCGCTGGCCGCGTGCGGGCGGCAATATAGCTGTCCAGGTCTTCCCAGCGAATGCGAACGGCGCGGCCGAGCTTGACAGTCGGGATATGTTTGAGAAACACTTGCTTTCTCCGAAACGCGACCGACGCGTTTGTTCTTGCTGCTACCTCGGTGATGGTGAAGAACTGCCCGTAATCGAGAGACTGGTTCTTTGGCATCTGTGGAATCCCTTCAAACCCTGATTCGTTTACATCTGTGTATTGCAGTCAGCTCTCGAAAACGCTAACTGGTTCTGGGCTGCCGGCGGCACGTTTCCCGGTTTCGCCACGCGATGAGACAGAATGGGGGAATGCAAACCACCGACCGCAAGAGCCTGCTCTCAAGAATGCTCGCCGCGCTCGCCGCTTGCCGTCGAGCCGTGACCTTTGACCGTTTCACGCGACTTGCCTGGTTGGCTGTCGCCGTGTACGGAATCTCGTGGTCCGCCCAGCTGCTCTATTAGGTGCAGCTCTTCAACCGCGAGGTGCGGTCGTTCAACAGCACGATGCAGTCGTTCACCATTGACGTGCGGTTGCCCTAGTCGTCCTACTGAGCCATCGCGATCTCGGGCGAACCCTGGCCGGGCAGGTATGCCCAAAGCCCGGCGAGTGCGGGGACAAGCCCGGGATGCGTTCCGCCGTGCGTCGGCACGAGTGCCGACGCGGCACGCTCAAGAGCGTGCGCTACGACAGGAGCCGCACCGGCTTACGGACGGACTACGGTCTGGAACGGACTCTTGTTCTGCGATATTGTGAATGTAGCTTATAATCTACACGGAGAAGCCAGGCGTAAGAACGCCGAACCGGAGTGGAGGCTAGACCGCGAACAGTCAGGAGCGACATCGCCAAGGCGAAGGAATACTGGCGCGAGTACCAGAGCTGAGATGACCCATGCCTAAGAGATCCCGAGACTACACGATCGGTTTGAGGAAGCGGCTCACGGATCCCAGGTACGCGGCAGAGTATCTGAATGCCGCGCTTGAGGAGTCGGACGACACCTTCTTGCTCGCCCTGCGCGATGTCGCCGAATCCCGTCAGATGAGCAGAGTCGCAAGGACGGCGAGTCTGAACAGGGAAGGCCTATACAGGATGCTGTCGGAAGCGGGGAATCCTCGTCTCAGCAGTCTTGTGTCTGTGCTGGCCGCGCTGGGAGTTCGTTTGACCATCGCACCGGCTCCCAAGGAGCCGGCGGAACGCTGACCGTGTCCGGGGCCCTCGGGAGTTCGAATCCCTCCGGACGCACCAGTCCCCCTTCAGTCGGGCTACACTCCTCAACATGCCAGAGAGCCAAGCCGTCACAGTCCGCCTACCCGCGCCCCGTACGAAGGGGACCCTGTCGATCGAGGAAGCAATCGCCGCGCGCCGCTCGCAGCGGGCTTACCGCAGCGACCCCCTCACGCTGGCCGAAGCCGCCCAGTTGCTGTGGTCCGCGCAGGGCATCACCGGCCCCGAACGCCAGCGGACGGCGCCCTCGGCGGGCGCGCTCTTCCCGCTCGAGCTGTACCTGTGCGTCAGCCGGGTCGAGGGCCTGGAGCCCGGCACGTACAGGTACCACCCCCGCCCACACGAGCTGGTGCTCGTCTCGCCCGGCGACAAGCGCCGCGAGCTGGCTGCCGCCGCCCTCGACCAGGATTGCATCCGCTTCTCATCCTGCATCCTGCTGTTTGCCGCCGTGCCGGAGCGCATCACGGTGAAGTACGGCCAACGGGGCCTCCGCTACATCCACATGGAGGCCGGCCATGCCGCCGAGAACGTGTACCTTCAGGCCACCGCGCTCGGCCTGGGCACGGTCGTCGTCGGCGCCTTCGACGATGCGCAACTCGCCCGCATCGCGCACCTGGCCGCGGGCGAGGAAGCGGTCTACATGATGCCGGTCGGGAAGCGGTAGCGGAGGGCCGCGCGCCACCACGGCGGCGCAGGCACCCGTTCCGGTCGATTAAACCGTCACTTCGGACCTGCGGACGTTCTCGAGGTCCAGGCGGCCCAGGCCGCGCTGGGAGGCGAGTTCCAGATACCGCAGCGAGCGCGGTTCCAGGCCCCAGAAGAGCCGGGCCGCGTAAGCATCGAGCGCCACCGCGTCGGTGCCCGCCACCACCGTCTTACTCAGCTCGACATCCTCTAGATTGCCGCCGCTCGGCCCGTTGCGCACCAGCACCCGCCAGGCGTCGAGCACGGTGAGGGTGGGCCGCACGAATTGCGCCAGGTCGGCCAGCGACTCGTGAATGCGCTGGTGCAGCCGCTGCCGCTCGCCGCCCAGAATGCCGAACCAGTTCTTGAGGCCGAGCGTGACGCCGGTTAGGTCGTGGTGCTTGGCCGCGGGCAGGTTGATCACCTTGTCGGCTTCCAGCAGCGGCCGGAACACCGGCCAGGCGCGCAGCACCTCGCCCCCGAGATCCACTATGCGGAAGCGGCTCTCCTCCGGCAGCAGCAGCTCGGCGCCGGCGGCGCGCGCGGCGGCGGCGATTCCGCTCCGCTCGGCGACGCGCCGGGGCTCGTTGATGCCGGCGTCGGCGACGATCACCCTGCGTGCGCCCGCATCCCAGGCCAGCCGCGCGACCTCGAGGACCGCCGCGGGGCTGGTGTTCGCCGCCTGCTCGGGGGTGCGGTCCCAGGCCATGTTGGGCTTGATGACAACAATGTCGCCGCGGCCCACGAAGCGGCGCATGCCGCCCAGCTCCTCGATCGCGCGCCGCACGGCCGCGCCAGCTTCCTGGCCCCGCACGACGGCCAACTGAGGGAACTTCGGATCGGGGGCGGCCGCGTGGCTGCGCTCGAAGCCCGGCGCAGGCGGTTCCTCGGGTTGCTGGCCGCGCCGGCTCAGCCACCACCCCGCGCCGCCGGCAAGGCCCGCCAGGGCTCCGGCGCGCAGAAGGTCGGCGACGAACTCCCGGCGCCCCCGCCGCTGTTCGGGTGATGATTGCGCCATCGTGCTAAGTTTATCCCGTGCGCGGGATGCAGGCGGAACCGCGGCGTGATGCCGGGCTGGCGGCGATTCTGGCCCTCATGGGGTTCAGCGCCACGATCGGGCAGATCGTGTTGCTGCGCGAGCTGATCGTCGTCTTCTCCGGCAACGAGATCTCGCTCGGTGCGATGCTGGCCTGCTGGCTGTTCTGGACGGCTGCGGGCAGCGCGGTGGCCGGCCGCTTCGTGGCGCGCCGCGCCGATCCGCGGCGCGCGATGGCGGCGCTGCTGGCCCTGCTGGCCGCGATGTTTCCGGCCGCCATCTACGCCGTGCGCGCCAGCCGGGTGGTGTTCCAGCCCGTCCCCGGGGAGCTGCTCGGGCCGGGCGCCATGCTGGTGACCGCCGCAGCGACACTCAGCGGATTCTGCCTGTGCTCCGGGTGCGCGTTCGCCGCCGCCAGCCGCCTCTATGCCCGGGAGCGGGCGGCGTCCACGGCCCAGGCCAGTGGAGCGGTCTACCTGCTGGAGGCCGCCGGCGCGGCGCTGGGCGGCCTGCTGGCGAGCCTGGTGCTGATCCGTTTCCTGGGCGCGTTCGACATAGCCATCCTCGCCGGCCTGGCGAACCTCGGCGCCGCGCTGCGGCTGGCGGCGCCGCCCCGGCGCCGGCTGGTGGGGGCCGCCATCCTCGCCACCCTGGCCCTGCCGGCGTTCGCCTGGTTGGGACCGCGCCTGGAGCAATCTTCGCTGGCCCTGCTCTGGCGCGGCTTCCGCCTCGTGGGCGTGCGGAACTCCGTATACGGCAACCTCGCGGTGATCGCCAACGAAGGCAGCCGCAGCATTTACGAAAACGGGCTCGTCCTCCAGACCGTTCCCGATCCGGCGGCGGCCGAGGAGGCGGTCCACTACGCGCTGCTCCAGCATCCGGCGCCGCGACGCCTGCTGCTCATCGGCGGCGGCATCAACGGCAGCCTCGCCCAGGCGCTCCAGCATGCCACGCTGGAGCGCGTCGATTACGTCGAGGCCGATCCCGCCGTGATCGGCCTGGCGCGGGCGTACTTCAGCGAGGCCTGGGCGCCGGTGGCGGCCGACGCCCGCATCCGCGTTCACACCGTCGATGGGCGGCTGTTCCTCAAGCAGACCCGGGAGAGCTTCGACGTCATCATCGTGAACCTTCCCGACCCGCAGACGGCGCAGTTGAACCGCTTCTACACCCTGGAGTTCTTTCGCGAGGCGGCGCGGCGGCTCTCGCCCGGCGGAGTGCTGTCGTTTCAGCTCCGGGCCTCCGAGAACTACATCAGCCCGGAGCTGGCGGCCTTGCTGCGCTCCGTCAACAAAACCCTGCGCCAGGTGTTCCCGGAGGTCGGCACGATGCCGGGCCAGACCGTGCACTTTTTCGCCGCGATGCGGGCGGGCGTGCTGACGCACGGCCCGGGCGAGCTGCTGGAGCGCCTGCGCGCGCGCCGGCTGGCGACCGAGTACGTCCGTGAGTACTTCATCCCGTTCCGGATGATGCCGGATCGCGTCGCCGACCTGGAGGCGCAGATCCGGCCCGAGGCGCGGACGCCCGTGAACCGCGACTTTGCCCCGGTGGCCTACTACTTTGGCACCACACTGTGGTCGGCGCAGTTCAGCCACGCATACCGCCAGTGGTTCGATCTGGCCGCCGGGATGGGCTTCGGGCGTCTTTTGCTCTGGTTCGCCGCCGTGCCGGCGGTTCTCGCACTGGCCCTGGGCAGAAGCCGCCGCGGCTGCGCGGCGCTGGCGGCGGGCGCGACCGGGTTCACCATGCTGGGTCTGGAGATCCTGCTGCTGCTGGCCTTCCAGGCCATATATGGATACGTCTACCATCAGCTCGCCATGCTGACGGCCGCCTTCATGGCCGGGCTGGCGCTGGGGAGCTGGCGCGCCGCCCGCGCGCGGTGCTCCTGGCCGGGGCTGGGCGGGCTGCAAGTCGCGGTCGCCGCCGCGCCGCTGCTGCTGCTGGCGGCCCTCCAGCCCCTGGCGCAGGCCTCCTGGGGCGCTATGCCGCTGGTGGCCAGCAATCTTCTGTTTCCGGTTCTGGCCCTGGGTTCGGGCGCGCTCGGCGGGGCGCAGTTCATCGCCGCCACCCGGCTGTTCTTCGCGGAGTCCAAGGCCGGCCCGGGCGCGCTGTATGGCGCGGACTTGTTCGGCGCCTGCCTGGGAGCGCTCCTGCTAAGCGCCTACGTGGTGCCGGTGTTCGGCTTTTGGAGGACGGCGCTGCTCATGGCCGCGGCGAATGCCGCGCCCGCGGCGGCCATTTTCGCCCGGTTTGCCCGCAGGTAGGCTCCCCGGCGTGCGCCGGGGCCGGCCGCCTCCGGCGGGGGTCCGTGCGCCCGTTCCACCCCGGCCCCGGCCAAAATGGCATTGACTCTTTCATTCGATGCTGCCAGCTTGTATAAAGGAATCTGGTGATTGTCATTGTCTGGAGGGACAAGTATGGTCACTTGCCCGGTCTGTGATACCGCTATCGACGTGGACGAAGATGAGCTGGATGAAGGCGATGTGCTGACTTGCGACGGCTGCGGCGCCGATCTGCGCGTGGACGGCACCGATCCGCTGGAGTTGGAGTCGCTCGATGAAGAGGATGAGGAAGACGAGGATCCGGACCACGACGAGGATGAGGAGGAAGAAGACTGGAAGTAGGCTCCTCTCCGCCCGCGGCCTCGGCCTGCTGGCGGCAATCCTCCTGTGGCTGGCCCCCGCGGCGCTACCCGCCCGGCCGGGCAAGGGCAAGAAGCTGGAGGCGTCCTACGCACTGGTAGCCGGCACGGTCTTTCGGGAGACCGGCATGAGCCTGCGCGGAGCCGAGGTCCAGATTGAGGCCACCGGCTCGAGCTCAACCGGCAAGTTTAAGAAACAAAAGGCACTGAGCGACGCCCGCGGGGAATTCGCGTTCCCCGTCCCCCCCATTGAAGCGACCTACAGAATCTCCGTCAAGGCCCCCGGCTACGAGCCGCAACAGAAGGACGTCAGCGTGGGCGGCTACGAGCGCCTGGATGTATTCTTCCGGCTGGAGCCCGCGTCCAAGTAGAATGAGGAGCAGGGGAAAATGAAAAAACCACTCCCGTTCCTGGGGTTGCTTGCCCTCTGGATGGCGCTGGCGCCGCCCGTGTCTGCGCAGCGTGACAGACAGAAGGAGGATCAGACCGTCCGCTCGGTCCAGGGCGTCGTCATGGACGCCTCGGGCAACGTCGTGTCCGGCGCGGTGGTGCACCTGAAGAACACCAAGACGCTCCAGATTCGCTCGTTCATCACGAAAGAGGACGGGAGCTATGCTTTCCACGGCCTGAGCGTGGACGTGGACTACGAGCTCAGGGCCGAATCCCAGAATTCCGCCAGCGACGTGAGAACACTCAGCGTCTTCGACTCACGCCGGAAGGCGGTCATCAACCTGAAGCTGACAAACAAGAAGTAGCCGGGCGGCTCGGGCGCGCTGCTTTGACTCTCCTCGAACACCATCTCGATCGGCTGCGGGGCCGGACGGCCTGGATCACCGGCGGCAAGCGCATCGGCCGGGCGGTCGCACGGACGCTCGGCGAGCAGGGCGTGAATCTGGTGTTGAGCTACCGCCGCGCCGAGCGGGAGGCCGCGGAGACGGCCGACGCGGCGCGGGCGCTGGGTGTGAAGGCCGTAACCGTCCAGGCCGACGTCGCCGTGCGCGCCAGCTTCGCCGCCGCGGTCGAGAAGGTCCGGCCCGAGTTCCCGGCGATCGACATCCTGGTCAGTATGGCCTCCGTCTATCGCCCGGTTGCCATCGACCAGGTCAGCGAGCAGGACTGGGCCGATAACTTCGGCGCGCACGTCCTCGGCGCTTTCTGGCCCGCCCAGCTCATCGTCCCCTGGATGCCGCGCGGCGGGCACATCATCCACGTCGCCGACGTGACCTCGATCGGCCGGCCACAGCGCGGCAACCTGCCCTACGTGGTCACGAAGGCAGCCGTGGCCGCGATGACCCGGCAGATGGCGCTCGAGTACGGGGATCGCGGCATCTTCGTCAACGCGCTGGCGCCTGGGCCCGTGCTCCCGCCGGAAGACTTCCCGCGCGAGGCCTGGCAGCGCATCCGCGAGCGCTCGCCCGTGAAGTACCCGGTCACCGACTCCGAGGCCGTCGATCAGTTCGCCCTGCTGGTGCTGTTTCTTTCGCTCACCACCATGTCGAGCGGTCACATCTACCCGCTCGACCAGGGGCAGAACCTCTAGCCCGGATGTCTCACCAGCAATCTGCTGCGGCGCGCGATAGCAGCCCGTGGCACGGGTGGGCGGTCACAAAAACCGGGGACAGACAGCCACTTTTCGC
>Ga0187885_10002934_pt1 | contig 15850 bp, 14 predicted proteins | sample June2016WEW_20_1_3_FD_132970 | JGI IMG/M metagenome (GOLD analysis project Ga0187885, IMG submission 132970) | Peatland microbial communities from SPRUCE experiment site at the Marcell Experimental Forest, Minnesota, USA - June2016WEW_20_100 | ecosystem: Environmental > Terrestrial > Soil >... | reverse complement strand
GGGTTACAGATTTGCCTTTATGGCCCCAATTCCGGCTATTGCAATTATAATATATTACATAAATGATAAGCACAAGACTCAAAGAAAAATGATAATTGGCATTACAATAATTTTTGCGATTGGGTTTTGCGCGTTCCAAAATCCATACCCATTTCCCTATTATACAACACCTGTTATGTGGCGTAATGAATTTTTAAGTGCTTTTCCAAGTTCAATGTTGCAAAATACGGTACCCTTAGCCGACTCAGGAAAAGTAAACGATCTCTTCATTAAGACTGATCAAATGATTGCATCTAGCAATAGCACTAGTATTATTATAGTCAATGACCTCATGTTATACTTCTCTATAACCTCGCACTCCAACAATACCTATTACTATGGGTCTCACTTTGACGATCCAAAACCAACAATAAACAATTATCTTGCGAAGGGATACAATGTTTACATCATATGGTGGCAGTTGGGGAAGCAGTGGTACAACATCGACTTTGCTCAGATTCTTCGAGGCTACAATTATTCCATAGTAGCTACAGAAGGGGATTATGCTATTTACCATGTTTCGTCTTCTTAATTATTAAAATATAAAGCAAAATCTGAGGTTTATTCAGCAGTGTTATATAATTGAAAATTTACAAAATATATACATGCGATCATGGTCGTCTTTAGAAAAAGGCACCATCATCATCTTCATAGGAACTGTTCTTCTTGCTATGAGCATAGTGCCTTTGTATGCGTTTCTTCCCGCAAATCTCTACTGGGAAGCGAAGCCTAATGTTGCAAGTGGCAGCAGCTATAACCAGGACATCGGCTTTTTCGTCGTTGGAAGCTATGTCAAACTTGATGTTTATGTGTATGGTGGGAACGGCAAAATATCTGCCCAGGTATTGAATACAGGCATGAACAACATCACCAAAGAAACAGGCATTGTAGGAACCGGCACGATTCTCTTTCAAGTCCCTAACAACGACTATTATAGCCTATTCTTGAGGAACGCTTATCTTATCCAGAACGACAAGCAGGTCTTGATCAAAGTTTACTATTCTTTCTATAATGACGTCTTTTTGGTTTCTGGTATTGTTATAATCGCGCTAGGCACTGCCATCATATTCTACTATGGAGTAAGGAACAGCGCAAGTAATAAGAAAACAGGCCCAAGCATCCCCGAAATGGGGTACTGATTGCACGCGATTCCCCAATACCGCGTTTCTTTCGGCCGGCAACTCGACGCATGGCATCGATCCCACCCAACCTTTTAAGGTATGCAACAGATAGATAATGAAAATCACTGAATTTGTGGCGATTGGGCATGGCTTCGTTGCTGCTCGACTCGTTGAGCATCATTACTCTTCTAATCCTCCTTGCTTCCTTCGCCCTCACCATATACTCTCTCGTAATATTCGCTTTCGGGCTCTCCAGCTATCGTCGGTTAAGGCGAGATCCTTCCCCCAATGGTGCCAACGCGAGTTCAGATCCGCCTTTCGTCCTTCCCTTCATATCTCTGATAGTTGCCGTCAAGAATGAGGAAAAGACTCTCTCGAGATCCCTAGAAGCGATGGTCTCCCTCGACTATCCGAGGGACCGCTACGAGGTCATAGTCGTGGAGGACGGCTCAACGGATAGCACCCCTAGACTATGCGCCAAGTTCGCTGAAGAGCATCCCGATCTCGTGAAATTCTTTCACAGGGAGGCTTCAAAAGGCAAGCCTTCCGCCCTAAACTTCGCACTTACAAAGTCCAGAGGCGAGATAATCGGTGTCTTCGACGCGGACAGCATTCCATCCTCTGAGTGCCTTGGAACTGTGATCTCAAGCCTCTCATCTGGGGTGTCTGCCCTTCAGGGTTTCACGAAGTCCGACGCAAAGGGGGGCTTCCTAATCCGCCTCCTCTCCCGCGAGCACGATGCGTGGTTCAATGCCTACATGATGGGAAGGAAGCGCCTCAACCTCTTTGTGCCATTCGCGGGCAGCTGCCAGTTCATTCGCCGAGACACCTTGGAAAGATTCGGTGGCTGGGACGAGCGATCCCTAACCGAGGATATGGAGATCTCATTAAGGCTCGCAGAAGCGGGCATACCTGTCCAATACGAACCTGCGCTGAAGGGCAAGGAGGGCGTTCCATCTTCCCTTGGAGCCCTGTTCGGTCAGCGCCTCCGGTGGTTCCGTGGTTGGCTTGAGCTGATAATTCCTTCGATACCAAGATCTTTTGGGAGCAAAAAGTCAACAGATGCTTTATTTTTACTCCTAACTCCCCTCATCTTTGCCATGTTTCCTGCTCTGACGATAATTGGTCTGGCTCTTTCGCTGATGTCACTCCAGATCCCGGTTTACTGGCTGCAAAGCCTGCTCTACCCCTTCATAATGCTCTCATTTCTATCTCTACTCATAATGGCTGGCGTCACCATCGCCTATGTGGACCGTGTGGTGTGGTACAAGGCAATCCTTTGGATCCCTGTGATCTTTCTCTATTGGGGGTTCCTGAGTGCAACAGCATTTGTATCCCTTCTTCAGGCCCTTGTAAGGTGGCCCAAAAAATGGAGTAGCACCTCCAAGATCCAAATATGAATGACCAAGGATGATCTCTACAACCTTCTAATGCGATCTTACTTAAAGAGCTGTAATTATTCTGTTTAAAAAACTAGGAAACAGAAATATAGTAAATATCGATTAACCTAATCTGTTGATCATCATTATTTGGGAGCGTATCGATTGAGCGAGGATGTCAACGCCGTTGTCATTGGTTCTGCCCCCGCTGGCAAAACCGCTACCGCTTCCCCATTCTACATGCTGGGGGCTTCGCTCCTCATAGGTGGCTCCCTACTTGCTGCAACCTCCTACCTTATCCTCCACTATGTTCCGTTGACCGCGCTGGGGGTGTCTACGGTAATCTTGGCTGCTGTCTCGTTTGCCCTCGGGAGAGGCCAACCCAGGATTCCCCCTGAGATAAGCTCAATGCTCCTCGACTCTGGGCTCGAGAACACGGCAGCAATAATAGAGGAGTTAGGGATTAGCTCAAAGGCTGTATATCTCCCCTCGAGCATGGCAGGCGGAAAGCCGCGTGCCCTCCTCCCCATCTCGCCCTCAGCACAGCCAGGCACCACCATTCAGAGGCTGCCCAACCGCCTCATCGTGCGCTACGGGCAGGGGGCTGAGGAGATGGGGCTGCTCGTAAATACGCTGGGGTCAGCCACAGCTGACCGCTTCGGGCTCGAGAGCCTCCAGGGAGGGGACATCGAAGGCGTCCTTTCGTCCGTGCTCACCGGTGCGACCGACCTGGCTGACTCAGTCAAGGTGGGTCAGTCCGGGCAGCTGATCACCGTCGAGGTAATAAACCCACGGATTGAACACCGCAACCTCAAGGTATTTGAGAACATCGGATCACCTCTAGCCTCCATCGTCGCCTCAGTAATATCAGAGATGACCGGCGGACCAGTTACAATAAACAGCGAGTCCCGCAGTCGGAACAAGCTTGTGGTTGAGCTCAGGGCTCTGGCATTAGCGTCTACGTCCAGAAGGGAGGGAGCACCGTGAGGCTCAACGAGCGGTACCTGTTCTCGATGGCGGCAATTTACGCCCTCACAACGGCGATCCTGGCGGCATTCAACGAGGATCGCTTGGACCTGTACCTATCCGTCTACATAATCGAGTACTTCATACTGACGCTGCTCCACTCGCCGCTGAAGCCAAAAACGTCAAGGATGCTGGACGCGACCGGCTATGCCCTCTTCGCCATATTTGTCATCATAGTGGCGATACAAGTCTGGGAGATACTCTTCGGGGGAGCGTTCCTGTGAAGCTCTCCATAGCAAAGTATGCCGCAATACTCATTTTCTTGATGGTCCTGGTCTCACCGCTGTCCTACGTATGCGCCGAACTCCAATTCCCGCCGCACGACGATCCAGGTGCTGCTCCTGTCAATGTAGATCCAGTATTCCTCATGAACTACTATTCATCCCTTTTCCAGTTCATTTCGAAAAGCGACTACTCTGGCTTCAAAGAGTTGTTTGCCAGCAACGACCTGACGTTTATGCCGGCTTCCCTTCAAGGGCTCTTCAACAGCTTCTCGGCAGAGTTAAACAGTGCGAACTCGAATATGCAGCAGATCGAGCAGCTCCTAACAAATTCCTCAAATTTATTGGACCAGAACAGACGCTCGGAAGCCAACCAGACTCTATACGAGGCCAGCATCACCATAGGCGGAACCGAAATCATACTCAACCAACTGGGCAACACAACACTTTCGATCGGGGATCAGCTTGGCGTAACAACAACCCCTGCTAACAGCCCTTCAAGGCAGGCTTTAGCCGGTCTTCAGAGCTCGATACAAGCCGTCCAGAACCAGCTGAATAATTACATAATGTTGTTTCAGACGCTCAGGACACGGTACTATGCAACATCCGATTACGGAACGACAGCCACATCGATCACACTTCAACTGAACGTCTCGGTAGCGTCTGTAGGCACCAATGTCGCTTTCTATGGGCGACTGACATCAAACGGGTCATCACTTCCTAGGAGGAATGCAACCCTCCTCCTCGACGGGAACATCATTACAAGAGCTGTGACCGATTCGAATGGCTCATACTCGTCCTATTTCAGCGTACCTTTCGACTATGTCAGCCAGGTGACGCTGTTTGCGCTTTTCATCCCGGAGGGAGGCGACGTAGTGGATTACATCTCTTCCATGAGTGAGCCGGTTTACCTCAATATGCTCTACAACACAACCAACATTGAAGTGAAGATCCCCGACACCGGCTATCCCGGGCTTACATTCCCGATTCAAGGCAATGTGATGTCCGACAATGGCACCCCCCTTGAGAGCAGGGCAATAAGCATCTACATTGACAACACAACAATCGTTGACCTTTTCAGCGGTTCGCAAGGAGAGTTCTCTTCAAATTATGCCATACCGGTCAACTTCACGACAGGCCCGCACCAGCTGAAAATCTACGTCGCGCCGCAAGGGACTTTTGCTGGTACATCATTTAGCGAGACCTTCAGCATTGAAAGGTATCCGCTAAACCTTACGCTGTCATACCCGCCAACAGTCTATCTGCCCACTTCTTTCACCGTAGGGGGGAACATCTCTTCAGCCCTTGGGTGCCTCGACAACGCAACCGTCACAATCAGCGTTGGGAACACCACCAAGATAGTGAAAACTGTAGATGGATCATTCAGTGCAACCTTCGATCTTCCGCTTAGCCTCTGGCCAGCTGGAAACCAGTTCCTGTCGATCACAGTGGAGCCGGCGGAACCATGGTATGCTAGCCTCGAAGTTTCTGATAAAGTGTTCGTGTGGAACCCAATAGCCATTACAGCTATTTCTGGTGCATCGATCTTTCTCGTCGCCTTCTATTTCTTGTGGATAAGGCGCGACAGAATGTCAAGAAAGTCAAACAGCTCTATTGAGCAAGGTGCTGAGGGGCCCGTCATAACGCAAGCCACCTCGGAACCGCAGATGCCTTCAGAGATCAGCTCATTCGATGGCAAAGAGCTCACACTGCCGGTCGCCAAATCCATACAGAACATTCAGATTGGATCGCTCACTTCCGAGAGGCAGAAAGTCATCCAATCATATGCACGTGCTTGGCACCTCGTCGAGCGAACAACGGGTGTATTCATGAAACCCAATACAACAATCAATGAATTCCTTCAAATAGCATCAGCCAGGCTCAACAGCGCGAAGGATCTGTTCTCTGGTCTAACTGCCTTAGCAGAGAGATCACTATACTCGCAGTTCGATCCGGCTCCAGAGGACGTATCCCTTGCAGAGGCCTATTCCAGATCGATTGAGGAGGCATTCAGGTTTGGAAGCGCGTAAGCTACTTCCTGCCCTTACTGCTATCACTATTGTGGCACTATTGGCGCTCATCTGGTTCTTCCCGCCCACCGGAGACTTCCGGGTGGGCAACCCGTTCTGGAACGGCTACTCCCAGTTCTCCGGAAGCTTCACTGCGTCCGCCCTCTCATCAATGAACGGACTGCCAGCCAATTCGAGCGGTGCAGTGCTCGTGGAGGTGCCATACGCTCCCTTCACTTCGGCAGATCTCTCAAGGCTGCACCAGTTTGTCGCTGGGGGCGGCACCCTTGTCCTGATGGATGACTACGGCTACGGCAACCAGGTCCTCGAATACTTCGGGCTCAACGTGAGCTTCAGCAGTGTACCCTTGATTGACCCGCTCTTCCGCTACAAGAATGACTTCTTCCCAAGGATCTCCGACTTCGCCTCTCTCCTCAACCTTACTAGCACTGCCTATTTTGCCATGGACCGAGGCACTGCACTTCTCACCAACGACTCCAGCGGCGTGCTGGCGTGGTCCTCGAGCTTCAGCTTCCTGAGCCAGAACGGTAGTTCTGTAAAGTCCGCCGACGACACTTCGGGCCCGTTCCCCGTCGCCTACTATACGAGAATAGATAAAGGGATGATCATTGCTGTGGCCGACCCCAGCATAGTGATCAACAGCATGATAGGCGTAGACAGCAACTATGCCTTCATCAACAATGTAATCAACCTAAACGGTAATCATGTGGCAATGTATTTCGATCAATCACATTTACCGGTTGGCACGCTTGATAACGCAAAGCAGACACTTGACATAGCCTATTCCGTGGCATCGTCCCCCTTTGGTGCAGCAGCGATTCTGGCAGCGCTCCTTGCGGTAAGCACATTGCCTTTATGGAGAAAGAAGAATAGTGTAAGTGCCGGGGCACCCAACACAAAGCCCCGCAACCGTGAAGATGAAGATCATGACAAATCAAAAGGTGAAATGAATGCCAATATCCCCTGACCTAGTGAGCATTCCGCAGAAAATCCTGAATGAAATATCGAAGGTCGTTGTCGGCAAGGACGACGTGAAGGAACTAATGCTGACAGCGCTCCTCAGCGAGGGGCACATCCTCATCGAGGGGCTGCCGGGAACGGCAAAGACCCTCCTTGCCAAGACGTTCGCGCTTAGCATCGCGGGCGAGTTCAAGAGGGTGCAATTCACCCCCGACCTGCTCCCCTCGGACATTACCGGGTACTACTTCTACACCCCAGACGGCAACTCAAAGTTCCTCCCTGGGCCAGTCTTCGCGAACGTCGTACTCGCAGACGAGCTAAACAGGACCACTGCGCGCACGCAGTCTGCTATGCTGGAGGTCATGCAGGAGGCGCAGGTTACCGTTGAGGGTAAGACCCACCAGGTGCCGCAGCCCTTTATGGTGATCGCAACGCAGATCCCCTACGGGTTCGAGGGCACCACACAGCTCACTGAGGTCCAATCCGACCGTTTCATGTTCAGGGCATGGTCAGGCTACCTAGACCGGGAGCAGGAATCGAAGGTTCTGGCGAACATAGATTACATAGACCGCTTGGACGTTAAGCCTGTAGCTTCGCTTGGGAACATAGCCAGGGCAAGGGAGGCGGTGAAGACCGTCTTCGTTTCCGATGGCGTGAGGGATTACATCACCCTGATCGCGGACAGCCTGCGGAAGAACCCGGACGTCTCCATGGCTCCTAGCTCGAGGGCTACAGCCGCGCTCTACAAGGGCTCGAGGGCGATTGCGTTCATGAGGGGGAGGGACTATGTCATCCCGGATGACGTGAAGATGCTGGCGACACCTGTCCTTGAGCATAGGATAAGGGTGAAGTCCGAGGCTGAGATCGACGGCGTCACCCCCCTATCGCTCGCGGAAAAGACGATGAAGGAGGTCCCAGTGCCCAAGGCTGAGTGACTTATTGATTGAAAAAATGGTAGATAACATAAAAAAATGGAATGAAAAAGGATGGAGCGCTTAGCTGAAAGCGGACGTGAAATGATGTAGGGGGGATCGAGTCGACCAATGCCTTTAGTGAAAACGCAGCCAGGGTATATGCCATAGCCTACCTCTTATTGGCCACAGTTTTGCTGATCCTCACCTACCCACTACTGGCCATCCTTTCCATTATACTAACAGCCCTAAATGCCTGGGGACTCTATAGAAAACCCCGACCGGGCACCCAGCTCAGCCTCGATATAGCAACCTTCTTGATCTCCCCGCTATTCCTGGAGCAAGCGCTCGGCATCTTCTCAGTGCTGCCTGCCCTGCCCGTACTTATTTCAATCGAGAAGTCTCTTAGGGATGTAGCCTCTAATGCCTCGCCGCCCGCTTTCGCAAGGGGGAAGAAGCTCACCAACACGTCAAAGTCAGTCTTGGCCATTTCTGCCCTGTTGCTATTGACATCGGCAGTCATCGCAAAACCCCCTGCTGCTGTTTCAAGTGCCGTGCTGTTTCTCTTCACCATTGCCCTCATACTGCGGGCGCGCTATGGTATCCCAAAAAGTCCAGTCTCCTTCGAAAGGACATGGAGGCGGATCCTCGTCAGAAATATCGAGCGCGTACCCATCAAGCTGAAATCCGAGTCTTCAATCAGCATGCGTGCCTACCTTGCAGCTGTCAATGGGTGGTCATCTATCAACTCCACCGACTTTAGCATGCTCCCCCGTAGCGATCATGGAATAGAACTTGCTATTACTCCACCGCTAGCTGCACCATCAAATGTGCTGATCAACGCCTCTTTCATCGACCAGTGGGGGCTCACATCTACGGGGCAGGAGATGGAACCCGTCGACCTTCACGTAATACCCAGGGCCAAGTACGCTGAATGGCTTGCGAGGAAGTATTTCGCCCAAACCTCGCCCGGCTACTCCCTATCTATGGCGACGCCCCCCATCAGGGCGCAGAAGCCCTCGAGGAGGGGGATTGAGTACTTCGGGAGCAGGCTCTACCAGCCGGGCGACCGGGCAAAGGAGATCGACTGGAGGCACACCTTCCGCCTGCAGGAGCTCGTTGTGAGGGAATTCTCGAGTTCGCAGACCGAGCCAGCCGTTATCGTAGCAGACCTTACAGCGACGGTGGCTGAGGAAGCTGACAGCCTAGCTTACGACCTTATAACGTCCGCGCTCACCATGGCAAAAGAGGGCGTGCCTACGGCAATAGTCGCCTATAACAGAATAGGGGCGGTTGAACCCACACGCCTTGGAAACCCGAGGGATGCACTCAAGCGCTCGCTCCAGTTGAGCAAGGGGATCTCGATCGTACCCGCAGCTGAGCGTGTGCTCCAGAAGGCGGAACCGATGAAGGTAAAGAGGGAAACCGGTAGACTCAAGCCGTCCGAACAGAGGGAGGCTAGGATTCTTGGCGACCTACTGAAGATGGAATACAGCGCCACCCAGAGCTCCGCAGCCGAGAGCCCAGCTGGACAGGCCCTAAAACAGGTTGCTGATGGGGTACCCTCACCTGCTGTGATTATCTCCGTCTCTGTAGCTAGGGAGGACCAAGACCTTAGCAACGGGCTGGCAAGTATGGTCGAGAGGGGCTACAAAATTGTACCCCAAGAACAGATAAGAAGGGGTAATCCCAATTCGAACTAACATGACAGCATCTGGTAGAAGAAAGAGTACAGAAAGGCATGCGCATGCGATTGGGAAGCCATATGTCATTGCTGTCTTCATTTTTATTGCTATTGCATTACCATTCCTGGTATCTATCCCCAATGTGAAAGCATCGGCATACCCGAACTCATCTTTCCCAGATACCTGGACTGCCATAGAGGGGGCATATAAGGCCTTTTCGGAAGCCTCTAGCGTGGGCGGGAACGTTACGCAAGCCAATGCCGATCAGCTCAACTTGGTTATTTCCGATGCATTACTAGCCGAAAGCCTCAACAGCTCGAACCATTCCCAGGCGCAGACCCTGGCATCAGAAGCAAGTAACATTGCCCTTACTGTCCAGCAGGGGATGGTGGCTGCCAAGGAGGAAGGCATTAGACAAGGACAGATGGCGCTGTCCATACTTGTTGTTTCTGTTGCGGCTTGCGTCGTGTGTGCCCTGCTGATTTACAGGTTCGGGCCAGAATGGATCTGGCGAGGTTGGCTGAGGATAAGGCGCACCCAGACCGCAAAAGCGCTAGAAGTTATGACTGACGCAAAAACGAATGCAACAGGAGCAGAAAAAGCAACGCTAAAAAACAAGGCGAACAAGGGTGACGATGACACTGATAACGGTAAAAAGGAGCAGGACAAAGACGAAGAAGAAACCCTGCTTACGCTCAAAACCATTTGCTTGATTGTGGCCATCGTCCTCGTGGTCATTGCCGGAGTCGCTGTATCACAGTACTTTCTTTCTGAACAGGTTGTAAAACCCTTCTCCGAGCTTGCTATCCTTAGTCCTGACATGACGATTAGCGATTACCCGAATGAGGTTGTTGCTGGCGACACAGTGCACCTTTACGCTTACGTGGGCGACCAATTGGGCGCGCCAGCATGGTTCTCCGTCCTCGTCAAAGTAGGGGACAATTCGACAGCCGTGGATCCGATGCAGCAGCCACCCATAGCAAGGCTGGATATTGTGCTCTGCAATGGCCAGAACTGGACGTCGCCGGTTGATTTTACTCTAGTGCAGGTCGGTCTCAACCAGCGTGTGGTCTTCGAGCTCTGGTCGTTCAACTCAACTACTGGCGTAATGGACTACACCCAGAGATGGTGTGAGATCTGGGTAAACGTGGCTAGTCCTCCTTAGGACTGGTCAGTTACTGTTTGATTCTTGAATACACAAATACCTGAAAGCTTCTGAAAACCAGGATTACGTAATAGGCGCGTAGTGCCTTTTTGGCTTCGTGTAGAATAAATGCATCATTGAATGTTTAAAAATTGAAGAATAAGTGCGAATTTTCCTTAATGGTCAACTCCATCATTACAAAGACTTTTATTAGTTTTCCGCATATACCATGACATGTTTGGCGATACTGTTGCAATCTATCAGCTACGCCGAGTTGCTCTCTCTTTGGAAACGTGGCTCGAGAAACGGTGCTTTGCGGAGAATGCCTTTGCTGAAAAAGGGTCTGTTCAGCGCTGCACTTGAATATACTAGGACCGTCGGCACAATCGTTAACCAGAAACTCATTGGAATGATCATGGCGTTGGCTGAGCAAGTTGGAAAGTCAGTTGGCCGGAAGATCTTTTCGCATGGACTTGATAGGGCTTTAGGTTTTATCAAGAACGCTAAGATGATGCGTATATTTTCCACCATATGGAAATGGATCAGCGAGGACAGCTTCGTCTTCTGGCTCGGCACTGAGATCTTGGTCAACCGGCGAGCTTGGATGTACTGTTAGGAATAGGAAGCAAGAAAAATGGCACTGGTACAGCCTCCTGAAAAGCCGCAGAACAAGTTCATTGTAGCATGCATACCTGCCTTTAACGCAGATTACACCATCGCGAGCGTCATAATGAAGACTCAGAAGCACGTCAACAGGGTAATCGTTTACGACGATGGCTCCAAGGACCAGACCGGGGAACTGGCATCGCTTCTGAATATTGATTTGGCAAGCTCTGATGTAAACATGGGGAAGGGGCATGCCTTGAAGCGAATGTTCCAACAAGCGCTCGACATGGGCGCTGATGTTGTAGTTACACTAGACTCGGATGGCCAGCACAACCCGAACGAGATCCCAAGGGTACTTGAGCCCATCCTGAACGACGAAGCTGACATCGTCCTTGGGTCCAGATACGTGGATGGGGCATCGACGGACGCTCCCATTTACCGGAGATTCGGGCTAAGGTTCGTCAACTCGATAAGCAAGGGCGGAAACAAGTCCGGCGTCAAAGATACCCAGAATGGGTTCCGGGCCTACTCGCGCGAGGCACTGGGGGTAATGCTGGAGTGCAAATCAGATGGCTTTGGGATCGAGACCGAACAGCTGTCGATTGCAGTGCAGCATGGCTTCCGGATCAAGGAAGTGCCGGTCAACGTAAGATACCAGAATCTGCCAAATCCATCGAACATGCACCCAGTTAGACATGGTATCAGTCTTATTGAGACAGCCATAAAACTGGTCGTCGAGAAGAGACCTGTCCTGCTGCTGGGGTTGCCTGGGGTAGTGCTGCTTTGCATTGGGCTCATAGCTGGTGTAATGTTGCTTTGGGAGTTTAATTTGTCGCGATCTTTTAGCATGCCTTATGCAATAATTGCGTTAGGTGGTCTGATTACCGGGATTTTTCTGATCATGACGACCCTCATACTCTATGGTATAAAATCAATGCATGATTATAACCAATAAATTAACTCATGAGAGCAAAAAATCTTTGTTACATGAAATGGATTTTGTGGGTACAAATTTAGTTAGAAATTTTTGATAGAGTTGGACGCTCTCATAATCATTAGCTAATAATAAACTGCCATATTGACTAAGATAAAAATCGCGATAGTAGGTGCAAGGGGAATAGCAAATTATGGTGGATTTGAAACAGTAGTAAGTGAAATAGCACCTCGGTTTGTTAAACTCGGTTATGACGTATATTGCAGTTGTGAAAAAAATGATGAACAAAAATTACCTGATACTTATTGTGGAGCGCACCTAATTTATTTTCCAATAAAGCCCCCTAAAAATTATTTATTTAGAAAAATTAATGAAGTATCCTATGATATTTATTTCATTATTAAATGTAGTTTATTCTGTGACCTAGTCTATGTTTTGGGTGTCGGGACAGGTATCCTTTTATTATTTCCAAGATTTTTTCACAAAACTAGCGTCGTGAATATTGATGGATTAGAATGGAAAAGACAAAAATTTTCTTTTATTGAAAAAAAACTCTTACATCTATCTTTTAATTTGGCAGCAATGAGTGCTAATTATGTTATCGTTGACAATAAACAATTGATAAATCATGTAATTGGGAATCCAAGAAAAATTATCTATGTCCCTAATGGGATTAGGACGCATGCTCAGGTTAAATGGGATGCTGCCAAACTGGTAGATCGGTACGGTTCCAAAGTTGCCTCAATAATCTCAAGAGCCGCATTTTGGCTAGTTGTCGCTAGACTTGAACCTGAAAATAACATACACATCATAGTTGAAGCCTTCATGAAAGCTGAAACACGGTTCCCATTAGTAATTATTGGAGATTTTACTAGTAGTGTCTATCAAAACGAAATATATGCTAAATTGTCGAAATCAGAAAAAATATTATTTTTAGGCGCATTATACGACATAGATTTATTGGACATGTTAAGACAAAATTGCTTTGCATACATCCATGGGCATTCTGTTGGAGGCACCAATCCTTCTCTTTTAGAGATAATGTCAATGGAAAAGATTGTAATAGCTTATGCGAGCGTTTTCAACAAGGAAGTCGGTCAAGAATCACTTTTATATTTCCGCAATTCAGATGAATTATCTCAATTAATTATTCAGGTTGAAGATAACCCCTCTGCAAACGCTATGGCAAAGACGCAAATTCAAAGAATACAGGACGAATACAACTGGAACGCTGTTGTCGAAAAGTACGAGAGCCTCTTTAGTAAGATTTGATTGTTGTCTCCGTTGTAATCCTCAATTGGAATGCCTACGAAGTCACCGAAACATGCCTGAATTCTCTCCTAGCTAATACAGAGTGTCCGGAATGTGAATTGAAGATAGTAGTTGTTGACAATGGCTCGTTGGACGGGTCACCTACGATTCTAGACCAGAAGTATCATGGAATAGCAGACATCGTTCCTCTTAGGAGGAATTTGGGTTTTGCTGCGGGTTGCAATATGGGCATAGAATACGCCATGAGCCATTTTGCGCCTGACTACATTCTTCTGTTGAACAATGACACGATTCTGACGCAAAAGAGATGGCTTTGCAAATTAATCGAAGCCGCTAAAGCTGATAGCACAATTGGTATAGTTGGACCAAAATTAGTCTTTCCAAATGGCAAGGTACAATGGAGCGGTAGGGCGCGTGAACTGAACGTTTTTGCTCTTATGTTTCAGATCATATCAGCTGGTTTCAATCCTGGCGTTGGAAGAATAGATGATAAGGACTCGCGCGACTTGGTAGGTTATGTGAACACGGTGAGTGGCGCATGCTTGATGATGAAATCTAGCCTAATCCGAAGCATCGGTCTGCTTGACTACCATTTGGCTCCTATGTTCGGTGAAGATGTTGAGTATTGTTACAGAGCGTGGAAAAATGGTTATAGAGTATTCTATAGGGGTGATGCTACAGTAATTCATGCAGAGAGTTACACCATTGAAAAGTTTGGTGATTCCCTCAAAACGAAGAAGACCTTCTGGACGGTGCGAAGTAGCCTTAGAATAAGCAGGAAGTACTTTGGATTCTGGAGAACTCTCCTCTTCGGGATACCTATGGTTGTTGCCGGGGGGGCGCTAGAGAAACGTGACAAGACTCTTGGTTTGAAGAAGAGTAATATCCGGCTGAAGCATAATTTCTGGCGAACCGTTCCAATCCTGCTCGCAGCGATACGAGACGCTTTCTTCTATGATGTTAAGCGTGACTCTCCTCATTTAAGAGACTAGAATAGTATCATGGCTACTATTGCAATAATGACACGCGACTTCAGTGGATCCGGCATTGACAGAATCATCGGTTACCAAGCAAACGCTCTCGTGCAGGACGGTAACAAAGTCGTTATTGTCACCCTCGTGGGCGATCTTAGCCCTCCCCGGGGAACAGAAATGCTCCGCCTATCTCGGTCTTTTGGTTTTATCGGTGACAGAATTCTCTATCTTACCCTACCTCTTAATTTCAGGATAGTAAAGGAGTATCTTCCTGAAATTCGCAAATTTGACATCCTTATAGCGCACACTTACCCCTTGACATGGGTTGCTAATATGGCAAAGAGATCAGGCAATGCAAAATATGTGTTGTATAATCATGGAGTGCAAAATGCTTCTCTTGCAGGGAGAGATCTGGTTAGGAGAGGATACCTCGGCCTTAATTCGTTATTATATATAGCCACTCTTGGGAAACCCGACGAAGCGATTTCGATAAGCAGATACGCCCATATTCAGCTGAAATCCGCCGCGGGGCTAGAAAGTAAAATAATCTACAACCCGGTGGACCTCAACTCATTTTGTCCAGCCCTAGATCCCTCCATAATAAGGAAAAAACACGCTCTCGGAGCCGCTCCAGTAATCCTTTTCGCGGGCCGCATTGAACCAAACAAAGGCATACATCTTCTGATTCAAGCCCACCGGCTTGTCAGGAAAGCCATTCCCAATGCAAAACTACTAATTGTTGGGGAAAAAAGGTACGGGAACTATACAAGACAGATAGAGTCATACCTTGATGACTCCGTAAGGTTAGTTGGATGGGTTCGGTCTGAGGAGTTGCCCTACTATTTTGCATCATGCAATGTTTATGCTTCTGCATCGCTTTGGGAAGGTTTCAACCTACCGTTGGTTGAAGCACAAGCCACTGGTAAACCAGTCGTAGCATTTGATATCCCTGCACATCGGGAAGTCATAGAGAACAACAGGACAGGGTTCCTAATTCCACTTGGGGATGTGAGCAGGTTTGCCGATGTGCTGACGAGACTGTTGCTTGACGAGGATTCTTGTGCGAGAATGGGTCAAATAGGTCGACAGCTTGCATGCCAAAGATTTAATTTACAACGGTTCTCTGCTGAAACAAGGTCGTTAGTGCGAGCATTAACATAGCTTGATACTTCCGGGTTCAATAGCGAAATCCCGTTTGTTGTTACTTGGGGAGAATGTTCCTCTTCTTGTTCTTACGAAACCCACTCGTTGACGAGGAACCTGATTGACGCACGCGTTCAGCTAAGCCATTCCTTGGCAAACTTAGAAAACTGTTACGGAATTATTAACATACTATGTAGACGGAAAGTGTGCATGGCTTCGAGTGAAGGTCATTCTTTAGTGAATATATGAGACGATTACAGATGAGGATCGATTACTATATCAGGACAGCAATCTGGTCTTTGGCGAAGGTGAAGAATCTGCTTGAGCTGGCTCAGTTCGAGCTTGGAACGAGAGAGAAGATTACGGTCAGCTTTCACAATGGTATAAACCTGTATTGTGAACAGG
>Ga0187885_10002929_pt1 | contig 15877 bp, 16 predicted proteins | sample June2016WEW_20_1_3_FD_132970 | JGI IMG/M metagenome (GOLD analysis project Ga0187885, IMG submission 132970) | Peatland microbial communities from SPRUCE experiment site at the Marcell Experimental Forest, Minnesota, USA - June2016WEW_20_100 | ecosystem: Environmental > Terrestrial > Soil >... | reverse complement strand
GTGAACAAGGTGCAACAGATTGTGATAGTGACCACCAGCGACGACGGCTCCCAGGCAACCAAAAACCCGGTAGTGGAACATAAAGGTTGGGATGCGTTGTTGGGTTTTGGGGTGGTTTTTTGTTGCTCCGGTTGCGGTTCTTGCGGGATGCGTTTCGATGGACCTGCATCCCGGTCGGGATGCGCCGTCGATTTTACGAGTTTTTCTGTCCCACATAGCCTCTGCCGTTACCTATATAAGTGAGGGGAGTTTTCACATGGCCCAGCGAGCAATCCGATTCTCCGACACGACGGACCAAGGAATTCAAGAGGCAACGCGGAAGCGGGGTTTCTCATCACCGACGGCGTTCATCCGCCATTCTGTGGAACAGGAACTGTCGGTTCGCCGCGAGGAACTCGTCGGGGCCGAAGAACGACTTGCGGCCACTATCGAGCAAGTCAGGCGGGATATCTTCCGTCTTGGACGAGCCCAGCAGGCTTTGTTCGCATTCTTGGACAGCCTCGCCAAGGTGGTGCTGACGTGCGTTCCCGAGCCGGGCGGGGAGGCAATGGAAGCCGCCATCGCGAGAGCACGCGGCCGGCACACCCGCTTGCTGAAGAACGCCGGGCAGGCAATGGTCGGCGATTCGAAACTGGCGATGCAGGATCTGGTGGACGATGGCGAACGATGAGGAGCCGGAGTGCCGACTTCGACCACGGAAGCCGCCCGCCGAGGAGCGAGCTGGGCAAAATGGGCCTGGGACTACAAGCTCATTCTGAATCGTGCCAGTGCGACCAGTTGCCGCCTTCGGCGATCTCCTGGGCACGGCACCGGCCCGAGCAGCGTTAGACAGTCCGCGTCACGTAATGTGAAGAATGCGACTTTCAGGCAGTTGCGAGCACCTGAGCGCTACGTTGCGAGAGAGAGTGCCACTCATGAGGGCGATCCCAGGGCGGTCTGCTGTCGGTCATCAAAAATGCATACGTGTGTAAGATCGGAGGGTTGCGCTCGTGGCGCGTTGCGCCCGGAAACGCCATCAACTAGCGGCTGGAAGTCAAAGGGCAACTTCGCGCCCGCATGCACGAGCCGGTGGCGCAAACGGGCAAGTGGCTCAAGTCGGTCGTGCAAGGCTACTTCAACTACCATGCGGTACCGGGAAACAGCGACACCTTGTGGACCTTTCGGGTCAGGTTGGCACGGCTGTGGCGGACGAGTTTGGTCCGTCGCGGTCAGCGAAACCGCTACACCTGGGCCCGGGTGAATCGCCTGGTACGCGCTGGTTTCCCACGCCGCGCATTCTTCATCCATGGCCTGAGCAGCGTTTTGTCGCCAGTCATCCGAGATAGGAGCCGTATGCGCTAATGAGCGCTCGTACGGATCTGTGCGGGGGGTACCGGGCAACTGGTATCCCTACCGCGACCCGCGATCAACCCTTCGAGAGCAACGACCTCGGCCCGCCGGAAGTCACGTCGCGGGCGGAGGTTGAAAGCATAATGTTGCCGAAAGGCCAAAACTGGATTCTGATGCTCGCGCTGCTCTTGGCCGTCCCGGTGATGCGTTCCCCGATCACCGTGCCGCGAAGTCAATCTCGCGATGATCGCGAGACCCGGGCGCGTTTGTCAGGACAAATCGGATACCATCATCAGTGGTGCATTGCGCCGCCTGACGGTTAGCGGCTCAAAACCTGACAAAAATGCTTTTCATCGGGAATCAAATGCGGAACAAGAATATCAGGATCACAGCGTTAGCATTCGTTGTTCCGATTCTTTTCCTGTGGCCGGCCTGTGCACGGGCACAAGCTGCGAAGGCTCCCTATCCGGTCTTGGCTCCTCTCGACCAGTATTTGATTCCGGACGAGAAGGCTGAGATAGCGCTGGCCCAAAGTTCCGCTCCGGCATCGATTTCGGATGCAGCCGAAGTGATGGTGCTGCGACGGGATGGCTACGCAACTGCCGTGAATGGCTCGAATGGCTTCGTCTGCATCGTCGAGCGATCCTGGGCGAAGCCGACCGATGACCCGGAATTCTGGAACCCTAAGGTCCGCGCCCCGAATTGCTTCAATCCGGCAGCCTCAAGGACGTTTCTGCCCATCTTTCTGAAGAAAACCAAACTTGTGCTGGCGGGAAAATCGAAAGCACAGATCCTCGCGGCTACTACGTCCGCATTGGAAAAGAGAGAACTACCCGCGCTGGCTCCGGGAGCGATGTGCTACATGATGGCGAAGCAGCAGTACCTGAGCGACGACGACATGAGCTGGCATCCCCATCTCATGTTTTTCGTTTCGGGTGATGCCGTGAAAAGCTGGGGAGCCAATCTGCCTGGCTCGCCGGTGATAGCGGGGGACGATCCGGAAGAACGGGTGACCGTCTTCATGGTTTTGGCCGGCACTTGGTCCGATGGGACGCCGGGACCATCCACGATGCACTGAGAGAAATTCGATTCGAATTTGCCAAGCGTCTCTCAGCTATGGCTGGCAAGGAGCCAAAAGAACCAAGGAAGCCCGAGCGCGAATGATGCCACAGCATTAGGCCTCTCCAAAGCTCCCGAGATATGGCGTTCGAGTCGATTACTCCCGAAAAGTCGGCTTCGGGCCGGGCATTCTCCGAGTAGCCCGTGATACGGACGGAGCGGCGTAGCAGGGCCAGGCGGGCTCGTCGCCTGCGCCTGCCGTTTGGAATGCTCGTGATCGCCCACGGCTTTTCTTTCCTAAGTTCGTGCGGTGCCCCCCGGCGCGGCGCCAAGACGACGCGAGCGAATGTGGATTCTCCCGCCATGCGGGGTCAATTCCCGGAGGCCTCTTCCGATTGCGTCCCTCGTCCGACTCCACCGGATGTTGCAGGATCAGTACGCGGGGTGTATCTCTTGGGTAGCTTCCAGCACGACATCAGCGGCCCCAACCGCTTGCCCGTCAAGATCACCAGACGAGTGCGTGGTCGTTAGGTTTTGCTGTTTGGGAATGCTGCGTGGTAAAGGAATTGTGCCTGCTCGTGCTGGAGTACGTCTTGTGGGTCCTGGTGAATGCCGTGAAAGATGTCCTCACCGTCCAGCCATCGTCGTTCAGCGTTATCAGTCGTTAGGGCGCGGTAGAGTGCGGCATTGAACTCATACGCGCGATACGAGAGGCTAGCGTGCTTGAGTCCGGCGGACAGCGTCATCGCATAGGCTGCACGCCCGGTTACGTACATCATTGGGGTAGGGACGTCTTCGGGGTGGTTGTCAACATGGACCGACTCGCGGAAGAGGTTGCGCCGCACGCGCAGGCGAGGATCACAGCAGCGATTCACTCCGCCCGCCGCCACTTGAGTCATACTTCAAAATATCTCCCGGAGAACAGTTCAGTTCCCTGCACAGAGCGTCGAGAGTCGAGAATCGAATTGCTCTTGCCTTGTTGCTCTTCAAGATAGACAGGTTCGCCAGTGTAATTCCAACACGACCAGCGAGTTCAGTGAGAGAAATCCCTCGTTCGAGCATGACACGGTCGAGATGAATGCGAATCGCCATCGCTACCTGCCTATACGGTGAGTTCGTTTTCGGTCTTGAGTGCGTAGCCGCGACGAAAGACCTCAGCTAGAACGAAGAGCACGATTCCCATAAAGATTGTGTCGAAATCGATCGCCCAGGAGATCCAGACGCCCGGTTCGGGCCGCAATCCGAGCTTAAGTAACTGGGCACAAAAGAGTGTTCGCAGAACGGAACCCAAAATGACAACGCAACCCATTATCCGCAGGCGACTCGGAGTCTTGAGATCAAACGGTTCTCCCAATCCAGCGGGCGCCAGAATTCGCATAAGCAGGTAAAGAACAACAGCTTGGTACGTCCGTGAAACAAGTTCCATTGCCCAAATCCACCATCTCGCCTCCGTCCCACGCAACAGATCGAAACTGACCAACAACGGGCCACTTTGGACATCGAACGAAACACGTTGGAGAGAGCCGTAAGGAAGAACCGGCGCGATTGACATGAGCAGGACACGAACTATCGCCAGAATGAACACCACCTTCAACACCAGATGGGCTTTTGAGGCGATCGATTTCGGGCCAATCAGGTTCATACATCCTCCTGCCAACGGCATTTGATCTAATCACCGCCGGCGCTAACGTAAAGGTCAACACAACAAGGTGGAAACGTAAACATTACGATGACCGACGGAAAATCGCAGAAATCGGTTCTTTAATGAACTGGAAGCCCATTCCGAAGGATCGCAATAGCTTTCTCCAAAACTGGATCGCGCCCCTCTCGGATGTCCAGGATCGTTGGCGCAACACTCACCTGCGGTTGAACTCCCGTGCCCTCGAATATGCGGCCGTCGGGATATTCAACGTCGGCCATCATGATCCGTACCGTGCCGCCTCCCGGCAATTTGAACATCACGGAATCTCCCGTGCTTCCCGGAGTTGCTGCCCCGACAAGCGTGCCGCGATGCATTGCATCGAAAAGAACGACAAAGTTCTCCGCGGCTGAGAATGTTCCTGGACCGGTCAGAACGATGACAGACTTTGCATAGTAATGGTCAGTATCCGGCGTTTCTTCTCCGCCGTTCTCGTTCGACCATCCTACGATCCCACTCATGCGGGCTCCCGGCTTGTAGTCGAGTGTTCGCACTCGAACCTGCGCGAATGGCTTATTGGTGAGCATTCTCAAGATGGCGACCGCTTTCTGCTGATTGCCACCGTGATTCTCCCTCACATCCACAATCAAGCCGTTCGACTGCGCGATGGTCGCGAAATTGTCTCGCATTGCCTTCGCGCCCTTGTCGTCCACAAATTCATGGACAGCGAGATAAGCGATGTTTCCGGGCAGCATCTTAAACTGCACTGAATCGCGATCAGGCCCAGTGCATGTCGACGAGGGTTCGCAGTAGCGGTGCACGATAATGGATCTTGCCTCTCCGTTTTGGTCGCGTATAGTAAGCGGAATCGGCTCCGATTTGGCGCCTTGCAAGAGCATGTAACCGTAGGTGCGGTTTTCCCGGTCCTGAGCTGTAGAACCGGATGCGTAAGGAGCAACGGAGCTCTCCGCATAGTCACGCACTGGCTTGTCATGAATCGAAATAATCTCTGAACCGACCCTGACGCCTTCGGTCTCAAGTGCTGGGTCGTAGATCTGCGTTACCAGCACCTTGTCTTCGATTCGCTGCGTTCGCATTAGCGGACTCGCAAAGAAGGTATCGTTTAGTTCTTTGGGCAGCCGTACTTCGGTATGTCCGTCGTGCAACGCGGCCGTAAAGCGCCGAAGGACACGAAAGTAATCCGCAGTTGTTTGAGCACCACGTACCTGAGGCAGATAATCCACGTACAGACGATCCCAGTCCGTATCCGCCAACCGCCCGAAAAAGGGGAAGTTAAAATGTGCTTCCGACCATATCTTCGATAGACCTGCGACCTTTTCGTCGAGGGTCAACTCAGGCTTATAGGGTGAGGCGATCGCAGGATCGTCTTTCCAGACGGCTCCCTGCCGAGCCATTTTAGTCAGCAATTCTTGAAACTCAGGTTGGGCGCGCAAAGGCGCGAGGTCAGGGTCGTTTCTTAACTTGTCTACGTCAAGGAGGATAGCTCGATCAGACATCTGCCGAAGCGTGCGCAGAGCATCTTTCGATTCACCTGCAAGCGCCTGGCACGAAGCTAGCTCATCAAGTGCGCTGAGCCAATCGGGAAGGGCTGTTATCCGGGGATCACTGGATAGCTTCTCAAGAAGCGCAGCCGCTTCAGAGTAAGAATGCTTCTGATATAGTGCATCCGCTTTCTGTGCTTGATCGTGAAGGATCTGTTCCGGGTCTCGTTGCGTTGCTTGCGCTAGCAAGCAATGGGCAGCGACAAAGATGGACAGCAAAAGCGCGCCGGATCGTATGCGATTCCTCCGCCATGAAAGCGGAGCAAATCTAAACGCGTGACTATTCGGACGCGCGGTATGGAGCGTCGATGCAGGCGACTTCGTGGCAGCGAGGTGCATTTGCCCTCCAACAAATAGCCATTATCCGGCAAGTATTATCGATTGTCAATAAAGATATTGTGTATTTCGATAAAGACACTTGATGAAAGAAGAAATCTCGGTCTACGGCGGCAAACATGCAATAAGTCGTCAAGACGGCCTCGGCCGGTCTCGGCCGGACGCTTACACCTTTCCTTGTGCCGGCGCGGGAACTCCGATACTCGTTGAGGATTGATCCTCCCAACTTGGAACAACTCGACGTTCGTGCCTGCGTTCGCCGCCACTTTGGCGGGTCGTGTTGAGGCTACTTCGAAACGCTGTTGCGGTTGGCCGCAGCATCCCTTCGACAGCAAAACAGCGATAATGCTCCGGCCACCATCGGCCGGCTAAGATCCGAGAACCGCATCTTCAACTTCTCCGTTATTGATACTGGCGCATCGCAAAAAGGGTTACGCGATTCGCCAGGTCCTTGCTTAAACGGCCGCCCCGGCGCCTGCGCCACCAGACTGGCCGTAACACGCGCTAGCCGCGGAAGTGACGTCTAGCCGGCTCCGAGTGGATCGTCGGCCATCCGTACAGAGGTCGAAGGGGACGGACACGGCGAGCCCAGTCTCCGAGTAGCGTATCCCGGACCTATCGACCACAGGATGGGTTACACTTGAATAATTCACCCGCATGGCGTACTCTGCCGGGACAAAACTCGGGCCCTACGAGATCGTTGCGCCCATCGGCGCGGGTGGAATGGGCGAAGTTTATCGCGCGCACGATTCACGGCTCCAGCGCGATGTGGCCATCAAAGTTTCCGGGCAGCAGTTTAGTGACCGCTTCGAGCGCGAAGCCCGCGCGATTGCCGCGCTGAACCATTCCAACATCTGCCAGGTATACGATATCGGCCCGAACTACCTGGTCATGGAGCTTGTTGATGGCGCGCCGCTCGCCGGCCCCTTACCGCTCGACGTCGCATTACGGCATGCCGTGCAGATCGCCGATGCGCTCTCCGCAGCGCACGCCAAGGGCATCACGCATCGAGATCTGAAACCTGCCAACATCCTGGTGACGTCGTCCGGTATCAAGCTGCTCGACTTCGGGCTGGCGCTGTTGACCCGCAACGGCGGTGACTGCGAGCGGGCGGCGGACCTGACGGCAGCCATCGGCATGACCGAGGCTGGCACCATCCTGGGCACCGCCGCCTACATGTCTCCCGAGCAGGCCGAAGCCAAACCCGCCGATGCGCGCTCGGATATTTTCTCGTTTGGGGTGGTTTTTTATGAAATGCTGAGCGGCCGGCGGGCCTTCTCGGGCGACACGGCCATTGCGACGATGGCCGCCATCGTACGAGACGAGCCGAAGCCGCTCGATGTTCCAGCCGAGGTCGCTCGCGTGGTCGCCCGCTGCCTCCGCAAATCGCCGGCTGAGCGTTTCCAGACCGCAGCCGAACTGCGCGTTGCGCTCGCAGCCAGCACGCTATCGAAGCCCGAGGAAACGAGCTCGTCCATTGCGGTCCTCCCCTTCGCCAACTTGAGCGCGGACAGAGAGAACGAATACTTCAGCGACGGACTGGCCGAGGAGATCTTGAACGCTCTGAGCCAGGTCGCGGGCTTGAACGTAGCCGCCCGCACCTCATCGTTCTCGTTCAAGGGCAAAGCCATCGAGATCGGTGAGATTGCGGCCCGTCTGAACGTAAGCAACGTGCTCCAGGGAAGTGTGCGGCGCGCCGCCAACCGGGTTCGTGTCACCGTGCAACTCGTGGACGCCAGAAACGGCTTCCAGATCTGGTCCGAGCGCTACGACCGGCAAATGGAAGACATCTTCGAGGTGCAGGACGAGATTGCCTCGGCGATCGCCGAGCGGCTCAAGGTGACCCTCAGTAGTGTGGTGAAACCCTCGACCAGAAACCTTGAGGCCTACGAGCTGTACCTCAAGGGGCGCTACTACTGGCATCAGCGAACGCCAGCCGCCGTGCGCCTGGCCATCCAGTGTTTCGAGCAGACCATCCAGCTCGATGCCCAGTACGCGCTCGCGTATGCGGGACTCGCGGATTGCTACGCGATCCTCCGGGTCTACGGCTGGGTGTCGGCGGAGGATGGCCGGCCGCCAGCTCAAGCCGCCATGACGCGCGCGATGGCCTTGGCGCCCGAGCTATCGGAAGTGAACTTTTCGCGCGCCTTTTTCGCGTTCTACTTCGAGCGGGAATGGCGGGAGGCGGGGCCACACTTCCGGAACGCCATCGCCATCAATCCGCGCTCTTCGATTGCAGAGGCTTACTACGGGTTGTTTCTGGCGACGGACGGGCGCGAGGAGGAGGCCTTGGCGCACTCGACCCGGGCCTGCCAGATGGATCCGCTGTCGGCGCCGATCCACGGCTTTTCCACGGTGACCTTTTTCTCCCTGGGCCGATTCGATCTTTCAGAGCGTGCGGCGCGGCAGGCGCTGGAACTGCAACCCGACTACACGCTCGGTCTGTGGGTCCGGGGGCTGGCGCTCAGTGGCCTGGGACGCCACGAAGAGGCGATCGAGTCGCTGGAACGGACCGTCACCTTGTCGCGTGCCCCGGTATTTCTAGGCGCCCTGGGGCTCGTATACGCCCGTGCCGGGCGTCTCGAGGACGCGATCCGGCTGCTACGCGAGATGGAGGATCGGGGTGGCCGCGGCGAATACATCCCGGCGTTCGCACCTTTGGCCATCTGCGTTGGTCAGGGCGACGTTCCCGCGATACGCCGGATGCTCTCGCAAGCGTTAGCGGAAACCACTCCCCCTTTTTCGCTACGAGCCAGCGCTGGCCCGTTTCTGGATGCGTTCCGGAGCGATCCCGAAATCGATCGGCTGCTGTTCGGGTTCTACGGCCGGTGACCCGGTGGTTGCTTGGCACCGTGGAATGCCTCTCGTGATGATGGGTCGCCGGGATAGCGTCCGGATCGTCGGGCACCCGGACAATGGATTGAATCCGGACCGTGGGCGTTAGGGTCAAATGTCGGTAGGTATCGCAACGAAGCCTCCGCGTCGTTGGACTCGAATGGCCCTTGGAATCCCCATCGAGCTGATCTGCAGCATCTATGCGTGCTTGCTATGAATGCGTTCCCGGAGCTTCGTGACCGGTCTGGCTCGTGTACTCCACATACGAGCCGGGATAGATCTTCGGAGTGGCTCCCGTACCGTTCTCGCCGCCCAATTCGAGCACCCGCGAACTCAGGCCGCGCAGGAAGGTACGGTCGTGGGAGACGAAAATCATCGTGCCTTCGTAGCCGCGCAGGGCATCCACTAGCATCTCCTTGGTTGCCAGGTCCATATGGTTGGTCGGCTCGTCCAGCACCAGGAAATTCGGTGGGTCGTACAGCAGGCGCGCCATGCCAAGACGCGATTTCTCGCCGCCGGAGAGCGCGCGGATCGGCTTGTCCACATCGTCGCCCGAGAATTGGAACGCACCCGCCAGCGTACGCAGCGATCCCAGGCCCTCCTGCGGAAAATCTTTCTGGAGTTGCTCGATAACGGTCAAGTTTGCATCCAGCACATCCAGCGACTGCTGCGCGAAGTATCCCATGATGAGGCTGGCCCCCAGCCGCACCTCTCCGGAGTCTGGCATCTCCACGCCGGCGATCATCTTCAACAGCGTCGTCTTCCCCGCGCCGTTACGGCCCATCACCGCCCAGCGCTCACCGCGCCTGATGATGAGGCTAAAGCCATCGTAGATACCGCGTGAGCCGTAGCGCTTGTGCGCTTCTTCGATTACTGTCACCTGGTCGCCCGAGCGGGACTTCGTCAACGAAGCGGACGAGATTCAGAAGTCCTTCCAGCCGTACTTTGAAGCCACTCTACTCACCGAGCCGACCGATCCAAACAAGCTCTACGACCTGAAACGGACCGTGGAGGACCACCACCTTTTCGGCACGGAGGAAGTGGACGACTTCGCGCGGGTCTACTTCAGCGTGAAGGGCAAGCAGGAGCTGCTTCAGCCGCTACTGGATTCGGTGGTGGATCGTTACGAGATTCGGTCCAAAGACGAACGGGTGGATATTCGAAAGCACGTCGGCGATTACGTTCGGCTGTATTCGTTCCTTTCGCAGGTCATCACGTTCGGCGACGCCAGCCTGGAGAAGTTCTACCAGTTCACGAGGCACCTGCTGCGGAAACTGAGGCTCCCGGATGATCCGCTGCCTCGCGAGATCACCAAGGACATCAACATGGCTTCGTACCGGATCCAGCAGACGAGCTCCGGCACGATCAAGCTGATGGATGAAGACGGCCAGTTGAAACCGATTTCCGCGCTCGGTACAGGCCGCCCGCAGCAGGAAGACCAGGCCCCGCTCAGCCAGATCATCGAGTACATCAACGATCACTTCGGAACCGATTTCACGAATGCGGACAAGGTGAAATTCTTCGCCGAGAACATGGGCCGGCGGCTCGAAGATCAGGAAGGCCTACGGCGTGCGCTGGATACCGGCGTGAATCCTTCCGAAGAGACACGTAAGCTGGCGTTCGACACCTTCTTTGGCGACACGTTGGAAGACATGATCGACTCCGACTTCGACATTTACAAGAAGATAAAGGACGACCCGGACTTCGGCACCCTATTCCGCGCCGTGATGTACCAGCGCATCGCGGCGGCCTTGCAGCGCCGGGTGATCGCGACCTGATGCCCGACCAGCGTTCTGCTGCTGCACGACCGCCAACCCGGCGCGTGATCGGCCCGCTGACTGGTGGTCAGCCACTAGCGTGTCCCTGGGCTTTTAGCTTCTTACGCCGAGGAATGACCTGTGTGTAAGTTGTGCGCCAGAGTTAAGTATGGCCGCCGCAATTGCGCGGTTCCGAAGGAAATATGCACTAACGGAAGCAGTGGCCGGCGGTGTTCGCGACGGTGCTGCCCTCCTCGGCCCAGGAGCGCCCGGCACCCTCCAGCGCTGCTAGAGATGAAAACAGGCGAGCCGGCGTCGAGAGATCTGGTTCCGCGTGGACTCCTTCATCTTGACCATGTCGGGGCTCACGAATCGCTGCAACTCCGCAGCTCCAGCATGCACTTCACCACGGCACTCCATCGCCTCTTTACCAGCGGCGGGCAATATGAGTTGGTACATATCGGCTTTCAATTGCCGCTCCTCGGCGACGTTGACCCTGTAGTTCGGATACTTCTGGAAGGCTGCCGCCCTTTGGCGCAACCTGGTCAGCGTCGCGGGTGCCGGACCGCTTCAGCACCCGGAACAACGTGAAGGCTTTGGTATCTGGGTCAACGTGAATAATGTGAACGTTGCTCTGATGGCGCAAGAGTGCTCTGACCCACAGGAATGCTAATGGCTCTTTGAGGATGTCCGCGGCGAAAACACGGCCATGTTCAACGACTATCGGGGCCATTTTCAGAGTGAAATACCGTGCCCCCGAACCGATGTCCGCGACGATGCTGCCGTTTTTCAGCTTGAGCGCCTCCATGACTGCTGCTGGTTTCTGCCAACGGTCTCGGGCATACTTGACCGCATTTAACACTCTCAACGTGTAAATGCCCTGATATGCCACCGCCAATGCCACGGTGGCGATGATGACGGCCAACAGAAAGAACGACATTCGCACTCGGTACGCGCGCTGAACCCTGCTGTCGGGAACGGCCATTTGTCTCTAACCTACGGTCCCAACGAACCATGGTCGCGGGCGCTTCAATAAGCAACGGCCGTCTTGCGCCCCTGAGTCTCTCCCCGAAGCCAGACATACAAAGGCGCGTGGGGCCCAGGCGCAGGCCAAGGCAGCACAATAAAGAGTTTCTGGCGAGAAGAGTCATCGGGAAGCGGTGTCGGAATCGATTCAATCGGTACGCCATGCTGGGCATCCCACCCGGCCTTTTCGATCACGTCGAGGTCGCGGCCCTCCAGGATGCCGGAATAAGCGGAATCAGCAATCTTCTCGGTAGTGAGTGTGAACTTTTCGAGACGCGGAACGCGAATGACGCGGCCGAGCACCAACGGATCGGAGCGCCCTTCCGGATCCAGAATCACGGTAGCTGCCAAACGGCACCCGGCATAGCCAACGGCGCCGGGGTCTACGGAAAGATACAGCGTGCCCGGTCCGGCTAGGGTCAAACTCGCGCCCCCGGCGGGTTCTCCTGGGAAAAGCCTGAGCGGCTGACGCGACTCTCCGGTTTCACAACTCAATTCCAGTCCGAGCCGAGTGGTGTCCGGCACGTGACTCACGCTCAGCGCCAACCCCGCTGCAGCGCCGGCCGGCAGCTCATCCGCGCCCAACTCAATCCCGAAGTCGTCCGCCAGCGACTTCCGCACAGATAAAATTCTGGGCCGCGGCCCCACGATTTCGATCGCGCCCGGCACAATCAAGGGATTCTCAAGGCCTTTGACTTTCAGAAGTAGCGGAACGCTCTGGCCTTTGATCAGCTCGGCTTTCAGGCGAATCTCGCCGGACCAGTTGTGCGCATCGGGCGCTCCCGTTATGTCACCCGCATCCGAGGAGGCCCCTTCGATTCGGTCCATGCCGCTTCCCTGAAGGCGAATGGCCTCGCGCGTTTCCCCTATGTTGAGACGAATCGGGAGATTGGAGAGTTTCGGATTCGGCGGCAAGATGGTTACCGGGACTTTATGTGCGACCCCGTCGGATTGCGTCAGCACCAAACGATAGGAACCCGCCTTCGCAGTGTCGATATTCACCGTCACCGAATTCTGCGGGCCGGCGCGCTTGCCCAAGGGCAAAGTGAAGCCAACTTCGGCGGGCTTGGCATCCCGAGTTGCGGATTCAAGCATGACCTTTTCGAGGAACTCGAAATCGGCTCCGGACAATTGCACAGCGACATTCCCGGTCCCCTCGACAAGTTTGTCACCTTCACCTCGCGCGAGGGCGACATGGGATAAATCCTCACAGGTGTGCAAATGCAGCGTTCCTGCAATCGGTAGCCGTTCCCAGTCCCATGTGGCAGCCAGTTCATAGTCACCAGCAGATAGGTTCACCTTGGAAAGATCGATTTCCAGGGAGCCTGCGGTAGTGGGTTTGACATCGACGGGAATGGAATGGCCGCCCGCGACCGGCGTCAACTGCCAGTCACGAGCGCGCTCCAGCTCCTTTGCCGTAGATCCCCCGCCGAACTTCAAAGCGAGCGTCGACTTCGACCCGAGCGGCAGGTGCGGAGCGCCGGCTACAGACACCACCGGCTTTTTCACTTCTGGTACGCGATATGCCCACAGATAAGCAATACGGGTCTTGGACTTTGGCGCGGAGTTCTTGGTGCAGAAGGCCATACCGTCTTTGGCGACGGCCTGAGCGAACGCCGAGCGAAATTCGGTATCGGGGAACAATGCGGTCTTGAGGTTCTGGAGCAGGGTAGCGCCGCCCGCGGCCAGTCCCACCGCGTTGCCGAAGAACATCCCCGCTACTGAGGCCGCAAGGCCGCCCGATTGCTGAACCTGAGCGCTTTGGTTGGCAAGCGGGTCGTAGGCAGTTGAGGCCGGGAGCAACGCCTTCAGCAGCAGCGTCGCCTGTTGGTTGGAGAACGCTTGCGTGTTCAGCTTCTGTGGGTTGACGCCATACTGAGAGGAGAATCCCTTGAGCACGGCATCGGCACTTCCGCCCGATTGCTGTGCATCTGCGAGTTCCTGCACCAGGGATTCGACTTCGGAACTTTGCTCGGCATAGTCCGCCAGTTGCCTCATCAGGTCGCGATTGCGAGTCACCAGCGATTGAATCTTGCCCTCACTCAGCCCCTGGGGTCCGAAGATGAGGGCGATGACTTGCGGACGTTCGAGCAGTTGCCATTCCGTGCGTCTTCCCGCCTTCCGCGGTTCCAGTGTGATCAGATTCGAGGCCGACACTATAACGGCTGCGACCTCACCGGTTCTGGAAGCCTGCGGCGTCAGGTGAACAGGATTCCAAATCAGGCGTGACCCCGCCGGGATGGCAGCCACTGATTTCAACGGCAGCGCCGAGCCTTGCGAGAAAGGGCGCACCGAGATCTCGAACGTTCCCAGAGTAGTGCTTCCCGTGCAGCCGGGCGGCACAGTGGCGGCGGCTAGCGCGGTCGCAAGTAAACTCACCCCTAGGATCCGGACCACTATTCTTCAGACGCTCCGACCTGGACAAAAGTCGACGAGGCGCGACGTTTTCACATCTTCGGCTTCCACGTAAGTGCGGCTCTCGTTCCTTCTTATGGATATCACTTTCGTGCCGGGGTTCCAATCCTGTTCGGACAGGATTCAGCTTTCATTCGGAGAATATGCTAAAAGGAATGTGGCGGTTTCCGACAGCAGGGTTCAGCACGCACACCGCTTCCAGGTGTCGCTCTGTCTATTGGCTGTCATCATCGCTGTCGTGGCATTGGTGGTCGGATATCAGGCTATCCAAAATGCCAAAGGGTTGAGTCGACGTAAGCCTCGGAGCGATAATGAGGTTGTTTCCCCCATTCAGACCTTATGGCGAAATTGAGTGAGACCGCGGACACGGGCGCATGGCGGGAACCCACACCGCCCTCCAGCAAGTTGCGCTGGTTGTTTCTCTGCGTTTCCGTATTGCTGCTGGCACTTTTGCTTGTGTCCCGGGTCCTGGCTGTCCGCTTTCTCTCGGAAATGCACACTCAAGAACTGGCGGCCACTCGCGCGTTGGCGGAGCGGACGCGCGCGCTATCCGGACTTTGGCTCTCCATACAGGGCTACGACCAGGCCGTGCAGCAATTCGTCGCACAGACCGCCGCCGACCGGGACGCCGAAGCTCGCCGCCACCTGGATCGACTCACCCTGGAAATCGACGCCGATTTCGACCGCTACCCCAGCGTTCGGGACTCTGAGGAAGACGCGTTGCTGAACGGCATGCGGGGAGTCTTCTCACAACAGCGGACTTTTTATATCACGATTCTCGCGGCGAGGCCCGCGGAACGCAGGCGCCGGGCGGAAAGCATGCTTGCAGAGCACCTCGTGTCCGTCCAGAAGCAGATCCTGGACTGGTCCGGGAGACTCCAGGTGTGGAACTCAGAGCGACTCCAACGTGCCGATCGCGGGCTCGTGATTCAGTTTACGAATCTACAGGGAAGTCTGTCCCGAGTGCTCGCCATCGGATTCGGAAGCGGTCTGTTGCTCGTGCTGGGTAGCATGGCGTATATCGTGAGGCTCGATCGGCAGACCCGTGCCCGCTACGTCGAACTTGCGCGAAGCCGGCACGCGCTGCAGCAACTCTCGGCGCGCCTCGTGGACGCACAGGAGACCGAACGGCGCGCCATCTCTCGCGAGTTGCATGACGAAGTCGGACAATCGCTGGGAGCCCTTCTGGTGGATATCGGCCGGCTCTCGACCACGCTCTCTGGCGACCACCCCGAAGTGAAGACACAACTGGATAACCTGAAGTCGGTGGCCGAGCGGACCGTCCAAACTGTCAGAAACATCGCGCTCCTGCTCCGGCCTTCCATGCTGGACGACCTTGGGTTGGCGGCGGCCCTGGAATGGCAAGGGAGGGAAGTATCTCGGCGTAGTGAGATCGAAGTATCCGTGGAATCGGAGAGCGTCCCCGAAGACCTGCCCGATGAATACAAGATCTACATCTACCGACTCGTCCAGGAAGCCCTGAACAACGCGGTGCGCCACTCCGGCGCCAGGAATGCGAAAGTTGTGGTGGAGCAGTTGGCGAAATCCATCGTGGTGCGGGTGACCGATGACGGCCGCGGCTTCGATCCGGACCGTTCGCGCGGAATGGGAATATTGGGAATGGAGGAACGGGTGAAACGGCTGGGCGGAACATTGCGGGTGGAATCTCAGCCGGGAACGGGTACAACCGTCATGGCGGACCTTCCCATCCCCGGCGGTGGTAACGCGTGAAGAAGACCAGCGTCCTGCTTGCCGACGACCACACCCTGATTCGCGCCGGCCTGCGCATGGTGGTGGATGCCCAACCCGACCTCACGGTTGTCGGAGAAGCCAGCGATGGGCGTGAAGCTGTGGCCATGGCCGAAGCTGAAACCGGACGTAGTGGTGATGGATATCGGCATGCCGAGCTTGAATGGCAT
>Ga0187885_10002919_pt1 | contig 15914 bp, 13 predicted proteins | sample June2016WEW_20_1_3_FD_132970 | JGI IMG/M metagenome (GOLD analysis project Ga0187885, IMG submission 132970) | Peatland microbial communities from SPRUCE experiment site at the Marcell Experimental Forest, Minnesota, USA - June2016WEW_20_100 | ecosystem: Environmental > Terrestrial > Soil >... | reverse complement strand
CTGGTTGTTGGTGACGTAGCGGTCGTCGTCCCAGATGAAGCCGTTGTGGAGGTCCGGCAGGTAGGCCAGGACGGTGGCGGCCAGGATGAGGGCGGCCCCCAGCAGGCCCGTCAGCGGGAAGGTATGCTTGGTTGTCAACTCTTGTGCCATAGGGGCGATCCGCGGCATTCCAAGCCTAGACCTCCTTTGTAGCATCGCCGGCCGGCCAAATAAAGCAGGCTTGCGCCTTCGCGCAAGCCTGCTTTATGCCACGTGCCTTCCGGCTCGTATGCGGAGATCAGCACATCGCTGCAAAGCTGAGGACGATCAGCAGCACGACCCGCAGCTTTCGCTCGAACAAATGCCTGAACATCGCGATTACCTCCAAAGGCAATCTAGTGAAACCCGGTCAAACCATTTTATCGCGCCGCCGCTGTTCGTAAAGAGGGAAAGTGGCTTTGGCGCGGGGTTTTCTCGGCAATGCCCTGAAAGTTAATCCGGGCAAGCTTTGCCGCCTGTAACGTTTGCCGTCGGTTACGTGTGGTAGTCGGCGTTGATATGGATGTACTGGGCGGACAGGTCGCAAGTCCAGGTGGTGTAGCGGCCCTTGCCTAGATGGAGGTCGCAGTCCACCGCGACGGTCTTGCCCATCAGTTTTCGTCGTAGTGCCGCGACGTTGCAGGGGGTCGGCACGCCGCGGCGGAAGACCACGATGCCGCCGATGCGGATGGCCAATCGGGCGGGGTCCACCTTGGCGGCCGACTTGCCCAGCGCGGTGGCGATGCGGCCCCAGTTGGGGTCGCCGCCGTGCACGGCGCACTTGAACAGCGGCGAGTTGGCGACCGCCTTGGCGGCGATCTCCGCCTCCCCGGCCGACCGCGCACCGGCGACCGTGACGGCGATGAGCTTGGTGGCGCCTTCGCCGTCGGCGGCGACGGCGCGGGCCAGCCGGCCGCAGACATCCGACAGGGCGGTCAGGAACTTGCGGTAGCCGGCCGAGCCGGCCGCCACCGGCCGATTGCCTGCCTGTCCGCTGGCCAGAAGGAACAGCGTGTCGGAGGTGGAGGTGTCGCTGTCCACCGTGACGGCGTTGAAGCTGCCCTCGGCGGCCGCCACGAGTGCCTTGTGCAGCGCCGCCGGCGCGATGGCCAGGTCGGTCGTCAGCACGGCGATCATCGTTGCCAGCGAGGGGGCGATCATGCCCGAGCCCTTGACCATGCCGGCCACGGTGACGGTCTTGCCGCCGATGACGGTTCGGGCGACGGCGTATTTTTCGTGCAGGTCGGTGGTCATGATGGCCTGGAGTGCGGCGGAGTCGTGGCCGCGGCCAAGGCTGCCCACCGCGGCGGTGATGCCCGCGTGGATCTTGGCCATCGGCAGGCGGTGGCCGATGACGCCCGTGGAGGCCACCAGCACCTTGTTCGCCGTCGTGCCCAAGAGGCGCGCCGCCTGATGAGCCATCGTGGCGGCGTCGCGGTAGCCGGCCCGGCCCGTGCAGGCGTTGGCGCAGCCGGCGTTGATGACGACGGCGCGGCAGCGGCCGAAACCGCCGGGCAGCACGCGGCGGCAGTAGCGCACCGGCTCGCCGAACACTTGGTTTCGCGTGGTCAGGATCGCCGCGGCCGCGTCGCGTGTGCAGGCGACGACGGCCAGGTCCTTTCGGCCGCTCTGTTTGATCCCGCAAGCCACCCCTGCGGAGCGGAAGCCTTTTGGCTTTGTGATATGTTGAGTCATCTGTTGACTTTCGTTTTTGCTGATAGATTTTTCTTCACGGTATTCCGGTCCTCCGGTCAATAAAGTCCTGCCGTTTCCGCCAGGCCGAACATGAGGTTCATGTTCTGGATGGCCTGGCCGGAGGCGCCCTTGACGAGGTTGTCCAGGGCGCTGAACAGGATCACCTTGCCCTTGGCGACGGCGGCGGAGACGTCGCAGAAGTTGGTGTGCACGACGTATTTGGTGGCCGGCAGCACGTCGGTTCGCACGCGGACGAACGGGGCGTCGACGTAGGCCAGCTGGAGCGCGGCGACGACGTCCTCGGCCTTGACGGACGGGTCGGCCGGGGCGGCGTAGATGCTGCACAGCATGCCGCGGTCCATCGGGCACAGGTGCGGCTGGAACAGGACGGCCGCCTTCTGGCCGGTGATCTGGGCGAGGGTCTGCTCGATTTCCGGCATGTGGCGGTGGGTGCCGACGGCGTAGGGCTCGAAGTTTTCGTTGCGCTCCGGGTAGTGGAAGCGCAGGCTCACGCCGCGCCCGGCGCCGCTGACGCCACTGATGGCGTTGACGGCGATGCCTTCCGGCTGGATCAGTCCGGCCCGCAGCACCGGCGCGATGGCCAGCACGCTGCACGTCGGATAGCAGCCGGGATTGGCCACCAGGTTGGCGGATTTAATCTGCGGGGCGAAGTATTCCGGCAGGCCGTAGACCGCTTCGGCCAGGCCGGCCGGGTCGGTGTGCGGGCTGTACCATTTTTCGTACACCGCCGCGTCGGCGATGCGATAGTCGGCCGACCAATCGATCACCCGCAGACTCGCCTGGCGGAGCGCCGGGACGTAGCTCATGGCCACCTTGTGCGGCACGCAAAGCATGGCCAAGTCGGCGCCGGTAGCGGCGACCTTTTTGGCGTCGAACAGTTCCTGGGACAGCGTGACGTACTTGCTCAGCAGCGGGAAGAACCCCGCCATCGGGCCCAGCTCCGACGGCGGTCCGAACACGCCCACCAGTTGAGCGTGGGGGTGGCGCATGAGCCAGCGGATGGCCTCGAAGCCGGCGTAGCCGCTCCCGCCGACCAGCACGACGCGAATCTTTGAACTTTTTGGCATGTGTCTCTCCATGGGAATCTGTCGCAGCCGCAACGCCGGGCCGTGAGCTTCCCGGGACGTCCTTGCCGTGTAGTCTCTAGTTCTTGGTTTGTGGTCTCAAGTAAAAACCCCGGCACCGAAGGGCGCCGGGGTTGGGTTTGTCGTGGGATAAGGCAGCTTAGCGTTTGGAGTACTGGAACCTCTTTCGGGCGCCCTTTTGGCCGTACTTTTTTCTTTCCTTCATCCTGGCGTCTCGGGTGAGCAGGCCGCGGTCGCGGAGCGCGGCTTCCGCCTCCGGGGCGGCCTTAACGATGGCGCGGGCCAGGCCGAGCAGGATCGCCCCGGCTTGGCCGCTGCGTCCGCCGCCGGCGACCTTTGCCCAGATGTCCCAGGCACCGACCATGTTCACCGCCGTCAGGGGGGCCGAGACGGCGTTGCGGTCCTTGATCTCGGTGAAGAATTTCTCCACGGCTCGATCGTTGACGAGAATTTTGCCGCTGCCGGGCCGAATCCGGACGCGGGCGACGGCCTTTTTCCGCCGGCCCGTGCCCCAGATGTATTGCACGCCCGCCGGCAGGGGCGGGGCCGTGCGGCCGGCAGCTTGCGGCGCCGGCGGGGCGGCCGGAGCCACCGCAGCGACCGGTGCCACTGGAGCGGCCGGTGCAGCGGTCGGAGTCTCAGCGTTTGTCTGTTCGTCAGCCATGGTCGATTGTTCCTGCGTTTCTGCGTTGCTAAAAACTACAGTTCCAGCGCCGCCGGCTGCTGAGCCTGGTGCTGATGCTCGCCGCCTGCGTACACCTTCAGCCGGCTGAACATCACTGTCCCCAGCTTGCTCTTGGGCAACATGCGGCGGACGGCCTCGGAGACGACGCGCTCGGGATGCTTGGCGAGCATCTCCTTCAGCGGGACGGTTCTCTGCCCGCCGGGATAGCCGCTGTAGGTCTGGTATTCGCGCTTGGCGAGCTTGGTGGAGCCGGTCACCTTCACCTTGGCGGCGTTGATGACGACCACAAAGTCGCCCATGGCCACGTGGGGCGTGTACTCCACGCGGTGCTTGCCCATCAGAATCCGGGCGATCTTGACAGCCATGCGGCCCACCACCTTGTCGGTGGCGTCCACCAGGTACCATCGGGCGGCGATCTCGCCGGTCTTGGCCATGTACGTCTTCATTGTTTCATCCCAAGGCTGTCTGGGCAGCCTAAGCTAAAGAGTCGCGTATTATGGCGTTTACCGCGGATAAGTCAACGGCATTTCGCCCGGAAACGCAGAAACCGCCGCGTCCTTGCGTGGCTCGCCGGGAGGGCTTAGGCTGGCAAGGGCCGGGATGGCTGCGAAGGCGCCGTCCGGGCGGAAGGAGGTCGCACGATGGAATATCAGGTTGGGCGAATCGGCCGCGTGATCGTGGCCAGGGCGTTCGAGGGCGAGGACCTTTACGGTCAGGTCCAGGCCCTCGCCGCCAAGGAGAATCTCCGCAGCGCGGCCGTCTTAGCCGTCGGCGGCCTGCGGCGGGCCAAGGTCGTGGTCGGCCCCAAGGACCCCCACGGCCCGATTGAGCCGCAATTTCGCCAATTCGACGACGCGCGCGAGATCGTCGGCGTCGGGACGATCTTCCCCGACGAGACCGGGCCCGTGCTGCACTTCCACGCCGGCATCGGTCGCGGCGCCGAGGCCATCGTGGGCTGCCCGCGCGGCGGGGCGAGCGTCTTCTGCGTGCTTGAGCTGATCCTCATCGAGATCGAGGGCATCGACGCGCGGCGGCTGCTGGACGAGCAATTGGGCCTCAAGCTGCTGCGTGTGGGTCCGGCGGCCCGGTAGGAGCTAGCGCCGGGGTTTTTTGCCCTTGGCTAAGGCTTTGAAGTATTTGATCCGCGTGCGGAGGGGCAGGCGCTGCGTGCATCGCTTTTCGCAAGCTCCGCAGAGGGTGCAAACTAAGGTGGCGGCGGGCGTCAGGTCCCAGTGCCATAGCAGCCGCCGCTTGACCCGCTCGTGGTCGCCGCCCAGCAGGCGGAAGTTGTAGGCGTCCATCAGCTTGGGCACCTCCACGCCGACCGGGCAGGGCAGGCAATAGCTGCAACCGGTGCACAGGTCGTTGAACACCGTCGGCATTTTCTTGCGCAGGACGGCCCTGTGGCTGGCAGGATAAGGGCGGAAGTTTTCCGCCACCGCCACGGCCTGGTCGATTTGCTTAGTGGTCTTGAAGCCCACCAGGGCCGACGTGACCGCCGGCTGGGAGAGGTTGAACCGCAAGGCCGCGTCCACGACGGAATCGTCGTCCTTGGCCCGCAGGAAGTCGAACCGCTTGGCGTGCTGGGGAATCAGGCCGCCGGCCAGCGGGTTCATCGTGACCACGCCCAGGTGCATCTTGGCGGCGGCGTCCAGGGCCTTCTGGCGGTAGGGGAAGTTCAGCGCGCAGTAGCCCAGCGTAACGCCCTCAAAGACCCCTTCGGCCAGCAGCTTGCCGAGGTCCTTGCCCGGCAGGTGCGAGGAGACGGCCAGGTGGCGGATGAGTCCTTCGTCCTTGGCCTTCATCGCGGCGGCCACGGCGCCGCCTTTCTTGCGCTGCTTCCACTGGTCGGGATTCACGATGCACCAGATGTGGAAGAAGTCGATGTAGGACGTGTTCAGCCGCTTGAGGGATTTCTCCAGGCTTTTGCGCAGCTTGGCGCCGTCGGCCTCCATGCACTTGGTGGACAGGTACACGCGTTTGCGATTCATCCGCCGCACGGCCGCCCCGATGATGTCCTCGCTTTTGTCCTTGCAGTAGAACGGGGCGGTGTCGAAGTAGTTGATGCCCCGCCGGTAGGCGTGCAGCACCAGCGAGGCGTTGGCATCGATGTCGCGGGGATCGGGAAAGCGCATGCCGCCGAAGCCGATGACGGAAATCTTCTCGCCCGTCTTGCCGTATTCCCTAGTGAGCATGCGGGGCGTCCTTCGGCGCGGGGCTGGGGGTCAGCGTCTTGTCCGCCAGGGCCTCGTGCAGCTCCTGGAGCTGCTTGCGGACGGGCAGGTTCTGGGGGCACTTGGTCTCGCAGGCGCCGCAGTCGCTACAGGCGTCGGCGGCCGCGCTGCGCTTTTTGGGGATCGGCCCTCGCTGGATGCTCCGGTAGGCCTTGCGGGCGTGGTCCCACAGGCCGTAGATCTTCGCGTGATTGTAGATTCGAAACAGGTGGGGAATGTTGATCTCTTTGGGGCAGGGCAGGCAGTACCCGCAGCCGGTGCAGTAAAGGTCCGCCAGCTTCGCCAGCCGCGCCAAGTGCTCGTCGATGGCTTTTTTGTCCTCCTCCGACAGGGGCGTGGCGTCCTCGGCCGTGGCGAGGTTTTCTTCCACCTGCTGCATCGTGCTCATGCCGCTCAGCGCCATCGAGACGTTCTGGTTGGACAGCACGAACCGTAACGCCAGCTCCGGCACGCGCTGGATGCCCGGAACGAGCTGCGCCAGCGTTTCGCTATCGGCGCCCAGCCGCCCGCCGCCCACCGGCCCCATGACCACCACGCCGATGCCCCGCTGGTGCGCGTAGGCAATGCCGTCCTCAAGCGAGCGGTCCAGCAGGTTGTACTGGAGCGTGATGGACTCGACATAGCCGGTGTCCACCACCTTCCGCAGGGCGTCGGGTGAGTCGTGGAACGAGCAGCAGATGTGCTTGATCAGCCCCTGGTCCTTGGCCTTGAGCATCCAGCGGCTCATCACCGGGGCGACGAACTCTTCGTACTTTGCCCAGCGGACGCCGTGGTGATTGTAGATGTCGATGCAGTCCACTTGCAGGCGTTCCAGGCTGTCGGTGAGGTTCTTCCACCATTCCTTCTCGTCGGTGCCGTAGTAGGGGTTCTTGGTGGAGACGATGACTTTTTCGCGCCCTCGCCCTCGCCAGCCCTTCAGGGCGTCGCCGACGGCGCGCTGGCTGTCGGCCTTGCAGTATCCCACGGCCGTGTCGATGTAGTTCACCCCGGCCGCGAAGGCCCGGTGGATCATCGGGATCGCCAGCTCGCGGTTGACCCGCGCGGCGTCGCCCTCGCCGACCATGGGCAGGCGCATCGCGCCGAACCCCAGTTGCGAGACGGCCAGCCCGGTCCTCCCCAAGGGACGGTGCAGCATGGGAAGTCCTTTCTTGGCGAGGGGCGCTGGTGGATGCGGCGGCGCGCCCTCGCATGAACTTCCCAGTATAACCGCCGACGGCGTCCGGACCAAGGGCGTAGACAGGCAGGTGTGCCCGCGGGCCGAGCGAAGGAGTGAAGAAAGCCCCGAAAAGCCAGGTCAGGACTGTGCCGGTGCTGGCGGTGGCGGCTGGCCTTTGGGCGGCTCGTTCTTGGGCGGTTCGGGGGTGGGCGGCTTGCGCTTGGCGAGGGATTCGACCGGCCCGGCCGGCCCGCCGCCGGCGGCGGCCAGCTTCTCGCGCTTGATGGCCTCGTACACTTCCTTGCGGTGGACCGGGATGTGCGCCGGGGCGCTGATGCCCAGGCGCACCTTCTCCCCTCGGACGTCGACGATGGTAATCTCCACGTCGTCGCCGATCATGATGGATTCGTCGCGTTGTCTGGACAGAACAAGCATCCGGCGGCTCCTTCCTTGGAATAGCCGGTTTTTCCTGTCGCCCCCTTATGCCACAAACGCGGCGGGAGCGATAACTGATGTATATATCGTCAAATACATCGGGGGCCGTGAATAAGAAGTTTGGATGCCGATATGGCCGGAACCCTTGCCGCCGCGGGGGCTTTTGGCTACGGTGGGGGCATGAGCAACCAGATTCAGCCGCCGGTGAAGGTGTTGGAATGGGTTGGCGACGCCCGGCGGGGCTACCTGCGCCTGCTGGACCAGACGGCCCTGCCGGCCGCGGAGCGGTACGTGGGCTGCCGCGACACGCAAGCGGTCTGGCAGGCGATCCGGGGGCTGGTGGTTCGCGGCGCCCCGGCCATCGGCGTGGCGGCCGGGTACGGCATGGTCGTGGCCGCCCAGTGGGTACCCGACGGGCCGGACTTTATCACCGGCCTGGAGGCCGCGGCGGAGTACTTGGCTGGCTCGCGCCCGACGGCTGTGAATCTGGCCTGGGCGGCCCGGCGGGTGCTGGCCCGCGCCCAGAAGATGGGCGGCACGCGCTGCGATGAAACTCGCGAGACCATGCTCCAGGAGGCCCGGGCCATCCACGCCGAGGATGAGGCGATGTGCCTGGCCATCGGGCGAAACGCCCAGGAGCTGATCGCCCGCTGCCGCGGCGTCCTGACGCACTGCAACGCCGGCGCGCTGGCCACGGCGGGCATCGGCACGGCCACGGCGGGCATGTATCTGGCCCACGCGGCCGGAAAACGTTTCACCGTCTATTGCGACGAGACGCGGCCCGTGCTCCAGGGCAGCCGCCTGACGGCCTGGGAGCTGGGCAAGGCCGGTATCGAGGCGGTGGTCATCGCCGATTCAGCCGCCGCGACGGTGATGAAGGAAGGCCGCGTGCAGATGGTGATTACCGGGGCCGACCGCATCGCCGCCAACGGCGACGTGGCCAACAAGATCGGCACCTACGGCCTGGCGGTGCTGGCCGCGCGGCACAAGATTCCCTTCTACGTCGCGGCCCCGTACAGCACGTTTGACCTCGGCACGCCCGAGGGCAGCCGCATTCCCATCGAGCAGCGGGCGGCGGAAGAATTGACCAGCTCCTTTGGCCACCCGATCGCCCCGGCCGGTGCGGCGGTGTACAGCCCGGCCTTCGACGTCACGCCGGCTGAGCTCATCACGGCTATCATCACCGACCGCGGCGTCATCCAGCCCGTCAATGCCGATAGCGTGGCCACAGTGATAAGACGATAAACGGCGGCACCCGGCATTAGGCAATGGGCACTAGGCATTAGGCACCAGGCACTCGTGCAGGGGTTAGTCGCAGATGGACTTGGTCCTTCGGCCGGCCGATGGTGTATAATAAGGATGACACCAGAGGTCTGCCGACCAACAGGCAGGTCAACTCTTTCGGGGGCGAACTGGCTTCGACCGGACGAGTTGCGGTGTCGGTGGCGTGCCCAGGTTCCAAGGAGGCCTGGTAAAACACCTTGGACTAACTTCAGATGCCAATCCCGAATTGGCACTGGCTGCCTAATTAGGTAGCCCGTCCGGTGGGTCTTGCCCGCGAGGCCCGCCAGGACGCAAGCAGCGGGCTTACCGGCTGGGAGTGGCCCGGTTACCCAGTCGGGACATTATGGGCGGGCTCGCCTTCGCCGGACCGTGTCGCCGCGGGCCGGCGAGGGGAGACCAAAACAGCGACTACGCACGTAGAGGCCGGCACTGAAACGTCACGGGACCCGGGTTCGATTCCCGGCGCCTCCATCCTGCTTCGCTCCGGCCTGAGGGGCCGGAGCTTCGCAGGACTTTGTCCTGCGAAGTAAGCGAAGCGAACTAAAAGCAGGTTGCCCTGCGTAGTCTCGGCGCGCCGGGACGAAGCAGGGCATTTTTACGTCATCAGCTCACCTGCGGCTTGCCCGGCTCGCCTCGCCACAGCGAGTCGCCGTGGCGACTTGGCAAGCCGCTGCCAGAAACTGTTTCGACCCCGGGAACACGTGCTCCATTCTACTTCGCTTCCCGCACGTCAGCCGGAAGCCATTCGCCAGTGCCCTCGTCTGTGGCCGACGTTCACGGTGCCAGAGCATGTTGCCGCTTACGGCGCGCGGCGCTTTGGCGTAATATGACCGGCGTCGGCAACAGTCGCCTTTTGGGACTTTCCAGACGGGAAACGCATGCGGGATTTCACCCGATCTTTGAAGTACCTCTGGCCTTACCGGCTGCGGATAGGTCTGGCCCTGCTCTGCACGCTGGGTATCAGCGTGCTGTGGGCCGGCGGACTGGCTGCGATCCTGCCGGCGGCCAAGGTGCTGATGTCTTCCGAGGGCCTGCACGGCTGGGTGTACAGGCTGGCGGCCTCGGACCGCCTGGGCGTGGACCTGGTCTCGTACTTGCCCCCCGAGCGCACCCAACTCCAGGGCCAGCAGCTCTCTTGGGTGGTGGCGGTGGGGCAGCCCCATCGTTCGCACCGCAACGCCGGCGCCCTGCTGCCGGGCCAGTGGGTGGTGGGTCTGGAGGATGGCGACGTCGCTCACCGGTTTCTGCGGGCGGATGCACTGCTGCGGCTGCTGGCGATGCAGCAGCCGGATCGGCGGATCACGCTTCGCGTATGCCGGTCGGACAGCGACCAGATTACGCTGTTGCCTGTGGTGACAAGCACGTTGACCCTGTCGACCCAAGCGATGCTTTGGCTGACCCGGCGCTTTCCCGAGCCGCGGACCTTCGCGGACCGCTTCCCGATCCTGTTGACGCTGCTGGTCTTCGGGATCGTCATCAGCATCCTGCGCGACGCCCTGCGGATTCTTCAGGAATTCCTGTCCAGCTCGGCGGTGTGGTACGCGGTGAATGACATCCGCAACGACAACTACAACGTGGCCCTGCGTCTGCCGGTGGGCTATTACGCCAAGCACGGGACCGCCGACGCGATCAGCCGTTTCACCTATGACGTGGGTATGCTGGCCCGGGGGCTCATCACGTTGCTGAGCAAGACGCTGGTGGAGCCCGCCAAGGCGTTGGCGACGCTGGCCCTGGCGCTCATCCTGTCCTGGAAGCTGACCCTGATCGCCCTGATCGCCGGTCCGCCGGCATTCCTGGCCATTCGCCGGCTGGGGCGGGCGATGCGACGCGTTTCGCGCCAGGCGATGCTGAGCATGTCCCAAATGCTGGAGGTGCTGGAGGAGACGCTCGGCGGCATCCGAGTGGTCAAGGCCTACACCATGGAGAATCGCGAGCGCCGGCGGTTCCTGCGGGTCAACCACCAGTTGCTCCGCCAGAACCTCAAGGTGTTCTTTGTGGAAGCGTTGACGGCCCCGATCGTGGAGGCGCTGGGGATCACCGCGGCCATGGCCGCCGTAGCCGTGGCGGGATACTGGGTGCTCCACAATCAGCACGACTTGGACGCCGAGAAGTTCCTGGCGTTGATGGCGTGCCTGGTGGCGATGTTCGACCCGATTCGCAAGCTCTCGTCCGTTTCGACCGTCTTTCACGCCTCGGACGCCGCCGCGGCGCGGATCAGGGAACTGCACGATGCGCCGCAGGAAGTCACGTCGCCCGGGGCGCCCAGTCTGCCGCGCCACCGGCGCAGCATCGAGTTCCGCCACGTCAGTTTCCGCTACGACGGGGCAAGCGATGATGCCCTTCGCGACGTCAACCTGACCATCCAGGCCGGCGAGAACGTAGCCATCGTCGGGCCCAACGGTTCGGGCAAGACCACGCTGGTGTCGATGCTCCCGCGATTGTTGGACCCCACGACCGGCCAGGTGCTCATTGATGGGACGGACATCGCGCGGTGCTCTTTGCGGTCGTTGCGGCGGCAGATCGGGCTGGTGACGCAGGACGCCGTACTTTTCCACGCCACGATCGAGGAGAACATCTCCTACGGTCTGCACCGTTCGCAGCCCGACAAGACCCGCCGCGCGGCCGAGCGGGCCTACGTGGACGAATTCATCCGGAAACTGCCCGAAGGATACGGCACCCTTGTGGGCCCCCATGGAGCGACGCTCTCGGGCGGGGAGAAGCAGCGGATCAGTATCGCTCGTGCCATCCTGCGCGACCCGGCTATCCTCATCTTTGACGAGGCGATGAGCCAGATCGACTCCGATTCGGAGCACCGGATTCAGCAAGCGATGCAGGAGTTCTCACGTGGCCGGACGACGCTGATCGTCGCGCACCGCTTTGCGACGGTGCTGGCCGCCGGCCGCATTGTGGTGATGCAGGCGGGGCGGATTCAGGACAGCGGCACGCACGACGAGTTGATGAGCCGCTGTGAACTCTATCGACACCTCTACGCCACTCAGTTCATCGCCACGGGCGGCTAGTGACCTTCGCCTTGCCCATGCCATCCGCCGGCGGCCAATGGCCCTGTGTTTCCGGACTGATGCCCCCGGTCTCTCGGAATGCCGATGGGGAACCCCCCCCCTACCAGGGCACGCGCAGGGCCCGGAGGGGATGCCGCAGGACGAACCGGGCCAGCTTGCGGCGCATCGCCCGCCGGACGGCGAGATCCCCTGACGGGGTATCGCGAAGGTAGGCCCACCGCATCTGCGGTTTGACGGTGTACTTCAGGAACCTCCGGTAGGCGCGGTTGAGCTCCTCATCCGACATGGCCGTGAGGTTCACCGACGGGCCCGGCACTTCGAAGTAGGAAAGGCTTCCCCAGGTCAGAGTGCTCCGCTCTTGTGGACTGAGGTCCTGGTAGATCGGCGTGCCGGGCAGCGGGAAAAGCCGGCCGGCGGCGATGATCTCGGGTCTGGCCTGGCGCAGGAACTTGACGGTCTGGTTCAAATCCCATGCCGTTTCGCCGGGCAGACCTACCATGATGTCGGCGAAGATGCGCAGGCCCGCCTGGCGGGTCAGCAAGACGGCCCGGCGGTTGAGCTCGGCGGTGGCGTTCTTGCCCAGCCGGCGCAGCGCGTCGCTTGAACCGCTCTCAAAGCCGTACTCCACCTGGATGCACCCGGCCGATTTCATCTGATTCAGCAGCTCGCTGTCCGCTTGGTCCACACGCAGGCAGGCGTCCCATTGGAGCTGTTGGTGCAGGCCGGCGCGTCGGATCTGCTCGCAGAGCTCCAGCAACCGCGAACGGTCGGCCCCCAGCGTGTCATCCTCAAAGTGGACGGCCTCGACGCCGAACCGCCGGCGAGCAACCTGCATCTGCTCGATGACGTACGGAATGGAATGGAACCGCACGCCGACGCCGGAAATCAAGTGCCCGGCGCAGAAGCGGCAGCGATTCGTGCAGCCGCGACTGGTGCGAATGTTGATCGCGGCGAGCTTGAGCCAGCGGATCAGGAATCGCCCTGGCGAGGTGTAGTAATCCATGCCGAATAGGTCGTAGGCGGGCGGTCCCAGGGTGTCCAGGTCCGTTACCGGCGGGCGGTCGGGCGTGCGGACGATGCCGCCGGCGGTGCGGAAGGCGATTCCCCGCACCGCTGGGCCGGGCCCGCCCTCGGCCAGCTCTCGCAGGGTGATTTCGCCCTCCCCGATGACGGCGACGTCGATCTGGGGACACTCCTGGAGCAGATGCTCGGGCAGGGCGGTGGGGTGCGGGCCGCCGGCCACTACCAGCGTCGCCGGGCCGCAGATCGTCTTGGCGTCCTGGGCCGCGAGTTGCCCTTCGGGCACACCCGGGGTTACCAGGGACAGTCCGACTATTTGCGGCTGGAACTCCTGCATCAATGTCTGCAGACTCGCCCGAGCGGCCGGCCAGTCAAAGCCGTTGCGCACCAACTGTTCCTCGGCGACGTACACCTTGACCTCATGGCCGCTGCGTCTCAGGACGGTCGCGATGCAGGCGATGCCAGTGGGCACCCATTGGGATCGAAAGATCCCTCGGGGCCAATCGGAGCGAGGAGGCGCGGGATAGACCAGCAGGATTTTCATCTGGATTTCAACGTACTCCGGAACCATTGCCGGCGGAATGAGTCGCGCCGAGCGTGTCCGCGCAGGACGACGCCGCGGCTCAGTGCCAGGCGGCTTAACCAAGGGGGCCGGGACAGGCCCAGACGCCGCGCTAACTCGCGGCAGCGGCTCTCGCCCAGCAGCTTATAGGCCAGCCACAGGCCCATCGCAACCGCCTTGGCCGCCCCGGTGCGGGCCAGGGCGTCCTTCAGCCAGGCCTCGTCCAGTCCCCCAGCCGCTTGACGAACCGCCAGCGTGAGGTCCACCAGCGGTTGCAGGCGATCGAAACTGTGGCTGGCGGCGCCGTGGACCGCCGCGATCAGGATCGTCCCGGCCGGGCTGGGATGGGGCAGAGGATCGGCTGGAGTCAGTTGCAGGTCCTCGAAGCTCACCGACACGCCGCGCCGCAAGGTGGGAGAGTTCACCAGGTTGGTGTGCACCTCCACGTGGCCGGCTGATCGCTGGGGCCGATGCCAGACCTCCTCCCCGTAACCCAGGGGGTGCTTCATGGCGACGACGACCGGCCGGTATCCCAGGTGCTCCATCCGGGGGCGTGTCGCGGCCAGCGCCGACTGCGGGATCAGCAGGTCCACGTCGGTGAAAGACCTCAGCGACGGGTGAGGATAGAGGCGATCGGCGAAATCGTAACCCTTCAGGACGATCACCGGCAAAGCAGCTTGGCGGAAGTCCTGGGTGATCTCGTGAGCCTGCTGCCGCAGCGCCAGGCACAGGCCTGTTCGTTGAAGGATCATGCCTGGGACGGATTCCCACAACGCCTGCGCCTTATCATCCCCGTTCCACAACACCTGGCCGCGATCCGCCAGGCGGTGGATGTTGGACGCGACCGCCGGCAACACGCCGTGACGATCCGCCAGATCCAGCAGGAGTTTCATCTGTTCCCCCCGCAAGGGAGCGACCGTGACCGGTATGTCGCGCCCGAGGGGATCGGCCAGTGCCGCCAGAATGGAATAGATCGGCTTCAGAGGTTCACCTCAGCAGCGACGTGACCAGCGCCCCAAGCTCTTGGAGGCGAGGGCCAAGGCTCACCTCGTACGTGTCGCTCGTGCGAACCAGCTCAGCCATGGCCGCGAACGCCCGCCCGTCGCTGCCCTCGCGGTGCTTCTCGTACGCACGCACGTTCTCGTTGACCAATCGGACCAGAGCGCGGGTTTTGTCCAGGGGATGCACCTGATGCTGCCAGGGATTGTGGGGATTGAGGAAAAGGATCAGCCCCGCCGAGGCGGCCACGCGGGTGGTCGGCGCCGCGGCCGGCCGCACATCCACCAGCACCTCATCGTTTCCGATGTGGCCCCTGTGAGGCAGTCCTGCCAGCCACGGCAGCATCTGAATCGTTTGGCGGTGGACCTTGCAGGGAAAGCGGAGGCCCCAGAGCTGCGCATCGTGGTGCGGCGTGGCCGGGCTGAAGAACGTGATGTCGTCGGCCAGCAGGCTGAAGCCTTCGCCGGCCAGGCCCAGGGCCGTGGTGGTCTTTCCCCTCCCGCTGAGGCCGGAGATGAGCACGGCCCGTCGCTGCGGCGGACGATCCAGGAACAGGCTGGCGGCGTGGATGACGTAGTGCCCCTGGTCGTTGAGGATGTCGCAGAGCCACGGCAGGACGCACGCCTCCAGCAGGCACCTTTCGGCCCCGGGCCGGACGACGAACTCCGCCCGCCCCGCCGACAAGTCCACGTCGGCCGTGGCTTGGTCGATCACCTCGGTTTGGCGTCTTCGCGGATTGCAGCGGAAGATGATTCGACTTCCGTTAGGCAGCGAACCCCGCCAGAATTCCGGCAGGTCCGTCAGGGCAGGCAAGTGCTGCGCGTAGCGAATGCGGAGGCAAAACGCCCCGTCGCCCGGCTGGGCGGCATAGGCGCCAATGGCGGCCTGCACGGGGGCGAGCAGCGCCGGGTCGTCCGCCTCGACGGCGATGCGTTCGCCATGAACGTCGAAATGGGCTTGGACGGAACACATAACGTGGATACTAAAAGCAAGGAGCAGAATACACTGCCCCTTGCTTTCGCCGCCATACGGATTTTTGTGTCAAATGGGTTTAGACCGGTACGCTCCCGTCCGCGGCCGAGCCGGTTGCGACGCCTGAAACGCCCCCCCGTTACATCCGAAAGCTGCTCACGCTTCTGAAACGTTGGCTGAGAAGAGGGCTTCTGGGGCGTTTCTACGCTTTCCCTAACCCGATACCGTGGCGAAGCCGCACTGTCTATTTAAAAGGGCCCCCCTGAGCCGCGGACCGGGCTTTGAGTCGTATCCGAGAGCTTTTCGCGCTTCTGGAGCGTTGGCGGAGAATAGGGTTTCTTCGTTTTCATGCGATCTCCTTCAACCGGCACTGTGGCGACGCCGCACTGCCCGCTTAACGCCTAGCGCCCGAGGTGATGGAGGGACCGCCTTGAGTCATATCTGAGAGCTTGTCCCGCTTTTGGAGCGTCGGCGGAGAATAGGGCTTCTTCGTTTTCATGCGAGCTCTTTCAGCCGGCATCGTGGCGACGCCGCAGAAGCCTACTTAACCCGTACCATCCCTAGCGCCTGAGGTGATGGGGGGACTACCTTGAGTCATATCTGAGAGCTTGTCCCGCTTCTGGAGCGTAGGCGGAGAATAGGGCTTCTTCGTTTTCATGCGAGCTCTTTCAGCCGGCACCGTGGCGACGCCGCAGAAGCCTGCTTAAGCATTACCATCCCTAGCGCCT
>Ga0187885_10002906_pt1 | contig 15981 bp, 18 predicted proteins | sample June2016WEW_20_1_3_FD_132970 | JGI IMG/M metagenome (GOLD analysis project Ga0187885, IMG submission 132970) | Peatland microbial communities from SPRUCE experiment site at the Marcell Experimental Forest, Minnesota, USA - June2016WEW_20_100 | ecosystem: Environmental > Terrestrial > Soil >... | reverse complement strand
CGCGCTCACCGACGCCATCGCCCCCGAGCACCTCGAAATCGCCGCCGCCGATGCCGAGCGGCTCGCCGGGCGTATCCGCAAAGCCGGCGCGATTTTCATCGGCGCTTATACCCCGGAAGCGATCGGCGATTACGTGGCCGGCTCCAACCACGTGCTGCCGACGGCGCGGTCGGCGCGGTTTTCCTCCGGCCTTGGCGTGCTCGATTTCATGAAGCGCACCTCGATCCTCAAATGCGGGCCGGAGCAGTTGCGGGCGCTCGCCGACGCCGCGATCACGCTCGGCACGGCGGAGGGGCTCGACGCCCATGCCCGTTCCGTCGCCATTCGGCTCAATCGCTGATGCCGCGCCCCGACCGCGACAAGGGTACCGGCCGCCTGGTGGCGGTGACGATCGATGAATCGTCGATCGGGCGGTCGAACAGCGACGTCGAGCACGAGCGCGCGGTGGCGATCTACGATCTGATCGAGGAGAACGCGTTTCGGCCGCACGGCCATGAAGGCGGACCGTACGCGCTCAACCTCGGCATCAGCGGCAACCGCCTGGTTTTCGATATCCGCACTACCGACGGCACGCCGGTGATCGCGCACCTGCTATCGCTGGCGCCATTCCGCCGCATCGTGAAGGATTATTTCACGGTCTGCGACAGTTATTACGCAGCCATCCGCGGCTCGACGCCCGACCGTATCGAGGCGCTCGACATGGCGCGCCGCTCGCTGCACGACGAGGGCTCGCATATCCTGATGGAGCGCCTCAAGCGCAAGGTCGAGCTCGATTTCGACACGGCGCGGCGGCTGTTCACGCTGGTCACGGTGCTGCACTGGAAGGGGTAGGGGTCGCGAATGGCGGCGTCCGCGACGCGACCGATGGCGCACCCCTTGGCGGTATTGTTTGCCTGCGGGCTCAATTCGGTGCGCTCGCCGATGGCGGCTGCGCTGTTTGCGCAGATATTCGGCCGCGGCATCTATGTTTCTTCCGCCGGCGTGCGCAAAGGCGACCTCGATCCGTTCGCGGTCGCGGTCATGGCCGAGATCGGCCTCGATATCTCGCGGCACAAGCCGGTCACCTTCGAGGAGATCGACGAGTGGGAGGGACTCAATTTCGACCTCATCATCACCTTGGCGCCGGAGGCCCATCACCGGGCGCTGGAACTCACCCGCACCAGCGGCGTCGATGTCGAGTATTGGCCGATGGTTGATCCGAGCGGCGTCGAGGGCAGCCGCGAGCAGCGGCTCGATGCCTACCGCGAGGTGCGCGACCAGCTGCTCGCGCGCATTCGCCAGCGCTTTTCCCGGCCGACTCCGGGCAATGAATGAATCAATTGGACGGCGGCGCGACCAGTTGTGGAACGGCGCATCATCCGCTAGGTTCCGCGCGAATTTTCGCTCGGATTTGGTCCCGGCCGCAGCCGAATGACAACGCTTCCAGGTAGCGAATGGCGAAGGAAGAACTCTTGGAATTTCCCGGTGTCGTGACGGAGCTGCTCCCGAACGCCACCTTCCGCGTCAAGCTCGAGAACGAGCACGAGATCATCGCTCATACCGCAGGCCGCATGCGCAAGAACCGAATCCGCGTGCTCGCCGGCGACAAGGTGCTGGTGGAGATGACGCCCTACGACCTCACCAAGGGTCGCATCACGTATCGCTTCAAGTGATCGCGAACAGCAAAAATTCCGATTTGCTCCGCTCGCTGCCTGCCGCGGCGACGGCCGCGTCGCCGCGCCAACGAAGAGCCCGGCCGTGATCGGCCGCGCCAAATTCGTGCTCGCCTCCGGCTCGCCGCGCCGGCTGGCGCTGGTCAACCAGGCCGGCATCGAGCCCGACGCGCTGCGCCCGGCCGACATCGACGAGACGCCGAAGCGGGGCGAATTGCCGCGCGCCTGCGCCACCAGGCTGGCGCGCAGCAAGGCCGAGACGGCGCTCGCCATGGTGCGGCTCGACGAAGAGCTCAAGGGCGCCTTCATCCTCGCCGCCGACACCGTGGTCGCCGTCGGCCGCCGCATCCTGCCCAAGGCCGAGCTGCTTGACGACGCGGCGCAGTGCTTAAGGCTTCTGTCCGGCCGCAACCACCGCGTCCACACGTCCGTCTGCCTGGTGACGCCGAAGGAAGCGTTCCGCCAGCGTCACGTGGAGACGCGCGTGCGCTTCAAGCGGCTGTCGAACGAGGACATCGAGGCTTACCTCGCTTCCGGCGAATGGCGCGGCAAGGCCGGCGGCTATGCCGCGCAGGGCATCGCCGGAACATTTATCGTGAAAATCGTCGGCTCTTACACCAACATCGTCGGCCTGCCGCTGTACGAGACGATGACGCTCCTGGGCGGCGAAGGCTATCCGATCCATTTCGGTTGGCTCAACGCGGTGTGAGAGCATGATCCCGAAATGTGGGAACCGGTTTTCGGAAAAGATCATGCGCAAACCACACCTGGGCACGGCCATGCTTCGATTAAGCCGCGCCCTAGCGCGGCCGTCCGCGCCTCCCATATTTTGCCGATGAGCGACGCTAAAAGTCCCAAATGCCCGACTTGCGGCAAACCGACGGTTGCGGCGTTCCGGCCGTTCTGCTCCAAGCGTTGCGCCGACGTCGACCTCCACCGCTGGTTCTCCGGCGTCTACGCCGTGCCGGTGACGGAAGACGAAGAAGAGGATGAGCGCCGCGAGGACGGCGGCGAAGCGCCAAGCTAACTCATCAAACTGATCGAGTTCTGACGGCATCGCCCGCATTCTGGACAGCCGGAAATCGAGCCTCTATAACCGCGGCGCTCGCGCGGGCCCGCTTACGGGTTCCGCTCGGCGAGCGCGCAAAGTGGGCCCAGGTAGCTCAGTTGGTAGAGCACTGCACTGAAAATGCAGGTGTCGGTGGTTCAATTCCGCCCCTGGGCACCATCAACGCAAATCGTCACTGAAAGGATTTATCTTTTTTCGGTTTTTCCCAACCCTGATTTTGAGGGTTGGGAATTTTCGTGCGGCTTTTGTTCCACCAGCTTAGCAACGGCTCCAGCAGCGAGCCGCTTCTGGTCTGCCGCACGGGTGTAGCGTGCCACTTCCTTGAGCGTCGTGTGGCCGGTGACGGCGGCAATTTCCTTTTCGGTGCATCCGGCTTCTGCAAGGCGGCGAGCCGCTGCCTTACGCAGACCGTGCAACACGCATCGGTCAGGAAGGCCTGCGGCGGCAATCGCGTCGGCCATCATGTTTCCGTAGCCAGCATAGGTGAACGGCTTGTTGAATGCCGTCGTCAACATAACCACGTTGTTGCGTGGCCACGCACGAAGCGCCGCAGATAGGTTCGGGTGAAGCGGAATGGTAAGCCGAGCGCCGGTCTTGGCCTGCACGACGTTGATGGCGTTTCCTGCAACATCGGTCCACGCCATACGCGCAACGTCGGCGCGGCGCTGCCCGGTGTAGAGGTGGAGCGCGTAGGCCGTCCGTTCGCGCGAGCCGATGGGCCATCGGTCCTCGTATTGCGCGATCTCATCCTCGGTCCAAGTATGAAATTCGTGCTCGGGGAAGGTTTTTATCCTTAGTGTAGGATCGTCGGAGCGCCAGCCGGCATCAATTGCGAACTTCATCAACGTCCGGACCTCACCTCCGTTACCAACCCAATCGATAACTTGGATAGAATTTTCGCCTCGCGGGGCGTTAAAAAAGGGCCAATCCCTGATATGGTGAAACCAACGAAGGGCGGGAAGCGAGCAAGGCTAGGGGCGAATGATCAAGCGCGGAACGGCGGTGGGTTTGATAACCGCCCTGCTCTGCCTCGCAGGGGAAGGGTGGGCCGAGGAAAAGGAGCCTTCCGCAATCATTGAGATGGGCGGTGCGGCGGAGTGGGGCCTGCGGGACGGCGGGCAGAGCTTCGGCCCCGCGGTCGCCATAGATGTCACTCCTCTCAAGAATTGGTTGGAAATTGAAGCGGGCGTTGCGTCTCAATTTGGCGATGGTCGTACGGACTGGAACACCGATCTCGTGTTCAAGAAGCCCTTCACGTTGTCCCCCACCGTGGAGGTCGAGGTTGGTGGTGGACCTGCATGGATGCATGCGACAGGCGGAGGAAAAACGGCCGATTCGCTTGGCGGCGAGGCCGTGGTCGAATTCCAGTTCTGGCCATGGCCGAATAGAAATTACGGTTGGTATCTGGAACCAAGCTATGGATACGATTTCGGCAGCGGGCATGCGCAATCGTTTGGTTTAACAGTGGGCCTCCTCATTGCGATTCCCTAACCAGCCGTATTAGCTGTCCGCTCCAGGCTTCATCAGAGGGGCGCAATGCGTCCTGGACAACACACGGACGAGCCAGACCTGCGCGTGGCGCTTTCGGCCCTGCGTGAGGGTAATCTAGCCGCGGCGGCAGCGATCGCGCAGCGTCTTCTAGACAATAAACCGCATGATCCGGCCGTTCATCAGCTTGCCGCTGCCATTGCATTGCAGGAAGGCGACACCGCGCAAGCCATGCGCTCGGCGGCGGTGAGCCTCGCGCGGCGCCCGGACCACGTTCCTACTCTGGTTATTGCCGGCCGCGCGGCGCTTGCGGGGGACGACGTCGCTGGCGCGGCCGTTTTCTTTCGCCGCGCTGCCGCGCTTGCACCCGAGCGAGCCGATGCGGCCTTCCTGACGTGTGTAACACTGCTCGAACTTGGCGATCCCGAAGCAAGGTCGCTACTCCCCCGGCTGTTGGTTAGGTTTCCTGATGACGCCGAAGGATGGCGCCTGCTCGGTGCTGCTTTACAGCGCGCCGATCAGCCCGAGGCGGCGCTGGTGGCCTTCACACGCGCAACGCAGGCCATGCCCTCGCTCGCGTTGCATCTGCGGCGTGGCATGTTGCTGGAATCTCTCGGCCGCCTGACGGAAGCGGCCGACGCCTACCGCGCCGCTGCGGATCATGCGCCCGACAGCAGCGAGGCGGTGCTCAAGCTCGGTCTGTGTTTGCGTCGGACGGGCAATACCGCGAACGCCGCGGTAGCGCTCGAGCGGGCCGTCGCCCTCGCACGAGAAAGCGGCAACGCGTGGTTCGCCGTGGGTCTGGTCAGACAGGACAAGCGCGAGTTCGGGGCCGCGGCGGACGCCTATGGTCGCGCGCTCGAGCTCCGGCCCGATCTCGCCGAGGCCGCCGTCAATCTCGGCATCTGCCACCAGGAGAACGGTGACATGGCAGCCGCCAAAACGGCCTACCGGCTCGCATTAAGGCTGCGGCCCGACACGTTTGGCCGCATCGCGCAGGCTCTGGCTGTGGCGCCGATGGGCGAGGTATGGCTCGACCTCGCGGCGTTGCGCCATTCGCTTGCCGACTGATCATCGACGCCGGGCGCGGTAGCGCCGCCGATAAATGCCGGGGTTCGACAAGAGCGCCGCGCCGGTCTCGTCGTAGCGCCGTTGAGCTTCTTGCGAGAGCGGCTCGACGACCAGCTCGGCAACGTCGCGGGTGACCGGAAAGCATTGTGCCACAGGCGTTCCGGCCGGCAAGACGCCGCTGAAACTCGGATCGACCCAGACTGCCGGAAACAGAATTCCGACATCGTTGAAACGATCGGCATCGACCAGGCCGGTGAGCAGGCGGAACGGCAGGTCCGCCCTGTTTACCGGGTGCGTTGCGAACAGCGAGTAACCCGGTTCGAGCTCGATCGTCCAGAAGCTGTTGAATTTGATTACCGCTCGGGAGGCATCGTGAAACGGCGTGCCGGAAACCTGGGCGGGCACGTGAAAACTCAGCGGCGAGCGCGGATGCGCTTCGACCGAAAGCGGCGGCAACTCCCAGGACCAGGAGAATTTGCCATCGCGCACAGTGACATCGCACGGCAGCGGCATGACGAATCCATACGCCATCGCATCGACGAAAGGCGGACATTGCTTGACGGTCCGTATCTGCTGGTCGTGCAGATCTGAAAATGCCGACGCCGGCATGCTGCGCAGCCAATCCGGCAAAGCGCCGCGAGCCGCGACCGGCCGCGGCAGGCGGTCGTACAGGGCGGGATCGCAGCGAAACACGATGCGCATGATCTCTTTGCCTAAAGACCCCGGTAGAGCCCGAAATTGAAAGCAATCGAGATGCGCAAGCCGTTGCCGCGATAGGGCCGCACCGCGTGCAGCAGAAAGGATGGAAAAAGAAACATCAGTCCGGGGCGCGGACGAATGGTCTCGGCGCTGCCCGCCGACAGCCCATCCTCGCCGCCGAATTTGAGGGCAGGGGCGTGCATCATCGGGGCCGGTCCGCGAGGATCGAACATCTCGAACTCCCCGCCCAGCGACGGATCGTCGGCGCAGCCGCCATCGCTGACATAGTAGGTCCCGGACCAGAACGAACCCGGATGATAGTGGCAGGCATTCGAGTCGCCATGTCCGCTGACATTGGCCCAGGCCTCCGTCTTCCACTCCGGCCGCACTGCCCGCCCTTCCCGATCGGCCGTCAGCTTCGTTGCCAGGTCGCGCCCGAATGTCAAAATTTCCTCGGCTCGCTTGCCGCCCCATTCGGCAAAGTCCCGTGTCGAATGCCAGCCACCCATGTTGGAGGCGCCGATACTCGGTTGCTCGGCCCGACGGCGTAGAATGATCTCCTGCAGCTCGGCGTTGCGCGCATCCGCGTCGGGCAGAATGACTGCCGCCACCGGCGTCGCGAATAGACCCTTCACCTGAATTTCAATTTGCGACATTGCATTCCTCGGTCACGCAGATTCCGACGTTTCGCCAGCACGACCGTCCAACGGCGGCGTCGAAGCCAGCCGCTCCGGCGCGGTCTCTGGTCCAGAATACCCTACCGGGTGAGAAATTCCTCGCGGTGTTTGACCATGAAGTTCTCGAGCGCCATCACCTGTGCTGGCGATAATCGCAGGCCGAGCTTGGAGCGGCGCCACAGGACGTCGACGGCTTCCTCCGCCCATTCCTCGCGCATCAGATAAGTCACCTCCGCCTCGGTCAAACCGCTGCCAAAATCCCGGCCCAATGAGCTCCAGTGGGTTGCGCCATCGAGGATCACCCGCGCGCGCGTGCCGTAGGCGCGGGCAAGGCGGCGGGACTGATGCGCGCCGAGCCACGGATAATCGCGAACAATATCCTTGACCAGCACCTCGAAGCCCTGAACCGGGAAATCGCCGCCGGGCAGAGGCTCTGCGCCCGACCAGTTGCGGCGCGTACGAGCCTTCGCCGGCAGGTGCCGATCGAGCTTATCGAGCGCGTGCAGCGCAAGTCTTCGATAGGTCGTGATCTTACCGCCGAATATCGAGAGCATCGGCGCGCCGGCGTCGTCCAGATCCAGCACGTAATCGCGTGTTGCCGCCTGTGCTTCGCTCGCGCCGTCGTTGTAGAGCGGCCGGACCCCTGAATAGGTCCAAACCACCTCCGCCGGAGTGATCGCCATGCTGAAATATCGGTTTGCCGCCTGGCACAGATAGTCGATGTCGTCGGCGGTCGTCTTGACCTGACCCGGATCGCCGACATAGTCGCGCTCGGTCGTGCCGATCAGCGTGAAATCGCCTTCATACGGAATGGCGAAGATGATGCGTTTATCGGGATTCTGAAAAATGTAGCAGCGGTCATGCGCGTAGAGGCGGGGGATCACGATGTGCGACCCCTGGACCAGACGAATGCTGGCGGGCGCGTTACGCCGCTGGGTGGCAGCGAGGACGTCGGCCACCCACGGGCCGGCGGCATTGATCAGAATCTTCGCCTGCACCGCTTCGGTGCCGCCGCCGGGCCGGCAGTTCACCGTCGTCAGGCGCCAAACATCGTCGCTCCGGTCTGCGGCAACAGCCTTGGTCCGGGTACGAATCGTCGCTCCACGGTCCGCCGCATCCCTGGCGTTGAGCGCCACTAGGCGGGCATCGTCCACCCAGCAATCGGAATACTCGAAACCGACCGAGTAATCGCCGCGTTTGAGCGGCCGCCCGGCCTCGTCCTGGGTCAGGTCGAGCGTGGAGGTCGCGCGCAGAAGCTCGCGCCCGCCGAGATGGTCATAGAGGAACAAGCCTAGCCGCAGCAACCAAGCCGGGCGCAGCCCCTCGTGGTACGGCAGCACAAAACGCAATGGCCAAATGATGTGCGGCGCCATGCGCCACAGCACCTCGCGCTCCATCAGGGCTTCGCGCACGAGGCGGAATTCGAGATGTTCGAGATAGCGCAGGCCGCCGTGGATCAGCTTGGTCGATGCGGAAGAGGTGCCGCTCCCGAGATCGGCCTGCTCGCAAAGGTAGACCGAAAGGCCGCGGCCGGCCGCATCGCGTGCAATACCGCAACCGTTGATCCCGCCCCCGATGATCGCGACATCGTAGGTCCCGCCCACCCGTTCCTCCCCAGCGCGGCGCGATGCCGTTATTCGTTTTTTGATTACTAGGACGGTAAGTGAATAATAATCACGACACAAGCGCACATTTCGAAATTTGAAACGAAACTCCGCATGAGCACACTGCCGGGCTAGCCTGGGCTTCCGTCGGTGTTTGGGCCTTTCAGCGCGCGGGATCGCCTAATGGCGAAAGGCTAGAGACGACCTCTTCTGTTGCCGTTTCGATCACCTTGACGTGGTGCGTCGAGCAGACTTCGCGGAGCCGGGCGGAGGTCAGCCTATCAGTGACGAAAGCATGGATTTCGGACATGTGGCCGATGCGGACCGGAGCGGCCCGGTCGACTTTCGTGCGGTCACAAACCAAAAGCACCCGCCGGGCGTTGTCGATGATGGCGCGGGAAACGTTGACCTCGCGCGGGTCAAAGTCGAGCAGCGATCCGTCTTCATCGAGCGCCGAGGCGCCGATCACAGCCATATCGACCTTGAATTGCTTGATGAGATCGACTGCCGAACTGCCGATGACCGCGCCATCAGAGCGTCGTACCAAGCCTCCGGCCACGATAACATCGATGCTCGGATAACGATACAGCGCCATAGCGACGTTTAGGTTGTTGGTGATGACAAGAAGATTCTGATGATTTTTCAGAGCGTTGGCGACTTCTTCAGTCGTCGTGCCGATGTTGATGAAGAGCGAGCATTGGTTGGGGATGAGTGCCGCAGCCGCAATGCCGATCTCGCGCTTCTCGGTGGCCGCGATGAAGCGGCGCGCCTCATAGGACAGATTTTCCACGGAGGAGGCGATGATCGCGCCGCCATGGGTCCGCGATAAGACGCGAAGATCACAAAGCTCGTTGAGGTCGCGGCGGATCGTTTGCGGAGTGACGTCGAACCGTGCCGCAAGATCCTCAACTGTCACCCGACCGATGGATCGAGCCAAGCTGACTATCGTGTTCTGCCTGTCACTGAGGAGTTGCATGCGCGCCACCCTTCCCCGCAAAACTCCCGCACCCATAAGGGCGTCTTTGCATAACGCTCAAGTCGGCGCTGGTCCACCGGACCGCGAACATGGTAAAATTCTCTTTTCATTTTCGTTTTGACCGTTTATGATTGATATCGGGTTCGAATGCAAATCAGTTCGGGTAACGAACGAAAGCTGCAGGGGGGAATACGGTGTATGCCGCGCGCTGCCGAATCGGCCGCTTTGCGCGCTCGCCATTCTCGGATGGCGGCGCTCGCCGCGTCCTTCGCTCTTGGGCCGCCACCATCGGCTCTAAACATCACCTACAAAGCGAGCTTTCTGCGGACATTTCGGCCAAGATGCTTGCCTAACGGCCGGGAGCGCATGAGCATCTGCCTTGAAAGCGTCAGTATGGTTTCGATGGGAGAGAGCATCATCAACGACGTCTCGCTCACCGTCGAACGGGGCAGTATGAACGTCCTGCTCGGTCCGACGCAGGCGGGTAAGACCACGCTGATGCGGCTGATGGCCGGCCTCGATAAGCCGACCTCAGGGCGCATCCTGGTCGATGGCAAGGATGCAACCGGGGTCCCGGTACGCGAGCGATCGGTGGCGATGGTGTACCAGCAGTTCATGAACTATCCGTCGCTGTCGGTCTACGAGAACATTGCCTCGCCGCTGCGTGTCGCCAAACTAAAATCTGACGAGATCGACCGGCGTGTTTTGAAGGTGGCGCGACTGCTTGGTTTGGAATCGATGCTCGACCGCCTGCCGCACCAGCTCTCGGGCGGGCAGCAGCAGCGCACCGCCATTGCGCGCGCTATCGTCAAAGACGCCGATCTGGTGCTGCTCGACGAGCCTCTGGCCAATCTCGACTACAAGCTGCGCGAGGAGCTCCGCGAGGAGTTGCCGTCGATTCTCCAGCAAGCCGGCGCGATCCTCGTTTATGCGACAGCCGAACCGCTCGAGGCGCTGCTGCTCGGCGGTATCACCGCGACCTTGTCCGAGGGGCGAGTCATCCAGTGCGGACCGACACCGCAGGTTTATCACCGGCCGAATCACATCGACTCGGCCCGCGTCTTTTCCGATCCGCCACTCAACGAAGTGACGGCCACCAAGCAGGGCGACTTGGTCCGGCTCGGCGTCGATATCACTGTGCCGGCCGTCGGCGTCGTGGCCAAGGTGGCGGATGGAATCTACACGCTGGGCTTCCGCGGCGACATGGTCCGCCTGGAGGCGCCTTGGCCCGCCTCCGTCAGCCTTCCCGGCCGGATCGCGCTGGCCGAGATCAGCGGTTCCGAAAGCTTCGTCCATGTCGAGACGGCACTCGGCACCTTCGTGTGCGTGGAGCGCGGCGTGAGCATGCGACAGCCGGATCAGTCGGTGACGTTGCACATCGACGCGGCGCGCATTTTTTTATTTGACCGCGCCGGCCTGCCGGTCGCGGTCGCGCCGGACTCGTGATCGGAGCGAAGCATGGCGCGCATAAGGCTCGACGGCATCGCTCATAGCTACGACACCCGCTCGTCTACCCCGGCGCTCAAACGGCTCGATCACGTCTGGCAGCACGGACGCGCCTATGCGCTGCTCGGCCCTTCCGGTTGCGGCAAGACCACGCTGCTCAACATCATATCGGGCCTCATCATGCCGTCCGAAGGGCGGGTGCTGTTCGACGAAAAGGATGTCACGGAGCAACCAACCGAGCGGCGCAACATCGCCCAGGTGTTTCAGTTTCCGGTCATCTACGACACCATGAGCGTCGGCGAAAACCTCGCATTCCCGTTGAAGAACCGCGGCATAGAGCGCAGCGCGATCAAGGCGCGTGTCGCCGAGGTCGCCGATCTACTCGGCCTTACCAAGGATTTGTCGCGCCGGGCGCGGAATCTCACCGCCGAAGCCAAACAAAGGGTCTCGCTCGGGCGCGGTCTCGTCCGTTCCGACGTTGCCGCGATCCTGTTGGACGAGCCGCTGACCGTCATCGATCCCTCGCTCAAATGGCAGCTCCGGTCGAAGCTCAAGGCCGTGCATCGGGCCCTCGACCTGTTGATGATCTATGTGACGCACGATCAGGTCGAAGCGCTGACGTTTGCCGACGAAGTCGTGGTCATGAAGGACGGCAGCGTGCTGCAGGCGGCGACGCCGGCGCGGCTGTTCGAACAGCCGGAGCACACGTTCGTCGGCTATTTCATCGGCTCGCCCGGCATGAATCTGGTCGCGGCGGAGGTGGAGGGCCACGTCGCCCACGTAGCCGGCCAGCCGATCGAGCTGGGGGCGCGCTATCCGAAGCTCGCCGCCGCCTCGACGGTTCTCGGCTTTCGACCCGATTACACCTTTCTCACTCCCGATGGCGGCGGCGTTCCCGTGCGGATCAGACGCCTGGAGGATCTCGGGCGACGCCGGCTGGCCCGCGTGGCGCTCGGCCCGCACGAAATCTTCGCAACCGTGCCGCACGACGTGCGGATCGACGGCGAGCAAGCGCACTTGGCGATCCGGCAGGATCGGTTGTTCGTCTACGCCCACGACGAGCTCGTTACTGGAGATCGTCGATGATGGAAAAGCCGCTCAACAATCGCGCTTGGCTGATGGTCGCGCCGGTTTTTGTGCTGGTGCTGTTCTCGGCGCTGCTGCCGATGATGACCGTGGTGAATTACTCGGTCCAGGATTCGCTTGGGCAGAACCAATTCTTCTGGAACGGCGACGCTTGGTTTCGCGAGCTACTCGATCCGTCCAAGGAGATCGGCGCCCGCTTTGCCGACGCCTTATTGAGGAATCTGAGCTTCTCCCTGGTGGCGTTGCTGATCGAAGTGCCGCTCGGCATCGCCGTGGCATTGACGCTGCCGCGAGGAGGGCGGGCGGTCGGCCCCGTGCTGGTGATCATTGCGCTGCCGATGCTGATCCCCTGGAACGTGGTCGGCACGATCTGGCAGATTTTCTCGCGCGCCGACATCGGCCTGTTCGGCGCCGCGTTGACCGGTTTGGGCCTGCACTACAACGTCACGCAGGACGCCATCTCGGCGTGGTCCACGATCGTCGTTATCGACGTCTGGCACTGGACGCCGCTCGTCATTCTACTGATTTATGCGGGCCTGCGGGCCATTCCCGACGCCTATTATCAAGCGGCGCGGATCGATGCCGCGAGCCGCTGGGCGACATTCATCAATATCGAGCTGCCGAAGCTGCAGAAAGTTCTCGTTCTCGTCATTCTGCTGCGCTTCATGTACACGTTCATGATCTATACCGAGCCGTTCGTGGTTACCGGCGGCGGACCGGGCAGCGCCACGACGTTTTTGTCGATCGACTTGGTCAAGATTGCGTTGGGGCAGGTCGATCTCGGCCCGGCGGCGGCGATGTCGCTCGTCTACAACCTCATCACCCTCACGCTCTGCTGGATCTTCTTCACCGTCATGGTGCAGCTCGACCGCCGGAGGTATGCCTGATGGCCGACGTACTGCCCCGCACTAGCATCGCCATGGCGCGCAGCCGCCCGCGCGCATTTGCCGTGCGCCGCGGCTCCGGCCTGCTGTCTAAGCTCGGATTTGCCGTCTACCTCATCGCGCTGATGCTGCCGATCTACTGGCTCATCAATATGAGCCTGCGCAGCAACGAAGAGATAATGTCCACTCTGGCATTTTGGCCGCATCATCCATCGCTGGAGAAATATTTTTACATCTTCAACGACCCGACCTGGGTTCACGCGTTCGGTGTCTCGCTCACCTACGTGGCGATCAACACCGTCATCTCGGTGACGGCGGCGCTGCCGGCCGCCTATGCCTTCAATCGCTACCACTTCATCGGCGACAAGTATTTGTTCTTTTGGCTGTTGTCGAATTTGATGGCACCGGCGGCGGTCTACGCCATGCCGTTCTTCAATCTGTACTACGCCATCGGCCTGTTCGACACGGTGTGGGCAGTCGCCTTGGCTCACTGCCTCTTCAACGTACCGGTGGCGGTTTGGATTCTCGAAGGCTTCGTTGCCGGCGTGCCGCGGGAGATCGACGAGATGGCGGCGATCGACGGCTATTCGTTTCCCCGCTTCTTCATTCGGATTTTCCTGCCGCTGATCGCCAACGGCGTTGGCGTCACCGCATTCTTCTGCTTCATGTTCTCGTGGGTTGAGCAGCTGCTGGCGACGACATTGACGGCGACCGACGCGCTGCCGTTCGCGGCGGTGATGACCCGCAGCTACTCGGTGGCGGGAATGGATTGGTCGCTACTCGCGGCTGCTGGCGTGCTGACGATGATTCCGGGCGCGGTCGTGATCTGGTTCGTGCGCAATCACATCGCCAAGGGCTTTGCCCTCGGCCGGGTCTGAAAGGAAGCCCTGCAATGCTCGCGTGGATGGCATGGACCTGGCAGACGGCGCTGTTTTTCGGCCTGATCGCGATCGCTCTCTTGGTGCTGACGCTGCTGGCGATCTTCCGGCCGCAGCCACCGCGCATGGGCATTCTCGGCTTTCCGACCCAGCGCGGCGATCGGTTCTTTGTGACGCTGATCGGCTCCGCTTTCATCTTCGTTCTGTGGATGCGTTTCGGCGGCGGCGCCTTGTGGTACCCGCTGGCGGCATCCGTCGTGTACGGGTTCGCAATGTTCAAGTTTGCCTGACAAGGGCAGCAAATAACCCACGCGCATGCCGCGCGCGGGATGGTGGGAGGAAACGACAATGGACGTGAAGCGACGTGACGTGTTGAAGGGCGCGGCGGCGACCACTGCCGCCGTCGCCGTCGGAGCGCCGGCGATTTTAACGCCGACGCCGAGCTATGCTCAGCAAGTGGATGCGGCCAAGAAATGGGTCGATTCGGAGTTCCAGCCCTCGACGCTGACCAAGGATCAGCAGATGGCGGAGATGGAGTGGTTCATCAAGGCTTCGCAGCCCTTCAAGGGGATGAAAGTCAGCTGCGCCTCGGAAATCATCAGCATTCACGAATACGAGTCGAAGACGCTGACCAAGGCCTTTGCCGAAATCACCGGCATTCAGGTCAACCACGAGATGATGGACGAGGGGCTCATCGTCGATAAGATCGAAGTCGAAATCCAGTCCGGCCGGCCGATTTACGATTTCTGGATGAACGATTCCGACTTCATCGGGACACATCCGCGCTACAACGACATCGTCGACGGCTCGCTGACCGATTTCATGGCCAACCACGGCAAGGACATCACCAATCCCAACCTAGATCTGAAAGACTTCATCGGTCTATCCTTTGCGACCTTCACAGACGGCAAACTCTACCAGCTACCCGATCAGCAATTCGCCAATCTCTATTGGTTCCGTTACGACTGGTTCCAACGGCCGGAGTTCAAGGAAGGGTTCAAGAAACAATTCGGCTATGACCTGGGCGTGCCGGTCAATTGGTCGGCCTATGAGGACATCGCGGAATTTTTCACTAATACGGTGAAGACGATCGATGGCCAGCGTGTCTATGGCCATATGGACTACGGCAAGAAGGATCCGTCGCTCGGCTGGCGCTTCACCGATGCTTGGCTCTCGATGGCCGGCAACGGCGACCGCGGCCTGCCCAACGGGCGTCCGGTCGACGAATGGGGCATTCGTGCGGAGGACGGCATTCCACGTGGATCGTCGGTAAGCCGCGGCGGCGACGCGAATGGCGCGGCAGCCGTTTACGCCCTGACCAAATACGTCGAATGGCTCAAGAAATACGCACCGCCGGAAGCGTCCGGCATGGACTTCCTCGAAGCCGGGGCGGTGCCGGGCCAGGGGCATATCGCGCAGCAGATCTTCTGGTACACCGCGTTTACCCACGCGCTGAGCAAGCCGGATCTCCCGGTCATGAATGCGGACGGTACGCCGAAGTGGCGTATGGCTCCGAGCCCGCATGGCGCCTACTGGAAGGAAGGCATGAAGCTCGGGTACCAGGACCAGGGCTGCTGGACCTACCTCAAATACGCGGAGATGGAGAGGATCAAGGCCGGCTGGCTCTACGGCCAGTTCTCCGTATCGAAGACCGTCACCCTGAAGAAGGCGGTCGAGACCCTGCACGTAATCAGGGAGAGCGACATCTGGAGCGACGCCATCACGGCGATCGCTCCCAAAACGGGCGGCTGGGTCGAGTTCTACCGTAGCCCGGCGCGGAAGCTGTGGACGCCGACCGGCGTCAACGTGCCCGAATACGGCAAACTAGCGCAGGTGTGGTGGCAGAACGTGTCGAAAGCGATCTCCGGCGAGCAGACGCCGCAGCAGGCCATGGACGGTCTGGCGCGTGATCAGGATGCCATCATGGCGCGGCTGGAAAAGTCGGGCGTTCAAGGCAAGCTCGGTCCCAAGCTGAACGAAGAACATCCTGCCGAGTACTGGTACGAGAAGGCAAAGAAGGACGGCAATCTCGCGCCGCAACCCAAGCTCGCCAACGAAAAGCCGCAGGGAATCACCATCGACTACGACGAACTCCTCAAGTCCTGGAAGGCCGAAAAGCCGCAAAAAGGCTGAGGTCTAAGCAAGATCGGAGCAGGGCCATCGCCGGCCCTGCTCCGAACCGGACGCCCATCCGGGCGAGGCGATACACCACGGCGTTCGGGAGTTGACGAGAGCGTCGCGGGCAGCAATGCCTAAAGGGGCGCCGCATCGCGGCGCCCCTTTAGGATTCACATAGCACGATCCGGCATTTGCTCTGCTTGGAAAGCTGCGTTGATGGGATACATCCTCGCCGTCGATCAAGGCACCACCTCGACGCGCACGATCATATTCGGCGCGGACGGCACTCCGCTGTCGGTCGCACAGGAGGAGTTCAGGCAAATCTATCCGCAT
>Ga0187885_10002899_pt1 | contig 16010 bp, 19 predicted proteins | sample June2016WEW_20_1_3_FD_132970 | JGI IMG/M metagenome (GOLD analysis project Ga0187885, IMG submission 132970) | Peatland microbial communities from SPRUCE experiment site at the Marcell Experimental Forest, Minnesota, USA - June2016WEW_20_100 | ecosystem: Environmental > Terrestrial > Soil >... | reverse complement strand
CCACGCGAGGTCATCCCGCTCGAGCGATAGGAGAATTGGGTCACGAAGGGTCGCAGAGATGGCGCCTGCCCGGAAAAGGCCTTATTCAGGGCGAACTCCTGACGAGCCAGGTGCTGAGGTAGCAGCACCGTTTCCGTCAGAGACTTGCCGTGATTTGAGCCAATTCCGGGCGGGCATGGGTTTAGACCGCCCCGGGCGCTAGAGCAGCTTCGAAGGTCAATAGACCAGCCGCCATCTCCTCGGATTCGATTCCGATATAGTAGGCGGTCATCGCCGGCGAAGCGTGCCCGTAGATGTGCTGAATAGTCACCAGCGGCACCCGGGCACGGTAGGCGATTCGTCCGAAGCTTCGACGTAGTATGTGCGCCGAGAGGTGGAACGGGAGCCCCGCGAGCCGTCCCACGGCTGTTAGGCGGTCGTCGTAGGCGGAATCCTTCAAGGGAAAATAGAGTTCCGAGCCCCGCTTGTCCATCGAGAGCAGCACGTTCCGAAGATAGCTCCCAAGCTGGATAGTCCGAGTCCCGGTCTTTCCCTCGATTCGGGCTTCCGCATGGTCGAGCGCGAGCAGAACGTCCCGTGCGCGAAGGCGTCGTACCTCCGCACGCCGGAGTCCGTTCATACCTCCCGAAGCCACGACCAAACGGTCGAGGTCGTCCCGACACGCGCCCCAAACCTGGGCTAGCTGTTCGCGCGTTAGCCAGTCCCTCGGGCCGGCCTTCGCGTTCATCGCCCAGAGCTTCCGGTCCTCGGCGAGCGGCGCCCCCTCCCATCGGAGGAAGCCCCGCAGTGCCTGAAGGTAGAAGCTCCGAGTTTTCGGCGCCCAGATGGTAGATCGCTTGACCCGAGCGACCATCTCGGCAGTCACGTCGCAAGCTTTGGCCGGCGCGGGTCGAACCCCGACTCGCTCCCAAATGCCCGGCGTTCGACGCCCGTGCGGGTCTCGACCCGTCACGAAGCGCGCGAGCGCCATACGAATCCCCTCGGTGTGTTCCTCGCTCCATACGATTTCGTTCTTCCGCACGTACCCCGTAGTCCGTTCGTTCCACCACCGCGCCTTTTCGGGCACGGTGTCCTCCGACCGGGCGTGAGGGCGAGGATGGGATATAACGTCGATTTCTTCCCTGCTAGTGGGGGCCCAGGGTGAACGGAGCCCGCTTGTCGGTTGTGCTCTTCGTTGCGACTTGTGTAGTCGCGGTCGCAGCCGTCCCTGTGTTTGCCGTACTCGGGCTTTGGTACGGTTCTGGTACGCTCCTCGTTGCCGTCGCCGTGTTCGCAGGGTGGCTTCTATCCCGCCCTCGGGCAGTAGGACGTAGGACCTCCCCCGAGGCCGTGAGACCACCCGGCCCCCCGAGAAGTGTCTATCGCGGAGAGGATACGGAAGACAACCGCGTCGAGATAATCCACCCCGGACCGGAATTCGACAGAGTTGTCGACGTGAAGCGAGACAAGCGGAGCCGGTACAGAATCTTTCGGCCCAAGTAGATGCTAATATCGAGGCAGGGATTCCGGCAGGGGGGAATTCGTTGGCGAAGAGACGTAACCTGAAGCCGGCTTCCGCTCCTGCGACACCTGCCCGGAAGGATGCCACGCCCGGCTCGAATTCTCGAAATGTGTACCGCTTAAAGGTCGACGGTGGCGCCGTTGGAGTCCGGGTCTTTCCCGGATTCACCGACAATGACCTCCACGTCGAGACACGTAACGTCCGGGAGCCGGTAGTCGACTTCGGCGGGAAGCGCAACCGCTGGAAGATCGAGCCGAAGTGACACTTCAAGGGATTGCCCGTGGCAAAACGACGGAAACTAGCGGTGTCCCCGGCCCCTGAGCCACGTCGCGTAGCCCCAGGAGCCCCCTCGGGCAACGTTGTCATTCTTCGAAATGTCGAGGGCTGGAAGGGAGGCGTCAGGATAGTGGGGGGGACCGACAATACCGTGGACCTCCAGACGCGCAATGTCGAACGCCCCGCCGAGGACATCGGCGGCAAACGTAACCGCTGGAAAATCAAGACCGAGTGACCCTTCCTGAGCGGGGGAAACCGGTCGCTTCTCACCGTGAGGGCTCCTCCGGGGTTGACCGGACGATTTCGGACGGCCGGGGATTATCCACGGCCCCCCGGCTGCGTTTCAAGAGGTAGGCGGCCTTCCGGCACGTTTCAGCGGGGAGACCGACCCGGCGAGCCACGTCCGCCCACCGGAGCCCATCTCCGCGAAGCTCAACGACGCGCGCAGTGATTTCTGAGGTGATACGACGGGGACGGCCGACTGGGTTACCGGACCTGGTCTTCCGGGCGCCCGAACGAATCGCGGTCATCGCTGCCCGGGTTCGCTCTCGGATTAGCTCGCCTTCGAACTCCGCGACCCCGGCCAAGATCGTCCGGGTCAATCGTCCCGCTGGGGTTGCCGTGTCGATAGCTTGCTCCGTGATGATGATTCGAACGCCGGCAGCTTCGGCTTCGTCAAAGAACTCCAAAGCGGTCCGAACCGACCGGGCGATTCGGTCGAGCTTCGTCACTAGGAGCACATCGACCGCCCTGGACTGAATGCTCTCGCGGAGCCGGTCGAATTCCGGGCGCGAGTCGAGCCGACCCGAGACCCCCACATCGGCGTACATCTCCCGAGCGGGAATCACGAACCCTAGGTCGTCTGCCCGGCGGACAAGGGAATCGACCTGGGTCGCGACCGACTGGTCCTCCGTCGAGACTCGGGCGTAGATCGCGGCTCGGCAGGGAGAATGAATATCTCCTGTCTCGCCCTTCGGAGTTCGCTCAGGTTCCGGCATCGGCGAGTCCTCCCTCGTCGGTCTCGGCTCCGTGAGCCGGCCGCTGCGCCGGGAGGCTGGGGGACGAAGCCCCGGCTCCCGAAGCGGCGTTATCGTGATGGGGATAAATCCGGACTAGACCGTTGTAACTGAGTCGGAGCGAATCCCCGGGCTCGATTCCATTTCCCCTCACCCAGTCTCGGGGGAGGACCACCACAACGGAGTTTCCGAGCCGGAAGACGCGCGTTTGTCGGGCGGACACCATGCCCGAGAAACGGCTATACGGGTACTAAACCGTCCACTAACAAATGTTAGTCCCGAAAGTTAGTCCTACTGAACGCTGGACCCAAGCCGAGATGGGGAATCATATCAAAACTCTCCTCGCCTTTGAGAGCGCGAAGACCGCCCTCGCCGGCAAGGAGGACGCAGCCCCGGCCGAGTTGAGCTACGCCACGATTAGAGACCGAATCGCCGTCACTCGCCCGCTTAACGACATGACGCTTACGCGCACGCTGACGGCGCTTGAAGAAAAGGGAGAGATCGAGAGAATACCGTACGGGTACGCGGTCCGTTACCGGCTAACCGGCGAGGTGTCCCCTGACCGCCTTCCTGAGCTTGCGAGAGGGCTTGTCGAGGAAGCTATTCGCGGTGCTATCGGAGTTGGGATTGAGTCGCGACTCCGGACCGAGAATTGGGCCATTTACGGAGTGCCTCGCGACGCCCTCCCGCGCTTCCGCCGGACGATTCGCAAACCCCTAGAGCGGTTGCAGGGTGCGATAGACGATTTCCTAGACTCGGAGGTTGACGGGGTCTGCGGGTGGCTGAGAACCTGCCCGGAGCTACGGGGACGCGGAGCGGAGATTCGAGCCGCCCGGGACTCCCTACTCGACCTCGTCGAAATCTCTGCGGACGCTAGGTTCTTGTTTGAAACGAACGCGGTCGGATGGAAGGTCCTCGGGCTAGATCCGACCCATCTTCCGGAAAAGTTGGTCGATGACGACACGAAGGTTTCCTTTGCCGAGAAGCTTCAACCTGAGGCGGAAGCGTTCATCGCGAAACTCGAACCGCTCCGACTGTTGCTAGGAGCGCTCAAACCGCGCAACCGGAAGGCTGCCGCCGCAAAGGTCGCGAAGCTCCAGGCGACCGCACGCTGGGCAACCCTGGTCGTGCGCTAGGGGCCCGGGGAAACTCGGGGCCGTTCCCTTGAGCCTATACAATCCAAATGTCGAGCTCCCCGGAATAAGACTTCGTCGGAAGAGAAACGTGGATGGTAACGGTCGCGCCAGCCCCCGAGGAGCCACTTGACCAACTGAAAGGAGTATTAGTCGAGAGCAGCCCGAAGCCCGGGGTCCCGATCGCCACGTTACCTGAGTTACATGTCTGGGCGAAGAAGAGGAAGGTGGCACAATAGAGACCGACGCTTAGCCACTGGGTGTGTCCCGCGAGGGTGCTGAACCCCGATTCGGTTGCGATGATGGTGTCGTTACTTTGCCAAGCCCATACGACCTGAGTGACGTCGACGTGGTACGGATTGAGGGGGTTTCCGGGTTGGTACTCCCACCAGAGGACCGAACCGGCGACGATTGCGACAACCACGACCGCAACGACGATAGCCAGGTTTCGGATTCGGTGGCGGGGTTTGGGTGGCAAAGGTTCGGGTGTGGCAGGAGCAGGCGTGACGGACTCGGGCGCGGCCGCCATGCTCCTGAATGCCGCTGAGCCGATAATGGAGTGGGGTCAAGAGGGGTTGTGAGGGGGTCCGGACGCGAACCACCATGAAACCCATTTGAACCCCATGTAAGCCCATCAAGGCGACGCAGGAGGTAGGCTAAGGTCCAGAATGGCTACGCTCCGGTCACGCGCACGTAGCTCAGCCCGGATAGAGCGTCCCTCCAGCTAAGGAAACGGTCGCGGGTTCAAATCCCGCCGTGCGCGTGGGGATACCGGCGTTTAACGCCCGCCGGCAAGGCGTCCAGCTAAGGATGAGCCCTTTCAGACTCAACAACTTGATGCCGCTTGCCATATTTATGCTCACCGCGTCTCGTCAGAGAGTCACCCTCGGACACCGTGATTTTGGCGCTTTTGGGCCCTTTCGTGGCGCTTCTGGGGCCGTTTGTGTCCCTTTTGGCCCCCAACCGCATCCCATGCGGTGCAAGTGGTGCAAGCGGTGTGCACCGTCCCGACGAGCCGCACCAAATGCACCGGTTGCACCACTTAGGAGGGGGGTTGGGAGGGGTTCTAAACACATACCCCCCACAAACCCACACGAAACCCCAAACAAACCCAGACCAACCCCTCTTCAATCTGACAAGAACCGGGGGGGTTCGGGCATGGTCCCGCTCTGAAGGGTTCCCGAACGGCCTAGATTTCCATCGAGCTCCTTGGGGTCGCCGGGATGTTTGGTTTGTATGTTGAAGTAGGAACCCCCTTCCCAAACGGCGGCCGTCCGGGCCGGAGGTGTGCGGAGTTAACCGTGCCGCACCGGACGTTTCTATGCAGGAGTACCGGAGTCCTTCAACCTGCGCGAGGTGGTTGTTGTTGTTAACCCCCTGTCGGACCGACTTGCGCCGATCCCGGCACTCCCCTCCGCAGAAGCGACTGCAGTGGTCCTCTCCTGTTTCGCTGGGGCGCCAAAGCGCGTGCCCGTGTTACTCTCCCGGGACCGGACGCTTGCACCGGTTGCGGCTGAGGCTGGCTCGCCGGGTGAGGCATACGAACCGTGAAGATAGAAGGGTCCCCGGGTTTCCCCGGGGGCCGAAAGGGTTAGCTCCGGTTCGGTGGAGGACCGAGCGAAGCCACGGCGTAGTGCGGCGAAATTCGCATCGAGCTGGGCGAGTTCCGAAAGGGTGGGTGCCCGGAAAGGCTCATTATCAGGGCATTTCCCTGAGGTATCGGGTGCTGAGGTAGCCTAGCTCGGCCAAGGCGCCAGATTCGAGATCTGGTGATGCGTTTGCATCGCGGGAGTTCAAAGGACGCGCGGGGACCTCCCCCGGCGGCGGAGAGTCTCCCCCTCAGCGCCTCCCCCGCCACGCTTCGAGTCGACGTCGAGGTCGCGCGCGGCGGTCGGACCCGGTGCGCGCGGGTGGACGTCGCGCCCGGGACCCTCGTACGCGCCGTCGTTCGCTCGGCCGGCGAGGCGCCCGAAGGGTGCGCGGTCCTGGTCGGCGAGACGCCCGTTCCTCTCGACACCCCGATCGAACGCCCTCTTCACCTCACGGTCGTCCCCACCTTCTCGGGAGGGTAAGCCCGCCGACGCGGGTTCGAGGCTCGAGCGCGGGCGACTGACGAAAGGGATTAAGGGCGCGCGCACCGTCAGTTGGAGAGAATAGGAACGTACTGTGCCGTCCAGTTGTCCGATCTGCGAGCAGCCCATCCCGTCGACCGCGGCCCACTGCTCGGTCTGCGGGTTTCCCACGGGGCTCGCGATCGAAGGACTCCGCTCGAACGACGGAGGGGAGACGACCCTTCCTCCCGCGGAGCCCCCGGCTCGCTCGGGCACCGCCGTGGGCCCGTCCGCTCCTAAAGTTCCCTCGGCCGAGGAGGAGCTGAACGTCGCCATCAGCCGGGACCTCCGCTCGAAGATGGACCTCGTCCGGGAGCTCGGACGAGGTGCTCCGGACCTCACGAACGAGCTGTGCCAAGCGGCGCTCAGCGAGGCCGACGGCCGGAGCTCCGAGGCGCTCGCAATCCTCCGGACGGCCCAGTCCCGCCTCGAGACCGAAAGCGACGAACTCGTCCATCGACGCCTCACGGAGCTCGGAGAACGACGCGAGTCCCTCGAGCGCACCGGCGCCCGGATCGCGGTCGGGGACGACCTCCGCGAGGCCCGGGCCGCGCTCGAGACCGGAGAGCGCGAGGACGCGATCCGCCACATCGTGGAGACCGACCGTCGCATGACGCAGTTCGAGTCGGACTGGAGAGGTCTCCAGGGCCTGCTGGCCCAGGTCGAGGGGCTGCGTAGCGAGGCCGCCGAGCTCAGCATCCCGCTCGGGGAGATCTCGGCTGAGGTCGAGGCGATCCGAGAGAAGTTGCGAGAGCCGAACCTCACGGGGGAGACCCTCGACAGCGTCGCGGAGGAGGCGGCCCAGACCCTCATGCTGCTCCACGAGGCGGTCCCGAGCGCGCTCAACGAAGAGCTGGACCGCTCCGAGAAGACCCTCGACCGCTACCCCGAGGACCACGTCCGAAGCGCGGTCGCCAAGCGATTGCACCTCGAGGCGACCCGACACCTCAAGAAGGGTCGGTTCACGGAGGCGGTCCGCAGCGTTCAGGACCTTCGCCGAGAGCTGGCGGAGCTCGAGGTCGCGGCGGCCGCGTCCCCCGCCACTGCGGCGCCCTCCCCGGCGGGCCCCGGCGAGACCGAGGACGAGATGCTCGACCGGCTCCTGAAGAAGGCGCGGTCGCTCGCGTCCCGGATCCGAACCCTGCCGCCCGACAGCGACATCGCGCACGACGCGGCGGTGCAGATCCGGGAGGCCACAGAGTTCTTGCGTTCCCGCAAGCTCCAGGAAGCCGACCTCACCCTCTCTCGGCTCATGCGCATCCTCGCCAGCGATGTACCGGGGAGCTGATCGATGAGCCCGGAACCCCATGCCATCGCTTCGCTACGACCCCGCCTCGAGGTGCTGGTAGAGCGGGCTCGCGCGCTCGAGGTCGAAGGGCTCCCGTTCCCCACCGACACCGTTCACGCCGCGTTCCAGCGAGCGGCGAAGGCTGGTGAGGTCGAGGCGGCGACGACCGTCCTCAAACGCGCGGAGGCCCTGCTCACTCGAGCCAACACCGACTGGACCTGGGTCCGGGAGCTCCTGCGCCGGGCCGACGAGCTCCGGGCGATCGCCGGCACGATCGGTGTCGACCTCGCAATCCTCGACAACCGGGTGGGGAACCCGCGCACGCGCCTGAGGGCCGAGCCGCTCAGCTCCGGCTCGCTCGGGAAGGCCGCCGCGAGCGCGTCGCTCGCCCTCGCGGTCCTGAACGACGCCGTGCCCAAGTTCTGTGTCCAGGAGGCGCAGGCGCTGGGGGTCTCCATCCGCCGGGCGCGCGACCGCGGCGAGGACGTCGGGGATTCGAGCCGCTCGTTCGCCCGGCTGCTGCAGGCGCTCCAGGACCAGAACCTCGCCACCGCCGCGCAACGGTTGGTCGAGACGCGGAGGATCGTCGCGCGCATCTCGCGGGCGCCCGCGCTTCCGCCCCTCTCCGCCCGGGAGGAAGAGGAGATCCTGCTCGAGGCCCGGAACCTGGCCCGCCGGCTCCAGCGGATCAAGGGGAAGGCCCGAGATGCGTCGAGCGCCGCCCGCCTGATGGCCCAGGTGCGTGCCGCGATCAGCGAGGACCGCCGGTACGGGACTCCTGAGGAGGAGATCGAGCAGCTGTGGGCGGAGGTCGACCGCCTCACGAAGGAGAAGAAGAAGGTCGCGGTGACCTCTGAGCCTCCACCGGTCGCCCCCGCCCGTCGAACGGAGGGCGAGCCCACCGAGCCGAAACCCGAGGAGCCGGCCGAAGGGGAGGCGCTCGAGCCGCACCTGAGGACGGTCCGACCGTCGTTCTACTCACCCTACGTGCCGCCCGAGGAGCGGCCGACCACGGAAGGGACGGAGGACCTCGATTCGACCACGTCGACCGGTCGAGGGCGGAACCGCCCACGGCCCCGTCCGTAATCCTCATATACCTATCGCAAGTGGTTTATACCACTTGGCGCGAGCGGACGGCCGGCTGAGGAATCGCGACGTCGGGACCGTGCTGGCGATCACGCCGGCGGGTCAACTCACGCTTCGCGCGGCCGGTCCCGAGGTCGTTTCCGAGGGAACCCTCGTGGGAGACCCTAGCGGGGTCGTCCGCGGGCAGGTCGTACGGGTCTTCGGCCCCGTATCCCGACCGTACCTGAGCGTTCGGCCGCGCCGGACCCCGAGCGCTTCGGAGGGCGCCGCCCTCCTCGGTAGGACCCTGGTCCGAGAGTAGGAGCAACCACCCTATGGAGAACGGACAAGCGACGCCGAACGCGGAGAAGCCCGCGGAACGACCGGAGGACATCGTCGTCCCGACGCGATGCACGAGTTGCGGGTCCACCCACCTCACGCGGGACTACGAGCGCGGGGAGCTCGTCTGCGACGAGTGCGGCCTCGTCCTCGAGGAGTCGATGATCGACCAGGGACCCGACTGGCGGGCGTTCGACGCCGAGCAGGGCGAGAAGCGGGCGCGAACCGGGGCCCCGACCACCCTCACGATCCACGACAAGGGCCTCTCCACCGAGATCGGGTGGAAGAACCGCGACCCGTACGGAAAATCGATCCCGACCCGGAACCGGGCGCAGCTCTACCGCCTCCGCAAGTGGCAGCGACGGATCCGCGTTTCGAACGCGACCGAGCGCAACCTCGCCTTCGCCCTCGCCGAGCTCGACCGAATCGCCTCGGGGATGGCGCTCCCACGGAACGTACGGGAGACCGCCGCGATGATCTACCGGAAGGCCGTCAACCGCAACCTCATCCGGGGACGGTCGATCGAGGGGGTCGTCGCCGCCTCCCTCTACGGAAGCTGCCGCCAGTGCAACGTCCCGCGGACGCTGGACGAGATCGCCTCCAAGTCCCGGATCGGGAGGAAGGAGATCGGCCGCACGTACCGGTTCATGACCCGCGAGCTGCACCTCAAGCTGATGCCCACCAAACCGCAGGACTACATCCAGCGGTTCTGTTCCGAGCTGAAGCTGAAAGGAGAGATTCAGACGCGGGCCAACGAGATCCTGAAGGAAGCGACCGAGCGCGAGCTCACGAGCGGTCGCGGCCCGACGGGCGTGGCCGCGGCGGCGATCTACATCGCGAGCGTTCAGTGCGGCGAGCGGCGCACCCAGCGCGAGGTCGCCGAGGTCGCCGGCGTGACCGAGGTCACGATCCGGAACCGGTACAAAGAGCTCACCGAGAAGCTCAACCTGCGCGTGATGCTCTAGGCTTCCGCATCGCGACTCGATCGGGTCTCGCCCCCCGCAGACGAGCTTCCCTCCGCTACCCTCTTCTAATCGCGACCGCTCGTCGGCGCGTGACGCGAACGCTCCCGATTGCGGTCCTGGTCTCGGGCGAGGGGACGACCCTCGAAGGCCTCGCCGAGCTCGCCGTCGGCGGACATCTACCCGTACGGATCGCCCTCGTGGTCTCGGACCGGCCTCAGATACCGGCGATCGAGCGCGCCCGTCGCCGAGGGATCCCCACGGTCGTGCTCCCGACCCGGGGGGTCGACCCGGACGCCTGGTCGGACCGCCTCACGCGCGAGCTCGTCGAGAAGGAGGTCGAGCTCGTTGTCCTCGCCGGGTTCCTCTCAATCCTCCCGGCGCGTTGGGTCGACCGCTGGCACGGCCGCGCGATCAACATCCACCCGTCCCTCCTCCCGCGCCACGGGGGCGCCGGGATGTACGGGCCGAGGGTGCACCGCGCCGTCCTCGCCTCCGGCGACCCGGAAACCGGAGCGACCGTCCACGTCGTGACCTCGGACGTCGACGCGGGTCCGACCGTCGCCCAGGAGCGGCTGCCGGTCCTTCCGAACGACACCCCAGAGTCCCTGCGCGCACGCCTCCACCCCGTCGAGGTCGCGCTGCTCGCGGCGACGCTCCGCCGGTTCGCCGAGGGACAGCTGCCGCTGCCGTACCCCGGACCCGACGCGGCCGAGGCCGGCCCTCACGAACGCTCGGACGCTCGGGAGTGAGCCCTTCGCGCCACGGCCCGGGGAAGGAGCTCGGAGAGCGGGGTCGGCCGCGGCGGAAGGTCGAGCGTCAGCCGGTGGCGGGTCGTCTTCGGAGGGAAGAGGCGGCCCTCCACGGCCCGGCGGACGACCTCGCTCTTCGCGATCGGCGGTCCGGGGTGCCACCGCTCGAGGTGGATGAGGTCACTCTCGTAATCGAAGACCCACGCCGGGACGCGTTCCGCTCCGATCCGCCGGAGCGCCTCGACGCGGTGGTGGCCGTTCAAGATCACCGAGGAGCCTCGGGCGACCCAGATCGGGTCGGAGAGCACTTTCGTTCGCTCCAGGTGGGCCATGAGCTCGAGGAGGTTCGCCTCTTCGATCTGCTCGTGGGCCTTGAGCTCGGAAAGACGGAGGAACGCGAACTCGGCCGAACCCGTCATGGGGCGGCGGTCTCCCTCGTCTCGGCAGTCGCGCGTCGAACGGAGACCCCGACCCCGCGGCGTCGGCACCGCGGGACCCGTGGTCGTGTCGGCGACGGCCCCTCGAACGGAGGTCCATCACGGTGGAGCCTATGGGGGTCGGGGGACGACATCGTCGTGCCGAAACACCACCGGAACATCACCCATTCGAGTACCTAAAGTCGCGGGGTGGAGCTCCTTCACGATCTCGGCCACGATGCTCACCGCAATTTCGGCGGGGGTCTCGGCACCGAGCGGAATCCCGACCGGAGAGCGCACACGCTCGAGCGCCTCGCGGGAGACGCCCCGCTCTCGGAGGGTCGCGAACATGTGCTCGCGCTTCGACGCGCTCGCGATGAGCCCGATCGCGTTCGGAAACCGGTCGACGGCGCGGGCGAGCACCTCGAGGTCCTTGCCGGCATCGTATCCCAGAAGGTAGAGATGGGTGAACGAGGCGGGGTCGAACACCTCGAAGAGCCTCTCGGCCTCCACCACCTCCCGCCGCTCGGCGCTCGGGAACCGGTCGACGCCCACCCACTCGGGGCGGTCGTCCGCGACGCTGTAATCGTACTCCAAGGTCGGCAGCAGCTGCGCGAGGGCATGCGCCACGTGACCGCCCCCCCACAAGAGGAGGTTCGGGCGGGCGGCGACATACTCGACCGCGATCTCGACCGAGCCTCCGCACAGGCTCGCGACACCGCCGGGCTTCCACGCCTGCAGGTCGAAGTGATGCAGGTCCCCCTCCTTCCGCTCGAACGCCGACCGCGCGAGAGTCTTGACCTCCTCCTCGAGCTGGGCCCCGCCGACCGTCCCGAGGGTGGAACCGTCGGAACGAACGATCATCGCCGCTCCGAGCTTACCCGGGACCGAACCCACGGTCTTCACGACGGTCGCCCGGACGAACGCCTGGTGCGTCTCGAGCAGGCGTAACGCCTCGCGCGTGAGCCGTCGGTCCATCAGGGCTCCGCTCGGGATTCCCACTCCTCGAGCGCGGCGCGGTACTCCTCGGGGGTGTCGACGTTGGCGAGGACCCCGGGGTCGTTGACGGCGACCCGGCGTACCTGAACTCCGAATTCGGGGAGCAGGGAACGAAGCGGAGCGTCGCTGCGCAGGTCCAGGATATCGGCCCGGACCACGGAGCGCCACAGGACGGGGTGGCCGCCCCGGCCCTCGTAGGTGGGGATGAACCAGACGGCGAGCGGGTCGGTGTCCCGGGTGTCTCCGAGGACGTCCACCGTGGACGGGGACACGAACGGATGGTCGACGGGCCAGAACAGCACGTCGCGGTCCGGGGGTATCGCCTCGAGGCCAGCGTGGACGGACGCGGTCCGCCCCTCATACCACAGTTCCGAGTCGACCAGCGTTACCGGCACGTCCCGAAGCTCGCGCGCGACCGGCCCCCGATGGGGCCCGACGACGACCGCGACCGGATCGAAACCGCGGGAGAGGCAGACCTCGGCGAGTCGACGGACGGCCGTGGTTCTTCCGAGGGGCATCAGTGCCTTCGGGAGACCGCCGAAACGGCTCGATTCCCCGCCGCTTAAGAGAAGTGCTGCGGTCGCCATCGGAAGGTCGGGGTGACCCCTCGTGGCGGATCACGTCGGCCCGGTTAGTTAAGTCCATCCTCGGTTGGGGGAAAGCCGTCGGCGAACGGAAGATTCCGTCCCGAGCCCCTCTGTGTCGTCCGGGGTCCCCGAAGGGGGAGGACGAAGGGCCGGTTTCCTCTCACTTTAAATACACCGGCACGGTGGCCGCGCCACCTTCATGACCCACCCTAACGACGTACCCCCGTCGATGCTCCTTCCGAAGCTCGCGACGGAGCTCCGTTCCCGCAAGGCCGTCGCCCCGCCTCCGTGGGCGACCTTCGCGAAGACCGGAGTGCACAAGCAGCGCGCGCCGACCCAGACAGATTGGTGGTACTTGCGAAGCGCCTCGGTGCTGCGGAAGATCTACCTCAAGGGTTACATCGGCATCGAGCGATTGAGCGCGGAGTACGGGGGAAAGCGCGACCGCGGAAGCGCTCCGTACCACGCTCGGACCGGGTCCCGGTCCGTTCTGCGCGAGATCGTACATCAGCTCGAAAAGGCCGGCCTCGTCCAACCGTACAAGACCAAGGGTCGCCGGGTGAGCCCCGAAGGACAGAAGCTCCTCGACACCCTTTCGCGCGACGTGCTCAAGGCGATGGTCGTGGAGCGGCCCGAACTCGCCAAGTACCTCTAGGGTCTTTTCCGGGGCGAAGGAGGTGGCGTATGGCGTACGGGGAGGATGCCGAGCTCGCGGAACTGAGGCGCCGGCGCCTGCAGCAGCTCCAGGACCTGCAGGCCTCGGAATCGGCGAACGCCCAGTCCTACGCGGCCCAGGAGGTCGAGAGGGCACGGCACGACCAGGAGCGGACCGAGATCCTTCGCCGCATCCTCACGCCCGAAGCCCGCGAACGGCTCGCCCGGATCCGGCTCGCGAAGCCGGACGTCGCGGGGGCCGTCGAGCAGCAGCTCATCGCGCTCGCGGCCAGCGGGCGGATCCAGCGCGCGATCGACGACCCGACGCTCCGCGCGTTGCTCGAGCGGATCGCTCCCGAACGGCGGGAGATCCGGATCACGAGGCGGTGAACGGAGGGGACCATGGCGAACCGTAGGAAGAGTCTTGCTCGCAAGACCCGTCTGTTCCGGATCGTGCGGGGGAACCGCCGCGTCCCGGCCTGGGTGATCCAGCGGACGAGCCGACGCGTCACCCGTCACCCCAAACGCCACACCTGGAAGCGCGGTCATCTCCACAAGTAGGTACCCGAGGAACGTTCCGATGCCCCCGAAAACCTCCGCACGACACACCGAGGAGCTCGAACGAGAGTACGTCATCCCGCTGCGCGCGAGCATGCACCAACCCTCCCGCCGCCGCCGCGCGGGCCACGCCCTCGAAACGGTTCGACGCTTCGTGGTCCGCCACATGAAAGGGAAGGCGGAGGACGTCTGGATCGACCCTCGTCTCAACGAACACATCTGGGAGCGCGGAATCCAGCACATCCCGAGCCGGGTCCGCGTCAAAGCGATCCGCTTCGAGGACGGCCTCATTGAGGTCGACCTTCTCGAGACCGACTGACCTCGGTCGCGGGAGGCCTCTCGCGTGCCGGTCGGAAGGACAGTAGTGAGTGGCAGCCCCTACCTCGGGGTCTACCTTCGGGTGGGGGACGGGTTCGCGATCGTCCCCGACGACACTCCCCGCTCCGTGGAGCACGACGTCGCCCGGCTCCTGGAGGTCCGCGTCGTCCGTACGACGGTCCTCGACTGTGAGGTGGTGGGCGCCCTCGTCGCCGCCAACTCGAAGGGGATCGTCGTGGGAGGCGAGGTGGACCCCGAGGAGCGGAGGACGCTCGAGCAGATCGCCCCGCTCACCGTGCTCTCCCACCGGCAGAACGCCATGGGCAACAACATCCTCGCCAACGATTCGGGGGCCCTCGTCCACCCGGAGTTCTCGGACGAAGCGGTCGCGTCGATCGGGCGGGCGCTCGGCGTCCGGGCCGAACGCGGGACCGTCGCCGGCCTCGGTACCGTCGGAATGGCGGGCGTCGCGACGAACCGCGGCGTCGTCCTCCACCCCCGCGCGACCGAGAAGGAGGCGATGCACGTGGGGGAACTGCTCGGGGTCCCCGTTCACCGGTCGACGGCGAACTTCGGGGTGCCGGTCGTGGGCGCTTGCCTCGTCGCGAACTCGAAAGGCATCCTCGTCGGTCGGCCGACCACCCCGGTCGAGATCGTCCACCTCCAGGAAGGACTGGGCGTTTTCGACTAGCCGTGGGCGCCCGGCGGAACGGCTCGGGGCTTTGGTCTACGTGCCGCGCTTTCGCTTCACGTAGCGCGTCGCGTATCCGGCGATGCGGTTCGCGAGCTTCTTGTGGGTGGCTTGGAGGTGACCTTCGACGGTCACTCCGAGGTCGGTGAGCTCGAGGACCTTCTGCTTGTTCTGGGTGAAATCCCCCGTGAAGTCCTCGGGGTAGTGACGGATCAGCTCGATGGCGACCCGTTTGATGTAGGTCTGGCGAATGTTGCCCATGCGGGCGGGGCCGACCCGGGTCGCGGTTATAACCCTAACCGGCGGCGGTCGGCCGGACGTCCGGACGTCGTGAGCAGCGTAGGTACACCGGCGATATGCACAAATACCCTGGCCATGGTAATTCAAGGCGTGCCTCAACGCGGAGCCGCCCGGGGGGGCTCCCAGGACGGGAACTGAGGACCCTCCTTTCGCCACCGGGCATCGCATTCCATGCAGAACGAGGCTGAGGACGCATCGGTTTCCCCAATCCGGGAGCGGAACGTCCTCCTGCTCGACCTCTCGAAGAGCATGCTCGCCCCCCTCCCCGACCCCCAGGGAGGGGGCCCGGACCGCCAGAAGATCGAGGTCGCGAGGACCGCGGTGTTCCGGATCCTCCAGGATGCCGCCGCGGACGGGACGCTCTTCGGGATGGTGACGTTCACGGAGACAGTACGGGTCCCCGTGCCCCTCGGCGAGATCCATCGGGAAAACCTGCCCTACATCGAGAACCTGATCTCGCTCCTCGCCCCGAGCGGCCGGTCGGCGATCTGGGACGCGCTCGGCGTGGGGGCCGACCTCCTGCGGATGGGGACGAACGGCGTCCAGGGGAACCTCGTCCTGGTCACGGACGGTTGGGACAACGCTTCGACGCGCTTCGAGGTGCGGACCGACCCGAAGACGAAGGCCTCCGGGGGGCAGGTCGACCTCATTCCCTACGTACTGCCGACCCACTCGCGCGTCACCCTCCGGATCATCGGGATCGGCAGCGGCGACGAACGCGACAAGGGGGTCGACACCGTCCGGATGAACCAGCTGGTGGGTCAGCTCACCCAGCGGGCCCAGGAGCTCGGCCTTCCTCCGGCCTTCAGCTTCCAACTGGTCACCACGGGCACGCAGCTGTTCGCCCAGATGGTCAATGCCTTCCTGGACGTCGGGTACGAGGACGACCGCCCGATCGAGGAACTGCACCCGGAGGAACTCGCGCGCCACGCCGCGAACGCCGCTCGGGCCCTCAAGGAGCCCCAGCAGCACGCGACCGTCTCCCGGATCAAGAGCGCCCAAGCCGCGGGACGGGCGACGACCCCCGCGACGTACTCTGAGCTG
>Ga0187885_10002890_pt1 | contig 16036 bp, 14 predicted proteins | sample June2016WEW_20_1_3_FD_132970 | JGI IMG/M metagenome (GOLD analysis project Ga0187885, IMG submission 132970) | Peatland microbial communities from SPRUCE experiment site at the Marcell Experimental Forest, Minnesota, USA - June2016WEW_20_100 | ecosystem: Environmental > Terrestrial > Soil >... | reverse complement strand
GTTCCCTCTCGCTCTCGGCCTGGGCTCCGGGGCGGAATTGCAGAAGCCGCTCGCCCTGGCGGTGATCGGCGGGCTGACCGTTTCCACGTTCATCACGCTCCTGGTGATGCCGGCGTTATACTCCTTGCTGGAACGCAGGTCTTCGTAGCGACGATCGCCCAGCGGATTGAGTTCCTGCGATCGGTCGCCACGGTTGACGCATTCCCATCGGGGGGCCAGTCTATTTTTGCGAAGCGGCGTGAAGGCGAGCTTCCAGGGCCGAGCGCGTCGCGCCGAGCGTCATGAGCAGGGATTCGCGCGGAACGCTGGTCACAAACGGCTTGATCAACCAGCCAAAGCCTGTCGGGATGTCACGCGTCAGCGAAATAGATTCGACCTCGACGTATACGCCCTGGTCTTTCTCTTCGAATCGCCAGTAGGAGTTCATGCGCCACAGAAATCCGCCGTCGTGCCCTATGGGCTTTTCGTGCTCGCCGGGCTGGTCGGCGTCGGCGACCTCAGCAATACGAGTCGCGACGGAACGGCTGTGGCAATGCGTCGAGTCCACAGGAAAGTACTGCACGTCATGGTCGGTGTTGAGAGTGACCGTGATGACCTTCTTTTTCCTCAGCCGATAATAGATCTTGTAATCGTTTCCCTCGTGTTTGATTAAACGTGAACGGATAACCTCGGGCCTGTAAACGTCCTGATGATGGTCATAGTCTTCGACCAAATCCAGGACCTGAGGCAGAGTTACTCCGGGGATGAAGACCGCGCCGATCCAGTGGTGGATCAACCCATCCGGGGCCTCGATCGGTGTGCCCGAGGCGTCCCGCGTCCGGACTTGTTCCATGTAGACTTCGCCCCTTCGCACGATTCCAAACGCTTCCGAGCGCTGGGGTTCGGGTAACCCCTCGATGTAGAGAAATGCCCCAGGGCGAGTCAATTCTTTCGCGATGCGCGCCTCTGTGGTCTGCACGTATTGTGCAAATGCTTCCAGCGTTTGCGGCTTCAACTCTGCGGTCAAGACATCAGGGGTTTGGGGTGAGAACGCTCCCAAGACAAGAAAGAAGGCAAGAGTCGGGCCGGAAGGGAGGTTGTGCATTGTCGCTGCGAAGTGCTGTCTGACAGCAGGGACATCATACTCCCAGTCGCTTCAGAAAGGTCAAGGTTGTTCCTTACAGGGCTGGTCACGCGGTTGGGGCCATGGAGGAGGCAAGAAGCGTCCCCCAGGGCAATCGAAGTCGATCTTGACGTTTGGGATGTTCTGAAACAACATTCGCAAGACGCCATGCGCACGACGATCGTGCTTGAAACCGTGAAGGAGACAGGGATCCTGCCAGTGGACGGTCCCTCGACCCTCCGCAGAGGAGGCCGGCGTGGTTGACCATTCGAAAACCGGCCATCCCCCGGTCGTCAAAGTTGTGCTGGCGTTCGCTGCCATCTATTTCATCTGGGGATCGACTTACCTGGCGATCAAATTCGCGATCGAGACGATCCCCCCCTTTATGATGGCGGGCACGCGGTTCCTGGTCGCGGGGTCGGTTCTCTACGCGTTTATGCGGGCGCGGGGTGTGCCGCGTCCCCATCGCAAAAACTGGCTCGCCGCGGCGAGTGTGGGCGGCCTTCTGCTATTAGGTGGAAATGGCTCTCTGGTCTGGTCCGAGCAGCGCGTGGCGTCCGGCCTGGCGGCCATCCTGCTCGCAACGATTCCCATCTGGATGGTCCTGCTCGACAGCCTGAGAAAAGATGGTGCACGCCTGACGGGTCGTGTCGTAGGCGGCCTGGGGATCGGACTGGCGGGCCTGGGGATACTGGTTGGCCCGGCGAAGCTTTGGGGAAGCTCGCGCGTGGACCTGCTCGGCGCAGGTGTTCTGATGTTCGGCGCGCTTTCCTGGTCCGTGGGCTCGCTCTACTCACGCGGCGCGAAGCTTCCCGCCTCGCCGTTCCTTGCTTCGGCGATGGAGATGTTGGCAGGGGGTGCGATGCTCATCATGCTAGGTTTTCTGGCCGGAGAGGGCAAGCAACTGCACTGGCAAGCGATCGCCCTGCGTTCCACCGCCGGACTCTTCTATCTGATCGGGTTTGGTTCTCTCCTGGGTTTTACGGCCTACATCTGGCTGCTGGGTGTCGTCTCCACAGCGCGCGTCTCGACGTATGCGTACGTCAATCCGATCGTGGCTGTCTTCATTGGCTGGGTATTCGGGGGAGAGTCACTTTCCGCACGCGAGTTGCTGGCCACGGGCACCATTGTTGCCGCGGTCGCACTGATTCTCTCCCATCGTCCACAACCCGGGGCGGTGGCCCCTGACACGGAAGGGCTTCCGACGATCGACGAAGAGCAGATGATGGGGATCGGAGGGAACGGACTCTCGCCGGCGCCCGTTCCTTGCGATCAGGTGAAGGCTATGTCCGATCCGCAGACCCACACGGGCACTGAATGAGGCCGATTCAGGACCCTCCAAATCGATAGACCTGGGCACGCGGGTTTTCAGGAGCAAGATTCGGGTTGCTCAACTCTTGAACTCCCTGCAAGATGGAGCAGAGTTGAATGGAGGAGCCGAAAGCCATGCAAACAAGGGCCGAAGATTACTCCCGAATCGAAAAAGCCATTCTCTTCCTGGAAGAGAACTATCGTCGCCAACCGGAATTGCGCGAGGTGGCGCGGAACGTGCACCTGAGCGAATATCACTTCCAACGATTGTTCCGTCGCTGGGCCGGCATCAGTCCCAAGCGCTTCATTCAATTCTTGACCCTTGCGCATGCCAAAAGACTGCTCGGCGGGTCGCACAGCGTGCTCGACGCAACCTACGACGCGGGCCTTTCGAGTCCCGGGCGGCTGCATGACCTGTTCGTCAACATTGAGGCCATGACGCCGGGCGAGTTCAAAGCCCAAGGTGCGGGCCTCAGCATCAGCTATGGCTTTCATCCGAGTCCTTTTGGGGAGTGCCTGCTCGCGGTGACCGAGCGGGGCATCTGCGGTCTGGGGTTCATTGGCAAAGGTGGCCGTGCGCGGACGCTGGGTGATTTCCAGGGGCGCTGGCCGCAGGCCCGTTTTGAAGAAAACTCGCGGCTTACGCAGCCCTATGCCAGCCGTATTTTTGACGGCGAGAGGAAAAATGGTAGTCAACCCATCACCTTGGTCCTGCGGGGTACCAACTTTCAGGTCAAGGTGTGGGAAGCCCTCCTCAAGATCCCCATGGGTTCGGTGACCTCCTACGAAGACCTTGCTGTCTCCCTGGGCAAAGCGGGGGCAGCTCGCGCCGTCGGCGGAGCCGTAGGAAAGAACCCCATCGCCTTTCTCATTCCCTGCCATCGCGTCATTCGCAAGGTGGGAGCGATCGGAGACTACCACTGGGGCGCAGCTCGGAAAAAAGCCATGCTGGCGTGGGAGGCAGCCCGAACGCAGGTGAATGGGGACTGAGGCTGCTCCTTTGATGGCTTCCTGATCGATAGCGGCAATTGCGCGCAACCTGCCGCTCGTGCCCGGGAAGTAACCTACCGCGCATTGCATCGACCCACAGTTGCTGGTATCCTGCCGCCTCGAACTCGGGCGAAGACGAAATACGTTGGGTGCGCTGGGGACAAAAGGCTTGGTAATGCCCGGCTGGTCACCGTTTCGCCTGATGCTGAGGATGCTCGAAATCGATTTAGCAGGTTGCTCGAAAACGACGTCGCGCTGGCCGGAACCTGTCCCGACATCTTCGGGAGGTCGGCAGGTGCCGAGCTAGAGGCGCTACTCCTTCAAGCGTATGCCTTCCCAACGCTGGCTGCACATCATCCCGGTCGCGTTCATCATGTACACGATTGCTTTCATCGACCGGACCAATATCTCGCTCGCGCTTCCCTCCCTGAGTCGAGATCTCCACATGGATCCCACGCAAGCAGGCGACGCAGCCGGAATTTTCTTTTGGGGATACATGCTTCTGCAGATTCCGGGTGGGCACCTGGCGCACCGCTGGAGCGCCAAACGCTTCATCAGCATTTTGCTGGTTCTTTGGGGCCTTTGCGCCGTGGGCTGCGGCTTTGTGCAAACGGCGCGGCAATTCTGGGTGATGCGCTTGTTGCTGGGAATCGCGGAGGGCGGAGTCTGGCCTGCCGTGCTGGTGCTGCTCTCCCACTGGTTCCCGCGGCCGGAACGCGCCCGAGCCAACGCTTACTGGATGCTCTGTCTCCCCGCCTCCGTAGTCCTGTCGTCGCCGCTTTCGGGATGGATCCTGGGCCGATGGAATTGGCGAGTGCTGCTGATTGCCGAGGGTGCCTTGCCCTTCTTGTGGTTGATCGTTTGGTGGGCATTCATTGATGACCATCCTCACCAGGCCCGCTGGATTTCCAGGGATGAACGCGATTATCTCGAAACCAATTTCCAGCAGGAGTCCCGGGAGCTCGAGCACGTAAACCCCGATCCGGTCTGGCGAGCCCTGCTCAGGCCTCAGGTCCTAACGATGGTTTGTATTTACTTCTTACTGAACACTGGGAATTATGGCTATCTGTTTTGGCTTCCCTCGGCGATGGAAAATGCCAAGAAGATGAGTAACCTGCTGGTGGGAGTCCTATTTGCCATTCCCTACGTCGTGACGGCAATTGGCATGGTCATCATATCGCGCCATTCCGATAAGCGGCGCGAGCGGCGTGGCCACGTGGCCTTCGCGGCGGCCTGGGGCGGTGTCTGGATGATGGCTTGTATCCTCTTGAGCGGCCACGCTCCTGCCCTGGCCTTCGTAGCAATCTCCCTGGTCGGCGCCGGCTCCTATGGTACGCACGGACCGTTTTGGGCAATTCCAACTGAAACCCTGCCTCGGTCCGTCTCCGGATCGGCCATGGGACTGATCAATGCCTTGGGCAACCTGGGAGGATACTTTGGTCCGCTCGCCGTCGGGTTCCTCAACCATCATACGGGCAATTTCCGCTATGGCTTCGGCTTGCTCAGTCTAGCGTATCTTGCCGGCGCAGGGTTGACCCTGCTTTTGCGCCGGACGGCGCCCGCACCCGAATAGTCGAACTCAGGATGGACCCAGAATTCGACCAAGCCCAAACCGGCAAATGGAGAGAGCCGCACATGCGGCTCCTCTCCAGAAACCCGACGAACTGCTCGTTTCCGTCGAGCAATTTAGGCCGAGCGGACCGGAGGGCATCTCGCCTGCTTTTTGCGCCCCCAGATCGTCCTCGGGACTGTCCATCCTTGACCCCCGCAGGGGATCGATAGAATAGCCGGGGGCTTGCCTGCGCCTGCCTGCGTCAGTCAGGGCAAGCAGGCAACGCCCCCGGAAAACCCGCCCCCCACAAGGTCCGATCCCGCAGGCGCGGGATCGAATCCGGGTGGCGTCCCGCCAAAAGGAAGCTGAGCTTTGCCGGCTCAGCCCCTTGAACCTGCCGCGGCTTCCAGTTACACTCTCGTCAACGGGAGGGTCATCCCGACGCAGTGCATCGGGACAGGTTCCCGCGAAGCTCGTCCTCCGCGGAAGCGGGGGAGCGGGAATCCACATTCCCACTCGACTCCGGAGAATGCCTTGGCTGCCACCCTTGACTCTTTCCGCGCTCAGGTCGTAAAGCTCGTCGCCAAGTTCGACGCCGACAAGTCTCATTACCTGTCCAAAGCCTATTCCGAGGCCCAGGCGCGCGTGGACCTCATAACGCCCTTCTTCAAGGCTCTCGGGTGGGATGTTGAAAATGAGGCAGGACTGGCGCATCACGCGCGCGAGGTCATCGTCGAGCGCGGCGAGAGCGAGACCACGGGGCGCCCCGACTACAACTTCCGCATCGCGGGGCAGACCAAATTCTTCGTCGAGGCCAAGGCTCCCTCGGAGGCTTTGGACAAGCACATTCTCCAGGCCAAGACTTATGTCTGGAACACCAAGACAGTCTTTTTCGTGATCCTGACTGACTTCGAGGAATTCCGGTTTTACGCCTCCGTCCGGCCCGACGAGCGCAACCCCGAGGAAGGCTTGCTGCTCAGCATCGCGTATACCGACTACCCTTCGAACCTCGAAAAGCTCTGGGAATTCTCGAAGGAGCGTGTGGCCGCCGGTTCGCTCGATGCCCTCCTCCCCAAGATTCGCCGCGCGCCGCACCTGCGCAAGCAGGTGGATGACGTCTTCCTGGATGAGATGACCGGCTGGCGCGAGGATCTGGCCCGCGACATCCACAAGCGCAACCCCGCGCTCACCGCCAAGCAGTTGAATGAGGTGGTTCAGCGGCTGCTTGACCGCATCGTGTTTATTCGCATCGCGGAAGACCGCCACGTGATCGAAAAACGGCAGCTAGCGGAGGTCGTGGAGGAATGGGAGGCTCACGGTGGCAAGTTCCCCATCTTCGATTGGCTTAACGCGCTCTTCCACAAAATCAACGAAGATTTCAACGGTGAAATCTTCAAGCCTCACCTCTCGGAAGAAATCCAGATCGATTCGGAAATCCTGGCGCGCATCATCATGCGTCTCTACCCGCCCAAGAGCCCTTACCGCTTTGACGTGATCGGCGTCGAATTGCTCGGCTCGATTTACGAACGTTACCTTGGCAACACCATCCGCCTCACGCCCAAGCAAGTGCGCGTGGAAGAAAAGCCGGAAGTCCGCAAGGCAGGCGGCGTCTACTACACGCCGAAATACATCGTGGACTACATCGTGAAGAACACGGTGGGAAAGGTGATTGAGGGCAAGACGCCCAAACAGATTGAGAAGATTCGCATTCTCGACCCCGCTTGCGGCTCAGGATCGTTCCTGATTGGGGCGTTCCAGTACCTCATCGACTACCACACCCAATGGTACTTGGAGCATCCCGAGCAGGAGGTCCGGCACGCCCATCCCTCGCTTGACTTCATGCGCGAGGTGCATACCGACCCCGACGGCTCAAAACGCCTTTCCGTCTATCGCAAGGCTAAGATTCTCCGCAATAATCTCTTCGGCGTCGATATCGATCCCCAGGCCGTCGAGATCACCATGATGAGCCTGTATCTGAAGGCTCTGGAAGGCGAGCAGTCGCAGCTCCCGCCTAAACAGCACCTCTTGCCGGAACTGAAATACAACATCATGTGTGGGAATTCGCTGATCGGCCCGGATATTTACGACCAGGGCGTGCTGTTTGCCGACGAAGAGCGCGACCGTGTCAACGCCTTCGATTGGTATTCTGTAGCGGCGGCCTATGACCGCCGATTTTCATCTGAGAACGAACCGGCGCTCGCAGAGCGCCGCTACAGCAGGCGGACGCCCTCCGCCCCCACCGCACCCCCCTCCATCGGTCAGGTCATGAAAGACGGCGGGTTTGATGTGGTCATCGGCAACCCGCCATATATCCGCATCCAGGTGCTCCAGCAGTTTTCACCAGAGGAGGCGCATTACCTAAAGTCCCATTATCGGGCTGCGGCCTCCGGTAATTTCGACATCTACGTCTGCTTTGTGGAAAGGGGCCTGTCCCTACTCAACGAGAAGGGACGGCTTGGTTTCATCTTGCCAAGCAAGTTTTTCCAAACCGATTACGGCATCGAACTGCGAAAGATACTGACAGATAGGCGTGCTGTAGAAAAGCTCGTGGACTTTGCGCATCTGCAAGTGTTCGATGGGCCCACCACCTATACATGCCTAATGTTTTTAACGAGCGGGCGAAACAAGAATGTCGAATACTTGCGAGTCCAGGATGAACAGGACCTGCCGTCAATCAAAGGCGCCTTGTCGTCTGTGCCGTCGGACACGCTTTCTTCGGAGTCGTGGGCTTTCGGTGGAAGGGAGCGCCGCGCCGTTTTTCAGAAGCTGAGCGAGAGGGCAAAGCCTCTCCAAGACCTGGGCGTGGCCATATCGAGAGGCTCTAGCTCCGGCGCAGACGAGGTATTCATTGTAAGTAAGACGGGTCAATCCGGCGTTTATGTTGCGAGGGACGGCGAGAAAGTTCGCTTGGAGACAGGTGTACTGCGCATTCCCCTTTATGCAACCGACTTCAAGCGATACCTCTTTGCTCCAGCCGGAAAGGAGAGAATTATCTTTCCGTATTCCCTAAGTCCCCAATCGGCTGTCTTAATTGCTGAAAAGGAATTCAAATCAGAGTTTTCAAGAGCCTACGACTATCTTCGTTCAAGAAGAAAACCCTTAGAGGATCGTCAACAGTTCAGGCAGTGGTACGGTTACAGTGCGCCAAGGAACCTCCCGCTCCACGATGCCGCGAATCTTCTGGTGCCGCTTCTCGCGGACCGTGGCTCGTTCTCTGAATTTCCTGCTGGCCAGGAGAGGTATTGCCTCATGGCAAGCGGAGGATTCAGTATCACTATCCCCAATGATGGTCCCACCTCCCCCAAGTACATCCTTGGGCTGCTCAACTCAAAGCTGCTCTTCTCTTACCTGCACTCGATTAGCAACGTCTTTAGGGGTGGCTGGATAACGTGCACGAAGCAGTACGTTGGCCGCCTTCCCATCCGCCTCATTGATTTCTCCGACCCTGCCGACAAGGCCCGACACGACAAGATGGTGGCGCTGGTCAAGCGCATGCTCGACCTCAACAAGAAGAAGCACTCGGGCAAGCTCGCGCCCTCCGAACTCGACCGCCTGGAACGCGAAATCGCCACAACCGACGCCGAAATCGACGAACTTGTTTACGAGCTTTACGGCATAACGGACGACGAGCGTGAGATCGTCGAGGGGACATAAAGGGTCTTGGATGCCGTGCCGCTAGGAGTGATTGTAGCGAGACAACATCGGAGGTGGAGTGTTCGACCCCAAAGCTTTCATTCAGATGGAGGGAATAATCCAGGCCATGGCCGAAGAGTGGCAGCGCACAATCGCGGCCATCGACTGGGACGGTTTTGTACGTGATATTCGGGGGGCATCCGAGCAACTCGCCCAGTTTGGGTGGACTCTGCCGATGCAACTCACCCCGGGGGAGGTGATAGGCCTAGCCAGAGAACCGATCGACAAGATTGACGCATTTTTCGTCGAGTACTATACGGCCGAGGATTTCGTTGCGCTACGCCGTGCTCGCAGCGAACTGCTGGCAAGGCCGGGCTTGTCGGCATGGTGGGGGCTGCTCAAGGAGTGCTTTGAGGCTTTCGAAAGCGGCAAACACCTAGTTACAGTGCCCGCACTTATTTGCACGATAGAAGGTGTTGTCGCGAGCGCCGGAAACTCACTTCACAAGCAAAATGTATCTCGGAAGTTCCTGGTGGGCGTTTGCGCGAATAAAGCAAAAGGATCCTCTGGCGGCGATATCCGCGCATTCATGTGGCATTCCCTGGAAATCTTCATTGAAAAGCTATTCCAGGACGCGCCATTCGACAAGAGCCGTCCCGCAATTATTAACCGCCATTGGATTCTCCATGGCCGGGACTTAGCAGATTGGACGAAGGCCGACTCGCTCAGACTCTTCTGCGCCCTGGAGACCATCGACTCGCTATTAGAGTAGAGCTGCGCACGTTCTTGCTCAGGCGGACACCCTCGGAACTCGACCGCGTGGAGCGCGAAATCGACGCAACCGATGCCGCGATTGACGAACTGGTTTACGAGCTTTACAGGATCACCTACGAGGAGCGAAAGATCATTGAGGGTAGAGGATAGCTGGAGGCCCACACCATGCCGCAGAGTCTCAACCAAGTTCTGCTTTTGATCGTGTTCGTAATCCCCGGATTCATTGCCATTCGAGTGAAGCGTCTGTCGTATCCGACGTCGGAAGAGTCACTCCAGGGCACCGTGCTTGACAGCCTTGCGCTGAGCTGTCTTGTGCACGGGGTCTGCTCACCATTCTGGTATCTGAGTTACGTTTACCGGGCGTATGTCTTCCACCCGGAGCTGTTTGGTCTTGAGGTGTTTGCGATCCTTTTCCTTCTCCCCCTGTTGCTCGGCTTGGCGTACAATTTCTGGTCGGGAACGCAAAAGGCGCGCTGGCTGAGGGAGTTGCTGGGTGTTCCTGATCCCATCGCGACGGCCTGGGATTACCAGTTTCGAAAGAGAAACGTCTACTGGGTGTGGCTGAGTTTCAAGGGCGGGAAGGTGATGGCCGGATTGTTCGGACCAAACTCTTTTGCCTCTTCTTTCCCACGCCGGCAGGACCTCTTTGTTGAGAAGTTGCTTTCGCTCAACCCGAATGGTAAAGTTGTAGGTTGGTCAGAGGACTCGGCCGGGGCGCTTGTGAAAATGGACGACCTTGAGTGCATCGAGTTCTTTGAAATTGCGGGAAGGATGCCATGAGCGACGAGAGTAACATTCGCAGACTCCAAGAGGGTCATCAGCCCAGCAAGGACGAGTTCATTCGTGGATACCAGCCGAAACAGACAGTAGATGTCGGCCACCTTAAGCCGCCTTCAAACCTCGGGACAGCCGCCGTTACACCGCAGAACTCCAGCCAGCCAGCTCACGCCGAGGGACAACCCAAGAAGTGAAACCTGCCCATCTGCCCAAATTGGGCAGTCGGCACGGGGGCAGAGCGCAGGTGTCTTCATGAGCAAAAAGAAGGCCGTTGACCCGATTCCTGAAAAATTTGCCAACTACCACGAGGCGGGGAAATTTTGGGACACGCACGACACGACCCATTACCCCGACGCCTTCCGCACGGTGAAAGTAGTCAGTAAACTCCGCCACCGCCACTACGAGATACCCATCGCGCCCGATGTGGCGGAGGCTCTCCGCGTACGAGCACGGCGGCGCCGTGTTTCGGTCGGTCACTTGACGAACGAGCTCCTCCGTCGCGACCTGAATACTTCCAGATAAACCTTAATAGAACGGGCCAAAGTAGCGCCCTCGGAACTCGACCGCCCGGAGCGCGATATCGCCTCGACCGAAGCCGAAATCGACGAGTTGGTCTACAAGTTGTATGGAATCACGGAGGAGGACCGGAAGATCATCGAAGCATCGTAGGGGAGCATCTTTGCCGATGAGCGCTCAGAGCCAGAAAGTACTCACACGCGAGGAGGTGCAAGCAATCGCAGGTCCGGCATTCCGCAAACTCTTTAAGGCCGTCAGGCAACGGGATTATCTGAGGCAGGTGTGGCTCCCTGAATTGTTCAAGGTCCCGTATTTGCCCAAGCGGAGAAAGCGGGAAGGCTGGATCAAAGTTCGGAATATGAAGGCGCTCCCCGAAAAACTCACGTCCCTGGCTACCGACGTGGAGTTCGCCTCACAATCCTGCCGGGTGTTTCTCGCCGCTCCGTTGGGCTACCCGCCAGGCATCATTGGTGCTCTGGCTCGGCAAATGCGCCGGGGGGCAGAGTTTCTTAGGAAGGCCATGTCAGCCCCGGACTTTGCGCCGAAGGTTAGCATGCGGGCGGTACGTATCTGCGAACTGCTGGATTGGATCAAGAGAGAAACGGGCCGGTACTATTATGCCGAGGTTTCGTGTGTTTTGGACCTTGCTTTCCTCGCCGCAAGTGGAGGGAATGAGGGTGGCCCCGACCCGGCTGAGCTCAGGATGATGATGAAGCGAACAAGCTCAAGCATGAGAAAGAACGTAGCGGAGCTTGTCATGTCGTGGGCGAATAACCCCGAACTGCCCGAGGATTTTCGCGAGCTTATGGGACACGCAGCTCGGGAAACCGAAGCGGTCCCGCCGAAACCTGCATCCCGCCGGAATATGTCCCGTTCCAGCAGAATGTAACGATTGACGACAAAGATTGTTGCCTCGTGTTCTCGACCGCAGGGTGTACGTTTGCTAAAGTGCCGCCGTCCGGGTGAAAAGGCACATGAGGAGCGGAACAAGTGTCAGAGAAGGAAGACTTTAAAGACATCATGGCTGAGGAAATCACGAGAGGGCGTCGGCAGCCAAAGAGGGCTGCAACGCTGGCTCGTCAGCGCATGATCAAGAAAGCGGCAGATACACTCGCTGATCCAGGGTGTGACAAAAGAACTTTTCTTGCGGTTATTCGCGACTTCGGGATAAAAGAGGGATCGCCCGAGTTTCTTCAACTCTGCGAGTTGTGGGACGCTCGGCACGGCTAGCACCAAGCGCTGTGCGCTCGGCGTTCCTTATCCGCTTGTCTTGTTCTTCGGGGCGCAGCGCAGAAAGGTGGCGTGACACTATCTTTGTGAATCGGTTCGAAAACTCGCGCGCGCTAATCCGCTTGCGTTTTCTTGGCATGCTTACCCCTTCGCTCTCTCCACTGTGCTAATGTTAGCACGGTGCATCCCAGCTTAGCAAGGAACTGGCGACCGCCAGCTTTTGCCACCTGCATTTGCTGGTGGGACTGGGAAGTTCAAGCTTGGCCAGCCGCTCCAGAATCCAGCGAGCGCCAACGTGATTCCGCGCCGCGGGGCGCGCTACGCGCGGGCCTCACAGCAAGCACGCGCAGCCTGCCACGACTCACCGGGGTCTCGCCCGTGGCGACTACACTCATGCAGGGAACCGGTGGTTCGGAACAGAGGACGGAGCGGAGAACTACCTCCACAGCGGACTGTGCGGCAGAGGTGCAGTTTGGTTTTCTTGTAGCGCGATCTGCCTGTCCCGGCCTGCCAGGGATGCCCAATCCTCCCCGCAGGGGAACAACATCATTCCCGGCAGAGCCGGGGGAACTCCCCACGGATTAGTCGGAATAAGTTGGAACGGCACTAGACGAGCGCCACGGCGCGAATTGGCGAGCCGGACCCCTCGCGGATTTTGAGCGGGAGAGCGAGAAAGAGGAAGAAATCCGGGAGCTGGTCCAGGTTGCAGAGGTTCTCGATGATCAAGACTTGCTTCTCGAGCACCGCGGGATGGATGGGTCGAGTGCGAAGTGCCTCGGGCGGGTCGGGCGAGAGAGTGTCCACGCCGATCACGGCGACCTGTTTCGAAATGAGGTACTGCGCGGCATCCAGGCCGACGCCGGGCCAGTCCTCAACGTAGCGCTGATCGTTCGGGCGCAGTCCCCACTTTGCCGACCAGCCGAAGTCAAAGAGTACGATGTCCCCCGCCTCGAGTGCGCCGTGCTGGCCTTCCCAATCGATAAGTCGGCTTTTCGAAACATATTCGCCAGCCTTCATGCCCTGACAATTCAGGCGCACACCTCGGCCCAGCAGGCGCGTCACCGGCAGCCTTTCGATGGTCACGTGGGCTTCCGGCTGCGCGTCGCTGATGAAGTGAGCGGGAGCGTCCACGTGCGTCCCATTGTGCTCGTGCATCACCAACTGGTAACTCAGTGACCGCCCTCCGTGCCAGTAGGAGCCCCAAAGGTTGTGGAAGAACTTCGAATGCGTTGGGTAATTCGGCATGTGTTCTTCCAGGACTTGGCTGAGGTCAATCACCCGCGCGCGGCGAAGTCCTGCCAGCAGGTCGAGAGCGTTACTCATGGAATCCTCCCTTTTCACCGTGACTTCGATTTAAGGCGGGCTCGACAAGCTTGTCAATCGAAAAGCCGTCGTGCGACGGCACACAAAGCAGGCATAAGAGAAGAACCGTCACGTGGCATCAAGACCCCGACGGTGTGCGGCGAATCTGCGCGCACCGGAAAGGTTGTGGCGAGGAAATGGCCGGGAGAGTCGATCACTCCGTTGAGGCAAAGTAGCCAGGTTTCCAGCGCAGGGTCACGCCGCGTCGCGTCGCCACAACTTTAATGGAGCGGTAAGTTCCGTCGAGGGCGCTGCGCGTTGGCGTATAGCCGATATTGTATTGTTCGTCCAGTTCGCGACTGATGGCTTGCAGGGAGTCGGCAAGGCGCACCAGTCGCTCCGCTGAGAACACGCCGGTCTCCGCTCCCAGACCCTTGTTCTGGGAAGTGTCCCCGATCTGCCCGTGCGAGAGATAACCAGTTTCCAGGTCGGTGCCCGGCGTGTACCTCAGCGGGAAGAAAGCTGCCCCGCCGGTGTCCGCGGAGATCTTCTCGAGCAGTTTGTCTCCGGGATTCGAGTACCCATAGGCGGCGTTGCCGATGGTGTAGATCATCGTCTCCGCCTTGCGTGCCATGGAAATGGCCTCGTCCAGGGAGTGCTGGCTCTGAACGTCGAGGCCATCGCTTATAACCACCAGAACTCGCCGCGTGTCCTCGGGTTGGCCGGCCTTGAGCATCTTTTCCCGGCAGGCAAAGTAGATGGCGTCGTAAAGGGCCTTGCCGCCACCTGCCTTGAGGCCTCGAGTTTTCTCATTCAAGAGATCAGGGTCGTTGGTAAAGTCCTGGATGATGGAACTCGTGGCATCGTAGGTTTGCAGGAACATCTGGTTCTTGCTGCTCCCGCCATGGAGCACCGTGAAGGCGAACTCGCTGGCGGCGTCCTTTTCAAACGTTAACTGGCGGCGCGCGCTGTTGCTGGTGTCGAGAACCATCCCAATGCGCAGCGGTATTTGCGTTTCCCGGTTGAAGTAGCGGATGCTCTGCTGCACGCCGTCTTCAAACACCTGGAAATCGTCCTTGGTCAGATCAATGACCAGCCGCCCACGCTTGTTGAGGACGGTGACGGGAACATTGACGACCTCGACTCGAACGCGAATGTGGCTCCGCGTCGCGGAGGGTGAACTCTCCTCTTGCTGCGTGGGATCGCTCCCCGAGGGGGCTGCGGCGGGTGCGGCCGGCGGCGTGGTTTCCTGAGCGGGTGCATGGAGGGCGCCTGCCGTCGCGAGCAGAGCGGCCAAAACGAGCGTCGCTAGAATTGCTCGCTGGGCACCCCAAGCCCCCTTGGACGGACGCTCGACCGATGATGACTTGGGCGATCGCTCCCTCATGTCAGTGCTTCACCTGTTGGACGCCCTTCCTGCGCCTTCTGGTTCTCAAAATAGTATCTTACTCCAAATGCCCCGCATAAAGTAATCGTGCGAACCCGCGAACTCCAGCATGGGGATGCTTCATGAGGCGGTGGGTTAGCTTCAGGGACCGGGACGAAGCGGTGCGCGGGGAGGCTTACCCGGCTCTTCCTCAACTTCAGGGAGGCAGGGCAGAGAATCCGGCGCGATGCGGCCCGCTGGTGGTAAATTGACGGGGGCAGCCGAAAGGAGCAAACACTGTGGAAATGGGATTCATCGGTCTTGGCGCCATGGGACAGCCAATGGCGCGCAATCTGCTGCAGGCGGGGCACGCCTTGAAGGTTTACAATCGCACGCGCGGCCGCGCGGAGGCATTGGCGGGGCACGGGGCGACGCTGGCAGACACTCCCGCAGCAGCCTGTGCAGCCGGTGTGGCTGCGACCATGCTGGCAGACGACCCCGCGGTGGAAGAGGTAGTGTTTGGCGAGAGCGGCGTTCTGCAGGGCCTTCCCCGCGGCGGCGTCCACGTTTCTCACAGCACGATTAGTACGAACCTCGCGCGGCGTCTCACCGAAGCGCACCGGCAGAAAGGACAAAGCTTTGTGGCTGCGCCGGTCTTCGGGCGCCCGGATGCAGCCCAGGCGGCGCGCTTGGTGGTAGTCGCGGCCGGCCCGCCAGAGGCCGTGGAGCGATGTCGCCCGGCGCTGGAGGCTATCGGCCGGAAACTTTTCGTGATCGGTTCCGAAGCAGCCGCCGCCAACACCGTCAAACTCGCGGGTAATTTCCTGATCGCGTCCATGCTTGAGACGCTGGGAGAAGCTTATGCCCTGTTGCGAAAATCCGGGGTCGACCCGGCGAGTTTTCTCGAGATCCTGAACGGCTCGGTCTTTCAATCGCCCATCTACGAAAACTACGGAAAGATTGTGGCCGAGCAGCGGTACGAGCCCGCCGGCTTCAAGCTGCGGCTGGGGCTGAAGGACGTTCGGCTAATTCTCGCGGCGGCGGAAGAGGCGACGGCTCCCATGCCCATCGCCAGCCTGATTCGCGATAATCTGCTGAGCGGCGTCGCGCAGGGAATGGGGGAATACGATTGGTCGGCGGTGGCTCGTGTGGCCGCCCAGAAAGCCGGCCTGAAAAGTTAGTACGATCCTCAACCTGCAGGGAGGCAGACTGTGAAAACCATACGAGTCCGTGAGTTCGGCGATCCGGAAGTGATGAAATTGGAAGACGCGCCCGATCTCCAGGCGGCTGCGGGGCAAGTTGTGGTGCGGGTAAAAGCCGTGGGCGTGAATCCTGTCGAGGCATACATCCGGACAGGCAAATATGCCATCAAACCCGCACTTCCTTACACGCCGGGGAGTGACGCGGCAGGAATAGTGGAATCTGTGGGGCCGGGTGTCGAGGGCTTCTCGCCTGGCGACCGAGTCTACGTTGGCGGGACGCT
>Ga0187885_10002879_pt1 | contig 16094 bp, 12 predicted proteins | sample June2016WEW_20_1_3_FD_132970 | JGI IMG/M metagenome (GOLD analysis project Ga0187885, IMG submission 132970) | Peatland microbial communities from SPRUCE experiment site at the Marcell Experimental Forest, Minnesota, USA - June2016WEW_20_100 | ecosystem: Environmental > Terrestrial > Soil >... | reverse complement strand
TCATCCCCGCCTCGTTCCCGGGGCCCGGCGGTGATCTCTCGCCTGCCGGTTCTCCCAACGATTATGACGCGCGAGGGAAGCCTTTCCTTGCAGCCATCTACGCAATTCGCACCGTACGAGCGCCGGCGGGCCAGACGTGTCCTCACGACTGCACTGCCCTGGAGCTGGCTGCCGCTTGATGCCTTGTGCTTCTGGCGCTGCCTCAGCCAGACTCCGGCCCCGGCACCAACCACTCGGGCAGGCTGAAGTAGCTGTCCTCAGACTGCACGTAGAAAGGGCCGCTCCAAAAGGGGGTCTGCCCGCGGTCCCCGGTTTCACCCTCGCGCGGGCTCGACTTGACGCTCGGACAGACGGGCTGGCGGGTGCTCCAAAACGATTTCCTTCTGGACTGGTTTGGTGTATGAGGCGAGGCGCCAGCTCCGTTCGGCGCCGGAATAGCGGGACAGCCCGAGTCGGACTTCCCCTTTTCGGCCGCCGCGCGATCGCCCGCGACGGCCCGGGGGCGATCAGGATAAACAGCGCGCGAGCTCGTCTATCGAATGAAGTGTGGCGCAAGCAGGCTCGACGGACGAGCAGACCCCCGGGGCAGCCGCACAACTGTCTCGAATGGGACTGGCATTCACTTAGTCATACTTGCACTCGTTCTTCGGACTTCGTTTGGACCGAGGGCCCAGTCACGCCCGAAACCGCCATCCGATCCTCGGCAAGGGGTTGCAGGTCGCCGTCGAGAGCCGGTTGCAGACCCTCCCGTGCCCACCGCTTCGGGGGCCGGTGACACGCGTAGGAGAATCTGTCGTAGCGCAAGGAGCTTGGACGCGTGGCCCACACACTGGCCGCCGGGGCCGCGCCGAGCCACTGGCGGAACCGACCCGCGCCGGTACGCCCCGAGGAGGTTTCCGATGCGTCGTGCCGCTGTGGCCCTGCTCGTAGTCGGGCTCGTGGCGGGCTGCTCCGCCGCGGGCTCCACGCCCTCGGCGACCGCGCCGCCTGCGGCTGGACTAGGGCACATCTACTGGGCCAACCGTGGTTGCGAGGATGTCAACACCGATGGCCTGACGACGATGGGGCGGGCCAACCTCGACGGGACCGGAGTGAACGAGAGCTTCATCACGGGCGCGAACAGCATGTTGGGCGTGGCGGTGGTCGGCAACTACGTCTACTGGACGAACAGCGATGACGTGACGATCGGCCGGGCGAACCTCGATGGCACGGGGGTGAACCAGAGCCTCATCAGCGACTCCGCCACTCCCTTGGGGATAACGAGCGACGGCACCTACCTCTACTGGGCCAACTGGGGCGGCACGATCGGGCGGGCCAACCTCGACGGGACGGGGGTGAACCAGAGCTTCATCAGCACCGGCGGTAATCCTGTCTCTGTCGTGGCCAGCGGCAACTACATCTACTGGACCGATTACCAGAGCGGGGCCGGGGCGATCGGGCGGGCCAACCTCGACGGGACGGGTGTGAACCAGAGCTTCATCAGCGGCCTGAGCAATCCCTGGGGCATGGCGATCAGCGGCGGCTATGTCTACTGGACCGAGTACGTCTACAAGGAGAGTGCTGGCGGCACGATCGGGCGGGCGAAGCTCGACGGGACTGGGGTCAACCAGAGCTTCCTCGGCGGCGATCTCGTCGACTTCAACCCCGGATGGATCGCGATCGGTGCAGGCCACATCTACTGGAGCAACCCGTGCAACCCCAACAGCAACACGAGCAGTTCCTACAGCAATACGATCGGGCGGGCAAACCTCGACGGAACGGGTGTGAACCGGAGCTTCATCACTGGGGCCAACAACCCTTTTGGCCTGGTCATCGGCCCGTAGAGGAGACTGCCGCGGCGGCCCGCTCGGCCGACGCCAGCGCGTTCCGTCGCTCGGTCCCTCGCGTCACTCTTCGAGTGTGCTTGATGCACGCCGTCCAAGGACGGCTCGGCCTGATCTCGCCGGGAACCCTGGATGCGCGTGGGAGAATCACATCGAGCGGGGAACTTTGACGCGTGGTCCAAACACTGGCCGCCGGGACCGCGCCGAGCCACTGGCGGAACCGACCCGCACCTGGCGTCCGGAGGAGGTTTCCGATGCGTCGTGTCGCTGTGGCGCTGCTCGTAGTCGGGCTCGTGGCGGGCTGCTCTGCCGCGGGCTCCACGCCCTCGGCGACCGCGCCGCCTGCGGCTGGACTGGAGCACCTCTACTGGGCCAACCATCATGCTGGGACCATCGGGCGGGCCAACCTCGACGGGACGGGGGTGAACCAGAGCTTCATCACGGGCGCGAACGCCATATGCGGCCTGGCGATCGTCGGCGACTACATCTACTGGGGCAACATCGACGGCGGGATCGGGCGGGCCAACCTCGACGGGACGGAGGTGAACCAGAGACTCATCGACACCACCGCAGCCTGCATCCTGGCGAGCGACGGCAAATACCTCTACTGGGGCAACCCCTCCCCCTCCAGCAACTCGATCGAGCGGGCCAACCTCGACGGGACGGGGGTGAAAGGAGACTTCATCTCCATGTCCCCCGTTGCGGACGGTATCGCGGTCAGCGGCAGCTACATCTACTGGGGCTGCTTATCCTGCGGGGCGATCGGGCGGGCCAACCTCGACGGAACGGGGGTGAACGATAGCTTCATCAGCGGCGGAGCCCCGGTCTTCACCGGTCCCGAGGGTATCGCGTTCAGCGGCGGCTTCATCTACTGGGCCAACTGCGTCTTCGAGGCCAGCCACGGCGGCTCGATCGGGCGAGCCAAGCTCGACGGGACAGGAGTCAACCAGACCTTCATCACGGGTGGCACCACGCCAACTGGTCTGGCGATCGGCCCGTAGAGGAGCCTGCCCTGGCGGCCGAACCGCGCCCGAGCCACTGGCGGGACAGACCCGTCCCCAAGGCGATCTGGCGCGTCCCACGGTCGCCGGTCATGCGGAGGTGGGACCGGCTCGCATGGGATCGGCGTGGCGTCAGAAGTAGGCCCGACACTGTACGGGTGAAGGTGCGGAGTGGTTGGGGGAGGGTCGACGCGCACCTGGCGTCGGCCTAACGTGCGGTGCCACTGGGTCGCCGGGGAATCAGCCAAACACGGCAGACGCCGCCCTATCACCCGAATCCGGTTCTGTCTCCCTCTTTAGAGTGGTAACCAGATGGGAGACGAAGTAGTGGTGTCGGTAGCGCGGGTCGAGGAGGCCCCGACGCTGGAGATAGGCGAGATGCTCGCCGAACACGGCGCGGTGCTGCTCGCGGCCGCCCGCCTGATCACCCTCAACGATGCGGAAGCCGAGGACGTGGTCCAGGTCACGTTCGAGATCGCCCTGCGGAGGGGCCACACGCTCCGGGATCCCGGCTTGCTTCGCGCCTGGCTCCTGGCGATCGAAGCACGGGAAGCGGTCCGGCGCGTTCGCTCGATGCGCCGCTTCCTCTCGTTTGGGCCGCGTGTCTACGACCTTGCCGCCGCGGAGCAGGGTCACGACCTGTCGCTGACCTTGCGCGACGGACTTAGAGCGCTACCTCGTCGCGTCCGCGCCGCGATCGCTCTCCACTACCTGGAGGGCTATTCCGTGCGCGAGACGGCGACGGCACTGGGCGTCAGCCAGAACACGATCAAGACGCAGCTGAAGACGGGTTTGGCCCGCCTGCGAGAGGAAATCCGAGATGAATGACTGGCCCGCCGACCCCAGGCTCGATGAGGGCCTGCGGCGTCTCGTAGACGCAGAACTGATGTCGGCCCGAGCCGACGCGGCCGGCCTGTCCGGGTCTCGGGGGGTGCGTCGCCACCGGGAGGACAGAGCAGTCGCCGGACTGGGATTGCTGGCTGTGATCGCGATCGTCGCGGCCCTGGCCGTCCGCGGGAACACCACCGGCGGATGGTCGGCGGGTGGGCCCGGCGCCAGCGAATCGCCGAGCGCGCACGTCGTCGTAACCGCCGGTGCGTCTGCGCCCGAAAGTGCCGCGCCCGAAAGTGCCGCGCCCTCTCCGGCGCCCACGCCCACCGCCCTTCCCGGCACCCCGGGCACTTTCACGCCGACCGGTTCGATGACCACTTCGGACAACGGCACCGCCACGCTGCTTCTCGACGGGCGTGTTCTGATCGTGGGAAACGCGGCGACGTCGCCGGAGATCTACGACCCGAAGACGGGCCGCTTCACCAGCACCGGGCCCGCGGTCAGGGACATCGGCATGGCCTCGGCGACGAGGCTCGCCGATGGCCGCGTGCTCTTCGTCGGCGGCAGCGACGGCACCAACTCGATCGCGGCCGCGCAGGTCTACGACCCGGCGACCGGCAAGTTCAGCGTCACGGGCTCTCTGAGCACTTCTCGCATGGGTCACACCGCCACACTGCTGCCCGACGGCCGAGTCCTCATCGCCGGCGGCTCGACCTTCGGCAACACGGGCATGGTTCAGGCCGAGACCATGGCCTACCGTCCCGGCGCCGTCGGGCACGGTGGCGGGCCCGTGGCCATGACCGGCCCGGCGATGCTGGCGTCGGCCGAGATCTACGACCCGAAGACCGGCAAGTTCACCGCCACCGGCTCGATGACCACAGGCCGAGACGCCGCCAGCGCGACGCTTCTGACCAACGGCCGGGTCCTGATCGTGGGCGGCGGCAACGAGGGCAGCGCGGCGGTCCGTTCGGCGGAGCTGTACGACCCCAAGACCGGCAAGTTCAGCCGCACCGGTGCGATGCTGACCGCCGGCTACGGTTTCACCTCGACCCTGCTGCCCGACGGGCGCGTGCTCATCTCCGCCGGCAACGACGGCAACGGCCCTATCTACTCCCTGGAGATCTACGACCCGAAGACCGGCAAGTTCAGCGCGGCCGGCACGGTGGGCCCGAAGCGCGGCTTCTACACGAGCACCCTGCTCGCCGACGGCCGCGTCCTGCTATCCGGGGGCTACGACACGACTGCCGCCAAATCCGCCGGATACCTCGCCACCTGCGAGCTGTACGACCCGGCGACCGGCAAGCTGAGCCCAACGGGATCGATGGCCGCAGGGCGCCTGGGCCACAGCGCCACCACACTTCTCGACGGCCGCGTCCTCGTCGCCGGCGGCGTCGGCGACCCGGGGAACCTCGCGTCGGCCGAGCTGTACCAACCGTAGCCGCCCGGCCGGCGCCGGTGCTGCCCGCTGAGCTTCGATTCACCCATCACCCTGGCCCTTTATGCCCACGCCTCCGGGGAGAGAGCCACGAGGTCGCAAAGACCGCTAATGTGTTCGCGCCGGGATCCAAGCCACCGAGCACTCCCGGGGCCGCGGTGCCGAAAGACAACGGCCGGCGCAGGCCGCACGCACCGATAACCCCCCAGGAACGGGGGGTTACGATAACCCCCCAGGGCCCTGACGGAGTCGATCCTGAGCGTGAATAGCACCGCGGAGAGGTGCCAGAGTGGTTTATCGGGGCGGTCTTGAAAACCGCTGATCGCGAGATCCGTGGGTTCGAATCCCACCCTCTCCGCCAATCGTCCTGACGGCTGAGGCAGCTCCCTGCCTGCCGCGTCGCCGCGGCCTGGCCGCGGCGCCTTCGTACGCGGCCCCGCTCGGTCGCACCCCCGCCGCTTGTCGGTCGCCAGCCTCCGCGCCTGCGCGAAAGCCGCCCGGCGGTTCATACTCGTCTCATGGAGTCCAACTTCATCGTGCGGCGACTGAAGGCTTTGTTGCCGGTCGCCGCGATCATCGTCGTGGCTCTCGTCGGCGTCACCACCGCCATGACCATCCTCGGGGACAGCCAGAGCGAGGCCACGCCCACGCCTTCGGGCAGCGTCGCAGCCACTTCCACGGTCGGCCCCTCCGCACCGGCGTCGACACAAGCCTCGCCGAGCGAAACGCCCTCTCCATCGACCGTTCCGCTTCCCTCCACCATGCCGGTCATCCTCACGATCTACAAGGGCGAGCGCGACCCCGACGGCATCTGGAACGTGGTCTGGCGCTACCCGCAGTTCCGGGTCGGCAGCACACCTCTCGCGAACGCCATGAACCAGGACATCCTCGGTGAGATCGAGACGCGGATCGAGGCGTTCGAGAGCGGTCCCGCGGCCGTGCGGCAGCTTCCCGGCAAGATCAATAACCTGACCGGCTCTTTTACGGTCGACATGGTCTCGCTCGACCTGGTGAGTCTCACTCTCAAGTGGATCGATGACACATCGCCCGCGCATCCGGCCACGAACATCGAAACCTTGAACTACGCGCTCAACAGCGGCCAGCGCCTGGATCTGGGCGACATCTTCCTCGACACTCAGGCGGCCCTGGCGATCCTGTCCGAACAATCGCGTGAGCAGCTTCGCCGATCGCTCGGCGCAGACTACGAGGCCGCGGTGGTGACCGACGGCACAACGCCCGTGGCCACCAACTTCGTCGACTGGGCGCTCACCACGGCCGGTTTGCGGGTCACCTTCTCCGAGTACCAGGTGGGCACGTATGCGGACGGGATGCCCTCCGTCCTGATCCCCTGGTCGAGCCTCAAGAGCGTGATGCTCCCGAACGGGCCGGCCGCTCGCCTGGCTGGGTTCCCCACGCCCACCTGATCGCGGCGCCCGAACGACTCGTGCGAACGTCCACCCCGACCGGCTCGCCGACGTCCCGGCGCGCTGACACCCGGCGCCCGGCCTCGTATCCTTTCTCCGCCGGCAGGTAGCAGGCGCCGAATAGACCCGGCACATCGGAGGGCAGCATGGCGGCTGAGTACAACGCAACGGTGGCCGGCCGGGTGGAGGTCGCCCCCGGCCTGATCATCCTGAGGGTCGTCCCGGACAAGCTGCCATTCGAGTTCAGAGCCGGCCAGTACGTCGTCCTCGGCGTCAAGGCCTCCGCCCCACGTATCGACGAAGCGGAGAGCGATTCCGAGGTGGGCCCGGGCGCCTCCGCCGTCTCTCACCGTACCGCGGCCGTCGCCGCATCCGTGGCGGCAATAGAAGGCACGCCCGAGAGTCGGGCCGCGGTCGACGCCCAGCAGGCCGCTTTCGCGCGAGCTGCCGGGGACCCGGATCGGATGATCCGGCGCGCCTATTCGATCGCCTCGGAGAGCCGCGCCGACGAGTACCTCGAGTTCTACCTGACCGTGGTGATGAGCGGTGAGCTGACCCCGCGGCTCTTTCGCCTCAAGCTCAAGGACCGCCTGTACGTGGGCCCCAAGGCGGTCGGTGTCTTCACCCTGGACAAGACCGCGCCCAACAAGCACGTCCTGATGATCGGTACCGGCACCGGCCTGGCACCGTACATGTCGATGCTGCGCAGCGAGCTGGTCTGCAACGGGCCGCGCCGGTTCGTCGTGGCCCATGGCGCCCGCTTCTCGTGGGATCTCGGCTATCGGACCGAGCTGACCGGTCTGGCTCGCCACTGCCGCAACTTCCACTACATCCCGGTCATCACGCGCCCCCAGGAAGATGTCACCTGGCGGGGCCGGAGCGGCTACCTCCAGAACCTCATCGCCTCCGGCGCGATCGAAGAGGAGACGGGCCTGGCGCTCACGCCTTACAACTTCGACATCTTCCTGTGCGGCAACCCCGGCATGATCGAGACGGTCATCGGCTGGGCGACGGAGCACGGCTTCGTCCGCGACAAGGGCCACAACATCGGCACGCTCCACACCGAGGAGTACTGGTAGGCAGCCGGCGATCACGAGGTTGCGGCCGGGGCGACCTGGGGCTTACGGTGTCTCGGTCGAGCCGAGCGTATCGGTCTCATCGGGAAGATCGGTCGGGCTCGCGATCGGGCCACACGAAGGGCCAGATTCCGGCTCCGGCGGCGTGGAGCTCAGCAGGACCTCCGCAGGCGTGATGGTTATCCAGCGAGGCAGGTCCGGCGTGCCTATGTCGCCCCGACTCCACAGTATCTGGACGGACTGGTAGTCGCCGGGCATTCCGTGCGGATCGCCCGTCGACTCGGCGAGGTTGGCGTCGAACATGCCCGACGGATCGATCGCCAGCCACACCTCCCAGCCGGCAGCAGGGAATCCGCCGACTCCCGCGGTGAGGTCGAGCCTGCCGCCGCACGGTCGAACCGCCGTGTTGTAGTCGGACGCAGAGTCGGACAGGTCGCGGCTCGTGATTTCGACGATAACGGCCGTGCTGGTCCTGTTCTCGAAATGCAGCACCTTCGTCGGATCAGGTGTGGGCGCTGGGCTGCCGCACGCCGCGGCGGAGCAGGCCACGGCCACAGCCAGAGCCAGCAGGGCGGCGGAGCCCCTCGCCCGACCCGAGTTCGCCTTGCCCACTCGAATTTCCCTCAGTGGCCGTCTTCCTACCACGATGCATGCCGGCCCACCGGCCTGTCAAGCCGATGTCCGGTGCCGCCCCGCCCACATCGGGCCAGCGCACCGCGGCCGGGGAGATTCCGGTTGACACCGATCCGTATGCACCCGTAGACTCCGCGGCACATCCGAATACGGGCTGTGATCGGGACGAGTACCTCCCGGTCGCCGGCAGAGAAACCCAGCGGCTGGTGGAAGCTGGGGCGGCGACAGGAGCGAATGGCCCCGTGAGCCACCGGACCGAACCGCGAGCTTCCATGGCTCGCCAGTAGGCTCCGGCGCAGAGCGCCAGCGATAGAGGGCAGCACCGATCGGCGGGAGTCGCGTCGGGCGGCAAACGGCAGCGGGCATACCCGCAACCGCGCCGCACCACTCACCGAGAGCCCGACCCGTCGGCCAGAGAGCGGCATCGCCGAATGTGGGTGGCACCGCGGAAGGATCGACCTTTCGTCCCTGGACGGAAGGTCGTTTTGATTCCCCGCCAGTCTCCGGGGGCCGACCGCCGGGACCCTGAGGGGGCCCGACGGCAGGCTCCCGGGAAGCGGACATTGGGGATAGAGGCGCGGACCCGTTGCCAGAGGAACGGGCGCCACAACGAGGAAAGGCAGCACGGCGATGGCACCAACCGATCCGCTCAGTCTTGGCGAGGTCCGGCGGATGTCGGGCTCGGCCGACACCATCCTGCTGACGGCCACCCGCAACGCCGACCTCGAAACCCCGATCGGGGCCTTCATGCGCTTCGACGGCGGGGGCCCGGCCTTCCTGCTCGAGTCCGTCGAGGGCGGCGAGCGCCTGGGCCGCTACTCCTTCATGGGCGCCGGTCCGCGGCGGCTCCTTACCGTGCGCGACGGCCAGGCCGCCATCCAGTCGCGACCGCTGGCCGTGACGGAATTCGATCCCGACCTTCCGACGGAGACGTTTGCGGCGCCCGATCCTCTGACGGCGCTGCGGCGGTTCCTGCCCAGGAGGCGGATCCTCCCCGGCGAGCACATCCCGCGATTCCCGGGCGGGGCGGTGGGCGCCCTTGCCTACGACGCGGTCTCGACCTTCGAGCCGACGGTTCCGCTCCCGGCGCGCGATCCCACCGGCGTGCCGATGGCCGCCTTCCAGGAGGTGGACCTCGTCCTGGTCTTCGACCACCTGACCCACACGCTCTCCGCCGTCGCCTCGCTCCACACCGAATCCCCGGACCTGGAGGGCCGCTACGCGACCGCCGAGCGGGCCATCTTCGAGGCCCTCGAGCGAACCGCCCGGCCGACGGAAGCCGAGCTTGCGGAGCTGACCCGGCGCCGCGGAGCCGAAGCCGGCTCGGGCGAGAGCGAACGAACGACTGAAGTCGAAGGCATGACCTCTGCCGGGCCCAGCTGCGGTGGCGGCTCGGACGGAGCCGGTGCGGACGATCTGCGGCAGGTCGAAGTCAGCCTGCAGCGCGGCGAGTACGAGGCGGCCGTTCGATCGGCCCGGGAAGCCATCGCCGCGGGCGAGGCGATCCAGGTAGTGATCGCGCGACGCCAGACCTTCGAGCAGCCGGTCTTCGGCGGCGAACCCCTCGACGCCGTGGCGCTGTATCGCTCGCTGCGGCGAGTCAACCCGAGCCCGTACCTCTTCTTCGTCCGGATGCCGCAGTTCTGCGTCGTGGGGGCCAGCCCGGAGCTGCTCATTCGGGTCGAGGGCGACCGCATGACCACGCACCCGATCGCCGGCACCCGGCCCCGCGGCGCCACCCCGGCCGAGGATGCGCAGCTTGCGGATGACCTGGAACGCGACCCAAAGGAGCGGGCCGAGCACGTGATGCTCGTCGATCTCGGCCGCAACGACCTGGGCCGCGTCGCCCGGCCGGGCACGGTGGCCGTGACCAGGTACATGGCGGTGGAGCGCTACAGCCACGTTCTTCACCTGGTAAGCCACGTCGAGGGGCGACTGGGGCCCGGCTGCGACGCGCTCGACGCGCTGCGCAGCATTTTCCCGGCTGGCACGCTCTCGGGCGCGCCGAAGGTTCGGGCGATGCAGCTGATCGCCGAGGCGGAGAAGGAGCGGCGCGGGCTGTACGGCGGCGCCGTGGGCTACCTCGGCTACGACGGCAACCTCGACACCGCCATCACGATTCGTTCGGCAGTGCTCAAGGACGCCCTGATCCACGTCACCGGCGGCGCCGGGATCGTCGCCAGGTCGGTCCCGGAGCGCGAGTTCGAGGAGACCGAGCACAAGGCCGGCGCGATCAGGAGAGCCCTGGAGATGGCCGTGGCCGAGGCTGCGGGCGGAGCGGGGAGTGGCACGACCACGGCCCGTGGCCCGGCCGCCCACCAGCCCGTCGCGGCCGTCCCGGCAGGCTCCGTCCCGACGCGCGCCGGTCCGACACGCGCCGGTCCGGCAGTAGAGACCGCGCGACAGGAGGCGTCCCGATGATCCTCATGATCGACAACTACGACTCGTTCACCTTCAACCTCGTCCAGGCCCTCGAGGCCGCCGGCGCGACCGTGCGCGTGCTGCGCAACGATGCCCTCGACCGCGTCGGCCTGGAGGCGCTGGCGGACGACGCAACGGCCGATCTGCGTGGCATCGTCGTCTCGCCCGGCCCCGGCGACCCCGACTCGGCGGGCGTCTCGATGGATGCCGTCCGAGTGGCGGTCGAACGCAAGATCCCGCTCCTGGGCGTGTGCCTGGGCATGCAATCGATGGGCGCCGCCCTGGGGGCGACGATCCGGCGCGCTCCGACGCTCGTCCACGGCGAGGCGTCCAGCGTCCGCCACGACGGCAGGGGACTGCTGGCCGGGATGCCCAGCCCGTTCATGGCCGCGCGCTACCACTCCCTGAGCGTGGCTCCGGAGACTCTCCCGCCGGACGTGGTCGTCACGGCCCGGACCGAGGACGACTACGTGGTCATGGGCATTCGCCACCGCAGCGCCCCGGTCGAGGGCGTGCAGTTCCATCCGGAGTCGGTCCTGACCCCGGAGGGGCCGCGCCTGCTGGCCAACTTCCTGAGACTCACCGGCGAGGGCGACGCCGCGCTCCTGGACCGGGCCAGCGGTTCGTTCGCCCTGGCCGGGTTCGCCGGCTCGCGGGGCGCGGCCGGCTCGCAGGGCGCGACCCGGGAACTGGGCGGGGCCGAAGCGCCGATCGAGATACAAGAAGCGACAGAGGCGGCCGTCGCGGGCCGCAGGGAGATCGTTCGATGAGCGAAGTCGTGAGAGCGGCCCTGGCGACCGTCGTCGAGGGCAAGCGCCTGTCGTTGGCCGAGTCCCGGGCGGCGATGGGCTCGGTGATGGACGGCGAGGCGACGCCGGCCCAGCTGGCGGCTCTCCTCGTCGCCCTGCGGATGCGCGGCGAAACGGTCGATGAGCTGGCTGGCTTCGCGGCCGCGATGCGCGACCGCGTGCTGCGGGTGGCGGCCCCGGAAGGCGTGATCGACACCTGCGGCACGGGCGGCGACGGCAGCAACAGCTTCAACATCTCTACGGCCGCGGCGCTGGTGGTGGCTTCGGCCGGGGTCCCGGTCGCGAAGCACGGCAACCGCGCGATCACCTCGAAGTCGGGCTCGGCCGACGTGCTGGAAGCGCTCGGGATCCGCACTGATCTCGGGGCCGAGGAGGCGGCCCGCGCGCTGCGCGAAGACGGCTTCGCGTTCCTGTTCGCCCCCGGCTTCCAGCCGGCGATGCGCCACGCCGGCCCCACGCGCCGCGAGATCGGCGTGCGCACCGCGTTCAACCTGCTCGGCCCTCTTACGAACCCCGCCGGGGCGCGGCGGCAGCTGGTGGGGGTTGGCGACCCGGCCGCCGCGCCCCGCATCGCCGAGGTGTTGCGCCTGCTGGGCGCCGAGCGGGCCCTCGTCGTCCACGGCGCCGGCCTGGACGAGCTGCCGCTCGACGGCTCGGGCGTCGTCTACGACGTCACTCCCGGCGGCGTCACGAGGCACGAGGTCGTGGCCGCGGAGCTGGGGCTAGCCGCGGCGCCCGTTTCGGCACTGACAGGCGGCTCGCCGGCCGAGAATGCCGCGACGGTCGAGTCGATCCTGGGCGGAACGAGCGGTCCCGGTCGCGACGTGGTCCTGCTCAATGCCGCGGCCGCCTTCCTGGCCGCGGGCCGGGCCACGGATCTGCGAGATGGAATCGCTATGGCGGCCGAGGCGATCGACGGCGGCGCGGCCACTCGGCTGCTGGGGCGGTTGCGCGCCGCGAAGGCGGCCGACGACGCCGCGAAGGCGGCCAACGACGCCGCGAAGGCGGCCAACGACGCCGCGAAGGCGGCCGCGGAGGCTTCCGCCGGCCAGGCCGCCGCCGCGCAGAGCCTGGAGGTTACGCCGGCATGACGACCTCGGTTGAGCATGATCGGAGCGTGCGGTCGGGCCGCGCCGCGACGCCCGCCGGTTTGCCGGCGCGAGCCGCCTCGGCGCGAGCCGCCTCGACCAGAGCCGGCGTCGTGGCCGAGATCGCAACTCGGCGTCTCTGCGATGTCCGTGCCGAGCTCGACGGCCGGAGCTACCGCTCCCTCGCCGGCGAGGCTGCCGCGTACTCGGCGCTCAGCGGCGGCGCCCCGCGACCCGTGGCGGAGCGGCTGGCTGCGCCGGGCCTGCATCTAATCGCCGAGGTCAAGCGCCGCTCGCCCTCGGCCGGGGCGATCGCCGCCGCGGCCGATCCGATCGCACTCGCACGAGCCTACGAAGCCGGGGGCGCGAGCGCGATATCCGTGCTGTGCGAGCCGCACTGGTTCGGCGGTTCCGTCGCCGATCTGTCCGCCGTTCGCGAAGCGGTGACGCTGCCGGTCCTGGCCAAGGAATTCGTCGTCGACGAGCGCCAGCTGCCCGTGCTCCGATCCGCGGGGGCCGACCTGGTCCTGCTCCTGGCCTGCGTGATCCCGGCCCGGAAACTGGCCCGGTTCGTCGGCCTGGCCCGCGAGCTGGGCCTGGAGCCGCTGGTCGAGGCCCATGATGAGCGCGAGCTGGACGCGGCGCTGGCCACCCAAACCAGGCTGATCGGTCTGAACAACCGCAACCTGCGCAGCCTCGAGGTCGACCCGGAGAACTGCCTGCGACTGCGAGCGCTCGTGCCGGAAGACCGATTGGCGGTCGGCGAGTCGGGCGTGAGCCAGCCCCCGACGCTGGTCGGCTGGCGGGCGGTCGGGCTTGACGCTGCCCTCGTCGGGGAGGCGCTGATGCGCTCGGCCGATCCGGCCGCGACGGCCCGTGCCTTCGTGGCCGCGGGTGCCGTGCCGCTCGACGTGGCTGCGGAGGCGCGGCAGCCGCTGGTCAAGATATGCGGTGTCACGGACTCCGAGGGGTTGCTGTCGGCGCTCCGATCCTGCGCCGATGCCATCGGCCTCAACCTGGTGCCCGGCACGCCCCGGTGCCTCAGCCTGGCCGAGGCCTCGTGGCTGGCCGCCCTGGCGCGCAGCGCTGCACCCACCGGCAAGCGGCCCCGCATCGTGGCCGTGACGGCCGACGCCGCCCCGGCCGAGCTGCGGGCCGCCATCGCGGCCATCGACCCCGATGCCGTCCAGCTCTCCGGCGACGAACCCGTGCAGGCCATTGCCGCCGTTGGGCGGCCGGCCTGGAAGGTGCTGCACCTCCCGGCCGGCGCTGCCGCTGGCCCCGTCGACGCCGGCTCGGTGGCCGCCGGCGCGATCGAGGCAGGCAGGGCGTACCTCGCCGCCGGCACCGAACGCATCATTCTCGATACCGCCGGAGGCCGGTTCGCCGGTGGCACCGGCCGGCTCATCGATCGAGGTGTGGCCGCGGCCGTTGCCCGCGAGATGCCCGTCATCCTGGCCGGCGGCCTGGAACCTGCCAATGTCGGAGCCGCCGTCCTCGAAGTACCGGCAATCGGCGTCGACGTCAGCTCTGGAGTGGAAGAGAGCAGTTCCAGCGATCGGTCGCGGGCGCCCCGAGCGCCGGGTTCGCGGCCCCGCAAGGATCCGCTGCGCGTGGCGCTCTTCGTGAAGAGGGCTCGGGCCGCCCGCTTCGACCGGCCGCACGTCCGGGTTCGGCCCACGTCGGTTCCCGAGGCGCTCCTCGAACCTGATGAGCACGGCCGCTGGGGGATCGAGCGCGACTTCGGCGGACGTTACGTGCCAGAGACCCTGGTGGCGGCCCTGGATCAGCTGGAGCGCGCCTGGGCCGAGACTCGCCACGACCCGCGCTTCTGGGCAGAGCTGCGCGAGCTGCAGTTCCACTACGGCGGGCGGCCCACGCCCATCTATCGAGCCGATCGGCTCGGGGCGGAGACGCTGGCGAAGGCTCGCGAGCTGGCCGGATCCGCCGCGGATCGGCTGCCGGAGCGGATCAAGCTCTACCTCAAGCGCGAGGATCTTAACCACACCGGCGCCCACAAGCTCAACAACGCCCTGGGCCAGGTTCTTCTGGCCCGGCGCCTGGGCAAGAGCCGCGTCATCGCCGAAACCGGCGCCGGCATGCACGGCGTGGCCACGGCCACGGCCTGCGCCCTGCTCGAGATCCCGTGCGTCGTCCACATGGGCGTCGAGGACATCGCCCGCCAGGCGCCCAACGTGCTGCGCATGGAGGCCCTGGGGGCCGAAGTCCGGCCCGTCCACGGTGGCTCGGGAACGTTGAAGGACGCCGTCAGCGAAGCCCTGCGCGACTGGGTCACGAACGTCGAGACCTCGCACTACTGCCTGGGCTCGACCATGGGTCCGCACCCGTACCCGATGATCGTGCGCGATTTCCAGCGCGTCATCGGCGACGAGGCGGCCGCGCAGTTGCTGGCCGTCGAAGGGCGGCTGCCCGACGTGGCGATTGCCTGCGTCGGCGGCGGCTCGAACGCCCTGGGCCTGGTCAGTCGGTTCATCGGCGAGCCGGGCGTCCGCCTGGCGGTGGCAGAGGCGGCGGGGGAGGGGATCGCCACAGGACGGCACGCCGCAGCGCTCCTCGGCGGCAGCCCCGGGATACTCCACGGCTCGCGCTCGTACATGCTCCAGGACGGCGACGGCCAGGTCATCGAGGCGGTTTCGATCTCGGCCGGCCTGGATTACCCCGGTATCGGGCCGCAGCTCGCGGCGCTGATGCAGGCCGGGCGCTTGATCGTCTCGTCCGCGACCGATGTCGAGGCCATCGCGGCGGTGCGGCAGGTCGCCCGGACCGAAGGCATCCTGGCGGCGGTCGAATCGGCCCACGCGGTCGCGGCCCTGCCGGATGTCCTGGCGCGGACGGCCGCCGCGGATGAGGCGCCGCTGCCGCGCGAGACGCTAATAGTGCTGGGCCTTTCCGGGCGCGGCGACAAGGACCTCGCGGCCCTCGGCCCCAGGGCGGCGGCCCGATGACCGGCGTGCCGGCCACGGTGGCCGCCCAGACCGGCACGAACGACACCCCGGGCGCTCGCCGGATGGCGGCCGCGTTCGCGCGCGCCGCGGCGGAGGGTCGAGGGGCCCTGATCCCGTACGTGGTGGCCGGCTATCCGGACCACGAGACGTCGCTCGCGGCGGCACTGGCGGCCGCCGCTGCGGGCGCGGACCTGCTCGAAGTGGGATTGCCGTATTCCGATCCCCTGGCGGACGGAGCCACTCTCCAGCGGGCGACGTCGGCCGCGCTGCGCGCCGGGGCCACGCTGGAGCGGTCGGTGGCCCTGCTGCGTTCCATCTCGTCGGCCCGGCCCGACCTGCCGCTGGTGGCGATGGGCTATGCCAACCAGATCCTTGGCGGAGGCGACGGTCGAGACGTTGCGGGCCGGCTGGCGGAGGCCGGCGCGGCGGGACTCATCGTCGCGGACATGACCCCGGACGAAGGGGCGCGTTTCGAGGCCATCGCACGCGAGGTGGGACTGGCGGTCGTCTACCTCATCGCTCCGACCACCACGGCGCAGCGGCGTGCGGCCGTGGCCCGGCGCTCGGGCGGGTTCCTCTACTGCGTG
>Ga0187885_10002859_pt1 | contig 16162 bp, 13 predicted proteins | sample June2016WEW_20_1_3_FD_132970 | JGI IMG/M metagenome (GOLD analysis project Ga0187885, IMG submission 132970) | Peatland microbial communities from SPRUCE experiment site at the Marcell Experimental Forest, Minnesota, USA - June2016WEW_20_100 | ecosystem: Environmental > Terrestrial > Soil >... | reverse complement strand
TCTTATTATCGGGGCTGTTCAAATTCCTTGCCCCGTCGGCTCCGTTGAGAGGTGGGATCGAAAATCTTTAATTAAAAGGAATGGATTTAGGTCATCCATAAAAAAGTTGGCCCTGGTTCAATTTCAAATTTCAGATTGCAGATTTCAAATTGAAAACATCAGAACAAAACGATACTTCTTATGCGGAATGCGGATTGCGGGTTGCGGAGGCCGGAATTTAATTAGACAGATGAATTAAGGAGGGGAGCATGGGAGAGATTGTTCACACGTCGCGAATCAAGATCGTAAGGGAAAAAGGTCCGACCAGAAGAGCCATGATGGGGGATTTCTTTACAACAAACGTATTATTCTTTCAGTTGAAATAGAATAAAGGGGGGTCATGGTCAATTCTTTCCGCATCCTCAAGGCCTGTGTGGTCCGCAAACTTCCTTCCTGGAACATTGCTTGTTCATCTTTGTTCCACAACACAATAGTACAAATGGAAATCTTTGATGTGACCTCTCTCAAGATACAGCCTTTTTCACCCTAAAATACAGCGTTCACCTTATGTAATCCATAAATCACTCCTGTATAATTACGGAATGGCTGGAAGGAGGATATTCTTATGAAGTGTCTTCGGTGCAGTAGTGTCATGACTTATGATAAATTTTACGGCCCTCATGAATACTTTTGGGGATGGAAATGTGTTATCTGCGGGGAGATTGTAGACCAAGTGATTTTAGAGAACCGGGAATTGATAAGGATGGGCCGGGTGCCAAACACGAGAAGCAGGAAAAGGTGAGAGGGTTGAATCTGAGATCTTCGAAAAGGTGGAAGATAGAGAGTAAACAGTCAAAGTCAGTCAAATAGACTGGCATAGGACAGACTACAAAAAATGTGAGAAAGGAAGCAATGTCATGTTTAAGACAATGCTCGTTGAAGATAACCCCTCATTTAGACGACTAGTGAAAAATGACTTAAAGGATCAATTTCCTTCAATGGACATTATCGAAGCAGGGGATGGCATAGAAGGATTTCGGAATATCGATTCTCATCCTCCCAACCTGATCTTTATGGACATCCAGTTACCCGGGGAAAACGGCCTTGAATTAACCAGAAAGATAAAGGCGGATTACCCAGAGATAATTGTCATCATTCTAACAACCCATGATTCACCAGAATATCGAGAGGCAGCGACCCGAAACAAGGCTGATTATTTCCTTTCGAAGGATTCAACAACATCAGAAATTTTCAAATTGGTCAAATCAATTTTATTAGAAAAAGGTTTTAATGCGGATGGTTCAGATGGTAAAAACGGGTACTCGTAACTCTGACTGCTAAGAATTCCCTCAGTTTTGGCCTGCCTTTTTATCCCAAGTCCTTGTCTTTTTTCTGATTGATTTTTTTATAAAATAGTGCATAACCAGGTTTGTTGGGTTCTTAGAAAGCACCCATTCTTTTTTCTCATCCCCGATCGGCAGAGAAAGAATTTTTGCATTTCCCATTTCATCCGCCTGCGCAGCCCGCCGTGCAATTTCCGCCAAGATTTACCTGTTGACAATGGTTAACGTGCAGGTTAACATGATTTTGTGAGCAAAACTGTTATTTTCTACAGGACGGCTGATGGCAAATGCCCTGTACAGGATTTTCTGGATTCCCTGCCGGGAAAAGTTTCAAAAAAGATCGTTTGGGTTCTTAAGCTTGTGGAGGATTTGGATGCGGTCCCATCTTTATATTTCAAGAAGCTAATTGGAACCGAGGACATCTGGGAATGCCGAATTCAATTTGGGTCAAATGCGTATCGTCTGTTGTGTTTCTTTTTAAATCGTTCTGTTGTTGTGCTAAGCCATGGATTTGTGAAAAAGAGTCAAAAGATACCCGTCCATGAAATAGAAAGGGCAGAAGCTTATCGAAGAGATTTTTTGAAAAGGAGGATATAAAATGAGTGATCTCAAAAAATATATAAGGGAAAGGAAGAAGAGGGATAAGGAATTTGCGAAAGGGTTTGACGAGGGGTATGAGCAATTCAAAATCGGGGTCGTACTCCGTCAGGCACGGGAAAAAGCAGGGTTGACTCAAGAAGAATTAGCCCGTCGGCTTAAAACCAAGAAGACCTCCATATCGAGGATTGAAAACCATGCCGAGGACATCAAACTTTCGACGTTAAAACGCACTGCTTCTGCCTTAGGAAAACGTCTTCAGGTGAGTATTATTTAAAATAAGAAAGAATCGCCAAGGAATTGGGGGACGCAGGGGGCAGTACAACTTGACGAGGAAGAATGCGTTCGTTGTATGCTATTTTCAGTAAGTTTATGTCAACCCAATCAACCTTTTTAGATCGTTAGAAAGTAACCAACCCTTCTTTTCATCCCCGATCGGCAGAGAAAAGCCTCTTATGATTTCTATTGTTCTTGGGGCGATTTCACAACCGGAGGGGATTCACACCTGAGGGGAGGAAATACGGCGGGAGTGATTTGCCCGCCTCTCATATCCAAACGATACCCACCAGGTGTTTCACCTTTTTGAATTCCGGGTCGCCTGTCACCAAGGTGGCTTTGTGTTCGACAGCCGAGGCAAGGGCAAAGCAGTCGGCGTATGAGAGGGCATATTGGGCCTTATATTCAGCGGCCTGGAATATCAAAGAATTCGGGATAGGCAAAATGGTGAAGTTCAACCTTTCAATGTTTGCAAGAACTTCTAATTTCTTCTGGTCGCCAAATTCTTCTTTTGTCGAATAGATAATTTCACCGAGATTAACGGCACTAATATATTTGACCGCTCCGGTTTTCCTTATTTCCTCAAGGAGATGGACAACCTTTTCATATCCCTTCTCTTTTTGGAAGAATTTGAGAAGAGCATGGCTATCGAAAATGAAAGGCCCTTTCTGCATTATTTGAATTCGCCCTTCCGTTCTTTCAGGAGCTTTTCGGCAAGAGATGGCTTTGGTGGTAGAAGACCGCAGGCTGCCTTGACCGGATCTTCAACAGGCGGGATGAGGTAGATGATGCCACCATACTCCATCACCTGCAACTCCGTACCGGGTTCGATGCGATACCGCTTTCTCAATTCAGCAGGGATCACGATCTGGCCTTTGGATAAAGTTTTAACAGTAGCCATAAAATTCTAACCTTTATATAAAAAGTTGGACAATCTAAGGATAATGTATAACTTCTAATTTGTTTTGTCAAGATTATTGTTTGCGCCTTCTTTTTGCCCAGAAAGCGCATTCCCTCCAATCTCACCGGGTGCTACGCGCGAGATTGTCCTCTGTCATTGCGATTTCTAAATTCGGGCTCTTAATGGGTCGCTTCTAATATAACTCCTTGAATTTTAATGGCTTATAAATTTCTATTGACATTTGCTTTTTAAAGTGTATACAATTCTTCACCAGATGTCACCGTTTTTATTCAGTACGGTTCATCGAGCTTCGAATTAATGGTTTAGTGTTCTTTTTGTTGTGACCCAAATCCCGATTTAGAAATTGTCATTGCGAGTGAAACGAAGCAATCTCGTCTTTTTCAATGAGATTGCCACGCACCTTGCAGGTGCTCGCAATGACCGGATGGGAAAAGGGTTTCGGCTCCTAAATCGGGATTTGGGTGTGAAGTGCCGCTGAAGTTCTATGGGGCGACATATGACAATTGATTTCTTGGTTAACCTCATGGCCTTTGTCATTGCCATTTATTTATGGGTAATGTGACAGAGAAGGATGTAAGTCTTCTTAAATTTTTAGAGGGTATCTATTCCCTTTTCTCATCCTCCATCCCTAAAGAGAACTTTTCCTGATTTCCATTTCATTCGCCTACACCGAAGACCTTATGCCGGTCAATAGGTCGATTCTGGTTGCAGGTCGGTTTCCTGTGACAAATTTGGCCACCCTCCTGTAAATATGTCGATCAATATGGAAGACGGAAATTCATGTAGTTCTATTAAATCTCTGAAATCATGTATGTATTTTCACGCAGACCCTTTGGCTTAATTTTTGCTTAAATTTAAGATACGGATAGAAGAATTTTTTGGTGGAATCGAAGATGAATTTTAATAGAATTGGAAAATTGTTTGTCCCTCTTGCAACTATATTCATCCTGCTATCGATGGGTGGAAATGTCTCGCCCGTCTGTGCCTCCCCAACGGTTGCAACCGTTCAGAAGGCGAGTGGAACGGCGGCGATTGTCAGACAAGGGCAGACGATGTCCGCAACCGTCGGTCTAGAGATACGGGAAAATGATACACTTCGCACTGGTCCTAACGGGTCCATTGGCGTGATATTTAGGGACGATACTCTCTTGTCATTGGGACCAGAGAGCGCCTTAGTGATTGATAAGTTTGTGTTTGCTCCAGGGGAAGGAAAATTCTCGATCGTTCTCAGGATGATCAGAGGAACTGCAGCCTATCTTTCGGGGCTCATCTCTAAGCTTGCACCGGACTCAGCGCACTTTGAAACCCCCACTGCCTCCATAGGCATTAGGGGAACGAGATTTGTCGTGAGGGTCGAAGGGAAGTAGACAAAGAGACGCCCACCACTCAAGAAAACTGAGAAGACAGATGAGGCAGTGGAGAAATGTTCTTTTTGTTTTGATCTTTTTTTGCCTTCTAAGCGGATGTGGTGCACACCGGGCAAAGCGAGATTTGATCGTCCTCTTACCTGATCAGAATGGTAAGGGAGGTGTCATCACGGTGACCACCCAGGGAGGCTCCCAGATACTTGACAAGCCTGGATACGGAATCGAATTTGACGATCTCAATAAGCCGCCGGTCGCTCCCAAACCCGTAGAAGAAAAAGAAGTCAGCGATGTCTTTGCGGCAGCCCTCTCCGTGCTGCCGGATCAAACGGGCCGATTTATCTTATTCATTCTGTACTTTGAGCGTAATACAGCTAAACTCACCCATGAATCCAACGACTTGCTGTCCCAAGTCCAGAAGACTATTAAAAGCCGTAATTCAAACGAAGTCTACGTAGCGGGTCATACCGATCTTGTGGGAACAGAGGCTTACAACGCCGGCCTCTCTTCAAAGAGGGCAAACACCATCCGAGATCTGCTCGTTTCGAGCGGCATTAAACCGAAAACGCTGTTCGTTTCATCTTACGGCAAAGCAAGACCCTTGGTGCCTACCAAAGATCAAGTCCCTGAACCCCGTAACAGGAGAGTCGAAGTCATTGTCAGATAACTGGAGTCAACTCGTTTTCTTTGGAAAGGCACAGCATTTTTGATCGGAGAAAATTAAGGAGGGGCCTATTGGTCACCCACTGGCTATCGATTGTGATCCCTTTGGATCGACGCGCTGGAAAATGGTGATCTTAGCGTTTTTATGCGGTCTAAACGCATGGCGGACCCGGAAAGCGGGAAAGTTATTATTAGGAGAGATCGAAGAAACAGGTCACCTGTCCTACTCTATGGTATCCTTTTTTCAGTCCTCCTTTTTTTTATAAATCTTGCCAAACCCACCTTGACCGACTTCCTTCATAATCGAGTTTACGACTCCCTGCTGTCCGCCAGCACTGGAAAGCCCTCTCCTGTTCCCGTCATCGTTGACATAGATGAAAAAAGCCTCAAACAATACGGCCAATGGCCCTGGCCGCACTATCGGATCGCAATCCTGGTGGACAAACTCAGAAATCTTGGGGCCTTGAGCATTGGCCTTGATATGCTATTCGCAGAAGAGGATAGAACTTCGATTCATTCGATAAGAAAGGAGATTCTGCGCGACTTTGGAGTCGATCTCGGACTCAGAGGAGTTCCCCAAGAGCTCAGAGACAATGACCAGAGGCTGGCGGAGGCTCTTTCAAGAGGTCCCTTTCTGTTAGGTTATCAATTCCTGTTCGAAGAAGATTCTGATTCGGAGGACTGCCTGTTACATCCATTACAGGTCAACCAAATAGGACACGACAAGGCAGAAAAGGATTCACCACTATTCATTCATGCCCGTAGTGTATCCTGTAATCTAAAGATGTTTTCCGAGGCTGCGGCTGGATCCGGTTTCTTCAATGTTTTGCCGGACTCAGACGGCATCCTGAGACGCGTGCCCTTGATCATTGAACACGGAGGCAGACTGTATCCGAGCCTCGGGTTGGTAACACTGATGAAGGCTCTGGGTGTACGCGACGTCCTTTTGAAGACCGACACGGGTGGTGTGGAGTCATTATATCTAAACCAAACGGCTATCCCCCTTACCTCAAAAGGGAGTATGCTGATCCGTTTTCGCGGGAAGGGTAAAACCTTCGACTATGTCTCAGCGGCAGACATCCTGTCCGATCGCATCCCGGATGGGAAGATACAAGGGAAAATAGTGTTCGTCGGAACCTCTGCCTCGGGATTGAAAGAGCTCAAGTCCACCCCTTTCGATCCCGTGTTTCCAGGGGTGGAGGTTCACGCAACCGTTGTTGATAATATCCTAAAAAAGGATTTCCTCTCTCGACCGAAATGGGCCGCGGGCCTGGAGTCTGTAGGAATGTTAGCATTAGGGTTGCTTTCCGCATTTATTCTGGCTTGGACTGGAGCCGGTTGGAGTTCACTTTTCCTTGGAGTCGTCGCAGTGGGTGTTTGGCACGCCTCGGCGTGGATGTTTCGAAACGAAGGCATCTTCATTTCACCGGTTTTACCCTTGATCGTCCTGGCGTGTAATTTCTCCCTCATTACTTTTTTCAGATTCTGGCAGGAAGAACGGAGAGTTAAAGAGCGAACTCGCGAGCTTGCAATGGTTCAGGAAGCAACGATTGAAAGTATGTCCTCGCTGACCGAAACGCGGGATCCGGATACAGGTGGGCATATCAAGCGCACTCAGAACTATATCCGTCTTCTCGCCGACTACTTGAAGCATCAACCCAGATTCATTCGATTCCTGGATGATGAAGCCATCGACCTGTTGTGCAAGTCCGCCCCGCTCCATGATATCGGCAAGGTCGGGGTTTCAGACAGAATCTTGCTGAAGCCCGGCAAACTGACCGAGCAAGAATTTGAAGAAATGAAACAACATACGGTTTACGGCCGCGACACCATCCTTGTTGCCGAAAGAAAGCTTGGAAATACCTCTTTTCTGCGCATTGCTCGTGAAATTGCTTACACCCACCATGAACGATGGGATGGGTCTGGATATCCGGAGGGTCTCAGGGGAGAGGAAATTCCAGTGCCAGGCAGACTCATGGCTTTGGTCGACACCTACGACGCGTTGACGAGCAAGCGGGTCTACAAATCTCAGATCCCTCATGAAAAGGCCGTCCAAATCATCATCGAAGCAAAAGGGACACAGTTTGATCCAGCCGTGGTTGACGCCTTCTTAGAGGTCAAGGAGGATTTTCGTCGGATCGGCCTCAGATATGCTGACGCTTAGAGAGAAAATTGTCGGAAGAAAGGGGACGGGGGAATAAGGAACAACGGTTGTATTTTGTGGTTAAATTTTCAGCCAAACTATCCCGATCCAATCAGCCTTTTTAGATTTTTAGAAAGCACCCATTCTTTTTTCTCATCCTCGATCAGCAGAGAAAGAATTTTTGCATAGAATCTCTTCAGAATCTCTGGGCTTGGAATACTGCAATTTAGGGAAGGGCTTCTCATAACTTCCTCATTCTCTCCGCTGAATCAAACTCCTTTTTAGACCTTATCTGTAACCGCTTTGCTGCTGAACTTAATCGTTGGTTCGGGCCGTCCCAAGCCACAGCATTTCCCCCAATTTTACGAGAATCCGCGTGCAAGAGTACTTCCTTCAGAATGCAACATTTCAAACGAAAATTATGGATGGAATTTGGATGGAATTTTCCCCGAATTTTCCCCCGAATTTTCCGCTTGACTGTCCATGCGCATGAGAGTATGTTCTGTTTATAGTATTCTCACCCGGTCCCAATTAACCTCACAACTTAACCTCTAACCTTCTTTGGTGCCGCGTGAAGAGGAGCTTCCAAAAGGTGCCGATACAAAACCTCCAGGGGATATTCTTATATCCCTTCTAAAAAAGTTTAAATGGAGATGGATTCAAAAAACTTTAGAAAGGAGGAAGAAAAATGTTGAAGAAAAAATTAGTTCCTATTGGACTGCTGACCGCAATGGTTTTCTTAATCGCAGCTTCAGCCCCAGCTCAACAGGTCCGTGGAGTAACAGAGACGGAGATCCTCATCGGGCAGACAGGTCCGCAAACAGGACCGGCAGCCGCCTGGGGAGCAGTAGCCCGTGGTTCAGGCCTTTTTTTCAAAGGAATCAACGATGAGGGAGGAATCCACGGCAGAAAGATCAAATACTTCCTGCGCGACGATGGTTATCAGCCGGCCAAAACCAGGGCCATCGGTACTGAATTCGTGGAACAGATCGGGATCTTCGGAGTCGTCGGCTGCGTTGGAGTTGGGCCGGGCATGAGCGTCCGCGATTATTATGCGGAAAACAAGGTCTTAATGGTCAGTTTTGGCGTCAGCGGGGTAACCAACTGGATCCAACCCTTCAACAAATATATCTTCCCCATCTTTCCCCTTTACGTTGATGAAGCGAAGGCCCTGACCCGATATTTCTTTGAACAATTGAAGCTCACGAAGGTGGCCGTGTTTTACCAGAACGACGATTACGGGAAGCAGGGTCTGGAGGGCGTGGAGCGTTATGAAAAAGAAAAGGGTCTGAAGCTGGCGGCCTCGGTTTCCGCCGAGGTAACGGACCGGGACCTGAGTTCCCACGCTTTGAAGTTGAAGGATTCAGGGGCTGAGGCAGTGATCATGTGGGCCATGCCCACCCATGGAGCTTTGCTCCTGGCTGAATGCGCCAAGATAGGCTACAAGCCCCAATGGGGGACCAGTGCCACCCTCTCCGATGCCGCATTGATGATGCAGATCACCAAGGGACTCTGGGCCGGGATGATTCACTCAAACTTCGCCGAACTCCCGGACTCAAACCATCCCCTGATGGTCAAATATCGCGCCTGGCACAAAAAGTACGAACCGGATGAGCGATGGGGAACCTTCTATTATGCGGGGATCGGTATGGCCGAGCCCTTGGCGGAGGGGTTGAGACGGGCGGGCAGGAATTTAACGCCCGAGACTCTTATCAAAGCCCTGGAAACCCTGAGGGACTGGCAGGGGATCAGCGCACCTATCACCTTCACGCCTACGGATCACCAGGGAGCGAAACATATTTTCTTCGGCCAGGTGCAGCCGGACAGCAGTATCAAGAAACTGACAGACTGGATAAGGATTACGAAGTAATCGGATAGGCACACGTATTCGTGTCCGTGAGTTATTGAAAGTTCATTGAATGCGGGATGGGGGCGACTTCAGTTTCGTCATTCGGGGTCGATTAAAATAGCCCGAAGGACTAAGATAGAACCCCTTCCATGCTAGAAACTCAAAGAATGGAATCTGCTGAATATACCATTCTCTTGGTGGACGATGAAGAATTAATGAGATACCTTGTCGTTTCCTGTCTCTTCTCATCCCCGATCGGTAGAGAGAACTCTTTTCTGATGCCCATTTAGTTCAAGGTAGAATATCAGCGCTGGACGGAAAAAAACTCGTTAGTACCCATGGTGCATTTCGTCCCGATCGTAATGATGCGAATCATCCCTATCGTGATAGTACCCATGATCCCGATCGCGATAACGATCATCCCTGTCATGACGTACAAAACACCCGGTCAGGGCCGATATCGAGAACAATCCAACCATTAACCATTTTAACAGTTTGCCGTTCATTTTAATCCCTCCATAGTTATTTAAATATAAGCACGCACGCATAAGCTGTCAAAGAAAGAAGGCGGGGTGGGTTCTGAATTCTGAGACTGAAAATAGCATGCATGGGAGAGAGACGAAGTCGGCTTATATCCGTAACGGGGATGAATTGTGATTTTGCAGAGGAGCTGCCCAGTGCTGCAGGCAACCTATGGGCACTGGGTCTTTATTCCTTAGGGGCATAAGGAAGATAGATGACGAAGGTGGTTCCAAAGCCTTCTTCACTTTCCACCTCAATCTGGCCCCCGTGTAGGTCCACAATTTCTTTAACGATAGTCAGCCCGAGGCCTGTTCCAATCCTGTTTTTGACATTTGAAGCCCGAAAGAACTCGGTAAACAAACGAGGTATTTCGTCCTTGGGTATTCCAATACCGCTATCGCTCAGGACAATGCGGATGGTCTCATTGGCGCCGGTCCAAAAGGTCATGCCGATGCGTCCGCCCTCGGGGGTGTATTTGATGGCGTTCGAAACGAGATTCTCAAGCATCTGCTCCACCATCTCCTCGTCGCCCCTAATTTTGGGCAATTCCTCAGGAACGGTTACGATGAGAGAGAGCTTCTTCTCGGCTGCCTTTTCCTGGAAGGTTTGGTGAATTCGGTCCGTCACCGCTTTGAGGTCCACGGATCCGTATTCCCGGCGCCGCTGCTTGCTTTGACTCTTTGCCAAGGTCATGAGCTCGTTGATCATGAGGAGCATATTCTGGACCCGTTGGTCAACCCGGCTCAGATGTCTCCGCAGTGCATCATTCATGTTACCCAGGTAGCCGTCTCGAACGACCTCGAGCATGCTGGCCAGGGCAGCCAGCGGCGCCCGAAGGTTATGCGCAACGCGATTCATAAACCGGGATCGTTCCTCGATCACGTTTTCGATGGCCTCGTAAGCCCGAGCGTTCTCGATGGCGATGGCCACCAGCCCGGCTGCCTGACGGAAGAAATTCAATTCATCCGGGCCAAATTGCTCCGGCCGAGTGGAATAGGCTCCCAGGATGCCGATGACCCGGGTTTCGACGATCAAGGGCACAAACTGGACGGATTGCAATCGGGCTGCTTCCAGATCTTCCCCAAACTGAAAAGACTCCGGCTCGGTCACGTGGCCGCTGACGAAGGGTTCGCCTTCGATGACCCTGCGGTTGAGAGGGCTTTTGGCCACCTCCACCACTTTGTGTTTGAGAAACTCCGCGGGCAATCCGTGAGCCGCAGCAAATTGGAGGAATTTGCCGTCCTCGCTCAGAAGCTTGACCGAGATTGCTTGCACATCCATCACGCGGGCCAATTCCGAGCTGACAATACTGAGGACCTGTTCGAGGTGCTGTTTGGACCCAATGGCTTGGGTCATAGTATAGAGGGTATTGAGTTTGTCATTGAGTGTTGTGACGGCCTCGGTGAGGTCGGCCAGATAGACGATTCGTTTCTCCAACATGCGCATCACCGCCGTTATCGAGAGGGCAGTGATGAAGACAAAACCAGAGAAAAAACCGAAAATCACGATCAGGCGGAAAGGGTGCCGCCCCAGATCAACGGCCTTTCCTTGGAACAGCAAATCATGATGGGGAATCCAGCCCAGATACTCCGCCGCTGAAATCAGGCCCACGCCAATCGCTGCGATAGCAGCCAAACTGTAAGTGGAACGACGGGGCAGAAAAATGGCACAAAAGGTGATGTGGAATATGAAAAGAAAGATGAAGGGGCTGGCCAGGCCGCCTGTGAAATAGATGAGGAGGAACATGGTGGCATAGTCAAAACCCACCTGCCAGTACGTGAAACGCTCGATATATGCCTTCTCATGGGGTTCGTTTTTGACCCGACGGCTCAAAAAAAAGAAAACGACATTGTAGGTCAGAATAAAACTTGCCAGCAACAGGAGGGCGCTTGCCTCGAACTCAACCCCGATCCAACGGGCGATGGCAATCCCTATCCCCATGCCCGCAGGGATACACCAGCGCAATTTGATGAACCAAAGCGTCCTCTCCCTCAGTTCACCCAGAATGATCTTTTTCCGTCTCTCAAGTTCATCAGGCAAGTTGAGCAGGCCTGTTCCCGTTGTCGGTTGGGCCATGCGTCTCCTTCGATTCCGGGGCTGAGGTCAGCCTCCGGCCAGGATGCCCTCGATTTTAGCCACGAGCTTCTTTGTGTCCACCGGTTTCTCGAACATCCACCTGGCAGGCCATTCTTCTCCCGTGATGTGCTGGAATTTGTCGGGTCCTTCCCGCCGGACCCTTTCGAGGAAACTGGTTAAGAGGATGATAGGAAGGTCTTTGAACCCGGGCCTTTTCTTGAGATCGTAAGCCAAATCAAACCCTTCGGTTTCAGTGGCCATCATGACATCTAAGATCATGAGGTCGGGCCTCTTGGCTTTCAGTGCTTCAAGAGCCTCCGTACCGTTCGATGCAGTCCGGACGGTGTAGCCATGGTTCTCCAGGATAATCTGAAGCGAGTCGCGAAAATCAGGGTCATCGTCCACGAGAAGAATCTCGCCCTTGGTCGCCATAGCGCCTCCTTTTTCGAGAGATCGGATGGAAGCATCAACTCCCCCGGCGGCATCGCAACGCAGGCAGCGACGGGCCTCGGCCAGGGCCATCTCCGGGGTGTAGCCCAGTTCCGCCTCGCGAAAGTCTGTCCGTCGCACTTTCGGTGAAGCCACCGGCATCGGAACCTGGGGTCCCTCGACCGGCTCCTCGTCCGTTTTTAAGGGTATGTCAATCACCTCCTCAACCGGAGCGATCCATGGCTTCTCCCCACGGGCCAACCGGATGGCATTGTCGATTGATCGGGCTGCGGTTTGGCCGGCCTCGATCGCGTCGATGACCGTGGCAGGGCCAGTGGCGACATCTCCGCCAGCCCACACCTTCGCATGGGTTGTACGAAGGTTCCTATCCACTTCGACCGCGGTCTGGTTTCTCTCAACACCGCTTTCTTTGGGCAAAAAATCGAGGTCGGGCATGCGGCCGATGGCGATGATCACGGTGTCTGCCTTTTCAATGAATTCCGAGCCCAATATGGGCACGGGTTGCCTCCGGCTGCTTGGGTCAAACCTACCGGGCCGTGTCTGGGTCAGTTCAAGACCTGTCACCTTCCCGTACTGTGTAATCATTCTCACCGGGGCCGCTTGATCCATGATCCGTACGCCTTCCTCCTCTGCTGCTTCGACCTGCGACGCCTGTACGGGCATATCGTTGCGCTCGCGGCGGTAGTAAAGCGTCACTTTTTTTGCCCCCAGACGGACGACTGTGCGAGCGGCGTCTAAGGCGGAAATTCCGCCGCCGATCACGGCCACCTTTTTGCCCACCTTGATTCCTCTCCCCAGATTTTGAGCCCGGAGAAACTCAACCACACCGAACACCCCTTCCGCATCTTCTCCGGGGATGTCTAGAGAAGAACTTTTTTGTGCGCCCGTTGCTAAGTAAATGATATCAAACTTGCTGTCCAACTCGTCGAAGGTGACGTCGCGGCCGACGCGTTTGTTGGTGAGAAGTTGTACCCCGGCTTGAAGGATATCCTCGGTCTCGCGATCGAGCTCGTTTCGAGGAAGTCTATAGGCAGGGATGCCCCAGCGAAGCATCCCTCCTGCTTTCGGCAACGCCTCGTAAACCGTGACCCCATACCCTCGTTTCTTAAGCTCCAAGGCAGCCGTGAGTCCGGAAGGCCCTGCGCCGATGATAGCGACCTTCTCCTTGTGAACGATCGGCAAGGGTTTTGCCTTAGGCCGGCTCGCATGGTCGACGATGAACCGCTTAAGGTGCATGATGGCTACTGGCTCATCGAATTGCCCGCGCCGGCATATCGTCTGGCACTCGTGTCCGCAGACCCGACCGCACACGCTCGGAAAGGGATTCGTCTGCTTGAGTACTTTATAAGCATCATCGATGCGGCCGGCTCGAATCAGGGCGATGTACGCAGGGGCGTCCATGCCCACGGGACAGATGTGTTGACAGGGGCTCTTAAAAAGCCTTGAACAAACTGCGGCAGGACACCGCTTGTCAAGAATGTGAGCTTCATACTCATGACGGAAGAAACGGATGGTACTCAGCACCGGATTCGACATGGTTTGGCCCAGCCGGCAAAGAGCTGTGTCTTTGACCCTTCGTGACAAGTCTTCAAGGAGTTCGATATCTCCGTCGTGGCCTTCGCCTCGGCAGATCCTCTGGAGGATCTCCAGCATCCTTTTGGTTTCCGCCCGACAGGAGCAGTTACACTGACCACAGACCTCGTTCTGGCAGAAATCCATAAAGTAGCGAGCCATGTCCACCATGCAAGTGCCATCATCCATCACGATCATGCTACCAGAGCCCATGATCGCGCCAACCTTGGTGAGGGCGTCATAGTCGACAGGGGTATTCAAGTGCTCCGGAGGTACGCAGCCACCGGACAGTCCTCCTACCTGAACGGCTTTGAACTTCTTCCCGTCGGGAATGCCACCGCCCATATCGAAGACGATTTCGCCCACGGTGGTGCCCATCGGCACTTCGACTAAGCCGGCGTTATTGACCTTGCCAGCCAGGGACAGAAGCTTGGTGCCTTTGGACGACTCCGTACCCAGTTCCGCATAAGCCTCGCCGCCGAGTAACACAATCCGAGGGAGGTTAATGTAAGTCTCTATGTTGTTAACGAGCGTTGGCTTCTTCCACAATCCCAATGCGACCAGAGACGAAGGCCGGGGCGTATCGGGGCCTCCTTCGGTCGCACCCATCCATGCTGTCTTCTCGCCACATGCGGCCGCAGCATCCCCCTGATGCACCTCTATGTCGAAATCAAACCCTGAGCCGAGAATGTTTTTGCCAAGAAGCCCATGGGCGTGAGCTTGGTCAATGGCGAGACTCATTTTCTCCGTGGCCAGGGAGTAATCCGCCCGGCAATAGAGATAGCCCTGATGAGCCCCGATCGCCTTTGCCGCAATGATCATCCCTTCGAGCACGGCATGAGGGTCTGATTCCATCACGCTGCGACTCACGAAAGCGCCTGGATCGGCTTCATCTGCGGTGCAGAGGACATACCTGATATCTTCTCTTGAGTTGGCGCAGAATTCCAGCATGATCCCCGTGGGAAAACCGCCGTCACCCCGTCCCCGAAGACCCGAGGTCTTGACCTCGGAGATAATCTCCGAAGGGGTCATCTCCAGCAGGGCCTTGGCTGCCGCGAGATAGCCGTCACGCCAGATATATTCATCGATCCGGTCAGGATCGATCAAACCCTTATTATGAAGAACCAGGGATTGCTGAAGGGCGAAAAATTTGAGCTGTGAGACGTGGAGGATGGCTCCTTCCAAATCCGACTGAGAGGGTATGGGTCCTTCATTCACCGCCTTGCCCCGCGCAAGAGCAAAGTCGGCTTGAGCCTTACCGGCCAGAATGTGCCCTTCAAAGATTCGACGGGCTTTCTGCTCGTCAACCCGCTGATAAATCACCGGCTCCTGACCCGGCAGCTCCACAGTGACCAACGGCTCCCGGCTGCAGAGCCCGATACAGCCTGATCGATTGACAGCGATATCCGACCGGCCGCAGCTCGACACCTCTTGGAGCAGTCGATCCATAACGTTCTGGGCACCTGAAGCCAGTCCACAGGTATTCATGTGAACCGTTATTCTTCCCACGTAGCCGTCCTTGCGGAGCTCTTTTTTCTTTGCGACTTCCTGCTTGATGGCCTTTAAATCCTCGGGTGTCATCTTTTTGACGGCCATGTCGTTCTCCTCGACTTTGTGAAGACCCATTCCCGTGATATTTCTTTTACCCGCTCCTCCTGATCCGGAGGTTCGCCGATTGACCCAAATTCTTTCAGAAAGGAAATTCCGAAAGGATGATAGAAAAACAATCCCCTTTCCAAGGGTTTGCGTTGACCGGGGCATTTTCAAATTAACATTTTAGAAAGTATATCTCAAGCCAAATTCACAATAATACAAGAGGGAAGAAACATAACTCATCGGGATCATCTCCCTCCCAATGCCTCGATATTTTGTGGAAAATCTGGTATGATTTTTCACGTGGGAGCATAGGGGGTACGGATGGATACGAAAGAGACGGATGAAATGAGACAGAGATACCCGGAAAAATTTATGTCAGAAGAAAGAATATTTAGTCATATCCATCGAGGGGACAGAATATTCGTTGGGACAGGGTGCGGTGAGCCCCAATATCTTATTCAGGCCCTGATCCGTTATGTCGAGTCTCATCCCACCGCTTTTTACGATGCAGAGGTCTTCCACGTATGGACCCTTGGTCTCGCTCCTTACGCAGAGGAAAGATTCAAATCAAATTTCCGGCATAACTCTTTCTTCATTTCGAACAATACGAGAGAGGCGGTCAATAAGGGAGTTGCCGATTATACCCCCGTCTTTTTATCGAAGGTTCCAGACCTAATCCGTCGCGGTCTTGTCCCCATCGATGCGGCTCTCATCCAAACTTCCCCACCCGATGATCATGGCTACATGAGTCTGGGGGTGAGTGTGGATATTGTCAAGGCGGCCGCCGAGAGGGCTTCCCTGGTGATCGCT
>Ga0187885_10002832_pt1 | contig 16312 bp, 16 predicted proteins | sample June2016WEW_20_1_3_FD_132970 | JGI IMG/M metagenome (GOLD analysis project Ga0187885, IMG submission 132970) | Peatland microbial communities from SPRUCE experiment site at the Marcell Experimental Forest, Minnesota, USA - June2016WEW_20_100 | ecosystem: Environmental > Terrestrial > Soil >... | reverse complement strand
TCCGGCGCGGCTTGAACCAACTTTCCGTTGAGCCGGCCAATTTCACCGCCGCAATTCCAAAACGGCGTTTTGACTTTTGTGATTTCGCGCCGCAGTTTGCGCCGTTCCGCCACTGTCCGCCGCACGCCAAACGCGCTTGTCTCGCGTAAAATCATTTCACTGAATTTGTCCGCGTCGGCTTCTGCGCACAGAACCGCGAGCAACACGCCAGGCCGGTTTTTTTTCATCTGAATCGGCGTGTGGAAAACATCCAGCGCGCCCGCTGCCAGCGCTGTTTCAACAAAATGCCCGAGAACTTCCCCGTTGCTGTCATCAAGATTGGTTTCGAGCACCGCGATGCAGTCCATTTCCCAATCCAGAACTTTGGACTTCGGACTTCTTGCCCGCCGTAGCCTCGGCGACGGCGGGTGGACTTTGGACTCGGTGCCGAGCACCGCTCGCAACACATTCGGCCTGGTTTCATTGTCGCGCGAGCCAAGCCCGAAGCCGATTTTTTTCACAACCAAATTCCGCATCGGCCCGAAGCTTTCAGCAAATTCGGCAAGCAACGCCGCGCCGGTGGGCGTGACCAATTCATGCGGTTCGTCGCACTGCGTAATGCCGATGCCGCGCGTGCCGAGAATCGCCAATGTCGCCGGTGCGGGCACGGGAAATCGCCCGTGTGCGCAATCCACCCAGCCGACACCTTCAACAACCGGTGCGGCCAAAACGCGCGGTTTGCCGAGCATTTCAAGCGCGATGCAGGCGCCGACGATGTCCAGAATCGAATCCGCTGCGCCGACTTCGTGGAAATGCACGTGTTCCGGCGGCAAGCCGTGAATTTTTCCTTCGGCCCCGGCGATGCGCTGGAAGACGGCAACGGACTTTTTCTTCACCCACGACGACAATTTACTTCGCGCGATGATCTTTTTAATTTGGGTGAACGTCCGGCTCTTTTCGTGATGGGACGTGTGAATGTTGGTCTCGTGAACATCGAATTGAGTTCCTGCGATGCCGGACTTTTGTTTGCGCGCGACGCGCAGGCGATAGCCGTCCAGTTTGAGTTTTTTCAACTCGCGCTCCAATTTGCGCGCGTCCACGCCCAAATCAATCAGCGCGCCAACGAACATGTCGCCGCTGATGCCGCTAAAAATATCGAGATAAAGCGTTTTCATTTTTCTGCCAGCGCATTGATTTGACTTGCGGCGTATCCCGCGCCGAAGCCATTGTCAATATTCACAACCGTCACGCCGCTGCCGCAACTGTTCAACATGGCGAGCAGCGCGGCCAGCCCGCCGAAACTGGCGCCGTAACCGACGCTCGTCGGCACGGCAATCACCGGCTTGGAAACCAAACCCGCGACAACACTCGGCAGCGCGCCTTCCATTCCGGCAACGACAATCAACACGTTCGCGCCTTGAATCGCTTCGAGATGCGGGAACAGCCGGTGCAAACCGGAAACGCCGACGTCGCGGACGCGTTCGACCCGATTGCCCATGATTTTGGCCGTGACAGCGGCTTCTTCCGCCACGGGCAAATCGCTCGTGCCGGCGCAAATGACGGCAATTGTGCCGGCGCGTTTCGGCAAGGGGGATTTTTCAATTGTCACGCAGCGCGCAAGTTGGTGGTGAACGGCGTGTTTGAATTTTTTACGGAGCGCGCGGGCGTGTTCGGGCGTGACGCGAGTCACGAGCACGCGCTGTTCGCGTTCCAAAAGTCTGGACGCGATTTTGACAACCTGCCCCGGCGTTTTGCCTGAACCAAAAATCACTTCGGGAAAACCCTTGCGCAACGCGCGGTGCGTGTCCACTTGCGCGAAGCCGAGGTCGGCGACGGGCGCGGATTGAAATGCGCGCAGAACTTTTTCGCGCGGGATTTTCCCGGTGCGGAACGCCTCCAAAAGTTTTATGGCTTCACCGGTTGTCACAAGGGCAGCATGGCTTTTCCGCACCAAATTGGAAACGGGATATTTTGATGAAATCAGCGGTGATGGCGGAACAAACGGTTCCGGTTGGCGTAAAGATACCAGACGATGATCACATTAATGGCAAGCACGATCGAAAGTCCGACGGGATGATGGTGCGGCGATTCCGGCCGGCGAACCAATTCGAAAATTTCAATCGGGATGAAAAACGCCGATTCGCCAATCGCCAGCCAGATTGCCCACTTCGCGCGAAACGCCAGTCCCAAGCCCAGGACGAGCAGAAACAATCCGCAGAGAAAGGTGCCTGATGCCAGCACGCGCACATTGCTTGGTGTGACCGTGTCCAACCAATCGCCGATGCTGCTAAAAAACCTGTTTTCGGGGTCAAGATGTATCCATCGCATGGATTGATTGAATAACTCTTCCAAATCCTTTCCCGCCAACGCGAAAATTCCCAGTGCGGTAAACAGCAAAACCAACCCCTTGAAAATTTTGATGCCGCTGATGAGATATAGCATCAGCGCGCGCTTCTTCACCTCCGGGGTTTTTATGTTGCCAGCCATTAGCGGACTTTCGGTAACAACCAGTTTAACAATTCGCCAATCGCCAAACGCTCCTGTTGGCCATCATCACGATAACGAATTGTCACAGTGTCCTTCAATTCCGGCTTCTCGCCCAGCGTGTCGAAATCAATCGTCACGCAGAACGGCGTGCCCGCTTCGTCCTGACGGCGGTAACGGCGGCCAATCGCGCCCGCGTCGTCGTAAAACACGTTCATGTGCGGACGCAACAGATCGCGCACTTCCCGCGCTTTTTCCACGAGATCGGGCTTGTTCTTCAGCAACGGCAGCACGGCGACCTTGATGGGCGCGACGCGGGGATGAAATTTCAACAGCACGCGCGTCTCCAGCTTGCCCTTTTCATCGGGCATCTGGTCTTCGTGATACGCGTTGCAAATCAGCGCAAGAATCAACCGGTCCACGCCCGCGGACGGCTCGATCACGTGCGGAATGTATTGGCCCTTGGCCAGACCATCGGCGTCTTCCCGCGCCGATTTTTCGATTTGCTCCGGTGTTTCATCCGGTCTCGCCGTCTTCGCCAGATATTTTTTTCGGTTCTCGTAGTAGCGACGCCAAAGTTCATCTTGTTTCTCTTTTGGCAATTTGCCCCAGGCGGCGCGGAGTTCCTCGTCGAACACGCCCATCGGCTTGCCGGAGAAGCGTTCGTGCTGGCTCAAATCAAAATCGCTGCGCGCGGCAACGCCTTCGAGTTCCTCGCCCATCAATTCACCCTGCGCGTCGCGTTTGCTGAACGGGAATTTGTAGAGAATGTCAACGGTCGCCTGCGCGTAGTGCGCCAGTTCCTCCGGCTTCTGCCAATATTCGACGAGCGTGTTTCGTGGCAGGCCGATGGATTCGTAGAATTTGATCCGCTCCTCGACCCAGTATTTGAACCACGCCTCCCAACCCCAATTCGATTGCGGATTGGCGATTGCGGATTGCGGATTTGAAATTTCAGAAGCTCGTGCGACGTTGCCGGAAATCGCTTCAACGGCTTCGTCCGGCTTGATGAAAAATTCCAGTTCCATCTGCTCGAACTCGCGCGAGCGGAAGGTGAAATTACGCGGCGTGACTTCGTTGCGGAACGCCTTGCCAACCTGCGCGATGCCGAACGGAACCTTCTGCCGCGACGTTTCCAAAACATTTTTGAACTGCGCGAAAATCGCCTGCGCGGTTTCGGGGCGAAGATAGGCGAGGTTGTCCTCGTTCTCGACCGGGCCGACAAAAGTTTTGAACATCAAATTGAACTGGCGCGGCGCGGTTTTCTCACCGTGACATTCGGAGACCATTTTACTCGGCTTTTGCGGGCAGGGGATTTCGTTCGTCTGATCGGCCCGAAAACGGCCTTTGCACGTTTTGCAATCAATCATCGGATCGCTGAACGTATCCACATGGCCGCTGGCTTTCCAGATTTGCGGGTGCATGATGATGGCGGCTTCGAGGCCGACGACGTCGTCGCGCTGACGGGTCATGGTGTTCCACCAGAGTTCCTTCACGTTGCGCTTGAGTTCGGCGCCGAGCGGGCCGTAATCCCAAAACCCGTTGATGCCGCCGTAAATTTCGGAGGATTGAAAAATGAAGCCGCGTCGCTTGCACAGCGACACGATTTTTTCCATGAGAACATTTTCTTTCGGGTCAGCCACAGGTCGGCCAGTGTTTGCGATGGGCGCGCGGGTGTAAATGAGATTTTGATTGGCTTAATCGGCGGGTTGGCGCGTGAGTTTCACGCGTGATGCGTGAAAATTTTGCGCGAAATGGCACATGGGTTCGCGGAAGCCCAATTTTTCGCGAGTTTTCAAGGAAGATTTGTTTGGCATTAGTAATGCGGTTTTTTTGTATTATTAATTGTTGACAGCGTCTGTGGTTTCAGCAAACTTGGCGCCGTCGCGTGTACCAAAAAACTAAAAAAACTTAGAACATAAAAACTTAGAATATATGAAAAGAATTCTGAAACGAAAAAAGGCTTTCACACTGATTGAACTACTCGTTGTGATCGCCATCATCGCCATTCTGGCGGCCATGTTGTTGCCGGTGCTTGCCGCCGCCAAGCGCAGGGCTCAACGCATCAATTGTGTCAGTAACCTCAAGCAAATTGGCCTCTCCTTCCGCATTTGGGAGGGTGACAACGGTGACAAATATCCCATGAATGTCAGCACGAACCAAGGTGGCGCGATGGAGGATATCTGTAGCGCGGGATTCAATAGTGTTGCTGGCAGCTACCCTGTCAGTGGCATTACCAACGTTTTTGAGGTGATGTCGAATGCGCTGAGCACGCCCAAGCTTCTATGGTGCACCTCTGACACCGCCGCTACCGGTCGTGGTGCCGCCACGAACTTTGCACAATTGGGAGTTGCTAACCCCGGTGTAAACATGCAGGGCACAAACTGCATCAGTTATTTCGTCTGCGGCGATGCGCAAGAAGCCTATCCGCAGATGGTCCTGGATGGCGACCGCAATCTGGGTACTGCAAGCACCACTGCTATTCCGACCACTTCGATTAATTTGAATGGTGGACAACAATGGACCTCCACTAGCGGTGGGGCATCTACCGTTCCTTGGGCGTGGTCAATGAATGAGATGCATTTGAAGGTGGGCAATGCCGGTGTGGCCGATGGAAGCGTTCAGACGATGAGTATTGTTGCCCTGCAAGCCGCCCTCGTCCAAGCCACGAACAACTGCCCGTATACCAACGCATGGTTTAACTTCCCGCAATAAGCGCAGTTTGAATTTTGCTCGTTACGCAAACGAGGCATCTGCAAAGGATGCCTCGTTTTTGTTTGTACCGGCCGGTTTTCCGCGGCGAACCGCCATTTCAGGGCGTCGCGCCGCCTTTTTTTCTTCCCGGCTTTTGCGCCTGCCGTTGCCCGGCGAAAAAACTCTGCAGCAACTCCCGGCATTCCTCTTCGCGCACTCCGCCCGTGATTTCACAATGATGATTCAATGCCGGGCATTGGAGCAGATTCATCGCGCTGCCGGCCGCGCCGCCTTTCGGATCGCTCGCGCCAAACACGACCCGCGCCAGCCGCGTATGCACCATTGCGCCGGCACACATCGGACACGGCTCCTTCGTCACGTAAAGCGTGCAGTCCGTCAGCCGCCAGTTGCCGACGGACTCCTCGGCCTGCGTTAAGGCGAGCATCTCGGCGTGCGCCGTGGCGTCCTTGAGCTGTTCCACCTGATTAAACGCCCGTGCGATGATGCGTCCTCCACGCACAATGACTGCGCCCACCGGCACCTCGCCGGCTTCGTAAGCCCTGGCCGCCTGGCGCAGCGCTCCGCCCATGAAAAAATCGTCGTCGTGCAGATCAATGACCGGTTCATCCATAATCGGAAAATGAAGAAGGAAGAATGCAGAATGCAGAAACAAAATTTAAACCCACCATCGCCGGTAAAATGGTTTCTTCATTCTTCATTCTTCATTCCGCCTTTGTTGAATTCTTCCAGCGTCCAGTCGTTTTTGCCGTCAGGATGGCAATGACAATGCGCCGCAAAAAAACCGCCGCGATATCGCCAGAACCACGGCCAGATTTGCTCCCGGTCGGTCCGCGGCAGTTTCAAACCGTCGAGCGCGGCGCGGGCGAAGAATTGGAAACGGCCTTCGGCGTGGGGGGGCGGCAGCGATTGCAAACGCGGTTTTACCTCGAACAAAAACATCAGCCAATGTGCCCGGCCTTGATAACCGTGTTCGCTGACGAGACCGGTCAAATGCAGATCCGCCACGCGAATTTCAACGCCGAGTTCCTCCCCCGCCTCGCGGCAGGCGCAGGCGTAAGGCGATTCGCCGATGTCCATTTTTAATTTGCCGCCGCATGGACTCCAGAATCCGCGGTTCGGCTCCTGCGCGCGTTCAAGCAGCAGCACTTCATCACGCTCGTTGAAACAGTAAAGCAGCGTGGCGACTTTGTAAGGCAATGGCATTGCTCGGAATTTTGGATTTCGATTGGCGAATGTCGAGCGTGTAAAATTCCATTGTCACCTCGCGTCAAAATGTTAGCATAACCGGCCTCGTTTTTGATGGCAGGCAAAGAATAACACATGAAAACTTACGACATCGCAGTCATCGGCGGCGACGGCACCGGACCGGAAGTGGTCCGTGAGGCCGTCAAGGTGTTGGATGCTGCCACTAAAAAATTCAACCTCAAGTTCAACTACACGCATTACGACATTGGCGGCGCGCGCTATTTGAAAACAGGCGAGGTGCTGCCGGACAGCGTGCTCGCAGAGTTGCGGAAATTTCCCGCCATTCTACTGGGCGCCATCGGCCACCCGGACGTGAAGCCGGGCATTCTGGAGAAGGGCATCCTGCTCCGCACGCGTTTCGAGCTGGAGCAATACATCAATCTCCGCCCGGTGAAACTTTACGACGAACGTTTCTGCCCGTTGAAGGACAAGAACCGGAGCACATTGATTTCGTCGTCGTCCGCGAGAACAACGAGGGTCTCTACACCGGCGCGGGCGGTTTTGTATTCAAAGGCACGCCGAACGAAATAGCTTTGCAGGAAAGCGTCAACACCCGTCGTGGCGTTGAACGTTGTCTGCGCTTTGCCTTCGATTTCTGCCGCAAGCGGAACCGGGATAAAAAGCTCACACTTTGCGGCAAGACAAACGTCCTGACTTACGCGTTCGACTTGTGGGAACGCGCGTTTCACGAAATCGGCCAAAAGGAATTTCCCGAAATCAAACGCGATTATGCCCACGTGGACGCCACCTGCATGTGGTTCGTGAAAAACCCGGAATGGTTCGACGTGATCGTCACTGACAACATGTTTGGCGACATCATCACCGATCTCGGCGCGATGATTCAGGGTGGTATGGGCATCGCCGCCGGCGGCAACATCAATCCGCGCGGCACGAGCATGTTCGAGCCGATCGGCGGCAGCGCGCCCAAATACACCGGCCAGGGCGTGATTAATCCGCTGGCGGCGATTTGCGCCGGACAGATGATGCTGGATTTTCTCGGCGAACCCAAAGCTGCGCAGGCCATTGAAACGGCGGTGATCAAGATTGTGCGGGACAAAATCAAATCGCTCGCCGCCGGCAAGATGGGCTACAGCACTTCGCAAGTGGGTGACTTGGTGGCGGCATCAGTTTGAAGCGGGTGAAAAGTCTGACCGAACATCTCTGGTTTGAAACGCCGCACCGGCGCGATTACATCAACATCACCGACACTGTCGAAAAGCTGGTTCGCAAAAGTGGTGTGCAGGAAGGGCTTTGCCTCGTCAACGCCATGCACATCACCGCCAGCGTTTATATCAATGATGCCGAGGACGGTTTGCTGCATGATTATGATGTCTGGCTTGAAAAGCTTGCGCCGCACGAGCCGACTTCGCAGTATCATCATAATCGCACGGGTGAAGACAACGCCGACGCGCACATGAAGCGTCAAATCATGGGCCGTGAGGTTGTTGTCGCCATTACGAATGGCAAACTCGACCTTGGTCCATGGGAACAGATTTTCTACGGCGAATTTGACGGCCGCCGCCGCAAACGCGTGCTGGTAAAAATCATCGGCGAATAATTCGATTGTGATTAAACAGGTTCCACGCGCAATATAACCAAAGCCGATATGATGAAATCTGCCTTGATTTTACTGATGGCGTCCGCGCTGTGGCTTCGCGCTGCGGACATGACCAAAACCAATTCTCCTCCCGAAGATACCAATGCGCCCGCCGCGAAGAAATCGGAGGTCGCCACCATTCCCGACGCGACGCACAAACCGGTGTTTACCACCAACACCGTGACCATTGCCGGTCGGCGGGTGACTTATGTGGCCGAAACCGGAATGTTGCCGATCCTCAAACCCGACGGCACGTCGCGCGCATCGGTTTTTTACGTCGCTTATACGCGCGTTGATGAGACCAACGCCGCCACGCGGCCTGTTACGTTTTGTTTCAACGGCGGTCCCGGTTCCTCGTCCGTGTGGCTGCATCTCGGCGCGCTGGGGCCTCGCCGCGTAAAGATGAACGAGGACGGCACGCTGCCCAAACCGCCGTTCAGCCTCGTGGACAATCAGTATTCAATTTTGGATGGAAGCGATTTGGTCTTCATTGACCCGGTCGCGACCGGGTTCAGCCGCGCGGCGAAGGACGAAAAGGCCGATCAATTTTTCAGCCGGGCCGCCGACCTGGACTCCGTCGGTGAATTCATCCGGCTTTGGACGACGCGACACGAACGCTGGCTTTCGCCCAAATACCTCTGCGGCGAAAGCTACGGCGTCTTCCGCGCAGCGGGATTGGCAGAACGTCTGCGCTCGCGCTATGGCATGTATCTCAACGGCTTGATTCTGGTGTCAGGCGGTTTGGATTTCGCAACCATCAGCCCCGGACCGGACAACGATTTGCCCTATTTATTGTTTCTGCCCAATTACACGGCGACGGCGTATTACTTCAAAAAACTGCCGCCGGATCTGCAGAGTGATTTGCCCAAGACGCTGGCCGAAGTGCGCGAATTTTCGAAAGGCGAATACGCCGCCGCCTTGCAGCAAGGTGCGGCGTTGCCTGCTGACGAACGAGAAAAAGTGGTCGCCGAACTGGCGCGGCTCACCGGTTTGAAACCGCAGGTGATTGAAGACAACCATCTGCGAATCAATAGCGGCACATTCCGCAGGCAGTTGTTGCACGACGAGGGCTTGATTCTCGGCGCCTACGACGCGCGCATCACCGGTCGCGACGACGACCCGGCTTCGCCGGACCCCGATTTCGATCCATCCTACGCGGCGACTTACGGACCGTTCGCAGCGGCGATGAACGCCTACGTGCGCCAGGAATTGAAGTTCGAGGACGATTTGCCCTACGAAATCATCGCCGGCGTGCAGCCGTGGAATTATGGCACGCACAACGATTATCCGAGCGCGAGCGACCAACTCGCATCCGTAATGAACCAGAACCCTTACATGCGCATTGTCGTGCTGGGGGGAATGCGCGACCTCGTTTGTCCTTGGGACACGATGCATTACGCGCTTGACCACATGCGACTCGATCCAGCCTATCGTACGAACATCGCCTACGCCACATTCGAAGCTGGCCATATGATGTATGTGAACCTGCCGGACTTGGAAAAAATACACAAAGTCCTGGAGGATTTCTTGAAGCCGTAGAACGGGAAATGCAGAAGACAGAATGAAGAAATTTCCGGTTTGTTCGTTCGCTAAAGACTTCCGCATTCTGCCTTCTTAATTCCGCTTTTGAATCGAGCCTCTTCAGGTCGGCTCACACAATTATTATTCGTGGACGCGAACGAGCGTTTTGACGGCATGATTGCCCGCAGCCATGGATTCGAACAATTCAGGCAATCGGCTTAACGGACATTCGCCGTCCACAAAATCCGCCGCGCGAATCACACCCGCCTCAATGAACTCCAACGCCCGGCGAACCGTGCGCGGCGTGTGATGAAAACTCGCGAGCAGCGTGAGGTTTGAATAGTGAATGAGAGTGGCATCGAGCGTGATGGTCGCGCCGGACGGACAGCCGCCGAAGAAATTCACCGTGCCGCCCTTGCGTACGAGATGAACAGAAGCTTCCCACGTTTCCGGTCGGCCAACCGCTTCAATCACCGTGTCAAAATTCGTCCTGGTTGCTTCGTGAACTTTCGCAACCAATTCCCGGCCGTCACCGATGTCGATGACTTGTTCCGCGCCCAGTCGTTGTGCGGCTTCCAACTGCGCTGCCCGCCGTCCGGCCACTGTTACATTGCAGCCAAGATTTTTCGCCAGCGCGACGAACATCAGGCCAATCGGGCCGGCGCCGAGAATGAGCGCGTGTTGTCCGGCGCGCAGTTTTGTGGCTTCGACTCCTTGGACAACGCACGCGAGCGGTTCAACGAGTGCCGCGTCGTGGAACGCTGTTTCCGGTTTGAGACGCAGCAAATTTTTTTGCACAAGCCGCGCGGGAACGACGATGGACTCGGCGTAGGCGCCGTTGAGAAAAAGCAGATCTTCGCAAAGATTTTCCTGCTGGTTGCGGCAATAAAAACAGCCGCCGCACGGTGCGGAATTGGCCGCGACGACGCGATCGCCGATTTGCCAATCCCAGCTTTGGACGTTGGACTTCGGACTTAGGGCTTCACTGATAACACCGGCGAATTCATGGCCGAAGACCGCGGGCGGCACGATCATTTTGGCGTGATAACCGCGTTTGAAAACCTTGAGGTCCGTGCCGCAGGTGAGCGCGGCTTCAATGCGGATGCGGACTTCGCCCGGTTTGAGCGGAGGCGGCGCGACGTCTTCGATTTGAATTTTCTCCTTGCCGTGGAGAATGGCGGCTTTCACGGGCACAGTGTATGGCTGCGAACGGTCGGAGCGGAAGAAAAGTTTTTTATTAGTTCGCCGCGGCGGCTGGATCAATAGACGCTCCACCCTGTGGGAATCAAGGTCTTGACCTGCGGTGAGATGGGTGGAAGTTGGTTTTGTTGCAAGAAATTCACATCAAATCCCCAAGCGCGAATGGGAAAGTTATAGTATTTGCCGGGATCCTGGTAGTGGTTTGTCGCATAACGGCTGGCGAACATGACGACGATGGAACCGTTATAAGTCAACGTCTTGGTACCATTACCCCAGTCCTCCAACAAGCGAAGGAAATTTTCCACACCGCCGCTATAATATTTTGTGCCACCGATGTTGGTGGATACAACAATGCCTTCAAAGGTTGCGGCATTAATCGTGGTGTTGCCGGCGGATCGCGAGCTAAGACTCGTGCCGCTGGTGTAATTGTCGTTCCAGCTCGTGGAAAGAACTGTAACGGCGTCTCCTATAAGAGCGGCAGGCGCGGCATTGACCACATTGGTGCCGTTATTGAGCGATGAGCCGCTGGCATTATAGTTGCCCAGAACGTAGATCGGTTGAGGTGTGGCAACCGTGAGGCCTTGGGATGGCAGGACAGAGCCATTGGCCACACGCACGGCGGGAAGTTGCGAACTGGTCGGAGGGACGCTGTTGTAGATATAAACGGAATTGATGGCATGTCCCTTACTGGTGGTGCCGGTGGTATTTTGATTATTATACTGCAGCCCGCCGTTTGTTGTAGAATTGTTGGTCACCCAAATGCCGAAATTGGTCACACTAAGTTGAACAGCCTTGACCGTGTCCTTTTCCCGATAATCGTAAAAGCTGACATTCGTTAAAAAGGAGTAGTACACGTTGGTAACGTGGCTGACGACATTCGTGATAGGTGGGATTAGCTGCAACTGTGGAGTGCTGTTGCTGTTTTGATAATACACCGAAAGCTGGCCACTGGAGGAATTCGAGACGATAATATCGGCCTGGTTGTTAAGATATTCCTGGCCTACGGCGGAATACGGTAACACGCCCGCAGGCGACAAATCAAGAATGTCAGCCAGGCTCACCAGGTTGGTTCCCAGTGGCATGGTCAATGAGTCCGCAGAGAGGGAAGGAGAGTTGGTTGAGCCGTTCGGGTATAGGTAAACGACTTTAGGATTCGCTGTGTTGGCCTGGTCATCATTATTGGTGTTGCGACTATAGATAATGTTGCTGGCCGTTGTTTCCACCATGTCGTTGAAGGTCAAGGTAGCCGCGGGGTCAGCCCAAATTTGGCCATTGACGTGTGTCTTGCCGTTGACCGTCATGTTGGCGCCAGGACAGATTTCCATGTTCATGTTGTAAAAAATGGCGAATTGAAAGATGGGAATGGAACAGAGTTGAAATTGTTGCCGAACTGTGGCTGACACATCGTGGGGTTCGTAGGGTTGTTGGATGGCGGTAGCGGTGGAAATGACGGTGCAATTCGCTATAGTGGCCCAGAGGTTGGAATACGCTGAATTCACTGCATTTATACGCGTCCAATTCGTGGTGTAAACGGTGGGGACGGTGCTGACACTGGTTTGATTCGCATTACCCGCACCGTCACTGAATGCAAATTTGACCGGCCAGTTGTAGTTGGTCTGGTTGGCAGTAGTAATATAAAGGGGAATGTAGATATTTGTGGGTTGAAGAGACTGGTTGAAGAAATCGCGTGTCATTTGCGCGATGACGAGTTCGGTGTCTGCTTCGGCCGCTGCTGTGCTTACGTTGAACAAGTTGTTTAGCTCCGTTTGTTTTGCGGTCGTGTTGGTCCAATTCATCACGCTCCCCAGCAGCAACAGTGCAAGGCCGACAAATATAATCGTGATCAACAGAGCGTAGCCTCCGTTGCTTCGTTTGAATTGTTTGAACGTCTTTTTCACAGATGCCTCCGTCGGTTCGATTGTGACTATTTCAATTTTGATTGCGTGGAGTCATCAGGGTTTGGAATGCATAGTAATCATAGGCAGGAATTGGGTCCGAGTAGGCCAATTGCGCAAACCACAATGTCATTCCAATGGTGTAATGTCCCGTGCTGCCCGCCACGATGTTGCTGCCTTGATAATCCTCTATTTGGAATGCTGTTGAGCCGACGATGTTGGAAGCAATCAGCGAGGGTTGACCGCCATTGGTAAGCTGATAGAGATTATAGAAAGCGGCTGGATTTGTGGCCAAATAAAAACGGATGTAGTTGGCCAGGTTTGTTGTGGGATAAATCTGCAGCGCATTGCCATTCGTGCTTGTGGACGTGAACGAGGTGCTGCTTCCATTCCCGACTTGCACAAGGCTTGCTCCACGGACTTGATTGCAAATTCGATCCAGGGTTTTAAGGGTATAACCGGTGTATATCAACTTGCTTGAAGTAAAGGAATTCATCTTAAACCCGAAAATCTGCAACGAAACCATCGCAAGCGCGACCATGGAAAAAATGGCCATGGTGACCATCATTTCCGTGAGGGTAAAAGCATGAGTGGCCGCCGCCTGGATGGGCATCTTCCGCGACAAATTATCAAGCAACAATTTCATTGGCGTGCCCCCCGCCATGTTATCACCGTGTTGGAGAATATCGCTGACTTATTAGTAGTCCAGACCGTTGTAAGTGGGAACTGCCACACACAGTCAACGCGAATTTGCCACACCTGCGGATTGACGTAAACATTTGTGATGCTGACGTAATTTGTAACGAGTACCGACCAGGCGGTCCCTGGAACGAACATCGAACTTGTTCGGGTGTACTTGCCTGAATGAAGTTCGTTATCTGTTGCCGCCCGGGTTTGTTCGGCCCATTGAGAAGCAAAAGATTGAGCCGCCAGCGACATTGAGCTCCATGCGGCCCGCCGATTGGTTTGCACGTAGCCGCAAAGCATCCCTCCCATCACCAATGCCAAAATGGCGATGGACATCACCACCTCCACCAGAGTGAATCCCGCACCTGCCTTCTGCTTGTTGTTTTGTCCAAAACGAGCCGTCATACAAATGTCGGTAACGAGGCATCTTGCCCGTCACTAACCTATATTACAGCAAGGGATATACCACTATTTAGCGCCGCTCAAGAAAGGGAATGGCCAAGGGTGGGGCCGACGGCTGGTGGGCTTGTCCTGTAATTTGACAAATCTGTCCGCAACATCACTGCGCCAAATGGCGCAATCTGCTGTGTTTTAATGCGCGACCGGGTTGACTGGTGGCGCTTTGATGAAATTTGTCGCCCGCAGGTAAATCGGCGCCAACTTGTCACCGGACATAAAATCATTTCGTCCGGCGACGAGCCGTCCCAATGTCCTCGCGTGTGGGAAAATGATGCGGCCCGACGGGAACCATCGGGTTGCCTCCGGGCCGATCAAAATATCGCCGGCGTTTGCGTGCGATTCAATTTCGGCCAAACCCATGATCTGCAACGGCTCGATTTCCTTGCACGCGCTCTGTGAAATTTCATACGCCGCCCGATAAAATTCATTTCGTTGCGCATCAATCACCACATTCACACGGCCAAAAATTTTTTCCGACCGCGCTTGTGCCGCAAGACACTCCGCGCTGCTGGCGCCAAGCAATTTCACGCCGCGCGCGAGTTGCCAGCCTTGCGCAATCGAAAGCGCGGCGCGGATGCCCGTGTAAGAACCCGGCCCAAGCCCGACGGCAATGACGTCAATTTGTTCGCGCTCCAACCCCACCTCGCGCAACACAGCCTCAATCATTCCCAGCGCTCGCGTCCCGCCTGCCTGCCGGGACGAAGCCCCGACGTTTTTTTGGCTGGGGCGAAAGCCAGCGCCAGTTTCGACGACTTCGGCTGCGACTTCAGTGTTGCCTGTGCGCACGACCGCCACGCTTCGTTGCGGCGAGGAAAATTCAAGCGCCAAGATCGTCATAAATAATTTTTCGTTCCGACTCGCCTAGAATCTCAATTTTTGCAAAAACCGTCCGGCGTGTTTTTTCTTCATTCTTCAGTCGCCATTCTTCATTCGCCATTTTTTCCGCCCATTCAATGACCGTCACGCCGTCAGACTGTAAAAATTCTTCGAGTCCTGCCGCTGCGATTTGCTCCGGCGTTTCGAGCCGATACAAATCCAGATGAAACAATCGCAAGCGTCCGCCGCCGTATTCATTCACCAGCGTGAACGTCGGCGAATGCACACACGCCGCGATGCCAAGCCCGCGTGCAATGCCTTTAACCAATTGCGTTTTGCCCGCGCCGAGTTCGCCGGACAGCGCGATTACGCGTCCGCGCTGTGCCGCGCGCCCCCACGATTCGCCGAGCGATTCAGTCTCGGCTGGATTGTGTGAAATGAACGTAACCATGCGCAGTCAAGGGCAGTATGGCGTCTTTGTCGCGAACGGTGACGCCTTCGCCCGCCGTAATTTTCCCGATGCATCTCAAGCGCAGTTTTGGGAATTGTTTTTTCCATGCATCCAGCAATTTCACCGCGTCGCCGCTCGCAACCGTGAACAACAGTTCAAAATCCTCGCCATCGGTGAGCGCGGCGACGAACGGCGGTTTCGTGGAGGGATTTTTACGCGCTGTTTCTTTTGCCGCGCGGCTGATGGGAATGGCCGATTTCAATAATTCCGCGCCAACGCGGCTGGATTTGAGCAAATGGCGCAAATCGCCCGCCAGCCCGTCACTCAAGTCAATCATCGCGTGAATGTGGAAATTTTCCGCAAGCCAGCGGGCTTCCTGCAAACGCGGCTCGAACTCCAAATGTTTGCCCGCAAGCGAGCCGCCGAGCTCGCCGGTCACAAAAATCGCGTCGCCAACTTTTGCTCCGGAGCGTAGCACGGCTTTTCCGCGCGGCACAAAACCGAGCAGCGCAATGGAAATCAAAATGCGCTCCGGGTTCGTTGTCGTTTCACCGCCGACGATGGCCACGCCGTGTTTTTTGGCCAGCGCGCTCATGCCATCGTAAATTCTTCCAACGGCCTCCGGCTCGAAATTTTCCGGCAGTCCGATGGTCACCAATGCGGCGGTGGGCGTGCCGGCCATCGCGGCGATGTCGCTGAGGCAACGCGCGAGCGCTTTGTGGCCGATTTTTTCCGGCGGTGAATCTTTCTTGAAATGGATTCCTTCAACGACTGCGTCCGTTTTGAACAAAAACGATTTGTCCGGCACGCCAAAATCAAGCACGGCGCAATCGTCGCCCGCGCTCACCACGACGTTTTGATTCGTTGGCAGCGATTTCGTCAGACGTGCAATAAGTTCGAATTCATTCATGCATTCGGTGCGGATTTTTCCACGAGTAGCAGCACGAAATTCGCCGCGTTGAACAGCGCATGCGCGGCAATGGGCGCGAGCAAATTGTCGGTTTCTTCGTAAAGCCAGGTCAGCGCCAGCGCCAGTGCAAACAGAGGCACGAACGTCGCTGCGTCCCAATGAATCAGTGCGAACAAAAAGCCGACGCCGAGCCACGCCAGCCGCGGGTAGCCGCTTTGCTTGACGAGCGGATACAACATGCCGCGAAAAATAAATTCCTCGGCCACCGGCGCGATTACCACGGTGAACATGCCGAGATAGGCACACAGCCACCACTCTTTTGCGTTGGCCAGCACCATCACGGCGGTTTCATT
>Ga0187885_10002804_pt1 | contig 16401 bp, 10 predicted proteins | sample June2016WEW_20_1_3_FD_132970 | JGI IMG/M metagenome (GOLD analysis project Ga0187885, IMG submission 132970) | Peatland microbial communities from SPRUCE experiment site at the Marcell Experimental Forest, Minnesota, USA - June2016WEW_20_100 | ecosystem: Environmental > Terrestrial > Soil >... | reverse complement strand
TATTCCGACAGTAGCGGTGGCACGCTGCATTCCAACCCGTTCACCGCCGATTCGACGGGACATTGGTACTTCTACCTGTCGCCCTCTGGCCAGCATGTCGATGTGCAAATCTCGGGCACCGGGCTGACACCCTTCACGCTTCTGGCGGATGTGGGCAGCTATACGACTGTCTACAACGTGAAAGACTACGGCGCCAAGGGAGACGCGACCACGGATGACACCACCGCCATCAACGCGGCCATCACCTATGTGGCCGCCAATGGCTGCGGAACGGTGTTTTTCCCTCCTGGGGTCTACATGGTGAGCACCACCGCGAGCACGGTTGCTATTAGCCTTGCGAGCTGCGTGGACCTGCAAGGGGAGTCTACGGATTCGTCCATAATCAGGCTCAAGAACGCTACCTTGAACCATGACCTGATTCTTGGCTCGGCGATCAACAATGTCACGATCAGCAACCTCACGATAGACCAGAATAACGCCCCGACCGTGACCGCCGGGTATGCCCCCGTTGCCTGCGCCAGTTGCACCTACTTTACCCTCAAGGACAGCGCAATCATAAATATGGATTTTCATGGGTTAGGGCTTAGCGCCGGGTCGAACAACGACATCAACCATAATGTCTTCAGCCGCACGAACCCCTGGGCTACCTGTACCGGGACCGCTACCACCTCCGGGACTACTGTGACTCGGGTGAGCGGATGCTCATTTGGTGATTGGAGAATTTCTGCCGGCGGCGGGAGCATGTGGATCAACAGCGGAATGTATAGCATGTCTTCCATCAACAGCCCTCCCGGAACAATCACTATCACGCCTTCGACCACCACGCAGACCAGCCCGGTTCCGTTCATTATCCAAGTAGGAGGAGGAATATCGTTCTCCGCCGGTGTGCAGAAATCTTACTTCCGAAATAACTACCTCTACGGCCTAGACATGGACATGACGGTCATCGATTCTGAAATCTCAGGCAACATCATCGACGACATGAATTACGGATCTGGGATCGTGACGGAATGTGACTATCGCAACAGAAACAGTATCATCCGCAACAATCATATCTTTGCTGATGCGAGTTCTCCGGTTTACTCCACGGCATCGTGCATCGAGACTTGGGGGTTCGCATACTTAGTCGAGGGAAACATTTGCCATGGCCAGTCAGGGCCAGGGATTGACGTTGGGGGACAGGGCAGTATTGTAGCCAATAACATTGCTTATGACAATGGCCAGCTTATCACAATCTCTCCTACCTCGACCTACTCGGGTTTTACGGCGCGCGCATCTACGCCGCATACCCCTATCTCCGCCCCGCTGACCTACAGCTCAGGGTGCTTGAGTTGCGATTACTGCACCTTCAGCAACAACTCAGCTTACAATGACATCCCCGCCACCGGAACGCAATACTATGGTTTTCGTGTTGAAACGGCGGGAGGTTACACTTCTGTTGGGGTAACATCAGTTGGGAATTCCTGGCAGGGTTCGACCGCTGGCGCACCGGAGTCCATACCCGCTGGAGTCAGCACGTTTGCCGAATCCCGGCCGCAGTTCTCAGGAGCCAAATCTTGGACACCGGGAACGATTACTAACGGGTCCCGAGTCACCACTACTACAACCGTAACCGGCGCCCAGTTGGGTTCCCAGGTTACAGCCGGGTTCAGTCTGGACCTGCAAGGTGCTACCATCACGGCCTACGTGAATGCAGCTGACACTGTAACCTTGGTCATTCAAAACAGCAGCGGGTCTTCGGTCACACTAGGAGCGGGCACGGCGTTCGTGACCGTCACTCTACCCCAGAACTATGCTAACTATTAGGAACACAAGAAGGCACATCATGAAAACTCTGATTCTCTTCGTTCTATTCGCTGCCGCGGCGCTAGGCCAAATCTGGTACCCAGGGGTGTTTATTGCGGGCACTCCTCCCGGCGGGATCGGGGCCGCGTGCACTGCAACCACATACGGGTATCTCAATTCATCTGGACAAGTCATTACCTGCCAGAGTAACGCGTGGACGGTCGTAACCGGCAGCGGTTCTATGACATGGCCCGGTGGGGCTGGTTTCGCATTGTATGGAGGCTCAAGTGCTTGGGGAACAAGTTTTGTCCCGGCCTCTACGGCGGTTCCATTTGGCAATGGGACTACGTTCCTTCAGGATGCGACCAACTTCAACTATGTGACCGGGACTCACGCCTTGACCATCACCGGGCCGATGAGGGCAGCTAGCTTCGGGACAGGGGCTACGGCGCTTTCTGCGAGTGGTGGGGAACAGACTCTCGGCTCGGCTTGTCCCGGAACCCAAACCTACGACACTTGGTTCTTCTCTTCCGCTAATCACATCCCGCAGTTCTGCCTTGGGAGCGGGACGACCGTGGTGGCAACAGATGTAGTCCCTCTCGCAGCTCCTGGTTCGGATCATAAATGGGTCTTCTACGTGGACAATACTGGGACGCAGCAACGCACACAGCCCGCGATGGGCGACATTAGCGGAACGCTTGGGTTGGCGGCAGGCGGAACCAATGTCGATCTGTCCTCTGCCGGCGGGACGGTGAATACGAACGGTACTCAGCTTCTCCACGACAACGCCTCCCATGTGATTTCCTCATCTGCTCTGATTACTCAAGACATCCCAACCGCTCATGTGACGCGCACGGTCGTTTTCACTGATATCGCTCCGGTAGTTGGGGATGACGGGCTAATCACCGTCCTGAATCCGGCAACAGCAATCCACCTAACCAAAGTGAGTTGCGGTCAAACAGGAGCCACCTCGATTGTTGTCAATCTCGTTAAGGCAACCTACTCTTTGCTGGGGACGGATATGACAGTAACGGCAGGCGACATCAACACAGTCACTACGAGCACTTTCCTGAATGGGAACTCTCAGTGCGGAGGCACAACCTCCTGCGCGGTAGCTGCACACGCGCCGGTTACGGTGCATATTGGGACGAATACGGGCACTGCAACAACCTTGGCGTGCAGTATTGATTACACGGTGGACTAGCATGAAACGGCTTCTCTTCTTTCTGGCGCTTTGTCTCCCGGCGTTCGGGGCATACGCGAACCATGTCCAGATCACCGTCGCTCATGGGATGGTTTCGGGTAGTTCCGACCTAATCAATAAAACCGTCACAATTATATTATCCGGGAACCAATTCAAAGCCAGCGGCGGTCACATCCAGAACTCTGTAGTATTCAACGGACAGACGGTTCCGGCTGATCTGGAGTATGACACTACGAGCGCTTGCAATGGGACGCTTGGCAGCACGCGATACTATTTCGATATCGAATCCTGGGACCAGACAAATGGAATTGTCATTACCCACGTTCTGAATCCAACCTTATCTCATACAGTAGACTGGACGCCTTATGTTTGTTACAATGATGCAACAGTAACAACCTACCAGGGCGGCACAGTTGGGCAAGCATATGACAGCCATTTCATTTCTGGTCTCCATTTTGCGAACGGCACCTCCCTTTCTTTGTATGATTTCATTACAGGAGTTCAAGGGACTGGAGTGAATACTCCAGGGGTAAGTGCTTCAGGGCAGATAGATGGGGCTGCGACGTTTGATCATGCAACCAATAACTATGTGCATGAAACGGTCACAACGTCGATTTCTGCATACTCCTACAGCTTCTGGTTCAACCCAACGAGCACACCCACTACTGGCGTGGGGGCTGTATTCACTGGTTATCAAATCAGTAACTCTCTTGGTTGGAATTACGATCACCCTTCTAGTTCATACCAGTATGCAGCATCCCACCAAGACGCCAGCACTAACTGGCACGGTTCACAATGCGCTGCCCCCACGGTGGGTTCGATGAATTTCATCTATGTAACATGGGATGGGTCAAACCTAACTTGTTACTTGAACGCTTCTCCTAACACTCCCGTTTCTGTTACAAATGGCCTATATGCTCCGGTGGGAGACATGGCGGTTGGCGGTAACTCTCTGGGCAGTGACAGCGTATCGGCAACGGTAGATGAAGTCCAGTACATGAATACAAGCCGCTCCCAGGATTGGATCACCACGGAGTACCGCAACCAGGGCCAATATGGAACCTACGTCACCCAGGGCAGCGAGCAGGGCGGTGGCGGCGGAGCAAGGCACAAAGTTGTCATATCGAACTAAAACCGTGAAGAAATTTCTTCTACTTCTCGCCATACTCTCTAGCCCGGTGTGGGCCTCTAGCTTCGGCTATTACCGCCAGATTACAATCGCGCACGGGATGGTCAGTGGCGGAAGCTCTCTAACCAATCACACGGTCTGCTTCCAGTTGTCCAATGCGGATTTCAAGAGCGTGGAGAACGGCGGAAAGATCGGAGCGAGCGTTGTCTTCAACGGGGCAACCGTTCCTGCCGATCTAACATTCTCTCCCAACTCCAGCGGGACCAGCTCGTACAGTTTTGAGCTTGCCGCCTGGGACGCCACAAATGGCAAAGTGAATGCCTGTGTTCTGAATCCTAATCTGTCGAACTCATCTGATTGGATATTCTACATTCTGTACGGCAACCCAGGGATTACAAGCTACCAGGGCGGTTCCGTGGGCGCGGCCTGGGACAGTTACTATGCAGCCGTATTCCATCTCGGGGGGATTAGCTCTCTCTCCATCGTGGACTCTACATCCAATGGGAATGTCGTGACCAATTCCGGTGGGGTCAGCTTGACGACCGGCCTGAACGGTGGGGCTGCTTCATTCGTAGCCGCATCCAGCCAATATCTTGCCGGGAGCGCTGGCGGCTCACTCAACATCACCGGCACAGCCATCACCATCGAGGCACTGGAGAACATTACAAGCGGCAGTTCTGAAATCGTGGCGAAATGGGACCCGGCGTGGCAGTACATGTTCGGCGGCAACCCAACGGGCATGATTACAGGCAATGAATCAGTGGGGGTGGATTCTCTTGCCGGAGCTACAACGCTCACAGCCGCCACATGGTATCACATCGCGGGCGTGCAGCAGAATTGCGCGACCTATGTGTATGTCAACGGCACACAGGATGGGTCGAATGGCTCGTGTGAGAATTTGGTGTCTACTTCCAGTCTGCTATCCATCGGCGCGCGACCCGGCAGCGGTTACTTAAACGGAAAGTTGCAGGAAGTCAGGATTTCCAACACCAACCGTTCTGCCGCTTGGATTGCCACTACCAGCAACGAACTCCTTAGCATGGGGAGCTACTTAACAGTCGGCTCCCAGCAGGTCGGGACATCTCCGGTTGTCGGAAGCATCAGCCCGGCTTCGACGGCAGCAGGTGGCGCGCAGTTCACGCTCACGGTTAATGGAACAGCCTTTAGTGCGGATGCTACGGTGTATTGGAACGCGACGGCGCTTGCTACAACCTATATCGGGTCTACACAACTGACAGCCACGGTGACGGCGGATTTAATTGCGAGTGGTGGGACGGCTGGTATCACAGTCCAGGAGACAGCGGGCACGTCCAGCCCAGCAGTGACGTTTACGATTGTCGGCCCAGCGATCACTAGCTTTAGCCCAACTTCAGCGTCGGCCGGCGGCGCGCAATTCACCCTGACCGTGAATGGCACTTCTTTTGTTTCTGGGGATGTGGTGAAGTGGGGGTCCACTTCGCTTACCACGAGCTACGTGGGCACAACACAACTCACCGCGGTAGTGACCGCTGGTCTTATCGCCTCGCCCACAACTGCCAGTATCACGGTGACAGGCTCGACGGGGGCATCCGCTGCCAGCAACTTCTCGGTGTACGCCCCGACGCTCTCAAGCATCAGTCCGACAACAGCTAGCGCCGGAGGATCGCAGTTCACGCTCACTGTGAACGGCGCTAACTTCGTGCCCGGCGCCACGGTTTACTGGGATGCCACCTCCCTTTCGACGACGTATGTGGGTTCCACCCAACTGACGGCAACCGTGACCTCCGGGCTTATCACCTCCTACGGGATGCACACCATCACCGTGCAAGACTCGGGTGGGACGACATCTGGCCTAACGATTGCTGTAGGGCCTAGTGGCCCAACGATGCTGATGACCTCAACCCAGATCGCCGCGATGAAGTCTCGCGCAGCATCGAACAGCGCGGCTTGGCAAGCATTTCGGAATCCTGGGGGCGGAGCGCATGGTTGCGATTGGGCGGTCCAGTACACTCCCGGCACGCCCGACGGGTTGCCGCCGATCTATGCCGCAATGGAAGCCGGCCCTGATGGCCGAGGCAACGGCTTAGGCGGGTATATGTGGGTTGGCTCGAATACCGACTACTTCGAAGGTGGCGATGCCTACACGATGGCGTACAACGTCGGGGTCTGCTACCTGACCCTAAAAGACGGCGACGTTACACCCTCCGGCTGGAGCTACACCTGGAACGGAGTCTCCCTCACACCGCAGCAGTATGGCATCCTAGCTGGGATGCAGGCTGTCAAGCTGCTGAACAAGTTCACGCCGCCGTTCGCGTGGTTCACACCAGCCTCTCCACCCACCGATTGGCACGGGCTAACCTCCCGTCCTGTGGGTGGTCTTGGGATTGGCCCAGCCAACAGAAACAATACTTGGAATTTCAATATCTGGGGGAGTGTAGACTCTTATGCCCCGCTTTCGTTGACATCGGCGCAAACCAACTCCGGATCGGCTGTTCTCTATTTCTCGGGGACCAGCGGAAGCGCCTCCAACACCGACAACTTCACCGTCGGAGACTATGCCGTTGGAACGAACATCCCCGCCGGGACGAAGGTGCAAAGCAAGGTCGCAGGCGTGAGCGTCACCTTGGATCACAATGTCATTGGTAACGTCCTTTCGGGAGCAGCTATTACCGATGTTGCTGTGACTTCATGCCCCGTTGGCCAAGGGCAACTCTTCGCTGGTATCGCTCTCGGCCAGGACTTGGCCAGCCATTCGGCGCTGACATTCACTGGGATTGTGGGGCCACTCGCTACGGCTCTTAATGGGGTCACCGTTTACGTCGATGCAGATCGAAGCGCCGACTATTACGGCTTCCCACTTGATTCAGACGCCGCCGGCACGCCATTCTGCATCGTTCCCAATCAGGGCGTGACCTACAACAATGGTAGCCCGGCTTGGGCCGTAGGCAGCGGGCAGAACTATAATTGGGAGCCCGACTACGACAACGGCTTCCCTGACCGCAATTTCATGCCAGGGATGGCTCTGCTATACGACTGGCTGAGGCCCCTCTTGGGGTATTCCCCGGCTGGAGCGTTGAATTACTTGGCGGCGCAGGAACCGGCTGGAGTCAAAGCACTCTTCACATCGGGAGGAACGGCTTGGGATGCCAGCACGAACCCCTGGATCGACTCGACGGTGACGGCTGCCGGGACTTATCCACAGGCTGATCCTAGCGGCTTTACCACCCTTCGCGCACAAGTCTTGGACTCGATGGACGGCTGGACGAAAGAGCAGTTGGTCGATTACTACCGGGGCTCTAATGGCGGGGGCAACTACGGGGATCTTGGAACCTATAACCAGACAGGCAGCAACTACCATTGGGGTCATTATGCAGGGCTGGGGTTAGTTGGGATCGCGGCCTATTACGATGATCCTCGCGGGCAGGTCTGGTACAACTACTGGCGCAATCAGATGCACTTGGCGGTCGATCAGCCCTTCTCTGCTCACTGGCTCGGCGCTGATGGCAACATGATGGACAGCTTCAACTACGCCGGGCTGTCCTGGTACAACATCGCGCTGACGCTGATCTCGAACTACACCGCCCTCGGAGACGACCTCATCAACAATTCCACGCAGCCGTTTTCGTGGATGGCCGGGCTGGAGTACTTCCGCCACAACCTGGAACCGAACATGCAGTCAATGCTCCAGCGTGGGTCGGTGTACAACTACACCGGGGCTGCCCCATCCTGCGTAAACTGTTCTGGCCCGAACTTCATCATGCAGTACTTAGCCGACCTGACCAACAACCCACTCAAGAATCAGTACAGGTGGTTCAACCAGCAGCTCATGACCCAGTTCAGTATCACCCCGGACTTTGTATTCTGGGACCCGAACGGAACGCAGACGAACTGGTCTAGCGAGACAACCGTTCTGGGGAACATGGCGAATCCGGCGGGCGGCTACGGTCACGTCTACATGCGGAGTGACTGGACTAGCAGCGCGGCCTACCTGAGTTTCCGGGCTGGCCCCCCGGTCTTCGATATTGGCAACGGGCACGATGAGTATGACCACGCTGGGTCGATCATGCTCCAACGGGGGTCAAACACGCTTCTCTCGCATCCCGCAGCAGAGTGTATCCGTAATTTCCCTGCGAGTTCTGCTGGCGCCGGGGCGGCTATGCTGACGAATGCTCAGAATTGCGCTAGCCAGAAGAATGCAACGGATTTCTCTTGGGGCGGCGGGATCTACTCCTTGATGTTGAGCCCCGGTAACCCCAGCACGACAGCCGGTGTGGATTCAGTCAGCCTAACCACAAATGCCGCGACAGCAAGTGGGGCCGTATTGCACTTTGCCTCGACGGCTGGGGTGGTCCCCGGAATGGTGGCCCTCGGGACAAACATCCCGATTGGAAGTTCTTCTGAGTATGCTGCATTTGATACTCCCAATTCTTTCGTGCTAGCTGTCACATCCACGACTGTCACTATTGACCAGAGCGTGACTAGCACGGGTGTTGCTAACGGGGCAACGGTTATCTTCGCTTGGGGCGGAACTCCGTGGCAGAGCAACCGCTGGGCGCAGTTTACCAACTCAACCTATATAGCTCCTGGTATTGCGGAACCCCCCGTGAGCACGGGGCCGGATACTCCATACACGCCAGGAATGGCTTACAGCGTTACGCCTGGATCGGCTACGATCACGCTGACCGGGGGGCAAACCCTGAGCAATGGCGAGATCGCGGAGTTTAGTTGGGCAACGGGAGGTACAGCCCCCACATATTATCTGTCTGGAAGTTCTGGGCCAACGGCCAGTCTGGTGAGAGGAGTGCAATACGCCGTCATCAACTGGAACGCGGGGGCCGGAACTTTCGGCATTGTGGCAGCCCCGCAATATGGCACGGGCATCCCCACAACGGGGACGGCACTGGTCATTGCTAGCGCTGGCACGAGCACCCAGTGGCTCGTTGCAGGCACACCTTTTGCGTCAGCTAACCCGGCGCGGATTGATCTGCTAGAGAACACCTCGAACTATGCTTATGCCCGCGGTGTGGGGCTGGAGGCGCTGTATGCCGACTCCTACAGCAGCTTTGCTGAGCCACAATACACCAGCGTCCTGGGCTATCAGCGTGAGGTGTTGTATCTGCGTCCCAAGCTGTTTCTAGTCTACGACCGGACGCGGAATCCGCACTACAACCAACGAGCCGTCACAGCGGCATCACTGGTGGATGCGGACGGCAATGGAAACCCTGTTCGCGTCGTCGCGGCGAACCATGCGTTCCACTCGGGGATGCAAGTCAAACTGACGGGTTTCGCCAACAGCACGGTCAACAACAACACCTACACGATCACTGCCTTAGACAGCAACCAGTTTGCCCTCAACGGGCTGACAACCCCGATCAGCGCGCCTCTTACGGGTGGCACGGCCACCGGGAATGTCTGGGGGCATCAGGTGATCCCCTGGCACACAGGCCCGAAGCCGGTTGAGGTGACGACCGGCGGCCAAGTTACGGCCGGGATGCGGCAGTGGTACGTTGAGATGCCGGAAGTGAGCATCGCCAGCATCGCGAATACAACGCCGGTCACGGTGACTACCTCGGCGCCGCATTACCTCAACACCAACTTCTCGGTGAACATTGCTGGGGCGACGGGCGCCTGCGCCAGCCTCAATGGCAACTGGATGGTGACGGTGCCCAACACGGGCACGGCCACCGACCTGACCACGATGACGCTGAACAACTCGACAGCGGTGGGGGCCTGCGGCGCTGCCGGCACGATTCAGAAGTTCAACGGAGCCATCACGACAATCAAGCCCGCAACGCCGCCGGCAATCCTCCGCGACCTGATGTACGGCGTGGGACAGATTGTGGGCGGCGGGATCGTCTATGAACTCCAGATTCACGACAACCGCGACTGCACGACAAATGCAACGTGGTGCCAGACCGCCGGCGCACCGGTTGAGGATTCACAGAATTGGCTTACGGCGCTAGATGCCAGCCTCAGCGCATCGGATACGGCAACTCTAACTCCGCTGACGGCCACTCATGCTGACATGGTGCAGGTTGGCACTGACACGGTTGCCGGATTCCAAAACTCGCAGATTGGTTCGGGCAACTGTTCCAACAACACCTGCACGCCGCCTGCTCCCGTTCTACCAATCACTTATACTTTTACGCAGGGGGGAGCAACGGTGAGCCACTACTTGGCCGGGCTGACGCCAAGCACGACCTACTACGTCACCGTTTCCGGTGGGGATGTAACCGTCGCTGCCACTGGTTCCTCTGGTGCAGTAACTTCGAGCGCGAACGGGGTTCTCGCTTTTTCTGGCAGCGGGCAAACCGCATCTTCAACATTCAATGGTGTATTCAAGGGAAGTTGGCAATAAAAGGAGGCATCATGCCGATTTACAACACAGGATCAAGCGCGGTCGCTAACCAGACAGTCACGGTCCAGCTCCGCGCGGATACCGGCGGGACAGATTTTATCTACCGCGGCGGGGGAATTTTTGCAATCCACAGCCACGCCGCCGCCGCAACGATGCTGACCACTAACGGATCGACGACTTCCGGCGCGGTGCTACACTTCGCTTCGACAACCGGGGTATCTAAGGGGATGTCCCTGGCGGGGACGAATATTGCCACTGGGGCCAGGGTGAAAGACTTCGACTCCACCACGGTGACGATGGACAAGGATGTCACGGGGACGGTTGCCAGCAGCACGCAGATATTCTTTTGCCCCGGCCCAATCGGTGCCCCCGACAACTGGAATACTCCCAACCCGCCGGACACGTACACGTTGCCGACCAAAAATCTCGATGGAACCTACGGGGCGCAGCACGCGACGGACGGTCTGACATATGCAGTGCAGTCGGCTGCTTGGGGGTTGGGGTTTGGGGAATTTTTCACTTTCGTTTACGATGGGGTCACGCATTATGGGGTGGTCGCGTAAGCGGGAAACGGGTGTAGAATCAGTCAGGAGGCGTTAGATGTCCTTGCAAAATATGCCGCGGCGCAGCGGTTACACGGCGGTGAGCATCTTGGTGGACGGCACGGCGCGGCAACTGGCACCCATCGTCGAGCAGATCCTTGGCTACACGGCGGGGTCGTTTGCGACGATTTTCCGCGAGGTGACGATTCAGTTGGACCCGGAGGTTTCCAGCGGCGCCCAGGTGCGCTTCGGCAACGGCAACGTCGGGCAGACGCTGACGCAGACTACGCCCTCGGGCAGTGTCGTGCAGAAGGGCATGACGCTGGGTGCCGCCGGAGGGTATGGGGAGACCATGCGCGCGACCGTCAACGCGGTGTACTTCGGGTCGATGTGGGCACAGACGGTCAGCGGGACGGCGGTTCTGAACCTGCAACTGTGGGATATGTGAGGGCAGTATGAGCACCAATGCGTTTAGCCTCGCCCCGGAGCCGATCAGCGGCGACAGCCTTACTCAATACCTGCGGAGCATGACAAACTCCCTCGGGGCGGCGGGCTCACAAACTTTCGGACAGGGCCAAAACATCCTCGCACAGGGCTTGCAGGGCCTCAAAGCGCCGATGTCGTACTATAGCGACATTTTGAGCGGCAACAAGGCCGAAATGGAGTCCGCAATCGCCCCGGAGAAGTCCGACATCCTGTCGCAGTACCGGGCGCGGAGGAAGCAGCTTGCGGCGGGCCAGCGCGGCGGCGGCACGAACGAAGCGGTTGCGGAGAGCGAGTTCAAGCAGGCGGGCGACGTGGCGGCGCTGCTGCAGAAGCTCCGTCCGCAGGCGGCGGCGGGCGAGGCGCAGATCGCGAGGGAGGTCGCGGGATTGGGGATCCAGGAATCCCACATGGGCGACGAGCAGTTGTTCCAGGCTTTGGGGGGGCTGCTCGCACGGCGTGGGCAGAACGTGTCGCAGGATATGTCGAACTGGAGCAATCTGACATCAGGCCTGGAGTCCGTTCTGAGCTTTTTCAGTTTTGATTGAGGTGCAGCATGGATGATGATTACGGCAGTTACGTTCCCAGCCCGATCAGCGCACAGCCGATACAGTCCAAGAAACGCCGGAAGCTGAAGGGGCAATCGAACAAAGGCGGCACGCCTTCCAAGGAAGACGCTAGCGAGCGGCCCACCCCCAGCAGTGGCTCCGACAGCCCCATCCAGGGATTTTTAAAGCGTGGCACGCGGCGAGTGCCAAAGACGGGCATCTACAAGCTGCACTCTGGCGAGGCCGTGCTGAACCGCCGCCAAGCCAAGGCCTACCGCAAGCGCGCGCCGAAACGCCGTAGCAAGTGAGGTGATCTATGGGAATGCTTGGCCAGTTAATGCGGCAAAAGTTCCAGAAAAAGATGCAGGAGGAACTTACCCAAAGCAAGGGTCTATGGATGCTTGCGAGCGATGACCAGCAAGATCCCAAAATCAGGACACTGGCTTGGCAGCTATTAGAGAAGGGGAACAAGCAGGCGCAGCCGATCTTTGAACTCCTGAAGCCGCACGTTCTGAGCGCCGGCCGTAAGCCCGCCCAGGGTACCCCCGCGAAAGAGGAGGCCGAGGAGCGACCCACAGGCGCCGGGATGCAGTTGTTCCCCAGCCGGGAGCAGTTGGATCAGCAGAAACTTGACTACGAGAAACAGAAGAAAACGCAGGAGGATGAACTCGACATCCAAAAACAGATTAGGCTGTACTCTGCTCAGAACACCGCCAATCTAGCAGCAAAACAGGCGAACGACCAGTATGATGCAGAATTTATAGACCGGATTCGGAAAAGTGACGAGTCAGAGGAGGGCAAACAAGCAAAAATTTCGGCGCATTTTGGGGTCCGTCCAGACATCGAGGGGCATTATAAGCCCGACGTATTAGAACTAGCGAATGGGGCCACTCTCCCGGTGATGGTCAAGACGGTGGATGGCAAACAGCAGATTTACACCAGGAACAAAGTCCCGATTGATCCACCACTCGGCTCTATTTTGGCTTCGGACAAGAAGGAGATCAACGCGGCGAACAAGCCGTCCGGCGAGGAAAAGAACCGTACGGTGGAGCAGCTTACGGCCGAGTCCCTGGAAGTTGGTCCCGATGGCAAGCCAACCTCGAAAGCATTAGAAGCTAAGAGGATTCTCGACACGATGCAGAAACGGCAGTTGCAAATTGCCTTCGCATCAAAACAGACTCCCACAAAAACGGAAGAGGATAAGGCGATTGAAGAAACCGCGCGCTCGCTCGCGTCTGGCGATCTGACTGCTCTGCGGGATGTTACTTCCATGATGGGCGGCGCGAGATTGAGGGTGTATGCGCGGGCTAAGGAATTAAACCCGAACTTTAGTACCAGCGACATCCAGCGCAAGATCAACATGGAGAACCTGTACACGACGGGCAAGGTCGGAGAAAATCTGTCGTCATTCGGGATGTTCCTGGAGCACGCGGGCGAAGCGCATGATGTTCTCGGTAACATCCAGTTGAGCGGCACCCCAGCCTTCAACAAGCCGTTGAACTGGTGGCGCAAGAACATGAGCGGCGACCCTAATTACCAGGCTCTCATGGTGGCCTTGGAAGCGCCCCGGAAAGAGTACGAGTCGTTCCTTTTGGGTGGCCGCGCGTTATACGAAGACGACCGCAAGGCCGTTGAGTTGCTTCTCAGTGATGATGCTTCTCCGAAGCAGATTTTATGGGCGTTGAAGCAGATGGCGAAGACCTCGAAAGAGCGAGTGAACGAGTTGAACTATCGCTACAAGCGGCTCATGGGCAAAGATTTTGAAAAGCCGTTTTCGGAGGAAGCGATTGGCGCCGCGAGCAAACTGGGCGTTGATTTGAATGCTACTGGTGGGGAAGATCCTGACGTGAAGGCTTACGCTGATGCTCATTTCGGCGGCGACGTTGCGAAGGCGAAGGCTGCAATCGCAGCGCAGCAGGGGAAGAAGTGAGCGCTCCCGCAATCCCGACGTTTGAGGAGTTCAAAAAAACTCGCGTCCCCACATTCGAGGAATTTAAGAGGAACCGTTCGCCCGTGCCCGCCGCGAGCAAGCCCTCGGGCGGGTTCGGGCATGAGGTCGGAGAGTTCTTCGGGACTCTCGGCTCCGACATCGCAGCAATCCCCGGCGCGGTCAGTCAAGCGGTTCTTCATACACCCGAGACCATCCAAGCCATTGGCAAGCAATCGGAGGCAGAAGGCCGAGCGTCGATTGAAGCCTTCAAGCGTGGCGATGTAGCGTCCGGCATTACGCGCGGTCTGGGCTGGGCTGTGCCCGTCGTCGGCCCGATGATTAACGAGACTGCGGCGGAATTGGCGCGGGGCGAGTACGGCAAGGGCACGGCGCACCTCCTAGAATTGTCAGTGCCTGAGATGGCGGAGGAGCTTGAGGGTGCACGTCTCCCTAAAGCAGCGGAGGAAGCCGCCAAGGTTGAAGCGATTGCAAAGCAGGATGCCGCAGCCGCGCTCAGGGCGCACGACAAGATCGAACGGGCAGTCCGCCCTCCGAATCGCATGGTGAATTTCAAGCAGAATTTGAACCTGTCCGCGCCGGAAGTCTATGAAGCTCAAAAGATCACCGGCAAGAGCATAGCGGAAGCGCCTCAAGGTGAAGCGCTAAACTGGACACTGGAGAACGTGAAAGCGGCCAAGAAAGCGCTTTGGGAACAGTACGAGAAGTTCACGGGCGGCGGGATTATGGCCGATCTCTCTAAGGCATCCCCGGAATTCCGGGCGAAGTACGAGCGATTGCCACACTCTCCGGGGACAATGCCGGGGTTCAGTGTCCGGGTGGATCTGTTGGAGCAAGACCTTCAGGTTCTCAATGCTAAATTAGACTCTTGGTACGACCGATTCCCCAGCCAGCGTGCAGCCCAAGTCAAAGCCTACCCCGCGCTCCGCAAGTTGGTAGAGGAGGCAAACGAGACTCGCAAGATCATCGCGGATACGCTGGATGCTGAAGGCGGCGGAGAGGGTGTGCGCGATCTGAAAAAACGCTACGGGGCACTTTCCGAGTTCGAGAATGCGCTCTGGCCCCGGAAGGTGGTCGCGGAACGGCAAAGTGCGATGAGTATGCCGGAGCGGTTTGCAACCGCGCGATCCGCTTTCCACGCTGCCAAAGGAGCGGTCAAGGTAGTGGGCAGCGGCGGGACATCCGGTTGGGGCGACATCGCAGGGGCCGGCTCTGAAATCCTGGGCGCGAAGATGATTAAAGAAGCGCACAGTACGGATTCTCTTTTGCGTCAAGCGTTTACGGGCTACAAGGGCAAGAGATTCCCCGTCAAGATCAGTGGTGCCGCGAAGCCCTTGAAGCCGCCAACCCCGCAAATGACGCAGCAGCCCTAGCTTGCGGTGTGCTCAGACGTAGCGGCAGCACGCTCGCAGCGAACAATTACCGGGTCATAGTTCTACACGGTAAAACCGTTCTCCTCTAGCCGCCGCAGCGGCGTACTCTTGAACCATCTGCCAGTAGCTCCACTTGCGAAGTTCTGGGATTCTCTCGGAGTTTCGAAAGATGAGATAGGCGATCATGGGGTCCACGCCAATAGGGAAAGGTTCCTTACACCTGAATGCCATACCGAATGCCGTCCTGGCTTCGGATTCAGAAAGGATTAAGTCGGATTCTCTAATCACTCTCACAACTTCTGGTATCAGTTGCTTTGTGATCTGAGCGTCTCTGATTACTTCACACATATCTACAACAACTCCTTAGCGAACAATTCTGGCATCGCCAATACGCGGGGTCGGCAGGCGGCAGGCGTCCGGCCTCGATGCACCGCGCCATCACGCAAACGCGCTCCTGAATTGCCGCCCACTTCCCGCCGTCGAATTCGACAATTTGCCGGTCCACCACCATCGGGTCGCTGTCAATCAAGTAGTCCACCACCACCGGCTTAGCCGATATGACGGCCTGGACGACGGCTCCCATGTCGTATTGCGCCTCGCCGTTGGCCGGCCGCTGCTGGCGCACGCGGATGGTGCGAATCTGGGCGTTCTCGACAATCTCGAATTGCCCGCTAAGGCAGTGACCGCGGATGTACTCCGAAAACGGCTCCTGCAGGCGGGCAGGATGAATCAGGCGAGCGACCACCGCCCGCCACAGTTGCAGCAGCGCTCCAGCATCCCGTGCCGCCTTCTCGTATGCCGTTCTTTGGCCCTTGGCGGCCTCCTGGGGCGTGTAGGCGATGTCCTGGGTCATCTGAGCGTCTACCGCCTTCCAAACGCGCTGGCGGGCCTCCTGGGCCTCAAGAATGGCTCCTGTATCAATCTTGGCCTGCAATTCTTCGAGAACCAGGGCGCGCACGGCCCGCGAAACGATCTGACGGGTTGTCGGCGGCATAGGCACCCCCTGGAGGTGGTGCAACTCGTACAGCGCCGGGCAGCGGGAGAAGTGCAGG
>Ga0187885_10002785_pt1 | contig 16481 bp, 9 predicted proteins | sample June2016WEW_20_1_3_FD_132970 | JGI IMG/M metagenome (GOLD analysis project Ga0187885, IMG submission 132970) | Peatland microbial communities from SPRUCE experiment site at the Marcell Experimental Forest, Minnesota, USA - June2016WEW_20_100 | ecosystem: Environmental > Terrestrial > Soil >... | reverse complement strand
GTTTCGCTCATACAGATTCTGCGCCTGCGCCAACAGACGGAGATAAATCTCCTGGACGTTTGCCGGCGCGTCGAGGCCGCCGGCGATCGCAATCGGTATGAAGTTCAGGCGTGCATACTCCGGGTCGACATCGATGTGAAACTGAGTCGGCGAATCGGGAAGGTTGTGGGCAGGCTGCTCGGAATAGCGCGTGGCCGCTGGCGAACCAACAATCGCCGAGTGCTTGCGCAAGCTCTCGCTGAGAACGAATGCCTTCAGGTTCGCATCCCAATAGCTGTACTGGCCACCCAGGCCCGCGGGCCACATCGGGAGCAGATCTATCAGGAAGTTGACCGTGATCGAGACCTTGCGGTTGGAACTGACATCAAGCAATATCAGGCTCCCGGGTTCATCAATCGGTGTGAGCAGATGGGCGCGCACAACAAACGCTGGATGTGAGTAAGTAATCGTGGTGCATTCTGGCCGGACCGTAATCCATTCCGCGAGATCCGCTGCATTCAACGGATAGGAATAGCCATCCACACTGAAGACCAGTCGCAGATTATGGACAATCTTCATCGGATACACCCATGACTCGAACAGCCCTTCCTCCCGCCCCATGAGAGCCGCGCGCCTGCCGGCAGATTCAATATATTTGCCGTGGCGCACCGGCTGTGAAATCTGTATCGTGTTGTCTGTGATGGTGAACTTTTTAACCAGCGGCAAGGACGCTGTTGGCTTGGCTGTTTGGGCTTGCACTGGGCAAAAAAACATTAATACGAAGGCTGCCACCAGAAGGCTGTGCGCACAACAACTGCGGGCTGAGGTCATCGTCGGGGATCCTCCGCAAAGCAAGTTGTGTTCTGATTGTATCTCATTCCAGCTTCAACTTTGCAGTGAATGCATGTTTGAGTTCCGCTTCAGCCTCGCTGGTAATACGACCAAACCATCGCCTCCCGCCTTTTTGGCGCCTGCGCGTTTTTTGGTGGATGATTAACTTGAGAGATAACAAACTACTTATTGGCCAATGATCGGAAGACCAGGGAACGGAGGCGGCATGCGCATTCATACACTCTCAGTAATTGTTGCATGGCAGTTTTCTTTGGTTCTGATGGCTCAGGAAACGACACCAGTTCGACCCGTCTCCGAGCCCACAGCACAGAACGCTGCCGTGAAAGCGGCAGAACCGGTAACTGCTTTGCGGCCGATCACGCCGGCATCGGCCCGCCCTGAGGACATAAAAGCCGCCACGGACGCCTGGTTGGCGACGGTGCCCCGCGCGGAGCGTGTAAAGTCGGATGCTTATTTTGAAGGCGGTTACTGGCTGCAACTCTGGGATTTCCTGATCGGCGTTGTCCTGGCGTGGCTCTTTCTGGGGACGTGCCTGTCCTCCGGGATGCGCAATCTGGCCGAGCGCCTTACGCGCTACCGGCCGATACAATCCTTCGTCTATTTCATCGCGTATACGGTGCTGATGACAGTGATCACCTTCCCGATCGCGGCATACGAAACCTACTTTCGAGAGGCGAAGTACGGCCTGATGAACCTGACCTTTGGCGGCTGGTTTAAGGAATTCATGATCGAAAATGTCCTGGGCCTCGTGTTTGGAGGGATTGCGGTGATTGTTCTATTCGGGATCGTGCGCAAGCTGCAACGCACCTGGTGGATATGGGGCGCGATCTTCGCGATCGCATTCACGATGTGCATTGCGCTGATTGCACCGGTGTACTTCGCGCCACTTTTCAACAACTATCAAAAGCTGGAAGATCCGAAACTCCGTGATCCAATTCTGAGCCTGGCGAGGGCGAACGGCGTTCCGGTCAAAGACGTTTATTGGTTCGACGCATCCAAACAATCGAAGCGTGTGAGCGGTAATGTGAGCGGATTCCTTGGAACAGAGCGGATTTCGCTGAATGACAACCTGCTGAACCGCTGCACACTGGATGAAGTGCTTACGGTCATGGGACACGAGATCGGCCATTACGCAATGAATCACGTGTATAAAGGCCTTATGTTTTCCGGCATCGTCATTGTGCTCTTTTTTGCCTACTTACACCGGGCCCTGGACAGGTCGCTGTCCCGGTGGGGGCCGAAGTGGGGCATACGCGGTGTCGGCGATGTCGCGGTAATACCTTTAGTGGTGCTCTTGGCATCCGTTTTTTTCTTCGTGCTCACTCCCATCACTAACAGTTACACGCGTGTGCAGGAGAGCGAGGCAGATATGTACGGCCTCAATGCCGCGCGCAAGCCGGATGCGGAAGCACACGTGGACCTGATGCTCGGCGAGTACCGCAAGCTCGATCCGACACCGCTGGAGGAATTCCTGTTCTTTGATCATCCGAGCGGACGCAACCGCATCTACATGGCTATGCGCTGGAAGGCGGAACACCTGAACGACTGCGACTTCAATCAGCACGCTCAGTCCGGCTTGAACATGCCTCCGGGAAAGTAGCACGCTTTTGGGAACAGCACGTGTGAATGCAAAGACAGGAGGATGAGTCCATGAAATCTGTCGATTCTACTGACGGAGTAAAAATCGCATACACGACCAAGGGACAGGGCGAGCCAGCGCTTGTCTTCATCCATGGTGGGCTGGCGGATCGCACGTTTTGGTCAAATCAGATGGAGGCATTTTCAGACCGTTACAGGGCCATCGCCCTTGATCTGGCTGGACACGGAGAGTCGGGCGTCGATCGCCGCGCGTGGAGCATGCAGGCGTTCGGCCACGACGTGCGAGCCGTCATTGAAGCTGAGAATGTGCAGCGGGCCGTGTTGATCGGCAATTCTCTGGGCGGCCCTGTGGCGGCAGAAACAGCTCTGCTGTTGCCCCGCCGCATCATCGGGATTGTCGCGGTTGATACATTTCATGAGCTCAACATGAGGGCAGATCCGGATCAGGTCAAAGCGCGCGCCGACGCGTTCCGCAGTGATTTCGACGGCTCCGTGAAAAACATGGTGCGCATGCTCTTTCACCCGGACGCGGACCCCGCCCTGATGAAAGATGCCGAGCAGCGCATGCTCAAGAGCCCGAGATCGACTGCCTCCGGCATGTTTGAGTCCTTCGCAAACTACGACATGGCCGCGACCGTGCGCCGCCTGACAGTGCCCATCCGCTGCATCAACGGCGACCTGTTCCCGATCAACTTCGAAGCCAACCGAGCTATTCATCCGGATTTCGACGCGATGGTTCTGCCCCATATAGGCCATTACCCCATGCTCGAGTGCCCCGAAGAATTTAACCGCTGCCTCGCCGGCATCGTCTCGGCATGGGAGTTCAATTCTCAATAATCTCGCAATTGGGGACAGCTACCTTTTTTCGCCCTCCCTCCTCGAATTTCACCGGCAAAGATTGTAAAGTTGAGTCCCTCTGGGAGAAACAAGATGAGTCCCATACATCGCTTCTACCGCAGAGCGGGTGAAGATCATGAAAACTGCTTCTACCTCGAAGTAACCGAGCCGCTAGACGCCGGCGAGTTGGTGATTCTGAAATGGCTCCTCGCCGAAACGTTTGAGCCGGAAAACCTGGCGAGCCGATCTCTCCTCAGATCGACGAACGCGGCGCCCGTCGAGGTCGGTCCCCGGCTGAACTTCGAAACGGCCTTCTCGACCAATGCCGTCGCGATCTGCCGATACTGTGGCCTGGGCAAGGTCTCGCGCATCGAAAAATCGCGCCGCTGGATCCTGGGCCCGGGCGAGAACAGAAAAGTGTTTGTTGCAGCCCGCCACGACCGCATGACCGAATGTCCCTACCCTGCCCCACTCGAAAGCTTCGAAACAGGCATCGTCCCCGAGCCGGTCGCGACTGTTCCTCTCCTGGAAGACGGCATTGGCGTGTTGCGCGACATCAATCTGAATCTTGGCCTGGGCATGGACCTTTGGGATCTCGGCTTCTACCACGACCTGTTCGTGAACAAATTCCGGCGCAATCCCACCAACGTCGAATGCTTTCAACTCGCCCAGGCCAATAGTGAGCACTCGCGCCACTGGTTCTTTAAGGGAAAGCTGATCATCGACGGCAGGGACGCGCCTGCGACGCTGATGGAGATCATCAAGTCAACGTTGGGCGCGCGTCCGTCCAACAGCGTGATCGCGTTCCACGACAATTCGAGCGCGATCCACGGCTATGACATCACGACGATTCTTCCGGAGGTGCCCGGCAAATCTTCCCGGTTTGCAATGTGGCGCGGCAAGTACGACATCCTTTTCACCGCGGAGACGCACAATTTCCCGAGCGGTGTGGCGCCCTTTCCCGGCGCGGAGACCGGGACCGGCGGCAGAATTCGCGACGTGCATGCGACCGGCAGGGGAGCGCTGGTGATTGCCGCCACCGCGGGCTATTGCACAGGCAACTTGAACATCCCGGGCTTTCCGATTCCCGGAGAAGATGCCTCGCTCGCGTACCCCTCCAACCTGGCCACTCCACTCCAGATTTTGATAGGCGAGAGCAATGGAGCCTCGGACTACGGCAACAAGTTCGGTGAGCCCGTGATTGAGGGCTTTACGAGAACCTTTGGCCTGCGACTCCCAGACGGCGGCCGCAGGGAATGGATCAAGCCGATCATGTTTACGGGTGGCGTCGGACAGCTCGACGCACGGCACCTCAAGAAGGGCGAACCTCAAACGGGAATGCTGGTCATTCAGATCGGCGGCCCGGCTTATCGGATCGGCATCGGAGGCGGCGCGGCGTCGAGCATGATCCAGGGCGAGAATAAGGAGGAACTTGATTTCAGCGCCGTGCAGCGCGGCGACGCCGAGATGGAACAGAAGATGAACCGCGTCGTCCGCGCCTGTGTCGAGATGGGAGAGGGCAATCCGATCGTGAGCATCCATGACCAGGGCGCTGGCGGCCCGTGCAACGTGCTCACCGAGCTGGTGGACCCTGCCGGCGGGCGCATCGAGATCCGCAATATCACTCTCGGCGACAAAACCATGTCCGTGCTCGAGGTCTGGGGCGCTGAGTACCAGGAACGGACGGCGCTGCTCCTCACGCCGGACCGGCTCGAAGAATTCCGCTCTGTCTGCATACGCGAAAAGGTCTTCTGCGAAGTCCTGGGCGAGGTGACCGGAGACGGGCGCATCGTCGTGCATGATGCGCAGGACAATTCCACACCGGTCAATATGGAGCTCGCTCCCATTTTGACCGATATCCCCCAGAAGACATTCGAGCTGCAGCGAATCAGCGTGAAGCGCGAGCCAATCATGCTGCCGGCAGATCTTACAGCCGCTGACGCAATCCAAAAAGTATTCCGGCTGCCTTCTGTCGGGTCGAAGGGATTCCTGGTGCGCAAAGTCGATCGCTGCGTCACAGGACTCGTTGCGCGCCAACAGTGTTGCGGCCCGCTGCATCTGCCGGTCTGCGACGTCGCCATCGCCGCGCAGAGTCACTTTGGCATCACGGGCGCTGCGATCGCCATCGGCGAGCAGCCGATCAAGAGCCTGGTGAATGTGCGCGCCGGCGTGCGCATGGCCGTGGCGGAAGCGCTCACGAACATGGTCTGGGCGCGCATCTCCGACCTCTCCCACATCAAATGTTCCGTAAACTGGATGTGGGCTGCCAAAACAGCCGGCGAGGGCGCGGCCCTCTATGACGGAGCGACGGCGCTTAGAGACCTTATGGTCACGATTGGGATCGCGGCCGACGGCGGCAAGGACAGCTTGTCGATGGCCGCGCGCGTCAACGACGAGGTAGTGAAGGCTCCGGGCCAGGTGGTCATTTCCGCCTACGCGTCCATGCCCGACATCACCCGCGTCGTCACCCCCGACATCAAGCGCCCCGGCAAGAGCCGGCTCATGCTGTTGAATCTCGCACCGGGGAAACACCGTCTTGGCGGGTCCGCATTAGCTCAGGTTTTCGGACAGGTCGGGGTAGACACGCCGGACCTCGACGATCCGCAACTTTTCAAGCGTGCCTTCGGGGCTGTTCAAAGCCTCGTCGACGAGAGCCTGATCCTTGCGGGCCACGACCGCAGCGACGGCGGACTGGCAGCGACGCTCACTGAGATGGCAATCTCCGGCAATTGTGGTGCCAGGATCACGCTGGAGGAAAATGAAGAGACCATTCCACAACTCTTCTCTGAGGAACTGGGATTGGTGATCGAGTTTCTGCCCCGGGACGAAGCCCGCATTGTCTCGATCCTGCAAGCCTCCGAAATTCCATTCCACAACCTTGGCGAGACACAGGCAAAGCGGAGAGTCGTGATGACGAACGGCAAACAAACCGTGCTGGACATTGCCACTCCCGTATTGCTTTCCTGGTGGGAAGAGATCAGCGACCAGATCGAGCTGCTTCAGATGAATCCAGTCTGCGCGCGTGAACAGGCCGGCCGCCACGGCCATTCGGGTCCGAAGTATCATCTTTCATTCAAGCCCAAACCAACACCCGACCGCATTCTGAAGCGGACGGCTAAACCGAAGGTGGCGATCCTGCGCGAAGAAGGCAGCAACGGTGATCGCGAAATGACCTCGGCTTTCTTCATGGCAGGATTCGAGCCGTGGGACGTGACGATGATGGACCTGCTGTCGGGTAACGCGACGCTGGATGATTTCCGCGGCGTGGCGTTCGTGGGGGGCTTCTCCTACGCCGACGTCCTGGATAGCGCCAAGGGCTGGGCCGGCATCATCCGCTTTAATGCGAAGCTGCGCGACATGTTCGATAAGTATTATCAACGCCCTGACAGTTTCTCGCTTGGCGTCTGCAACGGCTGCCAGCTCATGGCCCTGCTCGGTTGGGTCCCATGGAAAGGAATCCCTGACGTCAAGCAGCCCAGGTTTATCCGTAATAAATCCGGAAGATTCGAGTGCCGCTGGTCAACGATCAAGATAGTCGAGAGTCCCGCGATCATGCTCCAAGGCATGGCGGCATCAGTTTTGGGTGTTTGGGTGGCGCACGGCGAAGGCCGTCTTTATTTCCCGGATGCCGATATTTTGCGGGAGGCAAAAGCAAATAATCTCACCCCCTGCTACTTCATGGACAACGAGGGCCAGCCAACCGAAAGATATCCATTCAATCCGAACGGTTCTACGGAAGGCATCACGGCCTTTTGCTCACGCGACGGCCGCCATCTGGCGATCATGCCCCACCCCGAGCGCGCTTTCCTGAAATGGCAGTGGCCCTGGATGCCAGAGCCATGGAAATCTTCACTGCAAGCTTCCCCCTGGCTCCGGTTATTCCAAAATGCCCGCCGCTGGTGCGACTGATTTCGGGGACAGGCACCTGTCCCCGAAATTATTGCGCTGCCGATGTGTGGTCGTGTACTATCTTCCAACCTGCGGGAAACTTACGAAAAATCAGCGTGAAAATTCCATGCGGCGTTTGGCCATTGGACATCGTGAGCGTATAGGCGCCGCGCACGAACGCCGCATCCGGGCCGGTCAGTTCGATCCGCAGGTCGGAGAACATCAGCTTGCCCATCTCTCTACCCTCGCCCTGATAGCGCCGCCGATAGCGCTCCAGCGTTGCCTGCCATCCACTTGAGATATCCGTGCCGGAGAAAAATGTCAGCTGAGGTGAGTTCCAGTATCCCGCCATATAACCTTCGAGATCATGCCGGTTCCATGCTGCTGACTGATTTCGGAGCACCTGTTCGATTGCCTTCCCTTCCCGCAAAGCTCTGTCCTGAGAGAATGCTCCGACTGGAAACAGCATAGATACCAAAAGTGCAGTTGTCGCGCTTTTCATGGCGATCCTCCGACTGACTCGAGTTTCTGAAACAGGGCTGCCGCCTCCCATAGCAAACGGCGCGCTTTGTCATGGGCAAGTACGATAGCGAATCGTTATACTAAACGCAATCCTGCGGTCAGCAGCAGGACCCGATTCGAGGCGTCTCTCTAACTCGTGCGCTCCAGGAAGAAAGCCATGGCCAAAGACGAACCCTCAAACTTCAGCAAGCGAATGGCGGACTTCTCGACACGCTTTGAAGAGCGCGGCAGAGCCCGTACTCACAAAATCCCATCCGGTGGAGTGCTGCGCACGATCATGCGGGACCTGCGCGACCTCTTCACTAAGGATGTTACGCGCGAGGGGCTCAGGGATCTGGTGAAGCGAGATGCTCAGGAAACATTCCGTTTTTACACCCGCACCGTCGACCTCGAATCCCTGGAGAAACTCCCATGGTTCCGGCGCTATCCTGCCGCGGCATGGAAAGTTTTTGTCGCTCTTGCTCATCGACTCAGCCCACCAAGGCGGATCGCTTTCGCCCTGTCGGTTTTTTCAGGGGTGATGGGTTTGGTACTCCTGTTTGTTTTTCGAGCGCAGCATTCCGGAGACGACCGCAGTTCCGGGATGGGGTGGCTGCTGATTTCTTTCGCCGGCCTGTTCATGCTTTTGCTTATGGAGCTGCGCGACAAGCTCGACCTGAAAGGCGATCTGGAGATCGCGCGCGAGATCCAGTTCGGTCTTATTCCATCCGAACCGTTCTCCAGCGACGGCACCCTCATCCACGGCTACATGCGTCCCGCCAACACCGTGGGCGGAGATTACTACGACATCATCAAGCTTGATGAGAACCTCGTGGGCGTTGTCGTGGGTGACGTGGCCGGAAAGGGCATACCCGCGGCCCTCCTCATGGCGCTCCTCCTGGGCAGCCTGCGCACGCTCATTTCCGCGGGATTGCGTGGATCGGAGCTGATCACCAAACTCAACAAGTATCTCTGTGCCAGCATCCCCGCCAACCGGCTTGTCACCCTTTTCTATGGTGAACTCGACACCAGGACCGGCAATCTGCGCTACATCAATGGAGGTCACAATCCTCCGTTCCTGCTGCGGCATGAACAAAGCTTTGAAAGGCTCCCGGCGACGGCTATGGTGCTCGGAGTAGATAGTAATATTGACTATGAGGCCGGGGAAATCACGATCCGTTCAGGAGACAGCTTGCTGCTCTTTACGGACGGATTGACGGAAGCATTCAATGCCCAGGATGAGGAATACGGCGAGGAAAGGCTGGCGTCATTCTTGCGCAGCCACTCGCGCTCGTTGCCGACGGATCTGATCAATGGGCTGGTGGAAGACGCGCTCGCGTTTTGCGGCGCCGCACGACCGACGGACGACATCACGATGATGTTGATCACGCGTCCAACATAACGCCTCGAGAAACTACCTGGCGCCTCGCGTCGTCAAGCTGGGGCGAAGGAGCGAGACGTCGGTCCACGGCCGTCTCGTCGACTATGAGGCAAGTGCAAACGCACCGGAAAAAACCAGCGCAGATCACCAATTGGAAAAATTCCGCCCTCCGTTACCTCGACAGCCGCAGCAGCACGACTCCGTGTGCTGGAACGTGAAGGCTGAGTTTTCCATCCGTCCATTGAAGATTTTTCTGACGCCAGAGGTCGCGGGCTGCTTTTGCGTCTTTGATTCCGACTGCTGAGGGGTCGAGCATATATGCGGCCGTCTGACTTCCGAGGTTGAAGGCTCCCACGGCCTTGGAACCTCCCTCGAGGTTGCGGGCCCACACCTGGATGTCGCCGCTTTTTGCGACCGGCACGGCCTGCTTGCCCAGCGGATCCTGATCCACGGCCAGAACCTCGTCGTTGGTCAGCAGGTTGAGCGTGAACGGATCGAGGCGCTCGAGATCGCAGCCGATCAGGAGCGGTGCCGCAAGCAGAGACCATAGGCTGATGTGCGTGTACTGCTCGTCGGGAGAGAGGCGAGTCGGATGCAGGCTGGGTCCCCATCCAACCCAGCCGACGACGAGCATGTCGGGATCGTTCCAATGTCCCGGACCGGCAAAAGCGGCTTCCTCAGTCTGGCCAAAGCCGATCTTGCTCATGCTTTCCCATGTATCCGTGATGTCGTCTGTCGTGCGCCACAGATTTCCGCCGGCCCCGGCGCCCCATTCCCAGACTTTGCCCATCCCATACTGGCACAGGCTGAAGACGATGTCCCGGCCGGCCGCGTCGAGGTTTTTGCGCATGAGCAGGTAGGGCTGTTTCAACTCGGTCAGTGAGCGATCTTTGGCGATCTTGTCATAGGAGCACCAATCGTACTTCAGGTAATCGATTCCCCACCCGGCATATGATTCGGTATCCTTGTCTTCGTGCTGATAACTCGCCGTGTAACCGCCGCAAGTCAGCGGCCCCGGGGAACTGTAGATGCCGAACTTGAGTCCCATCGCATGAATGGCATCGCCCAGCGCCTTCATGTCGGGGAATTTTTCATTCGTGATAATGCGGCCCGTGGCATCACGCTTGGCGCGCGGGTCGTCCCCCTTGATTTCCCAGCCGTCATCAATATTGATGTAAGTCCACCCGTGATCACGCAGTCCCTTTTCCACGTAAACGCGGGCGCTGGCTTTGACTTTTTCCGCGTCCACGGACAATCCCCAGGCATTCCAGCTGTTCCAACCGATAGGCGGAGTAAGCGCAATGTTGTCGCCGATCACGATGCGCAATTCGCGCGCGTCGGCGCCAAGGGCGTTTTTCGCGGAGACATTCACGCGATACTCTCCTGCCTTGCTCGCGCGGCCGGTGATAATGCCGGTCCCGGAGTCGAGCATCAGCCCCGGAGGAAGGCCCGATCCGGAAAAGACTATCGGTTTGCGCCCGGTAGCGGTGATCGAATGAAGGAATGGCTTTCCCGGACGCTCGCCCACGATCCTGGCGCCCGTGAGTCGCGGCGTCTCGCGCGGCGCCGGCGTTAGAATGTATGGCGTGCTTTCGTGGAAGGCCCAGTGGTCCCCGTCCTGCGGTGATGCAAACTCGTATGTGATCAGGCAGGACTGGTCGAGTCTCGGCAGGACGACTTCGATCGCGCGTTTGCTGCCCGCCTGGAGCGGCTCCTGGTAATCCTGGCGCCATACCTCGCGGCCATCCATGGCGGAAACAGCATTCGCCGTCAGTGTGCCTTGAAAAACGCGTGTCTTGGAAGAGTTCGACACTCTCACTGTCTTCTTGAGGCCATCCTGCAGGAACACAAAGGGCTCTGACACATAGTCAAGGGACACATAGTCGCGGAAACCAACCGGCTGGAGATCCTGGTCGCCGCTAAACATGCCACCCCACCCACCCTCGTCGAAGACGCGCACGGCAATCACGTTTTCCTTGCCCCATAGGATACGTTGATCGTTGAACGGCAATACATAGACACGATCCAGGTCCCACAAGGCAGGGTCGGCCTTGGTGTATTCATTATCGATGCTGGCAACATCCGGAACCAGCTTGCCGTTGATGCCGATGATGTGCCCGTTGAGAAACGACTGGTCGAAGTTGTTGATCTTCCCCAAATGAATCCTTAGGCCGTCCTTCAGCCGGGCGCGGTCGCGCAGGCTTGCCGGGATGACGATGCGTAATCGGTACCAGGCAAAACCGTCGTATGGATCGTACCCCTGATCTTCCCAGGATTTGTCGACTCTGATGGACTTCCAGCGTGAATCGTCAAATCCAGGCCTGGCATAGTCGAGGTTGTCGCCGGTAATGAATTTCCATGCTGAATTGAGAGGGACTTTGTCCTGTGCTGAGCATAAGCTTGCAGAGAGTGCAGCCATAACGCCGGCTGCGGCAGCCGCGCAAAGCACGCGTCGGAACATGACAGGGCTCCTTTGGTGAAGGTTCTGGCAAAAACAACTGGTTAGTTCATCTTACGCAAAAAACCCAGGCCGGACAACCACTGAGTCTCAGACAGTGACGAACCCCAAAGGGGCGGAACAGATACAATCCAGGGCTTGCGGCCACAAGGCAAGCATCCAAAATTGCCGCGCATCAGGTCTCGCCACGCGGAACGACACTATTTGCATTCCCAAGTCATTTGCCATACCTTGGTTGACGAAATGATCCCGGGCGCGGTCAGTCCGGCCGTGCCCGCCACAGGAGGAATGATATGAGATTAACCGCAAAGAGACCTATGATCGGCCCCCTTTTGTTCATCCTGGCACTGACGGCAGTCTGCGCACGCGCTCAGGATCAGTCCCCTACACCGCGGATCAACCGACTGAGAACACAAATCGAGCGCGTGATCAGAAGGGCAGATGGGCAGGTCGGTGTCGCGATCAAGCACATCGAGGGCGGACAGGAGCTGAACGTGAACGGCGACGTGCTCTTTCCGATGGCCAGCGCATTCAAGGTTCCAGTTCTGGTTGAACTCCTCTATCAGGTGAAGGAAGGCCGATACGGACTTGAAGATGAGATTACCGTGCAGAAATCCGATCAGCATGTCGGCAGCGGCATGTTGTCGAGCCTGGTGATGCCTGGGGTCAAGCTCAGCGTACTAAACATGGCGCATTTCATGATGATGATCAGTGACAACTCCGCCGCCGACATACTGCTCGAAAAGGTCGGTGCAGAAAACATAAATGCCCGGCTGAAGAGCCTCGGCATTACAGGCATCAGCGTGAACCGGTCGTGCCAGAAGCTGATCTCGGATCTTCAGGACCTAGAGAGGGGCGCCAGGACCCCCGAGCAGAGAAAGGCCGCCGTCGTCAAGTTCGGGGAGAATCCGCAAGATGAAGCCACTCCCGTTGCGATGGCCACGTTGATCGAGAAGATCTTCAAAAAGGAAATCCCGGATCAGGATCTCGCCAGCCTGGCGATTCAAATCATGCTTAAGTGCGAAACCGGCGAGAAACGGATCAAGGGGGAACTCCCGCCGGGAACCGTTGTGGCGCACAAGACGGGAACACTCTCGGGAACCGTCGACGACTGCGGCATCATATACCTCCCCGATGGACAGGGACATGTCGTTTTGACAGTGCTGACGAAGGATTTCACGGCGGACACGAGCGATGTCGAGGAGATCATCGCCAAAATTGCGCGCCTCGTTTACGACTACTTCTACTTTACAAACTGAGCACGTCATGGGAGCGCATCGATCAAGCCGGTTTGCAGCGGAAGCTTCAAGGCTTCCCTCTTGCTGAGCCCGCTCAATTCATTTCGCTTTTCCGTCACGTAGCGGATGACTTCGTGAGGATCGACGCGCGCGTATTGTCGCAGCGCCCAGCCGATGGCTTTGCGCAGGAAAGACTCGCGGCTGCCAAGGGCAGTGTTGTTCAGAAGACGCCATGTTCCCGGAGTATGACAAGCCCAATGACAATCAGGACGAGCCCACCGAACAATTCAGCATAGCGGTCGAAGCTCGAACCACCAGACAGAAGGCAGCCCAGATGCATGCCCGCAGCCGTGAACGCGGCAGCAGTAGCGCCGATCAGCACGGCCGGCCACCAGATGGGCACGCCCAGGAGAGACAGGCTGAATCCCACAGCCAGTGCATCAATGCTTGTCGCAACAGAAAGCATTACCAAAGATCCTCCGCGCGTGGGGTCGCTCCGGCGCCTACGGTGCTCCACATGCCGGACTGCTTCCAGGATCATTTTCCCGCCGATCGCGATGAGGAGCACGAAGGCGATCCAGTGATCGAAGTTTTTGAGGTGTGTCTGTAATCCAGCACCGGGCAGCCAGCCTGCGATGGGCATGAGAGCCTGGAAGAGACCGAAGTGCCATGAGAGGCGGAGCGTCTGCCGGAGACTCACTCGCTTAAGATGGAGACCGGTGGCCATGGCCACCGCCAGAGCATCCATCGCCAGCGCAACCGCAGTACTCAGGAGCACCCATAAACTCGTCATCGGAAACCTCTTCGTTGCCGCGCGAAAGCTAGAATCCTGTCACCCTGTTGCCCTGCCGGTCAAGTGCCAGCCGAAAAAGTCTGGCAGCTACAGCCCAGGGCGTGAGCCCATAAGCACCGATGTTCCGTCGCTACCGCACGTGGAAGTGGCTTAAGTTGGCGATTAGGTCGCTCGCGCCCCGGGCTGCAGATGTGCCACCCCTTTCGCGGCTTGTCACTGTCTAAATCGCAGAGGAGAAAGGGCACCGAGGACTAGACTCCACAACCTGTCTGTCATTGCAAAAATTTAAAAAAAGCTTGCATGCATCAGTATACATATGTTACATACTGTCACATGACACTGCGTAACAGTTCGACACATTCTCTGACCGAGCTTCAACAAGCGATTCTTGATTACATTTGGACAAGAGGACCGGCTACCGCGGAACAGGTACGTGAAGCGCTCTTGCCCAAGCATCCCCTCAAAGACTCGAGCGTACGCACCCTTCTTCGGCGCCTGGAAGAGCGGGGCTTTTTGAACCATCGCATCGAGGGAAAGATTTTTATTTATCAGGCCGCGATTCCGGCGCGCAGCGTCGCCGCGCGCGCCGTACGACATATTATTGAGCGGTTTTGTTCCGGATCGGTGGAGCAGTTCCTCGTCGGGATGGTTGACGAAAAAGTACTCTCCATCGACGAAATCAAACGCCTGGCACGAAAGGTGAGGCATCAAAAATGAGCAGTCGGCCAAAGGCGCCTCAGGTAGACGCAACCGCCCGTGTGCCTGCCTCTCACGTCAGAAAGGGGATCTATGTTGCCTGAGTGGAGTGGAGCAATATTCGGCATTTTTATCGATTCGTCTCTCCGTGTTTTATTGGTCGCGGCCAGCGTCGGCCTAATCCTTCTGGCAATCCGGGTGCGATCGAGCGCAGTGCGCCACGCGGCCTGGACGGCAGTGACCTGCGCAATGATTCTCATGCCTATCCTTCCCTACTGCGTGCCGCCGATCGCGATTCCAATGATAGTTTCTTCTCAAGGCATCGACGCGACCTTTGATGCTGCGTCTCTGCCGTTCGATCCCGGCAATCAACCTAGTTCAATTATTGCTGAATCTATACAGCAGTCAGCTCGTGCCTTACCTTTGGTTGCAGCGCGCGAATCGAATGCAAAGCCTCTGCCGACGCCGGTTTCCGTTTGGCCGATTGCTGTGTCCGCAATTTACATCCTCAGCGTCTTGATACTGCTTGTTCAGCTGGCGCTCGGCTGGAAGGGTACGGCGCGCATTGCAAAAACGTCGGTTGAGATAGATCCGGCTGAGGTTTCTAAACTCATGCCTTCCTGCGCCGCGCTCATCCGTGAATCCGCATTGGTAGCAACTCCGCTCACGATCGGCATATTCTCTCAGAGGATCATCCTGCCGATTTCGTGGCGGAATTGGCCCGAGGAGAAGCTTCGCGCCGTGCTGGCACACGAATTCGCCCACGTCCAACGCCGCGATTTTCTGATTGGATTTTTGGCGCATCTGAACCGCTGCCTGTTCTGGTTTCATCCGCTGGCCTGGTGGCTGGAAAGAACGCTGGCCATCACGGCTGAGCACGCCTGCGATGACGCCGCCGTGTGCGCCATCGGCAAGAACAGGCGCTACGCGGAGGTCCTGCTTGATATGGCAGAATCGGTGCGCCGCGCAGGCAGCCGCATTTCGTGGCAGGGCGTGGGCGTAGGCGGCACCGGTCTGCTCGGCCAGCGCATCGACCGGATTCTCCGGGGCGATCTGTTCAGGGAGATGTCACGCACCCGCAAGGCCGTTGTCGCCGTCAGCTGCGCTGCCGCAATCTTCCTGATTGTTGCGTGCCGCAGGCAAGTGCCGCCTCCGGCTCCGTTGCAGAAGGATCCTCAATATGTTCAGCTCCAAGCTCAACAGAAGGCCATGCAGGACTTTCACAAGGCCGCCCACGACATGAACCGCCAACAGGTTGCTGAACTCGAAGCATCCTTGAAAAAGAACCCAGAGGACCTCGATGCGCTGAGAAAATTGCTCAGATTCTATGCACCGAGTAGCGAAAGGGTTGCAGGTGAGAAGGACAAGTGGGCGCCGGTTTGCGCGCAGATGCTTGGCGAAAAAGAATGCATCGAGGCACGTAGACCACACATCCTTTGGTTAATCGAACATCATCCGGAAAATGATCTGGCAGGAGCGTGGGATGCGCGCATCTTTCCTACGACACGGGATCCTCTTGCTGACCCTGAAGGATATGCTCAGGCGAAAAAACTGTGGCTCGAAAAGACGTCCCTCGCTAACGCAAGCCCCGTGGTGTTTAGGAATGCGGCTGAATTCTTCGAAGTCGCGGACAAGTCGCTGGCAGAGAAAATGCTGTTGCGCGCACAGTCCATTGATCCCAAAGGACACTGGTCAAGCGCGTTGGGCAGATTGTATGCACTGGCTCTGGCAGGGTCTAACTCATCTATGCCTCTTAACGCAATCCGCACAGTAAGCATGGAGGATGAACGCGCGGGCTATGCTCAGGGGATTCGCAAGAAAATGTCGGAAACTACCGACGCCAACATGTTGACAGCAGCCGCAGTCTACCTCGTCCAGGCTAGAGGCTCTTACACCAATCAGCCAGACTTCGATCCTGTAGCTTTGGCAAGGTCGTACTACGAGCGCGCTGTTCAACTAGATCCACAAAATACCCAAGCCCAGTCCGGATTGATGATGGTGCGGTCCATAGATCGAATGGTGCGTTTACGCGAAATACTCAAAAATGCACCAAGGGAAAAACAATTCCAAAATGTTTCCACACTTCCGGACGAACAGCGATTCGAATTTGGTCCCGATCTGGCCATCCTGGCCTACATGATCGGCGAATCCGTTGAGTATTCCAAACACGATGAGGCGGGCGCCAAGACCGAATGGGATCATGCTAGAAAATATGCGCAGGACCTGCTCCAACTGGCGCCCAAGTTCCGCGATAAACCT
>Ga0187885_10002768_pt1 | contig 16555 bp, 14 predicted proteins | sample June2016WEW_20_1_3_FD_132970 | JGI IMG/M metagenome (GOLD analysis project Ga0187885, IMG submission 132970) | Peatland microbial communities from SPRUCE experiment site at the Marcell Experimental Forest, Minnesota, USA - June2016WEW_20_100 | ecosystem: Environmental > Terrestrial > Soil >... | reverse complement strand
TCTGGGCCGTGTCTCAGTCCCAGTCTGGGTGATCGTCCTCTCAGACCACCTACCGATCGTCGCCTTGGTGAGCCGTTACCCCACCAACGAGCTAATCGGACGCAGGCCCCTCCCGAAGCGCCTCACGGCTTTGGAATCACGACTGAACGTGACACCACATGCGGTATTAGCCACCCTTTCGGGCAGTTATTCCCCACTTCGGGGCAGGTCACCTACGCGTTACTCAGCCGTCCGCCACTAACAGTCGAGCAAGCCCGACTGTCCGTTCGACTTGCATGTCTCATGCACGCCGCCAGCGTTTATCCTGAGCCAGGATCAAACTCTCCGACAAAACCTCAGCCTTGCGGCTGAACACGTCCGAGGGTCTTCCCGCTCGAATCCTTACCGGATTTCCTGCCACTCTTCAGTTGTTAAGGTGCCCGCGTTGAAGGCGCACAGCGGCGCCAGGCGCAACACTCCAATGATGGGGTCCGACCCCATCACTGTCAAGCGACGCACCGGGAACCGGCCCGCTCGCCGACGGCCCTGAAGGTCGTCGGACCAGGGCGCCGCGGAATAGTAAGGGCCACCGCAGAGGGTGTCAAACGCTACCCCGGCAGGAGTCGCGGCAGGAACGCCCGGCGGCCGTAGCCGGGGCGGGCGACCCGCGAGAACCTAGATCGGGCTGCTCTCGACGAGCAGCAGCGCCACGGCAGCGGAGATCCAGCACAGCGCAGCCAGCTCGAACGAGGGCGCCACGCCGAGCGCCACCACGGCAACAAGGTAGACGAACGTCGCCAGAATGCCGGCCGCAACCAGCTTGGCCAGACGGAGCAGGATCTCGTTGATGAGCTGGCTCATGAAGCACCCCTGAGCTTGCGGACGGTGGCGATGGCGAGGCCTGGAGCGCGGGAACATGGGGCTGCCGGCAGCCACCGCGCAACAGAGCCGGCCGCCCGACGGGGCACGGGGAGGGCCACGGCGCGGCGCGGCATCACATCGCCCTCCGGCCCTGCAAGGCGCGGATCAGCGTCACCTCGTCGGCATACTCGAGGTCCCCGCCCACGGGCAGTCCCCGCGCGATTCGGGTCACGCTGGCCACGAGCGGCTCCAGACGCTCGGCGAGGTACATGGCCGTGGCCTCGCCCTCGAGCGTCGGATTGGTGGCGATCACGACCTCCTCGAAAGGCTCTCCGGCGCGCTTCGCCTCCTCCGCCCGCTCGAACAGCTGCCGGATCTTGAGGCGTTCGGGACCCACGCCGTCGATCGGCGAAATGGCCCCGTGGAGCACGTGGTACAGGCCCCTGAACTCGCCAGTTCGCTCCAGCGCCAGAACATCGAGGGGCTCCTCCACGACACAGAGGCGCGTCTGGTCGCGGCCCGAATCGGAGCAGATCGAGCAGACCGGCCGATCGCTGATGTTGAAGCAGCGCTCGCAGAAGACGACCTGCTCGCGCACGGCTATCAGAGCGGCCGCAAGGGCGCGGGCCTCGGTGTCGGGCGCGCGCAGCAGGTGGTACGTCAGCCGCTGGGCCGTCTTGGGCCCGATGCCGGGGAGGCGGGCGAAGGATTCGATGAGCCGTGCGACTGGCTCGATCAGTGGCGCGGGCACGGCCTGGCTACATCCCAGGCAGCCGCAGCCCGCCGGTGACGGCTGCCATCTTGGCTTCACCCATCTCCCGGGCGGCGCGCAGCGCGTCGTTGACGGAGGCAACGATCAGGTCCTGCAGCATCTCGACGTCGGCGGGATCGACGGCAGACGGATCGATCGTCACGCTGACCAGCTCCTGCTTGCCCGTGACGACGGCCTTGACCACACCGCCTCCTGCCGAACCCTCGACCTGCGCGGCCGCCAGCTCCTGCTGGACTCGGGCGAGGTCCTGCTGCATCTGCATCGCCATCCGCTGCAGGTTGGCCATGCTCATCTCGCTTCCTCCTGGGATCCGCTGTGGCTCGCCGGCTGCCTCCGCCGCTCTCCCCGAAGTCTGGCCGAAACGGCCGCTGCCTGCACGACCGAAACCGGTCGGGCGCGCCCGGCCCGGACCACCTGCCGAGCGCAGCTAACCGACGTCGCCAACGTCGATCGCGTCGTCGCCGTAGATGCGCTTGAACTCGACCAGCAGGCGGGCACCGTCGGGATCCTCGGGCAGCTGGGCGACCTCCACGTTGGCGGCCACACAGCGAACCGAGACCGGCATGCCCAGCACGCGGCTGACGCCGTCCTCCAGGATGGGACGGCGCCGCTCGGCCACGTCCTTATAGAAGCTCTGGTCTTCGGGGAAGCCGAGCGTGACGACGTTGCCCTCGACGCCGACCGGGCGACAGGCGACGATGAGCGGCCGGGTGGGCGGGCTCTTGCTGATGACCTCCACGATCTCCGGCCAGCGCTCCAGCAGCAGCTGCAGCGTCGGACCGGTGCCGGCGGCCGCCGAAGGCGACGGCTCGCTCGGGGCCGAGCCGCCGACAGCCGACGGCCCGGGTGTTGCCGCCGGAGCCGAAGGCCCAGCCGGAGCCGAAGGTGAGCCGGTGGTCGACCTCGCCGGGCCGACCGACTTCTCGGGCGGAGCCGAGCGCTCGGGCGTGGCCAAAGGCTTCGGGACCGCAGCCGACCTTTCGGGCACCGGTGGGCGAGCTCCGGCGCGATCGACCGACGCGGGTGCGACTGCAGCTCCGGCGGCTTCGGGCGGCGTCAAAAGTGCCAGGTCGAGCTGGAGCCGGAGGCCACCCGGGCCGGGATGACCCAGGTCGATCGAGGCCAGCTGGCGCGCAGCCACCAGCAGGGCCGTCGTCCCCGCAGACGCCGGACCGGTGCCCCTCCTGGGACTGAGCGACGCCAGCAGCGCGGCGCGCAGCGACTCGATCGCCTGCTCGGTGAAGGCGCGCAGGTCGCGTCCGCCCTCCTCCAGCCCATCGAGCAGCTCGATGCCCGCCACCGGTTCGCCCGACACGAGCGCCCGGACGAACGCATCGACCACCTCCTGCTCGACCAGGCCGAGAACCTCCCGAACCCGGTCGGCCGTGAGCGTTCCAGAGTCGGTCGAGAGGAGCTGATCGAGCATCGACTCGGCATCCCGCATGCCGCCGGCGGCCAGGCGCGCAATCAGGTCGATGGCTTCGGGCTCGGCCGTTCGACCGTCGGCGTCGAGGATCGTTCGCAACTTGCCGGCTATCTCGGCTACGGTCAACCGCCGAAAGTCGAAACGCTGCACCCGCGACAGGACGGTCGGCCGGATCTGCGTGCTGTCGGTCGTACAGAAGACGAAGACGACGTGGTCGGGCGGCTCCTCGAGCGTCTTGAGCAGGACATCCCAACCCTGGGTAATGCGCTGCACCTCATCGACGATGAAGACCTTGACAGTGAGGTCCGAGGGCGCCGTGTATATCCGGGGCAGGAGCTCGCGCATGTCGTCGACCCGGTTGTTCGAGGCCGCGTCCATCTCGCTTACGTCGAGGGCGCGGCCCTCGCGGATGGCGACGCAGGCCGGGCATTCGTCGCACGGCTCGCCGTCGCGCAGGTTCGGACAGTTGAGGGCCTTGGCCAGGATCCGCGCCATCGAGGTCTTGCCGGTCCCACGCGGGCCGACGAAGAGGTAAGCGTGGGCGCTTCGACCCGACCGGATGGCATTTCGCAGCGTCTCGACGACCGCCTGCTGGCCGACGATCTGGCCGAAGGTCTGGGCGCGCCAGCGCCGGTAGATAGCCTGGTGCGGTGCGGTCGAGCTCACGACGCTCCTGCCAGCGTGGGCGAGACGAGGGGCGACACGGCCGGGGCGAACCGCCGGCCGCGAACTGTTGCGCCGTGCACCCTCCGTCGATCGAGCGTTCCCGTGCCCACCTCTGAAGGTGGCTCAGACCAGGCCATTCCGCGGCACCCGACGATCATCGCTTAGTGCTGCTTCCTTCCGGACCTGACACGCTTCGCGAGCCGCCGCTGCGCGGGACCCGGCCCTCAACGTCACCTGGAGCGGCGGCCTTCGAGGACGGAGACCTCGGGAGGGAATTCAGCCCTGCTGGAGCGGATTGCAGGTACAGGGCACCGCTAGTTCCCCGCCTAGCACGGCTCCAGAATCATAGCAGCCGCTGGTGCGGGCGCCGAGACGGCGTGGCCAAGGGACCGGAGAGACTGGCGGAGAGGGAGGGATTTGAACCCTCGATGGGTTGCCCCATACCGCATTTCCAGTGCGGCGCCCTAGGCCACTAGGCGACCTCTCCGCGGCGACCGCCCGTGACCATGGGCGGAATGGCCGGCAGGCCCAGCCGGCGACCGGGGAATAGAGAGTGGCGGAGAGGGTGGGATTCGAACCCACGGTGCTCTCGCACACCGCTTTTCGAGAGCGGCACCATCAACCACTCGGACACCTCTCCGCGCGAGAGGATACCAGAGCGACCGGACGATCTCGGCCCAAGTCGAAGGGCCCAGGGCCAGCCGAAGTCGATGGGGCGGCGAGGTCGCAGGGGCGGGTGAGCTGTCTGCCGATGGGCACGCCGGGCGTCGGCGATCGTTGCAAAGACCGGTTCAGCCGGCTGCCGCATTGAGGCGTTCGGCCGAGCGAAGGCGTTCGACCGGGCCGGCCTTGACGAAGAGATCTTCCGCCTCTTCGCAGCGGATGCCGCTCACGACCTTGAGCTTGCGACCGAGCCGGCCGTCTTGGGCGAGCTGCAGCGCTCCCCCGGCTGCGCCGTCGACGTGGTTGGAAACGGCGAATACGAGCGCGTCCACGTCGCAGGCCAGCATCGCTCCGACGCACATCGGGCAGGGCTCGCGGGTGACGAATATCGTGGCGTTGGCGAGCTGGTCGCGCCCGAGCTTGCGAGCGGCCTCGCGAAGAGCGACGACGACGGCGTGAGCGGTGGGGTCGTCGGATTCCTGGACCCGATCGTGCGCCCGGGCAACCATCGCATCGTTCACGACGGCGACGGCACCGATCGGCGCCTTGCCCTGGTCGAGTGCGATCTGCGCCTCGGCCAACGCCTCGCCCATGAAGAGCTCGTAGTTCATGGCGCGATCATACAGGCCTGCGCCCTGGGGAGGGGCCCCCGCGGGTCACCTGGTCCCGCCCGGTTCCCGCGTGCTAACCGGCTCGGACAGCTCGCGAATCGCCCGAGCGAGCACTGACATGTCCTCATTGCCGTGACCCTCGTCGAGCAGCCGGTCCTCCAGGGCCGCCGCGAGCATCGCGACGGGAAGCATGAGCCCGGACCCGGCGGCCGTCTCCAGCGCGATCCCGAGGTCCTTTCGATGGAGCGCCAGCCGGAAGCCGAGCGGGTACTCGTCGTCGATCATGCGACCGCTGCGGTTCGTGAGCACCCAGCTCTGGGCCGCACCGCCCGACAGCGCCTCGACGAGCTGATGGGGATCGAGGCCGGCACGTACGCCCAGGACGATGCCCTCGGCGACGCCCAGGTAGGCCCCGCCGATGACTACCTGATTCACGGCCTTGGCGGCCTGGCCGCTGCCGAGCGGCCCCATGTGGGTGATGGTTCTGCCCATCGCCTCCAGCACCGGGCGAACCCGCGCCACGTCGGCGTCCGAACCTCCGACGAATATCGTCAACGTGCCCAGCCGCGCCCCCTCCGAGCCGCCCGAAACCGGAGCGTCCACCATGCCGACGCCACGTTCGGCGAGCCGGCGGCCGAACTCTCGGGTGGCGTCGGGCGAGATGGTCGAGCAGTCGACGACCAGGGATCCGGCGGCGGCGCCCTCGGCCACTCCGGCGGGGCCGAAGAGAACGGCCTCGACATCGGGCGTGTCCGAGACGCAGACGACCACGACATCTGAGCCGGCGGCCAGCTCCGCGGGGCTCGCGGCCTCGCGGGCACCCAGCTCGAGAAGCGCCGCGGCACGGCCGGCGGTTCGATTCCAGACGGTGAGCGGCGCGCCGGCACGGGCCAGGTTGCCCGCCATCGATGCGCCCATCGTGCCCAGTCCCACGAAACCGATTCGTTCCACGACCGGTCCTCCCACGCCTGCTCCTCGAGGTAGCGCCGCCCGGCCCGGCGCGGCGGCGTGTTGCCCGCGGCGCCGCCAGCCCGATCGAAAGGTTCACCAGCCGACGGCCGAAGACCTCGCCTGTGCCAACGAGGCGTACCATAACGCCGCGGAGGAAGCCACTCAGGCGTGTCCCGGAGATCTTGCGCGTGTAACAGCCAGGCGGGTTGCCGCTGAGAGCGGGCCGGCCAATTCGAGATCCCCTCGCTCCCCGTGGAGCCCGGCCCTCCGCCTACCGATCTGCTGCACCTGATGGAGACCACTTGAACGGGGCCATCCGTGCCCGACTCGTCCGGAATGCTGCCGGGGCGCTGTTCGCGACCGTGCTGATCGCCGCCTGCGCCTCTGTTGGAGGCGTGGCCAGCCCGACCCAGCAAGTGCCGCGAAGCCCTGCTGCAGCCGCCCCGTCCGCGACCATCAGCATCCCCAGCGCTGCGCCCGTGCCTACCCCCACCCCCACGCCGACCGGAGCCCCGACGCCGACCGGAGCCCCGACGCCCTCGCTCCCCGTTTTCACCGGGGCCGTCGTCGCGACGACCTGCGATCCGAGCGTCGTCCCAGGCTCTTCATTCCCTCCGATCCTCGCCGGCCCATCGCCCAGGGCGAAACCGCTCACGCTGCATGTCCCAATCCTGGAGTACCACCGGATCATCCCGCCCGATGAGGCCGGCCGTTCGCTTGCCGGGCTGACCATGCCGCCCGAGATCTTCACCGCCCAGATGGACGCTCTCTCCAAGGCCGGCTGGCAAACGATCACCCTGGCAACCCTCGCGGACGATCTGGCTGCCGGCGTGACTCCCCCCTCTCACAGCTTCGTGGTAACGATCGACGACGGCTGGTGGGACAGCTACGACTACGCCTACCCCATCCTTTTGAGGCATGACTACGTGGCGACCTTCTTCGTCATCGCCGACAGGATCGGGCAGCCGTCGTTCATGCCGGCGGATCAGATCAAGGCGCTGGCCGCCGCCGGCAACGAGATCGGCGACCACACCTGGCATCACGACCGGCTGACGGCACTCCAACCGAAGCAGCTCACCTCCGAGATAGACACAGGGGCCGCCACGATCGCGGCCATCACCGGCAGCTGGCCGGTGACGCTCGCCTATCCGGATGGCAAGACAAACACCCGGGTCATGGCCGCGGTGGCAGCCTGCAAGTCGCTGCAGCTGGCCGCCGTCGAGGGCCGCGGCGGCACGGAGACGTGGGCAAACCGATACCGCATCTCGCGCATCGAGGTCGCGCCGTTCCGGACGGCGAGCAGTCTCCTGGCCGAAGTGCAGCGTGTCGGGCGGTGATCGACGCGCCCGCGGTGCGGGCCGGGCTCGATGGCTGGCGGTGGCGCTGGTACTGGCAGCGCTCTCTCTTGCGGTCTTCACCCGGCCGGGCCGGCGCGCGATCCGGAGGCCGGCCCGCTGGCTGGATTCGCGGGTCGAAGGCTTCTGCGAGCCGAACGCGCGCGTCTACGCCCGCTTCGTCGCGCCGGTATTGAGGCAGCTCTATGAGCGCGTGGCGGACGACGTGGCGGAAGAGTCGGCCGAGCTGGCGGGCCACAGCGCGGCCCGGAATGGCAAGGACGGCGACCGCCCCGGCCTGGCCATCTTGGACGTCGGCTGCGGACCGGGCGACCTGGCCACCATGCTGGCAGAGCGGCTGCCTGACGCCCGGATAGTCGGCCTGGACCTGTCCCCGGGCATGGTCGAGCTGGCAAAGCGGCTGGAGACGGTCGACGGCCGGATTCGGTTCGAGGTCGGAGACGCGGCCGGCCTGCCGTTCGACGCCGCATCGTTCGACATCGTGGTCTCGACGCTGAGCCTGCACCACTGGCCGAATCCCGGTGCCGGCTTCTCCGAGATCGGGCGGGTGCTTCGGCCGGGCGGGGTGGCTCTCGTCTACGACCTGCGCCTCCTGACCCTGGAGGCCGGGGATCTGCCCCCGATGGCTCGCCGGGCCGGACTGGGCGCCTCCCAGCTCCGGCTCGAACGCCTCAGCGGCGGCCTCCTTTCTCGCGCCTTCGTCCGCTTCCGCGTGAACCGTCAGGTCGAGGCACCGGCGCCCGAGATCTCCCCGCTGCGCGGGCAGCCGGCCATGCTAGAATCCCGGCCGCTGTGACTCCTGGAGAGGTCGCATAGTCGGTCTAGTGCAGCGGTTTGCTAAACCGCCAGGTGGGGTAACCTGCCTCGAGGGTTCGAATCCCTCCCTCTCCGCCAGTCTTTCCGGGCAGCCACAGCGGCGCGCGCCCGTAGCTCAGTGGATAGAGCGTCAGGTTGCGGACCTGAAGGTCGTGGGTTCGAGTCCCGTCGGGCGCGCCACTTTTGAACGTGAAACACCCCGAGAAGGCCTCTCGGGGTCCTTTGATTCTGGGGCGCGACCACGTCTGACCGGCCCGGGTAGGTTCAGCCGTCCGTCGGCAGCCGTTCGGCCATTGGTCGACCCTGCGGCGAGCTCAGCCGGCTTCGCACGTCCGCCGGCTCCGTCCCGGCCGTTCGATGCGCCACCAGCCACAGCTCGACCATGAGCATGGCCGACGGAGCGATACCTTCCAGGTAACCCCAGCTGGCCCACGGGCTGAAATAGAGGAACACGAGGAAGATCGCCAGGCCAAGCCAGTACATCGCCTGCCATGATCGGACGAAGAAGCCCAGCACCGACAGGGGTGCGGCCAGAAGCTGCAGGATCGGCAGGTTCAGGGCGATGCCCGTGTCCGGATGGTGGGTCAGCTGCATTCGCTCCGACTCGATGAACGCGGCCGGTGTCCAGACCAGCAGGACAGGACTCCACAGCACCAGGCTGAGGACGATCAGCGCGGCCGCTGCCCAGGCTCCGGCGAAGCCGATCAGCCCCGGCGCCCAGGCGGCAGCATACGGCTTGATCGCTATGGCGATCGCCAGCAAAAGGGCGGCTCGGACAGCCGGACCGAGGCTCGATCGGTCGATCGCGCTGACGGTCCAGCGAGCCCGCCAGTAGCCGCCGACGGGTGCCTGCAGCCCGCGCAGCTGCAGCACCGCAAGCAGGATCAGCAGGCAGGGGAGGATGTCGTTCTGGCCGTCTACCGTGGCGCGCACAAGGACGGGAAAGGCGCTCGTGAAGGCGAGGGTCAGCCAGGCCCGCTCTCGCGCCAGCAAGATCAGCAGTCCGGCCGCCGCGACGATCTCGGTCCAGTAGCCGGGTATGTAGGCGAGCAGCGCCAGCGGTCCGTACGGATAGATCGTGTTCGACTGGCTCGCTCCCGCCAGGACGTGGCCGTAAGGGTTGCTGCCATTGAGAAGCTGCCCGGCGGCGAGCTGCGCCGCCTCGATGCCGTCGGTGTAGACGCCACTGAACGAGAACGACAGGCGAAGGAGGATGCCGCCGGCCACCAGGGTGGCCCCGAACAGGATGGGCCGCTGGCGTGTCAGGAGGAGCACCGGAATGGTTAGCATGATCGCAGCTGCCCAGGTCCGCCCCAGGACCATGGCTGCGCCGACTGAGATCGTCGCCAGGATCGCGTACGTTACGAAAGCAATGAACCGCCGCCAGTCAGTCAAAGGATCCCCGCTCCGGTGCTACAGGAGAACCCAACTCTAGCATCGGGCCGCGGGAGATTGGCGACGGCAATGGTCCCACCCAGGCCTCCCGCGAAGTGCCCAGCGGGCGCGGCCGTGTACGATCGGGAGCCAGAAGCAGGCAACGCACCTGTAGGCCGATCGGGCGCCGATGGTAGGCGCCGATCTGGCCGCCAAGAACTGCGGCCAGGCGGCTGACGGCAGCTGCCGAGAGCGAGAGCGTGCGAGTCGCTCAGCCAGAGCCGCCGTCTCTCAAGTCGGGCCGATTCGATTTGACACCGCGCTCGTGGCCCGCTACTGTCGCGGGCACCGAGATGGAACGCACCTTCTTCTTTTACCGGAACCCGGCATGACCGTTCCCGGAGCCTAGGCCCGGGATCGCGGGTCGTGCCGGGTGGAAGCAGAGGCAGCGCCTCTGCTTTTTTGTTGCCCGACCAGACCCCGCCGGCAGGTCTCCGCCATGAGGACCGCCAGATGATCGTAGTGATGTCCGTAGGGGCAACCGAACAACAGGCGAACGACGTCCGGGACCTGATCAAGGCGGCCGGACTGACGCCGCACGACAACTACGGAACGCAGCGAGTGGTGATCGCCGTGCTGGGCGACGTCGGGCCGCAGAGGGACCACCTGATGAGCAAGCTGAACGTCATGCCCGGCGTCGAGTCGGTGACGCCGATAAGCCGGCCCTACAAGCTGGCGTCCCGGGAATCCCACCCGGAGGACACGGTCATCGAAGTCGGGGGCAAGAAGATCGGCAACGGCAGCCTGACGATCATGGCCGGCCCGTGCTCGGTCGAGAACCGCGACATGATGATCGCCACGGCCCGGGCGGTGGCCGGCGCCGGGGCCACGATCCTGCGCGGCGGCGCGTTCAAGCCGCGCACCAGCCCGTACGCTTTCCAGGGCCTCGGGGTCGAGGGGTTGCGCTATCTGGCCGAGGCGGGCAAGCAGTCGGGCCTGCCCACCATCACCGAAGTGATGGAGCCGGGCCAGGTCGAGGTCGTGGCCAGGCACTCGGACATCCTCCAGGTCGGCACGCGCAACATGCAGAACTACTCCCTGCTGACGGCCGTGGGCAAAGCCGGCAAGCCGGTAATGCTCAAGCGCGGCTATGGCGCCACGATCGAGGAGTGGCTCATGGCCGCGGAGTACATCGTGTCGTCGGGTCAGCCCAACGTGATCCTGTGCGAGCGCGGCATCCGGACCTTCGAGACCTACACCCGCAACACGCTCGACCTGACGGCGGTGCCGCTGCTCCACCACCTGACTCACCTGCCGGTCATCGTCGATCCTTCGCATGCCACGGGTAAGCGTTGGCTGGTGCGGCCGATGGCCATGGCAGCCGTCGCGGCCGGCGCCGACGGCATCATGGTCGAGGTTCATCCGAACCCGGATGAGGCCCTATCCGACGGCGAGCAGTCCTTGACCTTCGACCAGTTCGCGGACATGGCGAACGCCCTGCGCAAGATCCACGAGGAGGTCCGAACCCTCATTAAGGATCCGTTCGCCATGGCCGGCCCGATCGGCGTCGGCGGGGTCAGCAAGCACTGACCACCCCCATGAACACTTCGCCGCTCCTCGCGGAGCCGCCCCGTTCTGTCCAGCCTGCCGCGCGCCTGCGCGGCGAGCCGCGCCTGCCCGGAGACAAGTCGATCTCCCATCGCGCGCTGATCATGGCCGCCCTGGCCGAGGGCCACAGCCTGATCAGCGGGGCGGGCGACGGGCGCGACGTCCAGGCCACGGCCGGGATCGTCGCCGCCCTCGGGGCAAGCGTGGAGCGGGTCCGCGAAGACGGCCTCAACGTGGACTACAGGGTCGTCTCGCCAGGCATGGACGGCCTCCACGAGGCCGAAGGCATCCTGGACTGTCGCAACTCCGGGACCAGTCTGCGATTGTGCTCCGGTGTGCTTGCCGGACTCCCCTTCCTCTCCGTGCTGGACGGCGATGCTTCATTGCGGAGCCGCCCGGTGGCCCGTATCATCGAACCGCTGCGCTCGATGGGCGCAGAACTGCACGCACGTCGCTCCGATTCCCTCCCCCCGCTGGTCGTCATCGGTCGCTCGCAACTGCGGGCGATCGATTTTTCGACCCGCGTACCGAGCGCCCAGGTCAAGTCCGCGATCCTGCTGGCCGGCCTGCGCGCCCAGGGGCGAACGACGGTGCGCGAGGCTGTCGCCACGCGGGACCACACCGAGCGGATGCTTCGCTCGCGCGGCGTCGAAGTCCGGCGTGTGCCGGAGAATGAGTCTGGAGGAGGACCGGTGGCCTGGATACTTGAAGGCGGGGCGCGGCTCTCCCCGCTCGACGAGTGCGTCCCAGCCGATCCCTCGGCCGCGGCGTTCTGGCTCGTCGCCGGGGCGATCCATCCCGACGCGGAGCTGACGCTTCACGGCGTCGGCGTCAACCCGACCCGCCGGGCGGCGATCGACATCCTGGTCCGAATGGGCGCCCGCATCGACGAGACGGCACTGGACGGGGTCGCCGGCGCGGCAGGCAGACCGGCGGACGAGATCGGCGAGCCCCTGGCGGATCTGACGGTTCGGTCGAGCGAGCTGCGAGCGATCAGGCTCGGCCCTGAGGACGTGGCCGCGGCCATCGACGAGATCCCGCTGCTGTGCCTGGCCGCCACGCAGGCTCGAGGCGAGACCACGATCCGTGGCGCCGGGGAGCTGCGGAACAAGGAATCGGATCGAATCGAAGGCATCGCCGCCGGGCTCACCGCGCTGGGAGCGCGGGTTTCAGTCAGCGACGACGACATCGCCATCACCGGCCCGACGCCGCTCATCGGGGCCGCCACCTTCACGTCTGACGATCACCGGCTGGCAATGACCTTCGCCGTGGCCGGACTAATCGCCCGGGGAACGACGACGATCGACCGCGCCGGGAGTGCGGCCGTCTCCTACCCGAGCTTCTTCACGGAACTCGAGAGGCTGAGAGCATGACCAACCGCGTCGTCCTGATCGGCCATCCGGTCGCCCACTCCTTCTCCGGTGGGATGCAGCAGGCTGCCTTCGATGCCCTCGGCATCGACGCCCGCTATGAGCTCTGGGACCGGCTGCCGATTCAGGTCCCCGACGCAATCGCCGAGCTGCGCGGCGACGACTTCCTGGGGGCGAACATCACCATCCCCCACAAGGAGCATGTAGTCCCGCTCGTCGACAAGTTGACGGAGGAGGCCGCGGCCATCGGCGCCGTCAACGTGATCGTGCGCGACGGCAAGCGTCTCGTCGGTCACAACACGGACGTTGCCGGTTTCAAGGCCGCGCTCGACAAGCTCGTGGGTCGCCAGAAGATGCCGCGCCACGCCGTCGTGCTCGGCGCCGGTGGGGCCGCGCGGGCCGTCGTTTACGCCCTCATCACCGAGGGGTTCCAGCGGGTCGTAGTCTTCAACCGCCACCTCCACCGCGCCGAGGGGATGGTGCGCCATTTCGGCCGCAGCGCCGCACACATGGACCTGCGGGCGATGCCCTGGCACGAATCGGTCCTCGAAGCGGAGCTGGCCAAGGCCAGGATCCTGATCAACTGCACATCGGTGGGCCTGAACCCCGGCGAGACGCCGATTCCGGCCGAGGTTCTGCCGGCCGAGCTGATGGTCATGGACCTCATCTACAACCCGCCTCAGTCGCAGCTCCTCAAAGACGCGGCGGCCGCGGGCTGCGCCACTCTGGGCGGCGAGCAGATGCTGCTCGAGCAGGGCGCGAAATCGTTCGAGCTTTGGACCGGCAAGGCCGCTCCGATGGCGGCGATGCAGGCCGAGCTCGACCGCGCCTGCGAACAAGGCCCGCGCGAGCTTCCCGTCGACATGGGATCGCCCGGCCAGGCCGCGCCGGCGTAGGCCGGCCGGGTATCCGAAATGGGCCACCTCCGCTTCCTGACCGCCGGGGAGTCGCACGGGCCCGCCCTGGCCGCGATACTGGAGGGGATCCCGGCCGGGCTTTCGCTCACTGCCGAGGCGATCGCGGTGGACCTGGCGCGGCGCCAGCGCGGTTACGGTCGCGGCGCCCGCAGCACCTCGATAGAGCGAGATCGGGCCGAGATCACGGCCGGCGTTCGACACGGGCTCACCCTCGGCTCGCCGATCATGCTGCTCATCCGCAACCGGGACTGGGAGAACTGGACGCGCGTGATGCAGGTGGAGCCGCTATCGGACGAGCAGGCCGCCGAGCTGGCTGCCCTGGTGGAGGCGGGCGACAGGCGCGCCGCTCCGGTCACGCGGCTGCGAGCCGGCCACGCGGATCTTGCCGGCGCCACGAAGTATGGCTTCGACGACATCCGCAACGTCCTGGAGCGGGCCTCGGCCCGGGAGACCGCCGCCCGAGTCGCGGCCGGGGCCGTGGCCCGGGCCTTGCTTGCGGCGCTGGGGATCGACGTCTGGTCGCACACGATTGGCGTGGGCGGAGTGGCGATTGACCCGGGCCGCGCCACGCGCAGCCGCGAGGAAGCGGAGTCGAGCCCGCTGCGCTGCCTGGACCCGGCTGCAGAGGCCCGGATGGTGGCCCGCATCGACGAGGCTCGCGCGGCCGGCGACACCGTGGGCGGCGTGTTCGAGGTCGTGGCCGGGGGCGTGCCGATGGGCCTGGGCAGCTACGTCCACTGGGACCGGCGCCTCGACGCGGCCCTGGCCGGCGCGATCGCGGGCATCCCGATAGTCAAGGGCGTGGAGTTCGGCCTGGGCTTCGAGCAGACGCGCCTGTTCGGGTCGGCGGTCCAGGACGTGATCCGGGGACGCGACGCGGACGGCGGCTGGCTGCGCGGCACGAACAACGCCGGGGGCCTCGAAGGCGGCATCTCCAACGGCCAGCCGATCGTGGTTCGGGGCGCCGTGAAACCGATCTCGACGCTGCCGCGGCCGCTGCCCTCGGCGGATCTGGTCACCGGCGAGCCGGTCGAGAAGGCCCACTACGAGCGCAGCGACATCAGCGTCGTGCCGGCCGCCGGGGTCGTGGCCGAGGCGATGGTCTGCCTGACGCTGGCCGACTTCGTCCTGGACAAGTTCGGCGGCGATTCCATGGTGGAAATGCTGGACAACGCGACGCGCTACCGGGCACGTATCGGCCGCCCCAGGGCCGCGGGACCGGTTCCGGGCGGTACCGGCGCGAAGGGCACCGGCGCGCCCGCCGAGAGCGAGTAGGGCGATGGACGTGGTCCTCGTTGGCCTGTCGGGGAGCGGCAAGAGCGCCATCGGCCGGCGGCTCGCCCGGCGGCAGGACGCCGCCTTCATCGACCTCGACGACTTGATCGAGCGCCGCGCGGGTCGGCCCGTCACCGCCATCTTCGCCGACGAGGGCGAGGCAGGCTTCCGCCGTCACGAGCGTGAGGCCGTCGTCTCGCTCGGACCGGCAGACCCCGACTCCCGAATCCGCCGCGTCATCGCCACTGGAGGCGGCGCCGTCATCGATCCACGCAACCGCTGGCAGCTGTACCGCGGCCGCTTCGCCGTGTGGCTCAACGCCGCGCCCGAGGTCCTGGGCAGCCGCGTGAGAAACAGCCCGAACGTGCGCCCTCTCATCGCCGGCCGCGACCCCGTCGCCACGCTGCGCGAGCTCGCCGCCGCCCGCGAGCGCTTCTACTCCCCGGCGCTCGAGATCAGCGCGAGCGTCCCGGCGGCGGCCATCGTTCGCGCCCTGGAGGAACACGTGGCCGAGGGCCCGGGCAGCTCCGTCACGACACTCCGCGCCGACACCGCGATCGGGCGGGTGGAGATCGGCCACGGCATCGCCGCGACCGCCATCTCCGGGGCGCTGCGCCGCCAGCACGCCCGACGCGCCATCCTGCTGGCGGAACCCAGGACCTGGCAGGTGGCCGGTTCCGGGATTGCCGCTGCCCTTGCCGACGACGGCTGGCCCGTGGAGCGCGTTCTGCTGCCGCGCGGTGAGAACGCCAAGCGCCTGCGGGTCGTGGAGCGGGCCTGCCGCGAGCTCGCCCGGCTACACGTCGATCGCAGGGAACCGCTGGTCGCCATCGGTGGCGGGGCACTGACCGACGCCGCGGGCTTCGTCGCCGCCTCGTACCTTCGGGGCGTGCCGATAGTCCAGGTACCCACCACGCTCGTGGGTCAGATCGACGCTGCTCTGGGCGGCAAGACGGGCGTGGACCTGCCCGAGGGCAAGAACCTGGTCGGGGCCTTCCACCAGCCCGTGGCGTTCGTGGCCGATGTCTCGCTTCTGGTAACGCTGCCGTCCAGACAGCTGCGGGCCGCCCTGGGCGAGGTCGTGAAGATGGGCGTCCTGGGCGACGAGCGGCTGCTGGAGCTTGTCGAAGAAGACGGCGAAGCGATCGCCCGCGGCGACAGGCGGCCGTTCGACTCGGGTAGTCTGGCCGAGCTCGTCGAGCGCTGCGCCTGGGCGAAGGTGGAGATCGTCACGGCCGACGAGCGGGAAGCCGGCCTGCGGATGACGCTGAACCTGGGCCATACGATCGGCCACGGCATCGAGGCGGCCGCGGGCTACGGCAAGATCCTCCACGGCGAGGCGGTGGCGTACGGGCTGCGGGGCGCCTTCGCCATCGCCCGGGCCCTTGGAATCACGACTCCCGAGCGGGCCGAGCGGGTCAACGCCCTGCTGGATCGGCTCGGACTGGCCGTCACGCCGCCGGCGGTCTCACCGGAAGCCGTCGCAGAGCACATGGCCACGGACAAGAAACACGCTTTCGGCCGCCTGAATTGGGTCCTGCCGCTCAAGACGGGCGTCGCCATCCGCTCGGACGTGCCCGCCGAAGCGGTGGCGGCCGGCCTGGCGGCAGCCCTTCGCCTCCCGCTCGTCACCACCGCCCCCGCAGTCACGATCCGACCATGACTCGCGTGCTCGTCCTCAACGGCCCGAATCTGAACCTGCTCGGCACTCGTGAACCGGAAATCTACGGCAGCACGACGCTGGCGCAGATCGAGGAGCGGCTCATCCGCCGGGGCGCAGAACTCGGCCTGACGGTCGAGACCTTTCAGTCGAACCACGAGGGCGCCCTCATCGACCGCCTGCAGATGCGCGACTTCGACTGGGGGATCGTCAACGCCGGCGGGCTGACCCACACCAGCGTCTCGCTGCGC